>Ga0129314_1000227_pt1 | contig 68315 bp, 64 predicted proteins | sample O1111metagenome_FD_94431 | JGI IMG/M metagenome (GOLD analysis project Ga0129314, IMG submission 94431) | Orangutan individual fecal microbial communities from fecal samples from Wisconsin, USA - O1111 metagenome | ecosystem: Host-associated > Mammals > Digestive system > Large intestine > Fecal... | reverse complement strand
TGCCCGCCGCCACCTGGCACAGATACGGCATCAGATTGTTGGGGATCCCCTGCGGCTGCTCGCCGATCAGCCCCGACTCGTGCGCGCCGATCGGATTGAAGTAGCGCAGCAGCACCGCCGACAGCTCCGCGTCCGCGGCGGCCGCGTCGCGCAGAATCTGTTCGATCATGAACTTCGTCCAGCCGTAAGGATTCGTGCAGCCGCCGGCCGGCATATCCTCCGTGAACGGAACCGTATTTGTCATGCCGTAGACCGTGGCCGACGAGCTGAAGATGAAGCGCCTGCAGCCGTGCGCCGCCATGACTTCCAGCAGCGTCAGCGTCGCGTCCAGATTGTTGCGGTAATAGAGCAGCGGCCTGGCTACCGATTCGCCCACCGCCTTCAGCCCCGCGAAGTGAATCACCGCGTCGAAACGGCGCTCCGTGAAGAGACGCTCCAGCGCCGCCTTGTCGGCCACGTCGATGTGGTAAAACGGCACGCGCGCGCCCGTGAGCCGCTCCAGCCGCTCGATCACCGAAGCCGAGCTGTTGCTCAGATCGTCGGCGATCACCGCGCAGTGCCCCGCCGCGGCCAGCTCGACCGCCGTATGCGACCCGATAAAGCCGGCCCCGCCGGCGAGTAAAACGTTCATGGTGTTTTTCCTCCTGCGTCAGGACGTCATTGTTTAATCCCAGCTCTTGAAAGCGCTTTTTCCTGAATCTTGCGCCAAGCCCTCTTTAAGGTGCAGAGCAGGCCGTGATCCCGCCAGCAGCGGATGCCGCCGCGGATTTTTCGGGGAAGCCAGGTTGCAGCCCGCCCGATCCTGAAAGAACGTGAGGCGCGCAGCGCATTCAGCTCTCCCCGCAGGGCGCTTAACTCCCGCCGGCGTCGTCCGTTTTCATCGGACAGCTCCCGCTGCTCCTGCTTCAGCTGCGCGCACTCCGCCCGCGCCCGAGCGCACTCCGCCTCAAGGGGATATACTTTAAGGTAAAGGGCGGCGAGCGCCCGGTTATAGAGGCCGGGCGCTTCCGTCATGCGCCGAAGCTTCTCCGGCGGCAGCGCGCCGCTTCGCTGCCAGACGCTGCAGCGCCATTGATCCAAAATGTATTTCAGAATGGCTGCTTCGGTCCCCGGCGAAAAGGAACGCCCCTCGACGGCGCGGAGCATATGAGCCACGTTGAACAGGCAGCCCGCAATGTTTCTTTCGGAAAGGGGCATGGTCATCTGCGAATTCTCGCGCTGCCTGTAATGGTAGTAAGACGCGCCGGCGTGGCTTACCCGGCGGGCCAGCAGCAGACATTCAAAGTGAAACAGGTTGTCCTCGTGGGGAAACGGATTGAGAAAGCGGAGATGGTGCTCCTCCAGGAAAGCCCGGCGGGAAAGCATCATGTTGACCACTTCCGTGTACTTGCCGTTCTCGATCTGAGCGCGGAAATACTCCGGCCCCTCCCAGATCCCCACATAATCCTGACCGCGCTGATAGCGGAATTTTTGAGTCTTGCGGCTTTCGGCGAGGGCTTCGTTTTCAAATAACACCTCGCTGTCGAAGAACAGCATGTCCAAATCGTCCCTTGCCGCCTGAGCGTAAAGCCGTTCCAGCGCGCCGGCATCGAGAAAATCGTCGCTGTCGATAAAGTACAGATAGTTTCCGCGGGCCGCGTCCATGCCGGCATTGCGCGTCGCAGAGAGCCCCCTGTTCTCCTGACTGATTATCCTGAACCGGGGATCCCGGTCGGCGTATTCCCGCAGGACAGCGGGAGAGCCATCCGTAGAACCGTCGTTGACGCAGATAATTTCCATGTCCTTCATGGTCTGGCCGGCGATACTGTCAAGACACTGGCGCAGGTATTTTTCCGTGTTGTACACGGGAATGACGACCGATACTGCGGGAACCGGCTGCGGGATGTTCATGGTTTTCATGATCCTTTCCTGAAAATTTAAGAGACAAAAACAGAATCTTTCAACAGCTAATCAACCTTTTGAAGGAGTCTATGGTCAGCTTGAGTCCATCCTCAAGCCCCACGGCGGGAGACCAGCCAAGCTTCCTCTTTGCCAGCGCGATATCGGGCCTCCTTTGACGCGGGTCATCGGCAGGAAGCTCTCTAAAGGCCAGCCGGGACCGGGAGCCGGTCAAGCGGATGACCGTTTCCGCAAGCTCCCTGATCGAGATTTCCTCGGGATTGCCCATGTTGACCGGCCCTGTAAAATCTTCCGGACCGTCCATGAAGGCGGTCATGCCCGCAATCAGGTCGTCAACGTAGCAGAAACTCCTGGTCTGAGCCCCGCTGCCGTAAATTGTGATGTCCGCGCCTTTGAAAGCCTGCACGATGAAGTTGGAGACCACTCTGCCGTCATTTATGCTCATGCGCGGCCCGTAGGTGTTGAAAATGCGCATCACCTTTATATCCAGCCCGTACTGGCGGCGATAGTCGAAGAACAAAGTCTCCGCCGCGCGCTTGCCCTCGTCGTAACAGGCGCGCGGGCCGACGGCGCTGACGCATCCCCGGTAGGACTCCGGCTGCGGACTGCAGTCCGGATCCCCGTAAACCTCCGACGTCGAAGCCTGCAGGACGCGCGCTCCCGTGGCTCTGGCAAGTTCGAGAACGTTCAGCGCGCCGAGAAAGGACGTTTTTATCGTATAAACAGGGTCTTCCTGGTACCAGCGCGGGCTGGCGGGACAGGCGAGGTTGTAAATCTGACCGCATTCCACGGACAGAGGCAGAACGACGTCGTGCCGGAGAAATTCGAAACGCGGATGATTGGACAGACGGCGGATATTCTCCTCCGTGCCGGTGAAGAGATTATCCGCGCAGATGACATAATTTCCAAGCTTCAGCAAGCGTTCGCAGAGATGCGACCCGATAAATCCGGCCCCGCCGGTGACAAGAACCCTCATACACTTTTCCTCCCGCATTGATGCATCATCGTTCAATCCCGGTTCAATCCCGGTTATTGAAAGCATTTTTTTCTGAATCTTGCGCCAAGCCCTCTCAAAGGCGCAGATCAGGCCGTGATCCCGCCGGCCGCGGATTGTGCGCGGCATTGCGGCTCAGGATGCCTTGTGATTTATTGCCGATATGATAGACTATATCCGGGCCGCTGCGTGCGGCGCCCGTCGTTTTTTTATTCTAACTGTATAATAGAAGATATTCTTGCCGAAGGCTTCCGGGTACGTTAAACTGAATCCAATAAAAGTGCTTTGAACTATTATCCTAATTATACTTGAAAGAAGAGTGCGCGATGACAGAAAAAAGAAAAAAAATGACCGTGGCCGTGGCCGGTACCGGCTATGTGGGACTCAGCATTGCAACTCTCCTGGCCCGGCATCACAAAGTCTACGCCGTGGACATTATGCAGGAAAAAGTGGATCTGATCAACAGCGGCAAATCCCCGTTCGCGGACAAAGAGATCGAAGAATATCTGGCGTCGGGAGAACTCGACCTCGCCGCCACGCTGGATGCCGCGGAAGCGTATAAGCAGGCCGACTACGTCGTTATCGCCACGCCGACAAACTACGATACCGCGAAGAACTTTTTCGACACCTCCGCTGTGGAAGCCGTTATCGAGCTGGTGACAGAGCATAATCCCCACGCGGTCATGGTCATCAAATCAACGGTTCCCGTGGGATATACGCGTTCGATCCGGGAAAAGACCGGCAGCCGGAACATCATCTTCAGCCCCGAGTTCCTGCGCGAGAGCCGCGCCCTCTACGATAACCTCTACCCTTCGCGCATCATCGTCGGCACGGATCCCGGCGATCCCGAGCTTGTCGAAGCGTCGCGCGCGTTTGCGGAACTGCTGCGGGAAGGCTCCCTCAAAAAGGACGTGCCGACGCTGGTCATGGGCTTCACCGAGGCGGAAGCCGTCAAACTCTTCGCCAACACCTATCTGGCCCTGCGCGTCAGCTTTTTCAACGAACTCGATACCTATGCGGAAATGAAAGGCCTGAACACAAAACAGATCATCGACGGCATTTCCCTCGATCCCAGAATCGGCCCCCATTACAACAACCCGTCTTTCGGCTACGGCGGCTACTGCCTTCCCAAGGACACCAAGCAGCTCCTTGCCAATTACCGTGACGTGCCCGAAAATCTGATCGAAGCGATCGTTCAATCCAACAGGACCCGTAAAGATTTTATCGCCGAACGAGTGCTGCAAAAGGCCGGTTATCACAGAGACGACGCAGACATCGACCGTGATGAAGAAGTCGTTGTCGGCGTGTACCGCCTGACCATGAAAGCGAACTCCGACAATTTCCGCCAAAGCTCCATCCAGGGCGTCATGAAGCGCATCCGCGCCGAAGGCGCGGCCGTCATAATCTACGAGCCGGCGCTCGAAGACGGCGGAACGTTTTTCGGCAGCGCCGTCGTCAACGATCTCGAGCAGTTCAAGCGCCGAAGCCGCGTCATTATCGCCAACCGCTACGACCCCGCGCTTGACGACGTGAGAGACAAAGTTTATACCCGCGATCTGTTCATGAGGGATTGAGGCGGGGCGCCGAAAGAAGTCCTTTAAATGCCAATTGGATTATGGGTTTTGAGTCCTTGAAGTTTATGCGCAGCATGCAGGGGAGAATTCCGATGACATATAAATATGATTTTTTGATAGTTGGCAGCGGGCTTTTCGGCTCGGTTTTTACGCACGAAGCGGCGCAAAGAGGAAAGAAATGTTTGGTTATTGAACGGCGCAGCCATATTGGCGGCAATATTTATACAGAGGAAATTGCCGGTATTCCGGTGCATTGTTATGGAGCGCACATCTTTCGGACGTCAGATCTAAGGATCTGGAACTACGTCAATCAGTTTTCTCCATTTAACAATTTCATTAACAGCCCCGTGGCAAATTATAAAGGCGAACTGTACAATCTGCCCTTTAACATGAATACCTTCAATAAGATGTGGGGCGTTGTATATCCCGAAGAAGCACGGAGGATTATTGCCCGCCAGCGCAGCGAAGGCGCGGTCAATCCTCAGAATCTGGAAGAACAAGCTGTCCATCTGGTAGGCAGAGATATTTATGAGAAGCTGATCAAAGGATATACCGAAAAACAATGGGGGCGTCCCTGTACGGAGTTACCGACCAGCATCCTGCGCCGCCTGCCTGTGCGTTATATTTATGACAACAACTATTTCAATGACCGCTACCAAGGAATTCCGGAAAAAGGTTATACATCGATTATTGAACAGATGCTGAGTGGTTCCGAAGTTCTGTTAAATACTGATTTTAACCTTAACAGGGCGGAACTTGAGAGCATGGCGGAAAGGATTATTTATACAGGCGCTGTTGACGCATACTTCGATTATTGCTATGGGCCTCTTGAGTACAGGAGCCTCCGTTTTGAGACGGAAGTGTTGGACTGTGAAAACTATCAAGGGGTTGCTGTGATGAACTTTACTGACAGAGAAACTCCATACACACGAATCATCGAACACAAGCATTTTGTGTTTGGAACTCAGCCGCAAACCGTGATTACTCGTGAATATCCGCTTGAATGGAATATGAGAATCGAGCCGTATTATCCTATCAACGACACGAAAAATCAGGCGGTTTACCAAAAATATCATGAAAGAGCTCTTCAATGCCCCCGTATTCTCTTTGGCGGACGTCTGGGAGAATATCGTTATTATGATATGCAGGACACCGTTATTTCGGCTCTGAGGCTTGCAGAGAGAGCTCTTGCCTGAGGAGAGGCAAAGGAGAACTCAAAATGCCAGATATAAACGAGCATACGCGCAAAGTTTCTGTGCTTGTTCCCGCTTTTAATGTCGAGAGGTATATCGAAGACTGTCTTAAGAGCATTCTTAAACAAACTTTAACGGATTTTGAGATCATTTGCATTAACGACGGTTCAACGGACAGCACTTCGCAGATTCTTCACCGTTATGCAGAGGAAGATCATCGCATTCGAGTTATAGATAAAATCAACACTGGCTACGGAAATACCTTGAACATAGGTTTGCAGCAGGCCAGAGGTGAGTTTGTTTCCATTGTTGAAAGTGATGATTATATAAAAGGCGACATGTTGGAAAAGTTGTATGCTGTCGCACAAGAAAAAAAACTGGATATTGTTAAAGCGAATTACGGCGAAGTTTGGAGCGACCAGGAAAAAAATAAGGAGCTTACCACAGTAGGCGCAAGGTACGGAACAGTTTTCCGACCGTTAGAAACTCCGTGGTCTTTCTATATCCCGATGATAAATTGCGTTGGAATTTTTTCCCGTGCTTTTTTGGAGCGCTTTCATATTCGCTTCAGTGAAACGCCGGGTGCTTCCCATCAGGATATGGGGTTTTGGTTTCAAACATTAATGTATGCATCTCGTATGAGCGTCGTTTCGGATTATTTTTATATGTATCGTCAGGACAATGCCTGTTCCTCGATCAATAACAGAGGAAAGCGCCCGCTTGTAATGCCTGATGAATATGATTTTATTCGTGAGAAGCTCTTGGCAGCTCCCGGCAAAATCAGAGAAAAGGCGATCCCGTTTTATTCTCATCGCCGTTTTGGCAGCTGCATGTATTTTTTGACGCAGCTTGCAGAAGAATATCAGCCTCAGCTTCTTTGCAGAATAGCATCTGATTTTAAAAGAGACATAAACGATAATCTCTTTGATAACAGCCGCTTTACGTCAAATGAAAACGAGCAGTTGCGACAAATCATGAACGCGCCTGTAGCTTATTTCTGTAAGAGTTACGGCGTTAATCCTGCGTCTCAGCCCGCTGAAAAATGGAATGATCAGATCGAACGCCGGCTTGCTGACGTACAAAAAGAACTCAGTCAATACCGCACGGCCCTGGATAATCTTGAAAAAAGCTGTGTTGGCGGCGACAGCGGTCTTGCGGCGGAAAATCCCGTGAAGGTCTCTGTTATCATCCCCGTATATAACACAGCGCCTTATTTGCCGCAATGCCTTGATTCCATTTTGTCGCAGACGTTGGAGTCAATTGAAGTCATTTGTGTTGACGACGGGTCTGCCGACGGTTCTTTGGAAATTCTCTGTCAATATGAGTCGAAAGACAGCCGTATGCACGTTCTCAGGCAGGCTCATCAATTTCAGGGGGCCGCGAGAAATTTGGGAATCCGTTATGCTCAGGGCGAATACGTGTACTTTATGGACAGCGACGATCTGCTTGAGACCGATGCATTGGAAAAGCTTTGCGCTGCTGCCCAAAAAGACAATTTAGATGTGATTTATTTTGATGGCTCTACGTTTACCGACGGAGATAGAAACAGCTTGGACTTTTTGAAGTATAAAGACAGCTACAAAAGGGCCAAGGAATACAGTGATGTTTTTTCCGGTCAAGATCTTTTCTGTTTGATGCAGAAAGATCATTGCTATAGAGTTTCACCCTGCTTGCAGCTGATAAAAATGGCGCATTTGCGAAAATACAATCTCTTCTTTCCTGAAGGGATTATTTATGAGGACAATTACTTCAACCTCATCTGCATGCTGAACGCGCAGCGAGTTTCTCATCGCAAGACTGCCTATTTCAAGCGGCGGATCAGAAACGATTCAACTGTAACCAAAAAAATTACCGCGTGGAATGCATACAGTTATTTTCTTTGCGGGCTGAAAATGGCGGCCGACGCGGCGACATTACCGCTCAGTAAGGAAGCTGCTGCCTATGCCTTTCATGAAGTGAGAGCCTGTTTCAATAACGTCCGCAACATGCTCAAGTGCCTTCCGGCCGACGGGGAAAATGACATTTCTGTCCACTTCAATCCGGTTGAAGCCGGCATTCTTCACATGATGTCACTTGATGGAGGAAAAAAACAACGCGAGGACAGCTATATTATGCGCAAACTGAGCGGCGCCCTGCGCTGCTGTCAGGACCACGGTATTCGGTATACGGCCGTATACGCAGTGAAGCGGATTGTCAACAGGATCAAACGATGCCTGTAATGCCGAAAATCAGTGTTATTCTCCCTGTCTATAACGTCGCTCCGTTCCTGCGCGAATGTCTTGACAGCATTTTAGCTCAGACATTCAAAGAAACGGAGATTATTTGTGTCAATGACGGTTCAACTGATGAGTCATTGCAAATCCTGAAAGAATATGCGGGAAAAGAGCCGCGTATGGTTTTATTAGACCAGCAAAATCAGGGGGCTGCCGCTGCCAGAAATGCAGGACTTCATGCCGCTCATGGAATGTATGTCGCGGTTCTTGATTCGGATGATGTGTATGAACCGAAAATGCTTGAAGAAATGTACGCCGCTGCTGTAAAAAACAACTGTGATCTGGTTGTAGCGCGGTGTGATTTATTCGATAATAATTTATCGAAGCGCACGCCGGCTCAATGGTCTATAAAGAATGACAAATTCCCCGCAAAAGAGTGTTTTTCTTCCTCTGAAATAAAAAGCGGTATTTTTTACTCTGTTGTTGGTTGGTCGTGGGATAAGCTTTTGAAGAGAGAGTTTATTCAGCGACACGGCTTGTTGTTTCAAAGTCTTCCGGTCTTCAACGACCTGTATTTTATCTTTTCTGCGTTTGTTCTCGCAGAGCGAATCTCAATTATCGATCGTGTCATGGTTCATCACCGACAGCATAAATCCTCGATTTCACAAACGCGGATCAAGGAATGGTCAAGTATTTTCACGGCGCTTCGAGCACTGCGAAGAACACTTGTAATTCATAATTTGTATTCTCGTTTTGAAAGAGATTTCGTGAATTACGCTGTGCATATGCCGCTGTTTGTCTTGGATAAGCTGAATAAAGAGAAGCAGGAAGAACTAAAAAGATACATTGCCGATATATGGATTCCGGAAATCGGTTTTAACTGTTATCCCAAAAGCTATTTTAGTAACGTGAAAGAATATGAATTTTACATTAATCTATCTAAGGCTGGGATAAGTGTTTCACGCTGGCAGCGGTTTGTCTGTAAAGGGAAAACGCTATACAGGCAGATTCTTGAATCGATTCATAAATCGCAGAAAAGCGCATAGCCGCGCGCAGGAGCGGCACTCTCAATACTCTGTGCCGCAATCGTTGAGATGGAACTGCAGGGGGATTGCATTGCTGTGTCGGTTAAAATTTCTGTGATAATTCCCGTCTACAATGCAGAGCGCTGCCTCCGCGAGTGTATGGACAGCCTCTCAGCGCAGACTTTCGAGGATTTTGAGATAATCTGCGTCGACGACGGTTCAACGGACGGCTCGGCGGCGGTTGTGGCGGACTATGCGCGGGGAGACGGCCGCTTTGTCGTGCTGCGGCAGCGGAATTGCGGCGCGGGAGCCGCTCGGAATAAAGGGCTTGAGGCGGCGCGGGGGGAGTACGTAATTTTTTTGGACGCCGACGATTTTTTCGCTCCGGATCTGCTGGAAAAACTGTATGCGCGCGCCGTTCGTACCGAAGCGGATATCGTTATCTGCAATGGCCGGGCGTTTCATACGGCCAGCGGCCGGTACAGAGACGTTACGAATTATCTGCGGGCTTCTCTTGTAAAGGGGATTCCGGTTTTTTCCAGAAAAGACATTCCGGACCATATTCTGACGGTCACAAATCCCGCGCCTTGGAACAAGCTTTTCCGGCGCGGTTTTCTGCTTCGGGAACAGCTGCGTTTTCAGCCGCTGCAGAACAGCAACGATTTGTATATGGTTCTGCTTTCTCTGTGCGCTGCGGAGCGGATCAGCTGTATTGACGAGCCGCTGGTCAGCTATCGTGAGAGCAGCGGCCGCAATCTGCAGAGCCGGAAGCGCGCCGCGCCGCTGTGCTTTATCGAGGCGCTGGAGGCTCTGTACGACGAGCTGCGCCGCAGGGGGTTGTTTGAAGCGGTGGAGAAAAGCTTTGTGAACATGGCTGTTCGGATGACGGCATGGAATCTGGTCACGACCAGGAGCTGGCACAGCAGAAGTAAAATCCTGCGGGAGCTGGAGAAAGAGCATTTCACGAGGATGGGCGTCTTTGCCCGTCCCGGGGAATACTGTGCGGGGGGGCAGTATTGTCTGGCCCAAATGATGAAGTGCGCGCTGTGGCTGTGGAAGAAACTGCACGGCGGCGATTTGTAGGGATGTTCTCATGAAAAAACGTCACGGCCGCCGCGCAGGAGTTTTTTTCCTGTGCGGCGGCCGTGATGCCGGAAGAGCTGAGTTTTCTTTTTTTGTGCGTGCCGGCGCAGTTCATCCGGAGAAAGCCGCAGGCTAGCGCCGATCGAGGAAATCCTGATACCGGCCGCATATATCGTTTACATTTTCTCCAAACGCGAGCTGTTCTCCTTTGTGCAGCCACAGCACTTTGCTGCACAGGGCGCGGACCTGCTCGAGCGAGTGGGACACAAGGAGGGTTGTCGCGCCGCCGCGGATGATTTCCATCATTTTCTTTTCGCTGCGTCTGCGGAACGCGCCGTCGCCGACGGAAAGGACTTCGTCGAGGATCAGGATGCTGGGGTTGACGAACGACGCGATGGCGAAGGCCAGCCGCGATTTCATGCCTGACGAAAGCTGCCTGAACGGATGGTCCTGAAATTCCATGAGTTCGGCGAAAGCGATGATTTCGTCGTATCGGTCGTTCATAAAGCTGCGGGTGTAGCCCAGCATGGCGCCGCGCAGGTAGGTGTTTTCGCGCACGGTCAGCTCGCCGTCGAAGCCGCTGCCGAGTTCGAGCAGGGCGGCGACGTTTCCCTGGCAGCGCACTCTGCCTTCGGTGGGCTTCATGATGCCGGAAATGGCTTTGAGCAGGGTCGATTTGCCGGCGCCGTTCGTGCCGATGATGCCGAGCATGTCGCCCTTTTCGAGCGAAAAGGTGATGTGCCGGTCGGCCCAGAATTCCTGCACATGGTAGTCTTTTTTGATTTTACGGATCACGTAATCTTTCAGGCCGATCGCTTTGAAATCTCCGACTTTGTAACGGATCGAGACGTCTTTTAATTCGATGATTGACATAGCGATCTCCCGTTATACGTAGTAAAGGAATTCTGTGTTGTATTTTCGGTACATCCAGCAGCCGAGCAGAAGGACCGCCGCAGCGTCGAACGCCATCAGCAGATGAAACGCAAGGCTGGGCACGGCGGCTTCGATGACGATTTTTCTGAAATAGCGGATGAAAAGGTAGACCGGATTGAGCAGAAACGCATACTGCACCGCAGGGCTGAAGCTTTCGATGCTGTAGAAGATTGCGGACATGTACATGAGCAGCTGGGAAAAGATCGACCACAGGTATTGAATGTCGCGGAAGAAAACGAACAGGGCCGACAGCACCAGTCCCATGCCGATGTTGAACAGCATCAGCAGCGCGACGGGGTAGAGGAGAAAGACAAATTTCCACGTGAACGCGATGCGGTCGAGCAGGCAGAAAATGAAAAAGACGGCAAGCGTGAGGCCGAAATTGATCAGGGTCTGGCAGTTTTTGGAGAGGAGGAACAGGTATTTGGGGACGTTGACCTTGGTAAATATTGCGGCGTTGCCGAGGAGCGACGTCATTCCCTGCGTGGCGGACTCGCTGAAATAGGCGTAAACGAGGTTGCCGCAGAACAGGTAGGTGGTGTAGTGCGGCATGGTGCGTCCAAAGAAGTGAGTGAAGACAAGCCGCATGACCAGCAGCATCGCCAGCGGCGAGAGGATGCTCCACCCCATTCCGAGAACGGTCCGTTTGTATTTTTTCTTGAAATCGCGCTTCACCAGTTCTTCGAAGAGGAACTGGTGCTTTTTGTATTTTTCAAGCATGAGACGCTCCTTGCGTATGCATGAGATTCAACAGCTGCGGGGCCTGCGCCGGCGCTTGCGTCTTTCTGCCCGGCGGCTCTGCGCTTTCGGGTGCGGGCGGTTCTCCCCGTCTTGAATTTTCAAGGCGGTTGAACGGACCGGCGGACAGCATTTGCCATTATACGAAAGTTTCCGGAAAAATGCCAGTTTGTATCGGGGGCTGTTTTGCCGGGGGCGCCGCGGCATCTGCCGGCGGAGCGCGGGGGCGGAGAGGCAGTTTTTTTTGAAAAAGCATGCTGGTTGTATTTTAGATGATGAAAAAGCACTCTTGATGATGTAACGGGAAAGGAGGTGAGAACGATGGCTGCACGGATTATTCTTGCGAACTGCAGACTGCGCATCAAGACCAAGGCCGGCACGCTGGCGAGCGGCGCCGACAAGGTAAAGAGCATCTCTCTGGCCGGGATCCGGGAAGGGGCCGAAGGTCAGTCGCTGCTCGACGTGGCGGGGGCGATCGGCACTGTGATCAGCAATCCGGTGCTGGAAGTGCTGCGCGTTGACGAGAATGTGGTTTCCGCCGAATAAGGCGGTTTATGACGGGAAAAACGAAAGGAGGTGACGGGGATGCCCAAGACCCTTGCGATGAAATTCGGCCTGGCCAGCGGCGGCAAGCGCACCATTTCGGTGTCCGATGTGAAGGACGATCTGAACGCGGAGACGGTGACCGGCTGCATGAACGCCATCGTCGGAGCCGGCGCGGCGTTCGACGACGCGCTGACCGGCGCGCTCAAGGCGGAAGTGACCGAGCGCACTACCACGGTGCTGCTGAATAACGAGTAAACCGGATAACGAGTAAAATGAAAAACAAGAGCGGCGTTCCGCGGGACGCCGCCATCAAAATAGAGGCCGCGAAGAGCCGCGTTTTTCCTCGCGCGGCGGCAGGCGCCCGAAGCGAACGTACACAATGCGTCCGCCTCGGGCGTTTTTTATATCTGCGGCCGGCATAATCTTTGACAATCCCGCGGGGTAAAGTATAATAAGTGCCGGAAATGTTCCGATGATGACTGGCTGGAATCTGTGCATGACACTTTCACGTTCAGGAGCTGGTAAAATATGACCGACTACTCTGTGCTCATCCCGCTGGGACACAAAGAGCCGCCCGAATATGTCCGCCAGTGTTTGGAAAGCGTGGCCGGTCAGACTGCCGCGCCGAAGGAAGTCGTTTTCGTGTGCGATCACGTAACGCCGCAGCCGATTCTCGACGTGGTGGAGCAGAGCTTTTCGCATTCGAGCGCCGCGGTGCGTCTGATCGACTGCACCGACATTCACAAGCGCGGCGGGCGTCTCGGCGCCGTTTTGGCGCGGGGGGTCGAGGTCTGCTCGTGCGAGCTGATCGCCCGCATGGACGCCGACGACGTCGCGCCTCTGGACCGCTGCGAGCTTCAGCTGGCCGTCTTCGAAAAAGATCCTGCGCTGGCTCTGGCGGGGGGGATTGCCGCGGAATTTTCCGATGTCCCCGGCCGTATCACTGCCTACCGCCATCCTCCGGAGGACTATGACGCCATTGTGTCGTTCGCGAAATACCGCAACCCCTTCAACCATGCGTCCGTCATGTTCCGCAGGTCGGCGGTTCTCGACGTGGGAAATTACGGCTACGCGCTGGCGGGCTGCGAGGATTACGACCTGTGGTACCGTATCATCGCTTCGGGAAGAAAGGTCGCCAACCTTCCGCATGTGCTGCTCTATTCGCGGACCGGCCGCGATCTTATCCGGCGGCGCCAGAATCCCCGCAACACCGCGAGTTATTTCAAGCTGAAAAAGCAGATGCTCGGCGATGGTTTTATCACCCGCTGGCAGTATTTTCTGTCGGGCGCGGGGATTCTCTTTCTGCGCTATGCGCCGCAGGCGCTTGTCGCGCAGCTCTACGCGCGTCTGCTGCGCGCGGGCGCCGTCCCGCCTCCCCGGGATCCGGCGTAGGCGTTTGGTGCGGCGGTTTTGAAGCATATGATTGAACGGCTTGCCGCCGTCGGGATCGGAGAAGAACCGCTCGACGGCGCAGACGCGGGGACGGAACGCTGATTTCTTTCGGCGCGCCGTCCCCGCGCTTTTATGTCTGCGGAGGCCGCCGGGGCATGGAAAGCCGCGCGCCCCCGCCGCTGCGGCGCCGGCGCTCGAAAAGAACGCGTTTTTTGTGAACTTCTTCAAATATACAAACGCTCTCTTGATAAGAAAAAACAGTTCTGATAAAATAAAAAATAATTTATTCGGCTTATCGTTCCAACGGGGTTGTGGGTGATGTTCAAGTGATGGGGGGGCCGACGCGATGCGAAACGGAAAACGCAGACGGGGAAGAGGAATGACGCTTGTCGAGGTTCTGACGGCGCTTCCTCTTTTTGTTTTGCTGAGCGGCGGCGCTCTTTTCGTCATGCAGAATGCCGTCGAATCCTTCCACCGCAGTGAGGATTACGTCTCGGGGCCCGGCTGGGACGGCGCGGAGCGCGTTTTCGCTTTTCTGGAAACTCCGGTGAAGCATTGCGGCGTCGGGCTGCCCGAACGCTGGCAGTCGGATCTGTTTTCGCCGCCGCTGCCGCTGTACTCCATGCCGCCCTGGTCGCTGTGGCGGAAAAGCGTTTCCGTCGGCAGCTCCGTTGACGGATACAATTTCCGTCCCGCCGGCGCCGGCTGGGGGAACACGCTTCGCCTGGTTTCCTGCATGCCGACGGGGCACGTTGTGCTGAAAGAGCTTCAGGCGGAAGCGAACGCTTTTGTGAAAAGCCTGTTCTCCGGCGCAGTCAAAGAAGAGAACACGGCGGACGCCAGGCTGTCGGTCAGCTGGCTTCTGTTCCCGGGGACGGAGGTGCCGGTGCGGCTCGTCCGCGAAGCGGCCGGCAGCTCTCCGACGGTGACGGCGCGGGAAGCCCTTGCGGTGCCGTGGGGAACGCCGGTCTGCCGGCTTTTGGCGATGACGGTTTTCGCCAAAAATGGAACGGTCTATGTCGATTATCACGACGGCAGTCACAAACAGCCGTTGTTCCGTGACGTGCAGGCTCTGTGGTTTCGTTTTGACGAACCCCGGCGTCTGCTTGGCGTCAAAGTGCAGTTCGGCGTTGGAGAAAAGGTGCTGGAGGCCTCGCGGACATGGAAGCTCGGACTCTGAAGCGGCGGGGCAGCGCTTTGGCGGTGCTGCTGATCGTCGTCTCGGCTCTGGCGGGAATGCTGGTGCTGGGGTACGCGCGCTGGCGGCGGCTGCAGAGGAGCGTCGGCGATTCCATCCTGCAGGCGAAGCTCGACGCGGCGGCGCGGGACGCGCTTGAACGCGCCACGGTGTGGATTTTTCGGCGCAAACCGGAAAATCCGCGCGGAGAATACGGGGTGGTGCCGGTTTCGCCCTCGGGCGGGCCGGAACAGCTGGAGATCGCTGTGCCGACGGAAATCGGACGGTTCGCCACGGCTGACGCGGAGGTGGAAAGCCGCGTTCAGTGGTGCCTTTTTGCAGTTTCTCCCTCTTTGAATGCGGATCCAAGGGTTTCCGCGTATCCGCCCTCGATGGGCGGATGGTGTTCGGACGGCGGGCCGCCGGTTTTTCGCCAGTCTTACGCGCAGCTTCAGGCGGGGCAGGCGGGACGTCCGCCTTTTCAAAAAGGAGCCTGGCGCATTGTGGTCTCGGCGCGCCCTCGTTCGCCGGCGGACGCGCTTCATGCCGTGGCGCTCGAGCGGGTTGTGGTGGTGGAACGATGATGCGGCTGGGATTTTTCGCGGCGCTGTTTTTGTTTGCGGCGGAAACTCTTCGGGCCGCGGCGCCGGCGCTGCCGGTAAACCGGCGGGAACTTTCCAGCTTCTCGAGGAGTTCGGAATGGGAACTGACGGGGACGCCGCTGTTCTTTCAGGAAAACGGACGTCGCGGCGGCTATGTGCCGCTGCGGCGGGAGCGCCTCAGTCCCTGCGGCGACGAGGGCAGGATACAAAAGCGTCTTTTCGGCGGCACGCTTGAAACGGAACGGGTCATCTGGGAGTCGTCCGCCGAGTTGCCGCGCCGGGTGCTTGTCGTGCCGTGCGGGGACGGCGGCCCGGCAACGGGGGAGCTGCGCCCGCTTGGCGGTTATGACCCCGCGGCGGGAGCTTACTTCGGCGTCGATGAAGCGCTCTGGGACGATTGGCGCGCCCGGCTTCGGTCGGCGCCGCCGGGCGCGCCGTTCCCGGCCGCCATGGTGAGCGCCGAAGGCTCTCTGTACGTTCAGACTGACGACGGGCTGATTTGCGCGTTCGACGCGGCGACGGGAAAAGAGCGCTGGGCTTTTGCGCCGCCGCAGCTCTGCTGGGGCGCGCGGGCGGAGGCATTTGTACGCGCGAAATCCCTGACGGAGCTGCCCTGGCTGGCGGCCGGCGGTTTGACGGCGGAGCGGGTGACGGTTTTCCGGCAGGAGCGGGTTTTGCTGTGGGGCACGCTGGGGCCGGGGGCCCGCGCCCTTTTCTGCCTCGACGTGACCGACTCTCTCTCGCCGTCTTTTCTTTGGGGGCGCGAGGAGCTGGCGGACGGGAGCTGTCTCTGCTGGGGCGGCGCCGGGGACGGCTGTTCGCCGCTCGGGTATGCCGCGGCGGCGCCGCTGGCGGCGCCCGTGGGCGGAAAGTGGATTCTGCTGGCGGCTTCCGGCGCCGGTGCGCGGGGGCGGCTGCTGAGCTATGACGCTTTGAGCGGGAAGCTGACGGGGCAGAGCGAAGGCGGCGGCGCGGAACTCTGCCTGCCGCCGCTGGGTCTGAATGATTCTTCCGGGCGCCTGCGGCGTCTTGCGCTCTGCGACAGCCGCGGCGGCGTGCAGATTTTTCTGCGCCGGGCGGAAGGCTTTCGGTTTTCCGAACGGATCGATCTGGAAGAGATAACGCTCTTCGATAAGTTGAATTTCCGCTTCGCGCCGGTCCCCTGCGCTGTGCCCCGGGGGCTGTGGCTGGCCTTTGTCGGCGGAAACGACGAGGACACGCTGGTCGCGGCCGCGCCGGCGGACCTGAAAGATCTGCGCTGGAGCGCGGCGCCCTGGCGCGGCAGCGGCTGGGGCTGGTGGCTGGAGCTCAAAGGTTTTCATGACGTCGTCAGCGTTCTTTTCCATGACGGCATGCTTTATCTCTTAGGCCGCGAGGGAGAACGCCGCGTTTTGCGGGCCGTCGATCTGATGCCGGGCAGACTTGCGGCTGCGGAAGAGCTTTCCGGCAAGGCCGCCGCTCTGACGGTTCAGGACGGCAGAGCCGCGGTGCTGGAAAACGGCGCGGACGGCGCGGCGGTCGTTCCCGTCCCGTCGCTTCTGCCGGCGCCGTCGTCGGGAATTCATTACACTCTTTACAGGTAAGGAGGCGGCGCCGATGATGTTCAGCGAAAACAGTGTTCAGCCGCCGTCCCGCGCGGCGCTGGCCCGGCTGCACCCCGCGCCGGAAGCTCTGCGGCTGATCTCGTTCGAAACGGCGGCGCGGCTTTGCGTTCTGCCGCTGACGATCGCTGCCGACGGGCATCTGCTTGTCATGGCGGAAGAGCCGCGGCGCCTGCCCTGCGCCGATGAGCTGCAGACGCTGACGCGCCGGCGGGTGGAGCTGGTGCCCTCGGCTGTTTCCGATCTTGCGGCCGAGATCCGCCGCGCCTATCAGTTTTCCGGACGCATCGCCCGCCTTTCCGCGGATTATCTGCGCGGCGAGAGGAACGACGAAGCGGCGCCGGAACGGCTGGACGACGCTTCCCCGGCTTCGCAGATCGTGGAGAGCATGATCGCTCAGGCAATCGGCGAACGCGCCTCCGACATCCACGTCGAGCCGGGCGAAAAAGAGTCGCGGGTCCGTTTCCGCATCGACGGCCGTCTTGCGGACGCGGTCCGTTTCCCGGCGGCGATCCATCGGGCCGTGACGGCGCGCGTCAAGATCATGGCGGGAATGGACATCGCCGAAAGCCGTCTTCCCCAGGACGGCCGCATTTTGCGGGACGTCGGCGGGCGCAAAGTGGATTTCCGCATTTCCACGCTTCCCTCCGTCCACGGCGAGAAAACGGTCCTGCGTCTCCTTGACCGGGAACGGACGCTGCGCGGGCTTGAGGGCCTGGGATGCGGGGACGAAGAGCTGGCGCGGATCAAGAATCTGCTGAAAGTCCCGAACGGCATCATTCTCAACACCGGCCCTACCGGCAGCGGCAAGACCACGACGCTGTACGCCATGCTGGAACGGCTGAACCTCGCCGAGTTCAACGCCGTGACTGTGGAGGATCCCGTGGAATACGACATTCCCGGCGTCACTCAGGTGCAGGTCAACGAGCGCAGCGGCCTGACTTTCGCCGCGGCGCTGCGTTCCATCCTGCGTCAGGATCCCGATATTGTCATGCTGGGAGAGATCCGCGACGGCGAAACGGCGCTGATCGCTGTCCGCGCCGCGCTGACGGGGCACATTGTCCTGAGCACGCTGCACACCAACGATGCTGCCGGCGCGGCGCTGCGCCTGATCGACATGGGCGTGCCCGCCTTCCTCGTGGCCTCGGCGGTGCGCGGCGTGATGGCTCAGCGTTTGGTCCGCAGGCTCTGTCCGCACTGCCGGCAGCCGTACGCGCTGCCCGAACGCGAATGCGCGCGCCTGGGGCTTCCGCGCGGCAGCGTGTTTTACCGGCCTGTCGGCTGCCCGCGGTGCGACGGCCGGGGATATGCGGGACGGACGGCGATTTTTGAGGTTCTCGCCGTTGACGAAGAAATCTCCGCTCTGATCGCGCGCGAGGAAAGCGTCTCCAAGCTGCGCGAGGCGGCTGTCCGCAAAGGCATGAGAACGCTGGAACGCGGCGGCATCGCTAAAGCGCTGGCCGGCGTGACGAGTTACGAAGAAGTTTTCGGCGCCATCGATGTGAGGTGATTGCCATGCCGGAACCTGATCTGTGGGCTTTGTTGGGCGAAGCGGTGGACTGCGGGGCCAGCGACGTTCATCTTTCCTGCGGCCGCGCGCCGCTGTTCCGCGTCGGCGGCCGGCTCGAGGACGGCGGCCGCGCCGTGGTCGGCCGGGAATGGCTGCTGGCGTCCGTCAGGCGGATGCTGTCCGCGGCGGAATGGGACGACTGGGAGCTGAATAAAAGCGTCAGCGCCGCGCATGAGTTCGGCGCTTCAGCCGCGCCGAGGCGGTTCCGCCTCAGCTGTTTCTGGAGCATGGGACAGCCCGCGGCGGCGATCCGGCTGATTCCCGCTCGAATTCCGACGCCCGAGCAGTGCGGCTTGCCGCCGGTTCTGAAAGAACTCTGCGCCAAAGGCAGCGGGCTCCTGCTGTTCACCGGGCCGTCCGGGAGCGGCAAGAGCACGGCAATGGCTTCGCTGCTCGACTGGCTCAACGGGACGCGCTGCGTTCACATCGTGACGCTGGAAGATCCCGTTGAGTTCGTGCACGAGGGCAGACGGGCGCTGATTCATCAGCGTCAGATCGGCAGCGATTGTCCGAGCTTCGCGGCCGGCCTGCGGGACGCCTTGAGGCAGGATCCCGACGTGATCGGGATCGGGGAAATGCGCGACGGCGAGACGGTTTCCGCCGCCGTCACGGCCGCCGAGACGGGCCATCTGGTGCTGGCGACGCTGCATGCGCCGGACGCGTCCCAGGCGGTTGAACGCATCATCGACGTCTTTCCGGCGGCGCAGCAGGCGCAGATCCGTGCGCAGACGGCGCTTTCGCTGGCAGGCGTGTGCGCGATGCGGCTGGTTCCGCAGCGCGCGGGCGGACGCTGCCTGGCCGCGGAAATGCTCGTCGCGACACCGGCGGTGCGAAGCGCGGTCCGCGAGTCGCGCACGGCGCAGCTGAAGACGATGCTGCAGACGTCGCAGCGCGACGGCATGCACACAATGGAGCAGTCTCTCCTGAGGCTCGTCGAGCAGGAGCGCATCGCGCCGGAAGCCGCACGCGCCGGCGCGTTTGACGGCGAAGAGATGAAGCGTCTCCTGGACTGCCGGCCGGCGCTGTCATGAAATTCTCCTATCGGGCTCGTTCTTCCGCCGGAGAGCTGCGGACGGGTGCGGTCGAGTGCGCGGACGAGCGGGAAGCGGCGCGGCTTTTGCGCCGGCAGGGGCTGCTGCCGGTTGCGATTGAAGCCGGCGTTTCGGAAAGAACGGCGCGCCCCGCGGCGACGTTCTGGCGCAGGCTGCGCGCCATCGGCACGGTCCCGCTGCTGCAGAAAGCGTTGTTTTTCCGGGAGCTGGCGCTTTTCACGGCGGCTGGCATTCCGCTGGGCGTGTCACTGCATCGCCTCGCGGAGGCGGGACGATGCGTTCCGATGACCGAAAAGATCCGGCGGGTGTGCCGGGAAGTCAGCGGCGGGCAATCCATGAGCCGGGCGATGAAAGACAGCCGTTTTTGCGAGCCGGTCGACTGGACGATGCTTGCCGTCGGCGAAGAGACCGGACGGCTTCCCGAATCGCTGGAGCTTGCGGCGGAACGGTACGAGCGCCGTGAACGGCTGCGCTCCCAAGTCATTTCCGCGCTGACCTATCCGGCGCTGGTGCTGTTTTTCTCTCTCGCGGTGCTTGGGGTCATGTTCCGGTTCATTCTGCCGAAGTTCTGCGAGATCTTCGCGCGCCTGAAAATTCCCGTGCCGGCGCTCACGGCTCGGCTTTTTTACGTGAGCGGACATCTGCCGCTGATCCTGTCTTTTCTGCTTGCCGGCCTGGCTGCCGCCGCCGGAGCGGTTTGGGGGCTGTGCCGCGCGCCTGGGGCGCGTCTGGCGGTCGACCGTCTGCGGCTGAAGGTCCCTGTTGTCGGCGCGCTGCGCGCGAAAGCGGTGCTGGCGCGCTCGCTGCGCAGTCTGGGGCTGATGCTGAAATCCGGCGTGCCGCTGCTGCGCTCGCTCGAGCTCAGCGCGGAAACTGCCCGCAGCGCCGCGATGGAGTGGACGCTGATGGAGCTGCACGACGCCGCTTCCCGGGGGGCCGGCCTGGCGGCGCGGGCCGGGGAACTGCCCCTGCTGCAGCCGGTGACGGCGACGCTGATCGCGGCGGGGGAGCAGACCGGAAAAATGGACGAAATGCTGCTTCGGGCCGCGGAGTGGCATGAAAGAGCGCTCGACGAGGGAATCAAACGGATGACGTCCGTCCTCGAGCCGCTGTTGATTATCGCGGTCGGGCTGGCGGCCGCGGCCGTCGTCGCGGCGGTCTTTCTGCCGGTTTTGCAGGCGGTGAGGTCATTCTCATGACGAGGGGCGCGATGAAAAAGGGCTTTCTGCTGGTCGAGTGCCTGATCGCCGCGGCGCTCGCGGCTGTTTTCCTGCCTCTGCTGGCCTCCGCCTTTACGGAGAACCTGCACGCCGCCGTTGAGCTTCGCCGCCGTCAGGAGGCCTGGCGGGCGGCGCTTTCGTGCGTTGAGGAAGTGGAAGCGCGGGGAAAGGTTCCTTCGCGGGAGGAGCTGCTGGAGAATTTTTCCAGCGCCTTTGCCTCGTTTGACGTTTCTGCCGATCTGTCGCCTTCGGCGGAAGGGAGCGTTTGTACGGTTGCGGTGACCTGGCCGGGGCGGGGAGAAAAGCGCGAAGTCAGGCTGTCCAGGCGGATTCGCTGAAGCGGCGCGCTCGGGGAGGAGGGGCACGATGCTGTGGAAACGGAGAACTGAACGCTGTGCGGGGGCGGCGCTGGCGCTGTGCGGCCACTGCGCGCGCTACGCCGAACTTTTGCGGGAAGGCGGACGGGTGCGGATCGTCAACGCCGATGAAATTCCTCTTCCCGATGGGTTGGTCAGCCGCGGCCGTCTGCTGAACGGAGCGGCTTTGGGCGCGTTTTTGCGCAGGAAGCTGGCGTTCCGCTGGGGCCGGCTTCCTTTCGCCGTGGGGATTCCGTCGGCCGACTGCATTTTTCAGCTGTTTTCTCTGCCGGCGGCCGGTCTGGACGAGGCGCGCGCCGCCATGGAGTGGTGTTTTTCCGATTATTTCCCGTTCGCTTCCGGCGAAGCGCTGTTCGATCTCTGCGAAGCGGGGGCGCCGGCCGGCGGCCGGCTGAACCTTGCGGGAGCAGCCTGTGCGAAAGCGCAGGTTGTGCCGTTTCTCGAGAGTCTGCGCGGCACGCGGGGGCGCGTCTCCGCCGCGGAACCGCAGATTGTCGCCTCGACGCGCGCTTTCGCGTCCGGCATTGCCGACGAGCGTTTTCTGCTGGTCATGAAACGCGAAGGTTTGCTGCACTGCGCGTTCGTCTCCGCGGGAAGCGGCCTGGTCTTTCGCAGCGTCGTCCTCCCGGCTGAAGAGCCTGTCCTGAGTTCGCAGATTTATTTGCAGATTTGTTTGGAGATAAACAGGACTTTGGATTATGTTTCCGAAAACTTCGGCGGGACTGCGCCGCCGGTTTATATCGCAAAAGACGCCTTTGCGTCGGAAGCTCTCCCGCTTGGCGATCTGCGCGCGGCGGCGCGGGAAATCGATTTCGGCGGCTTTTGTCCGGCGGAGCTCGCGCTGCCGGCTGGTCCCGATTGGTACGATGTCGTTGGTTTGCTGCTGAGGTTCGACCATGAAGACTGAATTCAATTTGCTGCCGGCGTCCTATTTCGAGCCGGTCGAGCCGGGATGGAAACGCTTTCTGCGCGGATACGGGGCGTTTGCCGTGATGTTTCTGTGTTTTTCCCAGTTCTTCATCTGCGCGCTGACGCTGTGGCCGCGTCTGCAGTCGCAGTACGCCGCGGTTCGGGAAGCGGAGCGCAGTGCGGCGGCCGCTGCGGCGCGTCTGAGCGCGGTGTGCGCGGAGCTTGAAGCTCACGACAGTCAGCTCAGGGCCATGATTGAGCAGGGAAAAAGCTCGGCGCCGGCGCTTGAAGTCCTGACGGCGCTCGACGAAGCTTTGCCGGAGACGGTTGAACTGGAAGCCATCGCGGCGGATCGCGAGCGCTGCCGGATCGAGATTCTGTTCGCGGATCGCGGGGACGTGGACGGGGTCCTTGAAAGGCTTGCGCGTCTGCCCTACGGGCCGCTGCGAATCGTGGAGCTCCGGGTTCCGAGCGGCGGAAGTCTGCTTCTGTGTCTGGAAGGAATGAGGCGGGGAGGATGAAAAAACTCACGATGGCGGCGCCCGTCTGCCGCGGGCTGGCGGCCGCCGCGCTGATGCTTGCCGTGATATGGGCGCAGATCCGGCTTGTGTCTCGCACCGACGAGCTGAAGACGCGCACGGCGGAACTGCGGCTGCTTGCCGAGCGCAGCGGGGCCCGCGCAGAAACGCTGACGGCGCGTATCGCCGCTTTGCAGGCGGAACGGGACCGTTTCGAAAAACTGCCGGTCGTTCCGGCAGACACGCCCGAAGATTTGAAGGCGGCGCTGGAGCAGTGCGCGCTGGCGGCGCAGGTCGGCTGCGCCGTGTCTCTGCCGCCGGGCGCCGATCGGCTCGGAGCGGTGCGTCTCGAGGCGGCCTTGCGGGCGCGGCGGCGCGGGATCCGCGCTTTTCTGGGCGAACTGCTGGCGCGCCGCGAGTTCTTCTGCATCGACCGCGTGGAGGCGCGCCGTACCGGCGGGCGGTCGTTCGGCGTGGACATAACGCTGTCGGCCTTTTTGCGGAAGGGGGCGGCGCCATGAGCGCAAATCCGGGCAGAATCAGGACGGCGGCCGGCGTTTTCTGTTGGGGCTGCGCGCTCCTCTCGCTGTTTTCCACCGTCTTCTGGCAGCGCCGCCTCTTTCGTTCCGTAAAAATCTCCGCCGCGGCGGTTCCCGAGGAAGCCGCTTCGGCCGCGCGAAGCGCCGAACTGGAACAGATTCTGCAGCGGCGGCTCGACGATCTGAAGCGGACGGCGGCATGGGACGGGGCATGGGACGGCGAGGACGGTGTTTCGCCGGACGGCGTTTTGAACCGTCCGCTTTTAGCGCTGCGCGGCGTCGTCTCGTCCGGCGGCGTGCAGTGGGCGGCCGTGGCCGTCGAAGGTTCGGCGCGGACGGTCCTGGCCGCTCCCGGGCAGTCGCTGAACGGCGTGAGGATCTTGACGATCGGCCAGACGGGCATGACTTGTCAGTGGCGCGGCCAAAAATTTTTCGTGCCGCTGGAATAGGAGGGCGTATGAATCCGAAGAAGCATTGCGCAGCGCTCGCCTTGCTCCTGCTTCTCGTTCTCCTGCCGGCGCGTCTGCCGGGCAGGACGCGAGCGGAGCCGCGGCTTTTGGCGCTTAACGTGGAGCAGGCAGGGGATTCGCATATTGTGTTGTCCTTGGAGGGGCAGGCTTTGAAACGCCCCGTACTGGCTTACAGAGATGAACGCTCACTGACGCTGGCGTTCGAAGGCGTGCGTTTTCCCGCGCTGAACTACGAGCGCGACCTTGATACGCCGCTGGTTCCTCACATCAAAGCGGAAGACTCCAACCGCAGCACGCTGATCACGCTTTTCTGCGAAGAACCCTTGCAGCTTGGCGGCGTCAGGGGGGCTGGAAGCGGGCGCATGCGGATCCGCCTCGTAAAAAGCGGACCTGCCCGGAATCGGGAACAGACGTCGATTTTTCAGGAAGGCGGAGACGCCGGGCGCATTTCGTCGAAAAAGATCTCCATGAATCTGAAAGACTGCGATCTGGCGGACGTATTCCGCCTCCTCGGCGCACTGGCGGACGTGAATATCGTCGTCGACGCTTCGGTGCCGCAGAACGCGAGGATGACGCTGGCGTTCAGGGAGGCTCCCTTCGCGGACGTGTTTCAGTTTGTGCTCCGCTCTCAAAATCTTGGTTTCAGCGTCGTGGGACGGACCGTTGTCGTCGGCGCGAAAAATTCGCTGGGGCTCCTGACGGGGCGCCTGACGACCAAGAGCTATCACGTCGCCTACGCGGAGGCGCAGAAGGCCGCGATTCTTCTGAAAGATCTGGCGGAGCTCGCTTCGCCGGCCAACAGAGTGCTGGTTGACGAGCGCCAGAATCTGATTATCGTCACGGGAACGGCCTTTCAGCAGGAAAAAGTGCGGCGGACGCTCCGTCTGCTCGACGCGCCGGGACGGCAGGTAATGCTCAAGGCGCGCATCATCGAAGTGAACGACGACGCGAGCGATCAGCTTGAAACTGCCTTGAACGCCGTTTATGACTGGTGGTGGGGCAGCTATCAGAACGGCGCGCTTTCGGCGGGGTTCGCTCAGAGCGGCCGCAAGCCCGGCACGGCCGAGGGCGCGCTGGAGAACCTGGGCACATCGTCGAATCTTCCCGGACAGATCGGCAGCGGCGTCGTCCAGCTGGCCGGCACGGCGACGCGGATGCTGGATTTCCGCCTCCGCACCCTGGTGGAACAGAAAAAAGCGCGCGTCCTGGCAGATCCTACGGTGACCGTGCTCGACGGTGAAAAAGCGACTGTGAAGCTTGTGGAAAAACTGAAATACGTGTCGCGGCGCGACGACGCGAGGAATCCGACTTACAGCGACGAAGAAGTCGGCCCTAAGCTGGAGGTGACGCCCCGGATTGGACGCGGCGGCATGATCACCGTCGGCGTCTCTCTGGCGACAGGCGAAGTGATCCAGTGGATCCGCGGCGGCCAGGGCGAACAGATCCCGCAGACGAACTCCCGCACCGTGGAAACGAAAATCCGCGTGCGCGACGGCGAGCCGTTCGTGATCGGCGGCCTGTTTAAAGAGAGCCGTTCGCGCACGCGCGCCTCCGTGCCGGTTTTGAGCAGCATTCCGCTGATCGGGGAGCTCTTCAAGTCAAAACTTGACAAGAAGACGCGCAGTCAGGTCGTGATGATCTTAATCCCTTATATTCTTGAAATCCCCGACCCCGGCAAGAGTCTTTGAATATGCCGCAGTTCGTTGAAGGGCGGATCGAAAGCCCCCGTGTCCTGCTTTTTGGTCCGCTGCGCTGGGACTGCAGATCCCGCCGCCGCGGCTGAAGCGGCTGCGCGAATATATGAGGCAGCTTGGCCGCGCCGAGGCGCTGCGGACGGGCTGTGATGCCGTTTTGCAGACGTTTTTCAGCAGTAAGGAATCTTTGCGCCTCCTTGAAAAAAATAAAATGTTTTCAAAGGCTTAAAGAAGATGCTTTTCTGTAAAAATGGTTCTGTAGTATATTTTTTATGTACAAAGCGGCGTCTTTTCTGTTATACTTGGAAACACGGATATGTTTCGGAGGCGCAGCGCGCTTTGTGGATTTTTCCTGCAGCGTTCCTCTGTTCGTTTTTTTCAATGAGAAGCAGTATGAAAGCAGATCGCAAAAAAGCGAAAATCGGAAAGAGAACGAAAACTCTGACGACGATACTTCTGATGTTCGCGCTGGCCTTCTCGGGCTTTCCTGCGGCCGCTGCCGCCGCGCCGAAGACGGCAGCAGCGGCGGCGAAAAAGAAAGACGCCGCGAAAACGAAGAAAAAGGCGCCGAAGAAAACCGTCATTCCAAGGAAATACGCCGCGCAGATCCTGAGAGAACATAACGCGTACATCGAGGCGTTCATCAACGCGGAAATGGGCGCCAGGTATTACTGCAAGCGGATCAACGATGCCGTTTACCGGGGCAAAAAGACGCCTTCGCAGGAAGAGCTGGACGCCATGGCGTACGAGGTGACGCGGCTGAGAAAGAAGCTGAGTTCCGTGGCGAAAAGATACACCTTCAACATCCGCGTGGCGAAGAGAATGGCGGTATCTTTCATGAACGAAGAGGAGCGGACGATGCTGGCCGAAGCGCTGAGCTTCCTCTTTGCGACCCCGGCCCATGCGGCGGCTTTCAACTTGTCCAGTCTCAACGGCATCGAGGCGGGACTCAACAGCATCGCGGACGGCACTCCGGATATCAACATGTCGGCCGCCGAGATCGACAGGCTCCGCAAGGAGGAGAAGAAACGGCAGCGGGAAATGGAGGCCAGATATCCCCAGACCCGAAAAGACCGGATAAAAGCAGAAATGGCGGACGCCCAGATGGACGCAGCCATTTCTGGTACGCTTGGCTACGTCGCCAGAGCCGGCGAGGTGGCTGCGGCCGGAACCACTCTTGTCGCGGGGGCCGCCCTTTTCGCGCTCACCGTTCCGGCTGCACTGACTGCTGGAAGCACGGCTGCCGGATTATTTACCGTAACCGTCGGCATGGTTGGGGGCGGGCTGTCGACCGTCGATTCGGCTTTAGGTTTTGTCGATACCGTGACTGATAAAGAAGACCGCAGTTCTGGACGAAAGGGATTAAAGAAGGCAGTCGTGGCAGTCAACACCGTAAACGTGGTCAAAGGAGCGCTGACCGTAACCTCGGCGGTCGAGGGACTGAGCGCGCTCACCGATGCTGTGGGCTTGGCTCAAAGTTATGAAGACATGCTCGACGCTTGCGAGGATCCGAAGGCCCCCGGGCGCGAAGGAGTCAAAGCCGTCAAGTACGCTGCGAACAATGCCGACGACGCGAAACGGGGAAACAGAGACAGCGGCGGCGACAGCGGCGGCGGCAGCGGCGACTGCGGCTGCGGTTCCTGATCGGCCGGCGGCGGTTTCCGCGCGGCGCGTTTTTTTGACGCCGGCGGGCTCTGCTCCTGTGCGGCGCCGTTTCCGTTTTTTTCGTAACGCCGCGTCTTCACGGGCGCTTTCAAGCGGGCCTGCGCGCTGTCGCGGGGCCGCTTTCCTTTTGTTTTGCGGACAGTCTCGGAGCGTTTCTCGCGCTTGGGGCGGCGCTTACGAGCGGCGTGACCGCAGAACGGCGGCGCTTGAAATTCCAGACCTTGCAAATGGAGTGAAAACACATTAGAATTAAACGTCATGGCTGTCTGCATATGCGGCAGAGAAACAGATTTTCGGGAGGTTACGTGATACATGGCTGATATCGTCGATACGAGTAAGTTTTACCCTGGCATGAAACTGAAATGGCAGGATGGTTTGTGGGAAGTGGTGGACTGTCAGCATCACATGAAGGGCCGCGGCGGCGCCGTGCTTAAATGCAAACTCCGCAACCTTGATACGGGCAGCATTTCCGAAAACAGCTTCGTATCCGGCAATGATAAATTCGAGCGCATCATCTTTGACGAGAAGCCCGCTCAGTACACCTACAAAGACGGCGACCACTACGTCTTTATGGACATGGAAAGCTACGAGGAAGTTTATCTGACCAAGGAAGCTCTCGGTCCGGCGCTCAATTATCTGACGGACAACCTCGAGGTGAGTCTCGACATGTACGAGGGCAGGGTCATGGGAATTACGCTGCCCAACAGCGTGGTGCTGAAGATTGCCGACACGCAGCCCAACTTCAAGGGCGACACGGCCGCCGGCGGCGGCAAGCCTGCCACGATGGAGACGGGCCTGGTCATCACGGTGCCGATGTTCGTCATGAACGGCGAGAGCGTCGTCGTTGACACCCGCACCGGCGAGTACGTCGAGCGCGTCAAGAAGTAGCGCTTGAATTCTGTCTCATTGTTCCGCGCGGAACAGTGAAGATAAATTGGGACCGAGTCCGTTTGTTCCGCGCGGAGCGGAACGGGACCGTCCTTGTTTTCGAAGGGAGAGATCCGCAATGAGCGCACGTGAAAAGATCGCCTATATCAAAGGACTTCTCGACGCCGGCAAGCCGGAAGACAAGCTCGCGCTTTCTCTCTTTAATGCCGTTGTCGAGGCGTTGGATACGCTGGCGGGCGAGAACGACGAGCTGAAAAAACAGCTGGAGGAGCAGCGAAGCGCAGCCGACGACCTCTATTCAATCTGCGGGGAGCTCGACGCCGATCTCTCCGACGTCGAATCGCGTCTGGGCATCGATGAAGAGCTCGATGAGAGCGAAGCGTCCCTTGAAGACGATTACACGGAAGTTACCTGTCCGTCCTGCAGCCTGCATTTTTACTGCCAGACGTCCATGCTCTCCCCCGACGATCACTGCGTCGAATGTCCCGACTGCGGGGAAAAGATCGACGTGAATTTAGAGGCGGAGGATCATGACGCCGATTGACGAGCTGGAGCGGACGTCCGAGCCGCTCTATAAATCTGATTTCGATCTGGAGCGCGCCGTAGAGGAAGCTCGCGAGGAAGATCCGAAATCAACCGACGGCCTGCTTCACATCTCCGAAGACGTCGTTCAGGAAATCGCCCGCCGGGCGCTGGCACGGGTTTCTTCGGTGGTGCCGGCGAACGCCGGCATGTCGGTGCTGGGGCTGGGACGAAAAAATCCCGAGGGCGTGCGCGTTTCGCTGGAAGAAGGAACGCAGTCCCAGATCTCTGTGGACGTGTATGTCCTCGTTCGCTACGGGCTTCGTATTCCGGATGTGGCCTGGGATCTGCAGGAGTTCCTGAAAAAGGAGCTGGAGAGTTCGACCGGCTATGAAGTCAAAGCCGTGAACATTTTTGTCCAGGGAGTGTATTTCGGCGAACAGGCCCCGAAGGAAGAGCAGGGAACGGGAGAAACTGGAGCAAAGGCAGCGGAGACTACTGCCGGAGAATGAGACAAACAGCCGGCTCGTCTTCGGGCCGGCTGTTTGTGTAGAGAAAGGAGGCATGCGCGACGTATCAGGATTTCGGGCGTACGCCTTACGGTTTTATCAAAGTGGATACGCAGGCGGTGACCTCGCTTGTTTCCCGCCGTCTTCCTCAGGGGGTTCAATGTAGCGCGGTCAGGCTGCGCGCTCATGACCGTTTGTGTCTTGTCGTGATCAACGACAAGCGCGAGTTCTGGAGCCGGGAGGACGATATGCGCCGAGCCAAGGCCATCACCGAGGATCTGCACGCGATGGGGATGGAGCTGCCCCGGCTGCAGTGGATCAGGCAGAGCCGTTTTCTTGCCGAGCCGCCCTACCTGGAGCATTCTCTCTGCGGGCAGCCTGCGTTTTGGATTAACTGCACCTGCGGCGTGTTTGCCTTTTTTGCCCTCTCATGGGGAGGCTTTGCCGTTTACGTCGGTTTAGGATGCGGCACGTGGCTGCTTTCGTCGTGGCTTATTTCCGGCGGAGGCTGGGCCAAGCTGCAGAATCTTTTGCCCTTTTTGAAAAGAGGTTCCCAGTGGTAACGAATAAAGATAACGCTCAGGAAATGCTCCATGCGGCTCGGGTGCGCCTTTTTCAAATTTTGTGCGCGCTGGATTCTCTGGGCAGAAAGAAGCTTGATCAGCATGAGATCGAAGCTTTTCTGAAGGATCTTTTTGTCAGGCCGGAAGCCGCGGCGGAAAACGGCGCTGAGGCTGAAAGCGGAGAAGCCGGCGCCGACGAGGAAATCGAAGCGCTGCAGGTTCCCCTGGCGGCCTATCTCCAGTCCTGCGAGCGCGCCTGCTCGGTGCGCGGCGCTCTTGCTGACATCGACGCCTTGATCGAGACGTACTCGACGGAATGGAAGCCCGAACGCATGAGCCTGGTAGACCGCACGATCATCCGCCTGGCTCTGTATGAGGCCGCGATTGCGAAAAAAGTCCCGGTCGGCGCCGCTCTCAGCGAGGCCGTTCTGCTGGCGAAAGAGTACGGCGGCGACGATTCGCCCCGTTTCGTCAACGGCGTCCTGGCCCGCATCGCCAAGGGGCTCTCTCTGACATGATCCGTTGTGGTTCCGCCCGCGCCGGAAGGAATTCCGTGCCTCTGACCGTAGACGAAGTCGCTCTGCGGGTCAAAAATCTGCTCGACTACGACGAGGTGCTTGCCCATCTTGTCGTCGAAGGCGAGCTGACCGATTTCAAACGCCATATCTCCGGGCACGTTTATTTCATTCTGAAGGGGCAGAACGCCTCGATGCCCTGCGTGATGTTCCGCGGCGACGCGGCGGGGATGCTCCTCTGGCCGGCGGCCGGCGACCGCGTTGCGGTTTCGGGCAGCGTGCGGCTTTATGAGGCGCGCAGCACCGTGCAGCTCTACGCGCGTAAAATGTACCCGCTCGGATTGGGCGCGGCCGCGAGAGCCAAGGAGGAACTCCGTCTCAAGCTGGAAAAGGAAGGGCTTTTCGCCCCCGCGCGCAAGCGCCCCCTGCCGCGTTACCCGCGGCGCGTGGCCTGCGTCACCTCCGATACGGGGGCTGCCGTTCAGGACGTGATCCGTCAGTTCCGTTCCCGTTTCCCCGTCGCCGAGCTGATCGTCGTTCCTTGTCTTGTTCAGGGCGTTCGCGCGGCTGAAAGCGCGGCCGCGGCGATGAGACGGGCTTCGGCTCTGGCGGGGGTGGAAGCCGTGCTTCTGGTGCGCGGCGGAGGCGCCAAGGAGGATCTCAATCCGTTCGACGACGAGGAGTTGGTGCGGGAAGTCGCCCGCTGTCCTGTCCCTGTCGTGTGCGGCGTGGGGCACGAAATCGACTGGTCGCTGTGCGACCTGGCCGCAGATCGACGCGAGCCGACGCCCACAGCCGCGGCCGCATCGGTGTTTCCCGAGCGCACGCGGGAGCTGGCCGGCCTGGCGGAATGCGCGCGTCTTCTTCATACACACGCGGATCACGGCCTGCGCAATGAAAAACAGATTCTTGCCGGCCGTGAGGAAAACATGAGAAACTTTCTGGGACGTCTGCTGGAAAACGCGGCGCAGCGTCTCGACGATCTCGACGAAAAAACGACGTTTCACGCGCGCGCCGAACTTCGGCAGAAGCAAGGCCAGCTCGACGGATACGAGCGTTCTCTGAAGAATCTTTCGCCCGCGCTTCTGGCGCGCCGCGGTTACAGTCTGGTCACGAGCGGCGGAAAGCCGCTGCTCTCCAGCGCCCAGGCGCGGTGCGGCGACGCCATCGTCGTGCAGATGCTCGACGGCGACGTGAAAGGTTGCGTGGATTCTGTGGAGCCGCGCGGCGCGAACGTAAGGGATGCGTATATACAGTGAAGGAGAATTCATGATGGATTATAAAATTGCCGATCGTTCCCTCGCCCCGAGCGGCCATGCCAAGATGGACTGGGCGTGGCGCTCCATGCCGGTGCTCAACGCTCTGAAATCGCGTTATGCCGCTTCGCAGCCGCTGAAAGGCGTAAAACTTTCGGCCTGTCTTCACCTGGAGGCGAAAACCGCCTGCCTGCTGCGGACGTTCAAGGAGTTGGGCGCCGAAGTCCGTGCGGCTGGCAGCAATCCCCTCTCGACGCAGGACGATATCTGCGCCGCTCTCGTCGATTCGGGAGTTTCCGTGTTCAGCCGTCACGCCATGAGCGGCGAAGAATATCACCGCTATCTGTGCGATACGCTGGCTTTCGGCCCCACTGTCATCGCCGACGACGGCGCCGACCTCGTGGCGACGGTCCTTTCCGACATGAAGGATCTGATTCCCGCCGTCAAGGGTGCTTCCGAGGAAACGACCTCCGGGGTTAAACGCCTGAAGGCCATGGAACGGCAGGGGATTCTGCCCTTCCCTGTGATTTCCGTGAACGACGCCCACAGCAAGTATCTTTTCGACAACCGTTACGGCACCGGGCAGTCGGTGTGGGACGGCTTCATGCGCACGACGAACATCCTTGTGGCGGGCAAGACCGTGGTCATCGCCGGCTACGGCTGGTGCGGCCGCGGCGCGGCCATGCGCGCCCGCGCTCTTGGCGCCCGCGTCATTGTCACTGAGCTGGATGCGCACCGCGCGTTCGAAGCGGTCATGGACGGCAACGAGCTGATGACTATGGCCCAGGCGGCGCCGCTGGGCGACATCTTCCTTACGTTCACCGGCAATACGCACGTGATTCGGGCGGAGCATTTCCGGCTCATGAAGGACAACGCGATCATGGGCAACGCCGGGCATTTCGACGTCGAGATCGACAAGCAGGAGCTGGCGTCGCTGGCCGTCAAGCGCGAACTGGCGCGGACGAACATCGAGACTTTTACGATGCCCGATGGCCGCCGTCTCAACCTGCTCGGCGAAGGGCGTCTCGTCAATCTGGCCTGCGGCGACGGGCACCCGATCGAGATCATGGATCTCAGCTTCGCGCTCCAGCTCGAGTCCGCTCTCTACGTGAACACGCATGGGCGCGATCTCAAGGCGGGGCTGATGGACGTGCCGGCGGAGATCGACGCGGCGGTCATGGAGACGAAGCTCGCTTCCATGGGGCTGTGTCTCGAGCGCATGACCGACGAGCAGCGCGCCTACATGGCCGACTGGCGCGAAGACTAAAATGGCGGTTCTGTTCCGCAACGTCTATCTTCTCGACGGCGCGATGGAGCGCGCTGTGCGCGCCGATCTGCTGGCCGAGGGAGAGCTCATAAAAAAAATTGCCGCCCCGGGTTCGCTGGGCGGTGAAAAATGTGAAGTGATAGACGGCAAGGGCGAAACGCTCCTCCTGCCGGGCTTTTTCAACGCGCATTGCCACGCGGCGATGACGCTGCTGCGCGGGCTCGGCGAAGAACGCCCGCTGATGGAGTGGCTGGAGCAGAGAATTTGGCCGCTGGAAGAGCATTTGACCGACGAGGTGGTCTACGCCGGCTCCGTTCAGGCCATGTGTGAAATGGCCGTGTGCGGAGTGACCGGCTTTACCGACATGTACTACCACATGGAACAGGTCGCCCGCGCCGTGAACGAACTGGGCATGCGCTGTTCCGTTTCTGTCGGCGTCGTGCGCGATCCGGCCCGCTTCAGACAGACGCTTTACCGCGATTTTGCGGAGATGCAGGGGCCGCGGATCATCAACAGCATCGATCCGCACGCGCCGTACACCGTGCCGTTTGAGTTCGTCAGCGAATGTGCCGCCGAGGCGAAAAGAAAAAATCTGCCCTTGCAGACGCATTTCCTCGAGGCGGAATGGGAGCGCGGCTGCTTCATCGACACGCTGAAAATGACGCCGGTCGAGTATCTCGAGAAGACCGGACTTGTTGCCGTGCCGCGCCTGGTCCTTGCGCACGGAGTGCAGCTCAGGGAGGACGAACTCGACTATCTGGCCGCTCACGACAACATCACCGTGGTGCATTGTCCGGCGTCGAATCTCAAGCTGGGCAGCGGCGTGGCGCCGGTGCCGGAAATGCTGAAACGCGGCGTGCACGTGGCGCTGGGGACCGACGGCGCCGCCAGCAACAACCGTCTCGATCTGTGGAACGAGATGCGGCTCGCTTCGCTGATTCACAAGGGAGTCGGCCGCGATCCTCTGGCCGTTTCCTCGCAGCAGCTGATCGACTGCGCGACGTATCAGGGGGCGCGGGCGTTCGGTTATGAAAAAGTGGGGCGGCTCGCCGAGGGGTGGGCTGCGGATCTGACGGCCGTCGACCTGACAGCGCTCCATTACCTCGGCGCCGACGAGGAAAACATGGCCAGCTACGTCGTGTACGCCGGCAGTTCCCGCGACGTCAAACACGTTCTCTGCGGGGGCGGCTGGATCGTCAGGGATCGGGCCTTCGTTCCCCGTCCCGAACGGGAAATCCGTGCGGCCAGTTCTGCGCAGCGCGCCTGGCTGCTGGCGCCCCGCGCTTGAAAAATCTCCGGCAGTCCGCGCTGCCGTCATTATTTTTGCTTAATGTGCAGGAGGGAACACCCGTGCAGTATCGCAGCGGTAAGGAAATCCGTCAGTTGTTCGTAAATTTCTGGGAATCGAAAGGATGCCACCATTACAAGAGCTTTTCGCTTGTGCCTGACGATCCCTCGCTTCTGTTCACCATCGCCGGCATGGTGCCTTTCAAGAAGTACTACCTTGGGCTCGAGGAGCCGGAATACGCCCGCGCCGTGACCTCGCAGAAGTGCGTGCGCACCAACGATATCGAGAATGTCGGCCGCACCGCACGGCATCACACGTTTTTCGAAATGCTGGGCAACTTTTCCTGGGGCGGCTATTTCAAACGTGAGTCGCTGCTCTGGGGCTGGGAGTTCCTCACGCAGGTTCTGGGGCTCGACGGCAGCCGCATGTATGCGACGATCTACAAGGAGGATCAGGAGGCCTTCGACATCTGGACCAAGGAGATCGGCATGCCCGAATCCCATCTTGTCCTCAACGGCGAAGACGAGAACTTCTGGTTCATGGGGCCTCAGGGACCGTGCGGTCCTGATTCCGAGATCCTTTACGATCAGGGGGAGGAGTTTTCCTGCGGTCCCGACTGCCATCCCGGCTGCGACTGCGACCGTTTCCTCGAAATTTGGAACCACGTTTTCACGCAGTACGACCGTCAGGCCGACGGCAGCTTCAAGCCGCTGCCCCGCAAGAACATCGATACCGGCATGGGGCTCGAGCGCCTTACCTCGCTGATTCAGGGCGTGCGCAACGACTTCGAGACGGATCTCTTCACGCCGCTCATGAAAAAAGCAGGCGGCATCGCAGGCGTCAGCTACGGCGAGAACGCCCAGAGCGATCTGGCGCTGAAGGTCATTTCGGACCACGTCCGCGCCGTCTGCTTCATGATTGCCGACGGCATTCTTCCGGCCAACGACGGCCAGGGCTACGTGCTGCGCCGCCTGATCCGCCGCGCCGCCCGCTACGGCCGTCTGATCGGCATCAACAGGCCGTTCATCAACGACGTGATTCCCGCCGTGATCGAACTGATGGGCGATCCCTACGTTGAACTCGAAGAAAACCGTCTTACCATCGAGAAGATTGTTGAGATCGAGGAAAACAGCTTCGGCAAAACGATCCGTCAGGGCGGCGAGCTGCTCGACGCCGAGGTCAAAGCGGCGCTTGAAAACGCCGGCAAGACCCTCAGCGGCGCGGTGGCCTTCCAGCTGTACGATACGTTCGGCTTTCCTCTGGAACTGACCCGCGAGATCTGCGCCGAGCGCGGTGTGTCGGTCGACGAGGAAGAGTTCAGGAAGGAAATGGAGCAGCAGCGCGAGCGCGCCCGCAGCTCCAGCAAACAGATCGCCCATAACGTCATCAAGGGGAACGTGTTCAACGCCCTGGCCAACGAATTTGGCGCCACAAATTTCGTCGGTTACGAAAAGAGCGAATGCAATACCAGGATCCGCGCGCTTGTCGCGAATGGGCGGAAAACGGACGTTCTCGGCGAAGGCGAGGAAGGCATGGTTCTGCTTGAAAGCTCGCCGTTCTACGCCGAACGCGGCGGCCAGATCGGCGACACCGGTCTGATCAAGGCCGATGGCGTTCTTGCGGTCGTAAAGGACAGCACGCATCCCTTCGGCGAGCTGAACATGCAGACGGTCACCGTGACTAAAGGAGCGCTCCGCGTCGGGCAGGGCGTCCTCGCTCAGATCGACGCGGAGCGGCATCTTGCCATCGCCCGCAACCATACGGCTACGCACATCCTGCACGCCGTGCTCGGCAAGGTGCTGGGCGGGCACGTGCGCCAGAACGGTTCGCTCGTGTCCGACCGCTTCCTGCGCTTCGACTACACCCATTACGAGGCGCCGAGCCGCGAACAGCTCGAAGAAATCGAGACGCTCGCCAACGCGGCGATCCTGACCGACCGGCCGGTCACCACCGTCGTGACGGATCTTGAAGCGGCCAAAGCCGGCGGCGCCAAGGCGCTGTTCGAAGAGAAATACGGCCAAACCGTGCGCGTCGTCTCCGTCGGCGATTTCTCCAGCGAGCTGTGCGGCGGCACCCACGTTTCGTCCTCGGGCACGATCGGCTCTCTGAAGATCGTCAGCGAGGAGAGCATCGGCTCCGGCATCCGCCGCATCACGGCGGTGACCGGCATGACCACGTTGCATCTGCTTCAGGAACTGAGCCGCACCGCCGACGAACTTTCCGCCCGCCTGGCGGTCAAACGGCCGCTGCTGATTGAAAAGGTCCGAAGCATGGAAGAGGAGATCAAGGAGCTCAAGCGTCAGATCGACGGGATGTCGCGCGCCAAACTTGCCGGCAGCATCGACAGTCTGATCGCGAAAAAGACTCTTGCCGGCGGCGCCGTCAATCTCTACATCGGCCGCGTGGACGGACAGGGCATGGATCTGCTGCGCGAGTCCGGCGACAAGTTCAAGGACGCCGATCCGAAGGCCGTTTTCGTTGTTTTCTCCAGGACGGCCGATGATAAAGTGCAGATCCTCTGCATGATCGGCGAAGAAGCGCAGAAGAAAAAACTCCACGCCGGCAAAATCGTCAGGGAACTGGCCTCTTTAGTCGGCGGAAGCGGCGGCGGGCGTCCGAACATGGCGCAGGCCGGCGGCAAAGAGCCGGCAAAAATCGACGCGGCGATTGCCGCCGCAGTCGATCTCGTCGCAAAATTCATCGGAGCTTGACGATGCCCCGAATTATCTGCCTCGACGTCGGAACTGTGAGGATTGGCGTGGCAGTCAGTGATCCCCTGGGCATGTTTGCTCAGGGGATTGCTGTCTGGAAAGCGGACGGACCCTGGATGGACGAACTGGAGCGCACCTTCGAGCGTTACGACACGGCCTGTCTGCTTGTCGGTCTGCCCATCCGCGAAGACGGAACGATCGGTCCTTCGGCGCAGCACGTGCAGGACGTCGCGAAGGAGATCCAGCAGCGTTTTCCCATGGTCACGTTGAAATATTGGGACGAGCGTTACAGCACCTGTACCGCCACGGGTTATCTGCTCGAAGGCAACGTGTCGCGCCGCAAGCGCAAACAGTCCGTCGACAAGATTGCCGCCGCGGTGATCCTGCAAAGCTACATGGATGCGAAAGGAGCTGAGCGTTTTTAGATGACGGAATCTCAGGCGCCTGTTCAGCAGATGCCCGCCAAGATGACGCCAATGCTGGAACAGTATTTTTATTGGAAAAACAAATATCCCGACTGCGTGCTCTTTTTCCGCATGGGAGATTTCTTCGAGTGTTTTTTCGACGACGCCAAGCTTGTGTCGCGCGAGCTCGACATCGCTCTGACCGCGCGCGACCTGAACAAGAACATGCCGATGGCCGGCGTGCCGCATCACGCGGTGGATCAATACGCCGCGCGCCTGATCGAAAAGGGCTATAAGATCGCCGTCTGCGAACAGATGACGCCGCCCGACGGGCGCACGCTGGTGGAACGGGAGGTCGTCAAGATCCTGACGCCGGGGACGTTCATCCCCGAGGAAGGAACCGTCAATTCGTCGCTGGCGTCTCTGCTGCTGGGACGTGAGCAGTGGACGGTCGGCTTTCTGACGCCGAGTTCCCCGACGGTGCAGGTGGGAACTTTTTCCCCGCAGGAAGCCTGGTCGGTGCTGCTGTCCTTTGCGCCGCGCGAAATTTTGATCCCGCGCGGGCGGGGCTGCCGGGAAAAACTCGAAGCCTATCCGGGCTGCTCGTATTCCGAGATGTCGCCGGAAGACTTCGATCCCGAGATCGGACTGGCGCGGCTGTGCCGGCTCTGGAACGTCAATTCCCTTGAGGGATTCGGCCTGCGCCGGGGCGATCCGCGCATCGGCGCCGTCAGCGCGCTGGTGAGCTATGCGGAGGAGACCAGCTTTTCGAAGGCTGCCCACATCAGAAGCATTTCCCAGATCCTGCCGGAAGGCTTCATGCACCTCGACTGGCACACGCAGAACAATCTCGACCTCTGGGGCGGGGAGGCGTCGCTGTTCGAGTGCATAAACGAGTGCGCCACGCCGTTCGGCAAAAAACAGCTTCACGACTGGCTCGCCCGCCCGCTCTGCTCCGTCGCGAAGATTGACGAACGTCTCGATTCCGTCCAGGAACTGTACGAGCACGAAGACGCTTCGCGCTCTCTCGCCGGCCTGCTGGAAAAATGCCGCGACGTGGAGCGCGCCATCGCCCGCCTGCACATGAAAAGCGCCAATCCGCGCGACCTCGGCGCGATCCGCGATACGCTGAACGTACACCCGGAAATCGACGCGGCTTTGAACGGCATGTGCCGATTGGCCGCTCTTCCGGCGCCCGGCGAACTGGCGGAGCTGCGTGCCAGGCTTGACAGATTTTTGCTTCCGGAACTGCCGCGTTCCCTGGGACAGGGGGCCATCGCCGCGCCTGGCTGCGACGAGGAGCTCGACCAGTGGCGCTCTCTCGGCGACAGCGGCGACGCCTGGCTCGAAAACTTTGCGGAACGGGAAAAAAAACGTATCGGCCTTGCGAAATTGAAAGTAGGATACAACAAAGTTTACGGGTTTTACATCGAAATCTCCCGTGCCAAAGCGGAAAATGCGGAGATCCCGCCGGAGTACGTCCGCAAACAGACGCTGGTCAACGCCGAGCGCTACATCTCCCCCGAACTGAAAGAGTACGAGGAACGCCGCCTGCAGGCGGACTCCAAAATCGCGGAGATCGAGCAGCGCATTTTCGACGAGCTGACGGCAGCCTGCCTCGAACGGACCGAAACCATTCAGCGGCTTGGACACGCGCTGTCCCGGCTGGACGTGCTGAACTCGTTCGCACGTACAGCGCGGGAGCGCGGCTACTGCCGTCCCGAGGTTGTCGAAGAGCGGGTTCTCGAGATCCGCGAAGGCCGCCATCCGATGGTCGAACGGGCGCTGCGCGGCCAGCCCTGCATACCGAATGACCTGAAAATGGACCTGTCGCGTCGCACGGCCATCGTCACCGGTCCGAACATGGCGGGCAAATCGACGTATCTGCGCATGGCTGCGATTCTGCAGATCATGGCCCAGGCCGGCAGCTACGTGCCGGCGGCGTCTGCCCGACTGCCGCTGGCCGACCGCCTGTTCACCCGCATCGGCGCGCGCGACGAGCTGTCGCGCGGCAACAGCACGTTTATGGTCGAAATGATGGAGACGGCGAACATTCTCCACAACGTCACGGCCCGCAGCGAGGTGATTCTCGACGAGATTGGGCGCGGCACCTCGACGTACGACGGCATGAGCATCGCCTGGTCCGTGATCGAGTACCTGCACAACCTCTGCGGCGTCCAGCCGTTCGTCCTGTTCGCCACGCACTATCACGAGCTGACCGACCTTGAGAAGACCATGCCCGGCCTGTTCAACCTGAGCATGGCCGTGGAGGAGACCGACGAAGGCGTGCGTTTCCTGCACAGGATCCAGCCCGGTCCGGCGGACCGTTCCTACGGCATTGAGGTCGCCCGCATCGCCGGGCTGCCGCGGGTGGTACTCAAACGCGCTCATGAGATCCTCGAGCGTCTGGAATCAGAACCGTCGGGGGGACGCGGCGATCCGAGCTGTTTTGCGCCGTCGGCGCAGGTGAGCATGTTCGATCTTTCCGGCGACGCTTTCATCGAAGAGGCGGCCTCACTTGACCCCGATCAGATGACGCCGCGGGATGCGCTCGACCAGATTTACCGTCTGGTCTCGCGGGCCAGAAAGCTGAGGTGTGAATAATGGGAATCCATCGGCTGTCCGACGAGCTTTCGCGTAAAATCGCCGCCGGCGAGGTGATCGAACGGCCGCTTTCCGTCGTCAAGGAGCTGATCGAAAACAGTCTCGACGCCGGCGCGACGGTCATCGACGTGGAACTGGGGCAGGGCGGCAAGGTGCTGATCTCCGTGAAAGACAACGGCGGCGGCATCGTTCCGGAAGAACTGCCCCTGGCTGTGGAAAAACACGCCACCAGCAAGATCAGCGGCGAGTCCGACCTTGAAGCGATCGCTACGCTGGGGTACCGCGGCGAAGCGCTGAGCAGCGTCTGCGCCGTCAGCCACTTCGAGATCTACAGCCGCCGGCCCGAACTGGCCGAGGGCGCTTCGCTGCACTATGAAAACGGCGCGCCCCGCGTCACGGCGGTGCCGCTGCGTCCCGGCACGACGGTGGTCGTCAAAGACCTTTTCTATAATCTGCCGGCGCGGCGCAAGTTCCTCAAAACGGCCGCGGCGGAGTTCCGCCGCATTTCGCGTCTGATCCAGGACTATGCGTTCGCCTATCCCGCGGTCGCTTTTTCGCTGATGCACGACGGCAAGAGCGTTTTCAAGAGTTCGGGCGGCGGCAGCGTCGAGGAATTGCTGGCGCAGACGTGGGGGAACGAGCCCGAGATCCGGGCTTCCGCTTTCGAAGCCGCTGCGTCGTCCGTGCGGCTGTGGTGGCAGGATCTGGGACCGCAGAGCCGCTTCCAGCTGATCTCGTTCGTGAACGGCCGCCGCGTCAGTGACGCGGTGATCCGTTCGGCGATCCAGGGATTCCATTGGGCGGCGCGCGGCAGCTGGCTGGTTATGCTTTCGCTGCCGGCGGAAGACGTGGACGTCAACGTCCATCCGGCGAAGTCGGAAATTCTGTTCCGCCGTTCCGGAGATGCATATGATTTGATCCGCAAAGCGGCGGAGCGTCTTGCCAAGGGATTTTCCGACGCACCGATCCTTGAGCGCGGCGGCCGCGTGCCGTTTTCTTCGCCTTCGTTCGATGCGCCGGCAGATTCTTTTCCTGTCGGCGGGCCGGCGGCGGTTGGCTCCGCGGCGTGGCGCCGTCAGCCCGAACGCGAGCCGCATCCGTTTTCGCGCCTGGAAGAACCGGTATTCCGCGCCGCCTCGCCCAACGCGTTCGCGGCGCGGAGAGCGCAGGAAGCGAGCGGCGAACGCCTGCCGTTTGTCTCCTGTCGTCAGACTGTTTCGGTTCCGCCGTCTGCCGACATGTCTGCTGCGGAAAGCGCCGCACCGGACGGAAAACTTTATCTCGCCCAGCTGCCTCAGGGCTATCTGGTTTTTTCCGCGCCTGACGGGCTGCTGATCGTCGATCCTCACGCGGCGCACGAGCGCGTCAACTACGAGCGGATCCTGAAGGCCTGTGCCGATCCGCGCGGGCAGGAAAAACTGATCATGCCCATTCCGCTGCCGCCGACGCTGAGGGATGACGCGGCGGCGAACCGCGAAAAGCTGGGCGAGCTGAACTTTGTGATCGACGAGGACGGTTCCCTGTCGCAGCTGCCCCTGCACGCCAAGGTCGCGGGCGTTTCGCCCGTCGAGCTGCTGCGCAGCGCGCTGAACGCGATCGAGGAAGGTCAGGAACATTCCGAATCGCTGCTCGACGCCTTCGCAGCCAAAGCATGCAAGGCCTCGGTCAAACTGACGACGAGGCTGGACGCGGCGGAGGCTTGCCAGCTGCTGGCCGAGCTGGAGCGCTGCGGCCAGCCTAACGCCTGTCCTCACGGGCGGCCGACCGTGCTGCGGCTGACGGGGAACGCGCTGGACAAACACTTCGGGAGGTTGGGACTGTGAGCGGCGCGAAAAAAATACCTATTGTCGCGGTGATCGGTCCGACGGCCGTCGGCAAGACGGACATGAGCCTTGACCTTGCCCGCGCGCTGAACGCCGAGGTGATCTCGGTGGATTCCCGGCAAGTCTATCGCTATATGGATGTGGGCACGGACAAGATCTCACGCGAAGTGCGCCGGGAAATTCCGCACCATCTCATCGATGTGGCCGATCCCGATCAGGTCTATACGGCGTCAGATTTTACCGCTCAGGCGGCGGACTGCGTCAAGCGGGTCCTGGCGCGGGGCAGAGTGCCGCTTTTTGTTGGCGGCACGCCGTTTTATTATCAGGCGCTCTTCAGCCGGCTGCTGTCCATCGACGTGCCCACGGACGAAAAACTGCGCGCCGAACTTTTTGCCCTCGAAACGGACGAACTGTACGAGCGGCTGAAGAATTGCGACCCCGAAAGCGCCGCCAGACTCCATCCCAACGATAAATTCCGCGTCTCCCGGGCGCTGGAGATCTTTCTTACGTCCGGCCGTCCGGCTTCCGACTGGTACGCCCGCGAGCGCCCGTCCGAGTCGCCTTATGACGTGCTCTATCTGGGCCTGTTCAAGCCGCGCGGCCTTCTTGTCGGCGGCATCGAACAGCGCGTGCGCCGGCAGTTCTCTTCCGGCTATCCCGAGGAAGTGAAATGGCTGCTCGACCACGGCTATTCCCCCGATCTGCCGTCGATGCAGGGCTTCGGTTATAAGGAACTGGTTTGGTTCCACCAGGGACGGATGACTTTGGAGGAAGCGATTATGGGCGATGTGATCGCTACGCGGCAGTTCGCCAAAAGGCAGATGACCTGGTTCAAAAAATTTACGCCGGCCGTCTGGTGCGACTTGTCGCAGAAGACGCCGGCGGAAAACGGGCAATGGCTGCTCGACCAGGCCCGAAGACACGTTGACGAGGCATGGCGATGAAGGTGCTTGTCGCGGCTCCGACAGGATGGTGCTTTGGCGTCAGACGGGCGGTGCAGTGTGTGGAAAAAGCGCTGGCGCGGCCGGCGCCGGTTTATGCGATCGGCAGTCCGATTCACAATCCGCAGGAGATTGAGCGTCTGCAAAAGATGGGGCTGCGCGTCGTTCAGTCGGATGCGGAGATCCCCGTCGGCGCAGCGGCGTTTATCCGTGCGCACGGAATCGCCCCCGACATTCTGGAAAATCTGAGGCGCAAGAACGTCGACGTCATTGACGGCACGTGCCCTTTTGTGCGCGCGGCGCAGAACCACGCGCGGGAACTGTCTGAGGACGGCTATCACGTCCTGATCCTGGGAAACGAAAAACATCCTGAAATTATCGGTATGCGCGGATATGTCCGCGGACCTTCGACGGTAATTTCGACGATTCCGTCACTTTTTTCCTCGACAATATTCAAATCGTCTGCTAAAATCCATAAGTTGGGATTGGTATCTCAAACAACACAGGAAGAAAGTCTCCTCGCTGAAGCGGCCAAAGCGGCTCTCGGCGTGGCCGACGAGCTCAGGGTTTACAACACCATCTGCCGTGCCACGATTGAACGCCAGCAGGCCGTGAGACAATTGGCGCCTCAGGTTGAGGGCATGATCGTTATCGGCGGATATAACAGCGCCAATACGGGCAAGTTATGTCATATCGCACGCGATTCGAACTGCGACGCAGTATGGGTCGAACACGCCGGTCAGCTTGACAGGAGGTGGGTGCTGGAGAGACGGGTGATTGGTATTGCGGCCGGGGCGAGTACGCCTGACTGGCTTATCGAACAACTATATAACGCGATTTATAACATCGCAGGACGTCAGGGGGATGTCAGGAATGAGTGAAGAAGTTAAGAACCAGATTGAAGAAGAAAGCATGGATATGGCCTCTCTTATGGCCCAGTACGACGCGTCTTCGGAAGATATCGCGCGCGGCAAGGTCATCGAGGGTACGGTGGTCGGGAAGGCCGATGGCGGCTGGCTTGTTGACGTAGGGTACAAGTGCGAGGGCTTCCTGCCCGAGCGCGAGTGGACGCACCACATCCTTGTCGACGATAAGCCCGCTCCCGAAATCGGCGACAAGATCGAGGTTCAGGTGACGAGCAAGCGCGACGGCGAAGAAGCGCAGCTTATCGTCAGCCGCTGGCGCTGTGAGTTCGATCGCCGCTGGGCGGAGCTTGAGTCCAAGGCGAAGGCGAACGACGTCATTACCGTCAAGGGAATCCGCAAGGTTAAGGGCGGCTTGATGGTCAACTGCTTCAACCTCGAGGGCTTTATCCCGATTTCGCACCTTGCCGAGGAAGGCCGCGGCGTCAATCCCGGCCGCTTCGAAGGCGAAGAGTTTCCGGTCCGTCTGCTCGAGATGGACAAGCGCAAACGCCGCCTCGTGCTTTCCCGCAGAAGCCTGCTCGACGAGGATCTGTCCGCCAAGCGCGAGAAGTTCTACAGCGAGGTCAACGTGGGCGATGTGCTCGACGGCACGGTCAGCAGCGTGACCACCTTCGGCCTGTTCGTCAATGTCGGTCCCCTGGACGGGCTGGTGCACGTCAGCGAAGTTTCCTGGCAGCGCAGCTCCAAGTCCCGCGAAACGTATAAAAAAGGCGACGCCGTCAAAGTTAAAGTCATCGGCATCGACAGGGAAAACAACAAGATCAGCCTCAGCATCCGCCAGGCTCAGGGCGATCCCTGGGATACCGTGATGGAGCGCTGGCAGAAGGATCAGCAGACCAAGGGCGTCGTCACCAACGTCACCGACTTCGGCGCCTTTGTCGAAGTGGAGCCCGGCATCGAAGGACTGATCCACATCGGCGACCTGAGCTGGAGCCGCATCAAGCATCCCCGCGAAGTGCTGCACAAGGGACAGGAAGTCGAGACCATCGTGCTCGACATCGATCCCGAAAAGAAGCGCATGAGCCTGGGGTACAAGCAGCTGCACGATCCCTGGAAGGGCATCGAGGAGCGCTACACGAAGGGACAGGACATCACCGTCAAGGTTGTGCGCCTGGCCGACTTCGGCGCGTTCGTCGAGATCGAGAAGGGCGTCGAAGGCTTGATTCACATCAGCCAGCTCAGCACGCACCGCGTTGAAAAGCCGGGCGACGTGCTTCAGGAAGGCCAGGAAGTAACCGCCCGCGTCCTCGAAGTCAATCCCGCCGAGCGCCGCATCCGCCTCAGCATCAGTGCCATTGAGGCCGGCGAGAAGGCCGCTGAGCGCGCCAAGAGCGCCTCGGCGCCGGCAGAGAAGGGTCCGCGTCGTGACGGATCGGCCCCCAAAGGCGAGAGAGCTGCCAAACCTCGCCGCAAGCCCGAAGCGGAGAAGTTCTCCGGCTTCAGCGAGGACACCGGCGTGACGCTGGGCGATCTTTTCAGCGGCATCAACCTCGAAGAAAAGTAACGTACCGTATGGAAGAGCCGTCTCGTGAGAGATGGCTCTTTTTTATGACTGCTTCGTGAAAAAACGCCGCAAATGTTTCAGGCGGTGAAAACAGGTGCAGAAAAAGCGTAAAAAGGCTAGAATAGAGGCAAAATATTGTGGGAGGAACATGTGATCCGATGCAGCTGAAAATCGTAGAATTTCCCGATCCTGTTTTGAGACGGGCGACTCAGCCCGTGACCGTTTTCGACGAGGCTTTGAAGACTTTTGTGGACGAGATGACGATCGTCATGAAAGATGACGACGGCGTCGGCATCGCCGCGCCGCAGGTCGGCGTGTCCAAAAAAGTGGCCGTGGTCTGCTTTGAGGGCGAGCGCTACGTGCTGGTCAATCCCGTCATTGTGGAAGCGTCGGGGACGCAGCGGGGCGAGGAGGGCTGTCTGAGCTTCCCCGGCGTTTTCGGCGAGATCGAGCGCGCCGAGCGCGTCGTGGTGGAGTGTCAGGATGAAACGGGCGCCAAACGCCGGCACGAGGCGGAAGGTTTTGTCGCCCGGGCGTTCCAGCATGAGATCGAGCATTTGGAAGGCAGGCTGCTGATCGACCATTTCTCGCCGATGAAGCGGGAACTGATCCGCAAGCGGCTGATGAAGAAGAAATGATGGCGAAGATCTGGTTTTTCGGGACAGGGGGCTTTGCGGCCCGCTGCCTGGAGGAAATCGTGCCGGCGTGCAGGCCGCAGCTCGTCGTGACGGCGCCGCCGAGCGTTGCCGGCCGCGGTTTGAAGACGCGGGGCACGCCCGCGGAGGAATCGGCGTTGAAACTGGGACTGCCGCTTCGTCATGCGGCCGCGGTGAATCGCGACGCAGATCTGCTCCGGCTTTACGAAAGCGAGAAGCCGGAGCTGATTCTGGTGATCGACTTCGGCCAGAAAGTCGGCGAGCCGTGGCTGAACGGCCCTCGCTGCGGCTGCATCAACATCCATCCTTCGCTGCTGCCCCGCTATCGCGGCGCGGCCCCCGTGCAGCGGGCGCTGATGAACGGCGAAACGGAGACGGGGGTGTCCCTGTTTCGTCTGGTGGAGAAAATGGACGCCGGCCCGGTATGGCTGCAGGAGCGCTGCCCGATTGACCCCGAGGAGAACGCGGGCGAGCTGCTGGAACGCACGGCAGTGTCGGGGGCCCGCCTCTTTACGGAGAATCTCGCCTCGCTGCTGAACGGAACGGCTGTGCTGACGCCCCAGGACGAAGCGCTGGCAACGGTCGCCGCCAAAATCGACAAAAGCGAAGCGCGGCTCGATCTTGCGCTTGGCGCGCGGAAACTCCATGATCTGGTGCGGGGCCTGTGCCCGGCGCCGGGGGCGTACGTGACGTTCCGCGGCAGGCGCGTGAAAATTCTCAAAACTCGAACGGCACAGCATTCTGCCGCCGAGTCGGGAAAACTTTCCGCCGCTGGCGGCCGGCTGTTTCTGGGCACGCCGCAGGGCGCCCTGGAGCTGCTGACGGTCCAGCCGGAAGGAAAAAAGCCGATGGCGGCGGGCGACTGGGGCAAGGGGCTGCGCCTCGAAAAAGACGAGGCGCTCGACGCCTGAGCGGCCCGCTGCGGTTTTTGACAGGAGATTATCTTAATGGAACGCTGTCTTTCTTCCAAACGCCTTTACGAGGGAAAGATCCTCAATCTGCGCGTCGATCAGGTGGAAGTGTCGCGAAACGGCCGCCATGCCACGCGCGAAGTGGTCGAACACCGCAGCGCCGTGGCCGTTCTGGCGCGCGACGGCGAAGGGCGTTTTCTGCTCGTGCGTCAGTTCCGTTATCCCTTGAATGCGGAGCTTATCGAAATCCCGGCCGGGCTGATGGAGCGCGGCGAAGAACCGCTGCAGTCGGCGCAGCGGGAGCTGCGCGAGGAAACCGGCTGCCGGGCCGCAAAGTGGACGCCGATGCCGGCGATCTTTTCGTCGCCGGGATTTTCCGACGAGAAGCTGTTCGTCTTTTTCGCCGAGGAACTTGCGTGGGACCCTCTCCGTCCGGACGATGACGAGGACATTGCGCTGCTGCGCTTCGACGACGAGCAGGCCCGGGCGCTGCTCGACTCGCGCGAGCCGCAGGACGCGAAGACGCTGATGGCGCTGTCCTGGTACTTTGCCCACGCTAGGTAATTTTCCATAAAAATGGTATGATAAGGAGCGGTGCAAGCCGTTCCTTATTTTTGTATGGAGGCGAACGAGTATGCCCGTATCCTTCGAAACGTCGCGTGCCGCTTTTGAAGATTATATTCTGCTGGAGCGCGGGCAGAGCAAAAATACGGCGGAAACGTACCGCCGCGGGCTGGAGCTTTGGCGCGCCTACTGCGAAGAGGCGGGGCTGGACCCGCTTGACGTCGCTCAGGAAGCTCTCTCCACCTTTATCCATGCCCTGAAGAATCAGGGGCGCGCCAGCTCGTCGATCCAGCTGATCGCCGCCGGGCTGAGGAGCTGGGTGAAGTTCCGCGTCCTCAACGGCGACCTGCCGCTGGACACATGGATTCCGGTGCTGCCGGCGAAGTCAAAGAAGCTTCCTAAAATCCTTACCGAAGGGGAGATCCAGCGCATCCTCGACGCCTGTGACGGCCCCAGTTATTACGACTGCCGCGACCGCACCGCTCTGGAAACGCTGTCCAACTGCGGTATCCGCGCCAGCGAGCTGTGCGGGCTGAAAGTCGGCTCGCTGAATCTCGACGACAAGAATCTGATCGTTCTCGGCAAGGGAAGCAAAGAGCGGCAGGTTCCCTTTGCCGAAGAGCTGAAAAGGCAGTTTCAGATCTATCTGCAAAAGCGGCAGGAGTTCCTCGGCGGCGAGACGGAAAAGATGCTGTTTCTCTCTTCGCGGCGGGCGCCGCTGAGCCGGGTTGACCTGTGGCGGATCGTGCAGAAGCGCGGCAGGATGGCTTCTGTTCCCGAGGAGCGCCTCTTTCCTCACGTGCTGCGCCATTCCATCGCCACGCACCTGCTGCGCCGCGGCATGGACCTGCGCACGCTGCAGGAGTTCTTGGGACACAGCTCTATCGCTACGACGGAGAAATATCTGCATTTCGATCTCGAACTGCGCGACGTGTACGACCGTGCCCATCCTCGGGCCTGAAGGACGCCGAGCGCAAGAAAGGAAGAATCCCTATGGACAAGAAAGAATACGCCCGTCAGGTGACGGAAGCCCTTGAAGCGATCAAAGCGAAAGCGGAACGCGTCCCCCGGGCGGCGCTGATCCTCGGCTCCGGGCTGGGCATGCTGGCCGAAGCCGTGAAAAACCCTGTTGTCATCCCTTACGAGGAAATCCCGCACTGGAAGACCTCGACCGCGCCGGGACATGCCGGGCGCCTCGTCTGCGGAACGCTCTCGGGCGTGCCGGTAGTGGTCATGCAGGGACGTCTGCACTGCTACGAAGGCTACACGCCGCAGGAGACGACTTTCCCAATCCGCGTTTTCGGCCAGTGGGGCGTCAAAACGCTGCTTGTGACCAACGCATCCGGCGGCATTAATTATGAGTACGCCAACGGCGACATTGCCCTGCTCACCGACCATATCAATCTGACCGGCATGAATCCGCTCAGAGGCGCCAACAATCCCGAGTGGGGGCCGCGCTTCCCCGACATGAGCGAACCTTACAGCCGCCGCCTTGTCGCCCTGCTGGAAGAATCCGCCAAAGCGCTGGGGCTGCTGACGCGCCGCGGCGTCTACATCGGCCTGGCCGGCCCTTCGTACGAGACGCCGGCCGAGATCCGCATGGCCCGCGCCATGGGCGCCGATCTCGTCGGCATGTCCACCGTGCATGAAGTGATCGTCGCCAACCACATGGGCATGGAAGTCTGCGGCGTCTCCTGCGTCGCCAACCTGGCGGCGGGAATGCGCCCTGTGAAGCTGTCGGAAGAAGAGGTGCTCTCCGAGATGGGGCGCGCCGCTGCGCGCATTTCGGCGCTTGTAGGCAAATTCTTTGATCTGCTGGGCAGGGCGGGATAAGCCGAAAGGGAAAAATGGGATTCCTGTTTAAAATCGTTCAGCGGCTTATCGTGCCGCTGCTCTTTGTGGCTTTGATGCGTTCTTTTTTGACCGATTTGTTCCGCCGTATGGGAAATGGGGGCGGTCCGCGGCGCGACTGGCCGCGCGGCGGGGAAAGCGGGCGCGGCTTTACGGGGTTCAACGCGCCGGGCGGCGCTTCGCGTTCGCCCTACGAAGTTCTCGGCCTGCCGCGCAGCGCCGGAGACGACGAGATCCGCACGCGCTATCGGGAACTTATCTCCAAATATCATCCCGACAAGTTCGCCGGTTTGAACGACCCCGAGTTTACGCGCCTGGCGGCGCAGAAGTTCGAACAGATCCAGGGCGCCTACGAAGAACTGAAACGCCTGCGCGGCATGTAAGCTGCCGGTCTATTTGAAATTCGCCGCGCAAAACGTCCGGTCTGTAAAAAGCGGCTTGCCTAAAGGGAGAGAATAGAGTAAAATATTCCACGTTGCGGAGGCGGATGCAGTCCGGTGGCTGCCCCGGGCCTCAAACCCGCGTGAGGGGCGATTCTGATCGTCCTTGGTGTGTTCGATTCGCACACGCCTCCGCCATAACGAGAAAATCAAGGAATTAGAATGAATCGCGAAGCCTGCGAAATGCGGGCTTCGCGATTTTTTTGTCGTATGGGGCAAAAGCTAAATACATGTGTAGTTTGCATGTGAAATATACCTAGGATTGTAACTGTTATGAAAAGTATGATATAAAAACGGCCAAAAGCCGCAGCCTTTTGCGCTGGAAGGCGCTGCTCTGAAAAGTGTGCCTGGAATTGTGCCTGTTTTTTCATTTTCGTAATGGCACGCGCGCCGGGGGAACTCCATATCGAGCATCTTGACGGGCCGATTTGGAAACTGCGTCCCCTGCGCGACCGAATTCTTTTTGCCGCGTGGGTTGGCGGCGGTTTTGTGCTGCTTCATGCTTTCGTGAAGAAGACTCAGAAGACGACGCGCTCTTCGCATCGGCGGCCCGTGGCGTTTTTTCCGTTCGAGGACGGCGGCTGAAATTAAATCGTAAAAAACGTGTCAGGGTGACATTCAACGCCCTAGCGATACTCTGCCAAAAAAATAAAGTTTAGAGGCACAGCGACCACCATGGGTGGCAAATCGGCGATTTTATGCCCAACGTTCAGCTACGTTTTTTCGTCCGCAATCCTCAGACTGTCTCGGAAAAACCTTTTTTCCCTGACACTGTCGCAGAAAAGCCCTTTTTATCTGACAAAAAACTGTGCCATTTGCAGCCTAAGTAGAATATACAGAACTGTATTCTCAGAAGAGGAAATGAGGATTAAGGGCGAAAACAAACGGTTTGATTTTCGATCGTCAAATCAGCTTCGGACGTCGGGGAAAATTTCCGCTTTTGCGTCGGCGTTTTTTTCGGCGGTCGCTTTCGTGAAAAATCGCTTGCTTTATTTTCCGTGAAAGGATATACCAAGTTTATACTTTGGAAGGGGGAGATTGTAATGCCTGCGACCATCAGCCGATGGGGAAACAGCCGCGGCGTCAGAATTCCCAAAGCCGCTCTTGAGCGCTTGAACTGAACGGACAGCGAGCTTGTCGAAATCACGGCCGAAAACGACAGCATCATCACCCGCCGCGCCCAGCCGCGGCAGACCATTGCCGACTTGTTCGCCGGTTACGGCGGCGCGTACCGCTGCGAGGCCGTAGATTGGGGAAGGCTCGAAGGATAAGAAGCATGGTAAGGCAGGGCGACATCGTTCTTGTCAACGTCACGCCGCAGTCGGGGCACGAGCAGGCGGGCAAACGTCCGGCCGTGGTGGGCAGCAATGACGTGTTCAACGAAAAAAACTCGATGACGATTGTCTGTCCCGTGACCAACACCGACAACAAATTCCCGCTGCACGTGCCGCTCGACGGGCGGACGCGCACGACGGGCGTTATCCTCTGCGAGCACGTGAAAGCCCTCGACATCGAGGCTCGGGGGTATAAAGTCGTCGAGCGCGTGCCGTCCGACATTCCGGCGCGGGGCGTGCAGCTTGTCGGCATGGAGATTGAAATACTGTAAGCGCTGCGCGCATGTTCACGGCGTCGGAGCCGAGAGAAACGGGGGCGGGGCATGGAACTGTTGGGGCTTCAGCTTTTGCTTTTCATTGAAATTGGATGGCGGTTTGAAGTCCTGACATGTTTTGCCGCCGTGCTGTTCGTGATTTGTACGGTGTGGAAGCACGGTCAACGCATTTGTGCGCACGACAAAGCGCCTGAAAGCCGGGGGCTCCAGCTTTCAGGCGCTTTGTCTGTTTTGGGGGCGCCGGGAGCCCTTCTGAGGACATCGGCCTGCGCACAGCTTCTGCAAATATCTTCGCAGCGTTGAAACTTTCGGCAGGTTGGCGTTTTTCTTCAGACAGATAAAATCGAGCGACGCGGTTGTCGACGGCGACAGGGGGACGGCGGCCACCCCGAAATAGCCGGCGAACGACTTTGGGCCAATAATCACGCCCTTGCCGCTTCTCAGCAGGTCCATGTTCGTCTTCATGCTGTCGGAGCGGTAGAGGCGGCTGAGCGCGAAGCCGTGTTTCCTGCACAGATAGCGCAGCGTGCGGTCCTCTATCGTGTTTTCCAGACTGGTGATGATGGCGTAATCCTCCAGTTCGGAAAAACGGAATTCATTTTTGCGCGCGCGAGGATCGCTCCGGGGGAGCAGAATGCACTGCGGTTCTTCGATCAGCGTCCAGCTTGCGAACTGTTCCGCGTCGTCGAGCAGCGACGGCGGCGGCAGACGGTCGAGCGCCAGGTCGAGCGTTCCCTCGCGCAGATCGCTCAAAAAGTCGTGTCCTGCTTCGGTGACGAACGACACTTCGATCTCGGGATGGTTGTCGAGAAACGCGACGATCTTTCTGAACAGCCGGTTGGAATACACGCGCGCCCCAAGGCCGATGCGCAGAACGCGCGCTGCCGTTGCCCCGCTGATGCGCGACTTGAACTCTGCCCATGCGGCGGCGAGCGGGCGGGCAGCCTCGCAGAAGGCGCGGCCGCTCGCCGTCAGCGTTACGCCGTGTGTGCTGCGCTCGAACAGCTTGCAGCCCAGCTCCGATTCCAGCGCCTTGATCTGAAGCGACAGCGCCGGCTGTGATACAAACAACGCCCGCGACGCCGCCGAGAAGTTCAAATGCTGCTCCACCGTCAGCGCGTACAGAACCTGCGTGATTGTCACAGCGATTCCCCCTTTGTGGCGTGGTTATTTATTTTCCTTATAACGCCATTATAGAAAAATATTTCCATTTTTTCAAGCTTTTTTATAAAATACAAACAACGTCAAAAATAATATATCCGCAAAAACAAAACGGGGGGATTCAAGTGACAAAGCAGCTGATGTCGGGCAACGAGGCCGTCGCGCGCGGCGCCTGGGAAGCCGGCGTGGCGTTCGCTTCGGCGTATCCGGGCACTCCGAGCACGGAGATCCTGGAGAACGTGGGAGCGTACAGGGAGATCGTCGCGGAGTGGGCGCCCAACGAAAAGGTGGCCATGGAAGCGGCCATCGGCGCGTCGATGGGAGGCGTGCGTTCGATGGCGGCGATGAAGCACGTGGGATTGAACGTGGCCGCCGACCCGATCTTCACGTTCGCCTACATGGGCGTCTCGGGCGGCATGGTATTCGTCACCGCCGACGATCCGGGCATGCACAGTTCGCAGAACGAGCAGGACAACCGCAACTACGCGCCGTTCATCAAGATCCCCATGCTGGAGCCGTCCGACTCGCAGGAGGCCAAGGACATGTTCCGCGACGCCTTCGACCTGAGCGAGCGGTTCGACACGCCGGTGATGTTCCGCATGACCACGCGCGTGTGCCACTCAAAGTCGTTGGTCGAGCCGGGGGAACGGCATCCCTTCGCCGCCATCCCATATGTCAAGAACCGCGCCAAGTTCGACGACGTGCCGGCCGCGGCCAAGCGCAACCGCCTGAAGATGCCCGAGCGCGACCGCAGGCTGCTGGCGCTGTCCAACGACTGCGAGTACAACCGCGCCGAGTACGGCGGCAGCGGGAAAGTCGGCATCGTCACCAGCGGCGTCTCGTATCAGTACGCCAAAGAGGTGTTCGGCGACTCCGTGTCGTACCTCAAGCTGGGACTCACCAACCCGCTGCCCATCGACCTGATCCGCGGGTTTCGCGCCCGCGTCGAGACGATGTACGTGATCGAGGAGCTCGACCCGTACATGGAAAACCAGATCAAGGCGGCCGGTATCGACTGCATCGGCAAGGACAAGATCCCCGCCATCGACGAACTGAACCCCAACATTATCCGCAAGGCGCTGCTCGGCGAAGAAGCGCGCGGCGTACAGGGCGATCCCAAGCTCGTCGTTCCCCGTCCGCCCGCACTGTGCGCCGGCTGTCCGCACCGCGGCTTTTTTTACGAGGCGGCCAAGCGCAAGGACACCGTCATCGTCGGCGACATCGGCTGTTACGCCCTTAGCGGCAACGAGCCGCTGAACGCCAAGGATCTGGCCAACTGCATGGGCTCCGCGTTCTCCGTCGGCCACGGACTCAGCAAGGCGTTCGCCCTCAGCGGCCAGGACAAGACCGTCGTCGCCTGCATGGGCGATTCCACGTTCTTCCACACCGGCATCAACGCGCTGGAAGAAGTCATCTACAACGACTCGCACCTGATCTGCTGCGTCCTCGACAACCGCATCACCGGCATGACCGGGCATCAGGAGAATCCAGGCACCGGCTACACGCTCAAGGGCGAACCTGCCGCCATCATGGACATCGGGACGATCGTCCGCGCCCTCGGACTCGAGCGCGTGCGCACCGTCAACCCGCTCCGTCTCGACGAGATGAAGAAGGCCCTCGACTGGGCCTATACGGAAGTGCGCGAAGGCCCCGTCGTGCTCATCACGCGCTGGCCGTGCGTGCTCAAGCGCCTGTCCGCCGAGGATCGCCGCGAGTTCCGCGTGACGCCGGCTCAGTGCGCGGTAGACCCCAAAAAATGCATCGGCTGCAAGAAATGCCTGTCTACCGGCTGCCCCGCGCTTTCGTTCGACACGTGCGCGAAAAAGGCCGTCATCGATCCCATGCAGTGCGTCGGCTGCGCCGTCTGCGCGCAGGTCTGCCCCCGGCAGGCCATCGTGAAAGGAGCGAAAAAGGCATGAAAAGTATCGATACTCAAAGCGTCCTCTTCGTCGGCGTCGGCGGGCAGGGGACAATCCTCGCCAGTAAAGTGCTCACCACCGGTCTCATTGACGCCGGCTACGACGTGAAGATGAGCGAAGTCCACGGCATGAGCCAGCGCGGCGGTTCCGTCACTACACAGGTGCGCTACGGTCAAAAAGTTTGGTCGCCCCTCATCAGCCAGGGCGAAGCCGACGTGCTCGTCTCCTTCGAGACGATGGAAGCGATGCGCTGTTTGTCGTTCCTCAAACCCGGCGGCAAAGTCATCGTCAACACGTATCAGATGCCCCCGCTGCCCGTTCTCAGCGGCAAGTGCGAGTATCCCGGCGGCATCATCGACGAGCTGAAAAAGCGCGCCGATACCCTCGCCATCGACGCCGTGCAGATTGCCTCCGGCATCGGCATGCCCCGCGGCATGAACGTAGTGCTGCTGGGCGCGCTGATCTCCGTGATCGGCGTGGACGACGTCGACTGGACGCGGGCGCTTCGAAGCTGCGTTAAGCCGCAATTCTTCGAGGATAACCTGCGCTGCCTCGAAGCCGGATTGAACCTCGCGGGTGCAAAAGCATGAACGTCTTCGACGAGTACCGGACAAAACTGCGTACGCCGCAGCAGGCCGTGTCGGTCGTCAAAAGCGGCGACTGGGTGGACTACACCACCAACGTCGGCTTTCCAGCGCTGTGCGACGCCGCCCTTGCCGCCCGCCGGGACGAATTGACGGATGTGAAGATCCGCGGCAACCTCATCTTCGGGCCGCTGCGCACCGTCGAGAGCGACCCGGCGCGCGAACACTTCATATACAACAGCTGGCACTGTTCCGGCTACGAGCGCAAACTGTGCGACCGCGGACTGTGCAGCTACATTCCCATGGTCTTCCGCCGCCTCGCCTGGTACTATCGTGAGTTTTTGACCGTCAACGTCGCCATGATGAGCGTTGCGCCGATGGACAGACACGGCTATTTCAACCTTTCGTGCGCCGCCGGCGTAGGACGCGCCATCCTGGAAAAGGCTGATGTCGTCATTCTCGAAGTGAATGAGTCACTGCCCGTCGTCTACGGCGGTTTCGGCGAGAGCTTCCACATCAGCGAGGCCGACTTCGTTGTCGAGGGGCCGCACGGCCCTTTGCCGCAGCTGCCCGCTCCCGCTCCAACGGCCGAAGACGAAAGAATTGCCGCCCACATCGCAAAATACGTCCAAGACGGAGCCACGCTCCAGCTTGGCATCGGCAGCATGCCGAACGCCGTCGGCTCGCTCATCGCGAAGTCCGATCTGAAAGACCTCGGCATGCATACCGAATTGTGCGGCGACGCCTACCTTGACCTGTACGAAGCCGGCAAGCTGACCAATCGCTGCAAAAGCTTTCAGCGCGGCAAAGGCGCGGCTGGCATCATTCTCGGCACGCAGAGGCTGTATGACTGGGTCGACCGCAACCCCGGCGTCGTCGTCGAGCCGCTTGAGTTCATCAACGATCCCGCCGTGATTGCCCGCAACGACCGGATGATCTCCATCAACAGCTGCATCTCAGCCGACCTCTACGGCCAGGTGGGCGCCGAGTCCGCCGGCCTGCGCCACATCAGCGGCACCGGCGGACAGCTCGATTACCTCACGGGAGCATCCATGTCGCGCGGGGGAGCGGCCTTCATCTGCATGACCTCGTCATTCGTGACTCAAAACGGCGAGCGCAGGTCGCGCATCGTGCCGCACTTCTGCGGCGACATCGTCACCGACCCCAGAAGCCAGGCTTACTTCATCGTCACCGAATACGGAGCTGTCAACCTGGCCGGGGCTTCCGCGTGGGAACGAGCCGAGCTCCTGATCTCGATCGCTCATCCCGACTTCCGCGACGAACTCACCGCCGCCGCGCAGAAGCAGAACATCTGGCGAGCAAGCGCGAAACGATAGAAGTTTTTTCAAAAGAGTAAACCAGCGTCTGCCGTGCGATGAAGACACGCACGGCAGACGCTGGTCGTTTTGGATGCGGAGCAGTACGAATTCCTGACAGAAAGTATCAACACAGCTTTCTTGGCGCTTTGTGAATCTCTCCCGCGTCGCCTCTGTACCCGGCATCTTAATTGAGAAATAGTATGAGACTGCAAGCATCATGCGGCGTAGATTCCCAAATGCAGAGAGGAGAAGCCCTGTGGAAAATTGAGGAAAGATTTAGGAGACGCATTCCATGCATTGGCAAGGAAAAAGGAATGCCGAATACTGGAAAGGATTGGGAGATACATTCGCATACAAGAGCGGAAAGATGCGCGAGTCGATCAAACCGAGTCTGCTTGAACGACTCTGCCCCCTTTAGGAGGTTCATATTTTCAAGCAATCGGCTTTGCCGGTGGTACGTGACTGTAATTTTGTAAATATGAAATAATATATCATTGAAGCAGACTTTAAAAACTCGTTCGAAACGATCCAGATGGTATCAGCTCGATAAATAACTTCAAACGGATGTCATCTCACTGAGTCGTATACTGTGCGCGACACGCGGGCGATCGCTTCGATGCCGGCGCGGTCGCTCTCCAGTCCGCCGGTGAACATCGCGATCACGTAGCGGCGTCTGTCTGGCAGGGTGAATACACCTACGTCGTGCTGAATGCCGGTGAGGTCGCCTGTTTTGTTGGCGACGAGTACCGTGTTCGGCTTTATATGCGCACGTTCGTCCGCGCTCGCCCATGAGGGAACCGCTGGCAGCAGGGCGGGGAGCTTGTTGATGCACTGCTGATGCGCCATAAAATCAAGGATCGTCTCGCAGTCTTCAGGCCGGCCGTCCTCGCCGCGAGCGATGCGCGAGAGCAGACGCCCTGCTTCGCCCGCACACATGTAATTGTTGCGTCCCTGCTTGATTGCCCCGAAGTCAAGCATCTTGCGTCCGAGCAAAATATGTTCGAAGCCCTGCGACTTCCAGAATTCGTTGAACCTCTCGATGCCGATCATGTCCATGATCTCGTTCGTTGCCGTGTTGTCGCTCAGCGTGATCATCAAAAACGCCAGCGTCTTCAGTGATGGTGCGTAATCTGCGTCGAGATAGGCGAGGATGCCCGTGCCGCCCACGCGGTTGCACGCGGTAACTTTGCGGGACGCGGACCAGTCGGCTCTGCCGGCGGCCGCATCGCGGAGCAGCAGCGACAGCATCGGAATTTTGATTACGCTCGCTGAAGGGAACACCAGTCCAGGATCGATCTCGAACGTCTCGCCTGTGTCGAGCAACTCGATATACAGCCCCACGCTGCCCTTCAGTTCGGAAAGGATCTCATGGATTGCCTGTCTGGGAATATGTTTTGTCATTAAAGTCTGTCTCCCGATAAATCAGTTGATCTTTTCGACAAGTGTCGAAGCCCAGGCCACATTTTGACTTTGTTGAGGAGTCTCTCCGAGATCAAAAACGGGCGCACGGCGGGCTTTCATGCGCTGTTCAAAAGCATAAGCGGCCTTGATAATAAGCGGTTCACCAAACGCGCGTCCCACGAACGTCAGACCGAAAGGCATGTTGTCCGAAGTGAAACCGATTGGGACGACGATTGAAGGATAACCGGAGATGGGGGACGCGTCCGAGAGTCCAGGTGTGACGTACACATCAACCCCAGCCTCGTTCATGATGCGATCCACGCCATTTTCACGGGCTTTTTTCAGGTAATCGACGCGAGCTCGCAGGTATTCCGGCTCGATGAGACGTCCGCTGGATTTTTGCTCACAGTCGAGAAGAATTGATTGACCGTATTTCAGGGCAAGATCAGGACGTTCGTTGTTGATGTCGATAATGTCTTTCAGTGTCTTCGCACGCGTTTGGGGGCTGCACGTTGAAAGATAGTAGTTCAAACTCTGCTTGAATTCAAAAAACTTAACCTCGTAATCACAGCGCAGACGTCCCAGATCACAGCCGTAGACGAGCTGAGCGCCGCCTTTTTCCAAGACCGCGCAAGCAGCTTCGGCCAGAGCAAGCTGCTCTTCGCTGAGCTCCCCTGAGGTGCCACGGTTGACACCTACCTTTAGTCCTCTCAGTCCATTCACGTCGAGGAACTGCGTGTAGTCGCCGAACACCTGATCGTCTCTGTACCAAGTGGAAATGTCGTGTTCGTCGTAACCGGCGATAATGCCGAGAAGAATGGCGGCATCCTCGACTGTACGAGCGATTACACCCGGCATGTCCTGAGCCGTACTGATCGGGATGATCCCCCAGCGGCTGGCGCTGCCCAGCGTCGGCTTGATGCCGACAACGCAGTTGTTGTGCGCCGGCCAGATCACAGAACCGTTCGTCTCAGTACCAAGAGCCCCCATGCACAGGTTGGCCGACACGGCGACAGCTGAACCAGTACTTGAGCCCCATGTGTTGCCTTTGGGGTTGTAGGGACTGATTGTCTTGCCGCCGCGTGAGCTATAGCCGTTGGGCATCTGCTTGGTCATGTAGTTGGCAAACTCTGTCAGGTTCGTCTTGCCGAGCAGCACCGCGCCGGCTTTGCGCAGGAGGGCGACCGCTGTGGCATCATACGTGGCGAAATTATCAGCCAGCGCTGCGGAACCATCACATGTGTGCATCTTGTCCGCAGTGTTGTAGCTGTCCTTGACCATTACCGGCACGCCGTGAAGCGGCCCGCGGGAGCCCTTCTGTTTGCGTTCGCGGTCCATCGCTTCAGCGATGAAAAGCGCTTCAGGATTGATCTCGATTACAGAGTTCAGCTTCGGACCGCTCTGGTCGATGTCGGCGATGCGCTTGAGGTACATTGCTGTGAGGTCGAACGAGGTCAGCTCTCCAGAATCAAATGCCTGCTGCACCTGGCACAGAGTTGCTTCTTCAAGTTTGAACACGGGAAACACCGTCCTTTGATTATCAGTTTGAAGTCAGAAACTGAGGAAATAATTCGTCATAAGGTTGACAGCGGTTGCAAGACATTCCTCTCTGGGGAGGAAACGGCCGCTGTGCAAGGGGCACGGACATTCGCAGCCAAGGAAGAAATACAGCGATGGCACAGACGCACAGAAAGCTGAGAAATCCTCGCCGATCATGGTCGGCGTGACATCGGTGACGACATGTCCGTTGCCGAGAAGCGAAGCGGCATAGGCTGAAAACTGTTCGTACAGCCGCTTGTTGTTCTCGACGATACCGTATCCGCTGTCGAGGAATACTTCGGCGCTGCCGCGTTCCATTTGTGCGATCGCGGATGCTAGTTCTGGAATCCGCTTTCTGGCGTGCTCGCGGCTGGCTGCGGCGATCGAGCGCAACGTGCCTTCCAGTGTGACGTGGCCGCAGATCACGTTGTAGCGGCCTTCCGATCTAAACGTACCGATCGAGACGAGCGAGCCGGCAAAAGGCGGGAGCTCGCGCCGCAGTTTGTGCACGAGCGCCGTGTAGATCTGTGCGGCGATCAAGATAGCGTCGACGCCGTTGTGCGGTTCGGCCGCGTGGGATTTCCTGCCGTGCACCTCGATGCGGAAGTGGTCGGAAGCTCCCATCAGCGGACCGGGGCGCAGCGCGACCGTCCCGACGGGAAGCGAAGGCCATACGTGCAGACCGTACATCTCGGCAATGTTCAGCTTTTGCAGAAAGCCTGTTTCAATCACGGGAGCCGCGCCGCCGCGGGGATTGCATTCCTCTGCGGGCTGGAACAGCACGACGACGTTGCGGGACAGCCTGTCCTTATGCCTGAACAGCTGAACGCTTAGGGCTGCGCCGATCGTCATGTGCATGTCGTGCCCGCAGGCATGCATTACGCCGTGCGTCTGCGAGGCAAACTCGACCCCCGTCTGTTCGCTCAGTGGCAGCGCATCGATGTCGCATCGAAATCCGAAAGCGCTTTCCTTGCCGGCATCGATCAGGGCATAACCTCCGGTCATGTCCTCAAAAGGAGTGAAAGGCACGCCGTGCCGTGCCAGAAAATTTTTGATGTTCTCTGTCGTTACGATCTCGGCGTATCCAAGTTCGGGATGGCGGTGGAGCGATTTTCGGAGTTCAAGAAATTCGTTCAGGTTTGACGATGAAAATTCAATCATATCGAGATTGCAGCTCCGTTGAAATTGCCCGGCGGGCGGGTAAAAAGACGGCCGCTTTTCGCGGGGGAAGAGCGGCCGAAAGTGGTTACGCGGCGTAAATCAGCGCGCGTATGAAGACGTAGATAAACGTGATGATCGTAATGCACCAGCCGTTCTTGAGCATCGCCTTGATGTCGTTGGAACGGGCAAGTCCCATCTGGCCGACCATGTCGACCGTCGGCGTGACGAAGAACGTTATCTGGCAGGCAACCAGAACGATCAGCGCCCAGATCGGCATCTTGATGGCCATGCTGGTCACGAGGGGCAGGAACAGCTCGTGAGTGATCTGAGCCTGAGCGACGCCGGCGCCCGAAATGCCGAAGACTCCGATGGCGGCGCTGATCATCAGGAAAGCCACGTCTCCGCCGCGGTCGATGAGCGGCTGCATATATGTGGCGATGGCATTGAAAGCGCCGGACTGTGCAACATAGTTGAGGAACGGATCGAAGAGCACGAACATGAAGAACATCCAGTACATCTTCGAACTGCCGCGCACCAGCGTGCTCAGTGACTTGGTCAGGCCGAGACCGGCCGCGCAGCCGGTAGCGAGAGCGGCGGTGAGCATGACGACGATTGCGTAGGACGCGCCGGCGTGAGCGTAAATGCCGTAGGCCAGCATGATGGCCATCGCGGCAAGAAAGGTGAGCGTCGCGCGTTTGATCTCGGGCGTCACCTTGAAATTGGCGGCAACAGCGTCGCTCTCGCTGTAGGCTGTCCTGCCTTCCGTCAGTTTCTGGGTGCGGCAGGCGATGAAGAAGGTGCTGCCCCACACGATGACGGCCAGAGGAATGCCCGCGTTGAGCAGGAACTCGCCGTAGCTCAGGCCCGTCAGTCCCATAATCGTGACGACGGGAGGAACGAACGGTCCAATGTAAAGGCCTGTCGCACCTGCGCCGTGAAGAATGACGCCCAACGTGCTGGGAGTGATGCCGAGGCTGGCGACGATGGGGATGATGATCGGGGCGATGATGGCGTTGGAGCCGGCCAGCGTACCAAGCATGCTGACGAGAATCGTCGAGGTGAGCATGGCGACGAGGATGGCCTGCTTCTTCGACTTGAGCTTGCTGCGTCCAATCACATAGTGGACTATGTTGTGCGCGACTTTTGTTTCACTGAGCACCTCGCCGAGACCGGCACCGAGCACGATGATGAAGCCAATCAGCGAAAGGAACGAACTCAGCGATTTCTGAAGGACAGCGCCAAATCCGGTAATTGTCTCGCCCGTGAGGACGGCCCCAAGAATAACGCACAAAAGAACAGAAACATTCATATCCTTACCGCGAAGCATCAAAATGATGTACAGAAGCAGCGGCAGGAATCCCAGAATCGGCGGCAGACCCAAAATCATGTTATATCCCCCCAAAAAGCTTAAGATAATTTGCGCGATGAAAATGTAAAATTTTATCGCGCGCTTTTAATTTACAGAAAGAGGATTTATTCGTCAAATACATAATTCTTATATAAGCATAGCTTAAGGCTATGTCTTAAACGGACAGCAAAATTTGTTTCAACTTCCAGATGCAGAAAGAAATCTTTTGAACAGATCGATAAACGGACGTACCGACGGAGGAAGATGGGCGCTTCGTCGGTAGCTTGCAATGACTGCGTTTGTAAAACGTTCGTCGAGGATATAGTAATCTGGTTCCACATCGGGGTGAAAATTATCACGGTCGAGCGAACTGACGAATGTCAGACCGACGCCGCGCAGGCAGAGGCGAATGGCTGTAGTGGACATCTGAGTTTCGCACATCACCCGGGGAGTGATGCCATATTCTGCGAAGACGTGTTCAGCAATATTGCGAAAGCGCTGTCCAGGATGGAGAAGTATAAATTTCATCATTTCAGGTCTCATTTGTGTCGTCGCGTAATCGAACGTCTTCGGGCCGGCAGGTAACATCTGAGGCGGGGTGGCCAGATAGAATCTTTCATTTTTGAGAAGTTCTGTTACGTATTCCGAGGGCAGATTTGACGTCCCATCCATGAAGATCACATCGAGGAGTCCGTCCTGAAGTTTCATTCTCAGTTCGGAGCTTTTGGCTTCGGTAAGAACGACTCGAATGTGTTCGTACAACTGTGAGAATGCCGTCAGTACTTGCGGCATCAGGCATAGTCCTTGAGCCACCGTTACCCCTACGCGCAATGTGCCTGCCTTGATGCTGGATACTCCCTTCTGAAAGGCATTCAGTTCTTCCGTAAGATTCAGTACCAACCTGGCTGTTGCCACGTAACGCTGACCGAATTCAGTCAAACGTATTGGCGACGTGTGCCGGTCAAAGATGAGAGTACCGCTTCTTTCCAACGAACTCAGAAATTTGCTCAGTGAAGGCTGCGAAATATGCAGCTTGCGGGCAGCTTTTGTCAGGCCGCCCTCTTCGCAGATAGTCAGCACATAACGCATTTCGCGGAAATCCATCGTCGACTTGCTCTCCTCTCTGCTCGAGTTTTATATAAATATCTCGGCTTGCGCAGATTTTAAGAATGACACGATTTTTTATCATGACGCGGCTTAAGGTAGGCTAAAAATCCCATAGTTATCGTTCAGGCAAGCAGATTCAGTTTTTTTAAAGGAGAAGAAATGGGACTCGCTAAGATCTCGATGTTCCAACGTCTGCTGTAAAGACGTTGGATTCCTTCCTAGGAAAGAGAAAGATCCGTAACGAGCAGCACTAAATACTCCTTCCGGTTCCTTCGGTTACGGATGAACACAAGACGTGCGGGAAGCGATCGGAATTCCGCTTCAACCGGCGCAAATCTTTTTTTTGAGAGTCCAAAATGCCGTTCAATTTCAACGTGGTCTTTGGCGTTTTTGTATCCCTTCTGCCGGTCTTTGCGTCGAATCGGGAATATGCTGTAAGAAGCGGCGGCATTCCATTTTTATGGAAAGAGGTCGGCGCTTGGGGCTGTCGGCCTTAGTTTTTGCTAATGGAAAAGCGAAGGTGTGTCGAATTTACATGTTTTGTCCCTTGAGGTTTTTCAGCGCAGCGGGATTGTTTGCGGTGATTTTTCCGACAAGCTGACATTTTTCCAGTTCCGGACAGGCGCCGCATGTTGTCACGCCTTTTTTCAATGCACATCGACGAATGCCGCAAAGACTGTCGCAAAATACAGTTTTTATTCCCTCCGCGCGGCAGCCTCGGCAGTTGATATGTTCAGGCAGAATGGGGGCGTTGTTCAACTTTGACCATAGTTTTGCCGTTTTTTCTCGCAGCGCCTGGCTGTCATTGATTGTTGCAAGATATGCGCTGCACTTCCCGCAGTCCAGCCCGCAGTATGCGATCATATTCTTCATGGCTGTGTCCTCCCGTAACTTCCAGTTTATATGGCTGCGCCTGGCAGTCGCATTTCTCGATATCTGCAGCGGCAACCGCAGATTGACCGGGCCCCGGCAATAAGGTTTCGCGGCGCCGGTATCAGCATCGTACAGCCCTCTTTCGCTGTACCGTCGCTCATGGCCCCGCGTTTTTTCAATATAGCACAGAAATGTGAACATCTCTATGCTTTCGGCCTCTGACCGCAGCCGGGGTTTTCGATCCGCCCCTCGCAGCCGGGGCGATGCGGCTTTTTGGGCGCGCCGTGGCATGAGATCGCTCTGAAGTTGGCTGCAATCTCGCATTCAGCGGTTCACAGAACGGCGTTTCAGTTATAGAATAATAGACTGTGTGCGGGGGGGGATGAGCGGGAATGAACAGAGAAGCGGATATTTTTCTTCCGGCGGAGAAAGGTTATGTGGTGCTCGACGTCGAATCTCAAGGCTACGTCCGTTTTTGTCCGATCGAGATCTCTGCGGTTCGCTTTGCTCCTGACGGGCAGTGCCTTGACGCGTACAGCTCTCTTGTGCGCCCGCGGGTGGCGCGGGTGTCTCGTTACGTCTCCGATCTGACCGGCATCACCACCGACATGGTGCGCAGTGCGCCGCTTCCCCGCGAGGTGATTGGCCCGCTCCGCGATTTTATCGGCGACAGCGTGATTGTCGGGCATGCGGTGGCGGAAAACGATCTTCCCATTATCGATCATTTTTGTCAGGAGCTTTATCACGCCCGGCTTGAAAATCTGTACGTAGATACTTTCTACTGGGCTCAGGCGCTCTTTCCGGCGCTGGGAACCGGGCACTACAATTTGAAAGCGTTGTCGGAGCATTTTATGATCGGCACGCAGACTTTTCATCGGGCCGAGGCCGACTGCCGCACGACGGCCCGGCTGTACCAGATCCTCCATGACGCGGCCCGGAGACTGCCTGATGCCGAACGGGTGCGGGTGCTGCACGATTTCGCCCATAAGAATGATCCCAAGGAGCCGGCCCAGAAGAACAAAAAGACGGCGGCGAAAAAGACGACTAGCTGCGTTGTCGATTACAACAGTCTTCCGGTTTTTGAAGCGGGCGACGAAAAAGCCGCGGTCATCCACTTGTGGCACGCAAGAAAGCAGATCTGCGCCGAGGTGCGTTTCGCAGGCAGCGTTCCTGACGCGGCCGACGAGTTCATGGAGCGCCATCGCGAGTGTCTTTGGCAGGCGTATTTGCCGAATCTGCGCGTAGCCGAGAACATTTCGCTGCGCGTGCTGGCGCAGCTGTGGAAGATCCTGCGCGCGCAGGGGTGCCGTCTGTATCGGCGGGCGGATGTCAGGTTCGAAGGGCTGGAAGGCCGTGAAGTGAAAAAAGAGGGCGCTGCCAAGAATCGTTCCTGCCGCAGAAAACGGAAAATAGAGCCGTCCGCGGCGTTTTGCGCCGTTCCAGAGCGGGGATAAGAGAAAAAGGAGTTTCTTCAGTCTGCATTTTCCGACGGAGACGATTTTCCGCTTGACAGGAGTGATTCGCCGCGTTAGAATGTGACCTGTTCGATTGAGGACGGAGAGATGGCCGAGTGGCCGAAGGCGCACGCCTGCTAAGTGTGTAACCCGGTTTCGGGTTCGAGGGTTCAAATCCCTCTCTCTCCGCCATTTAGAAAACAGCAATGCGCGCCATTAGCCCAGCTGGATAGAGCGTCTGGCTACGGACCAGAAGGTCGTGGGTTCGAATCCTGCATGGCGCGCCAGTTCTTTGCCTGATTCCTCGATCGTGCGATATTTCTGCGCGCCATTAGCTCAGCTGGATAGAGCGTCTGGCTACGGACCAGGAGGTCGTGGGTTCGAATCCTGCATGGCGCGCCATTTTTGAAAGAGCCAGGGGGAGCTTTGTGAGGAGCTTCCCCTGTTTTGTATTGTGCGAACGGAGACTTTTTATGCCCACAAGTGATCAAGAGTACATGAACCTTGCCCTCGAGCTGGGGCTTCAGGCGGCGCGCGAAGGCGACATCCCCGTGGGCGCGCTCGTAGTGGAGCCTGGCGGACAGGTCATTGGCAGAGGACGCAATCGGCGCCGTATTGAGCATGACCCTACTGCGCATGCCGAGGTAGTCGCTCTGCGGGAGGCCGCTCGAAATCTGGGCGCCTGGAATCTGAGCGGCTGTTCTCTCTACGTGACGCTTGAACCCTGCCCCATGTGCGCCGGGGCTCTCGTTCAGGCGCGCATTTCGCGTCTCGTTTATGGCTGCGCCGATCCGAAAGCCGGCGCCTGCGGCACACTCTACGATCTAACGCGCGACACGCGTCTTTTTCATCGTCTGCAGGTCGTTCCCGGCGTAATGGAACAGGAGTGCCGCGCGCTCCTGCAGGATTTCTTTCAGCGCTGCCGGGAGAAAAAACGTAAATTCGGCGGCTGATTCTCATAGAAAAGCAGTCATGTCAGAGTAAAAGCGGCAGGGAGGCGTTAAGCCCGAAAGAAGGATTCTCGCTCTCCGCTCCTTCCGAAAAACATCCGATAAGAGCGGCTGAAACCATGCAGAATTAAGGAAGAATTCTCTCCACCGTGCTCCTGAAGCCGTTTCAAGCGCATGACGCATTGTCCCTGAACCGAAGAAAGCCTCGTTGCGGAGGCAGCCTCAATGCAGCTGCTCTCTCTTTGCATTGCGGCCGCTTTGGTGTTTTGCGCGTAAATTCTGTCAGTTCTTCAATGGCAGAAACAACTAGGCAAGTTCTTTGGGTTGTGCTATAATACCCTTCGTCTGCGGAGGGATGGCCGAGTGGTCGAAGGCAGCTGACTCGAAATCAGCCAGGGGTTCACGCCCCTCGGGGGTTCAAATCCTCTTCCCTCCGCCATATTTATGAGCCGGACAGGGACAATCCAGGACAAAAAAACAGACAAAGCCGCCTGCGGGCGGCTTTTTTCTTGTGCTCTGTGATCCCCGGCCTTAGTCCGTGCCCGTTTTCGTCAAAACGGCAGGGGAGCTTTGCTCTTTTTATTGAAAAACAGCACAGGTGCTGAATCCGCGCTTCTACGTCAGTTTTTGCAAATCTACACTTCTTACGGCAACTGACGTGGAACTGTTATCTGTAAAACTCGGAACCTACATATCAGTCTTCATATGTTTACGCATTGTCCCGTTCCTTCGGCGTCAAATTCGGCGTCGAAGGAACGGCTTTTTGCATTTGCTCCTCAAGGCGCGCGTAATTGGAATGGCTGTACACGTTGAGAGTTACGTCAGCGGTCGCATGCCTCATCGCTTTGAAGACTGTCAGCTCCTCAAAGACGAAGCCTCGGGCTGGGAACACCTGGTCCTGACGCTTCGAGTCTATTTCGAAAGAGGTAATTAAATATGCCTGATATTACGAAGCTTCCCTCAAAGAATTCCGAGGTCCTCGTCGAGATCGAAAGCACCCCCACCAAACTGGTGTCCTGCACCGACTGGGCGCTGAACTGCTCCCGCAACACCATCGACGTCAGCACCATCGGCACCGAGTGGAAGGAATACCTGCCCGGGCAGATCAGCGCCGACGGCAGCACGAACCTGATCTTCGACCCCACGAATGACACCGTCGCTGCGGCGATCGAAAGCGCCATGTTTGACGGAACCAAGCTCAAGTTCCACGTCCGCCCCGCCGGATCCGGCACCGGAAAAGTGGAATACACTCTCGAAGCCTACGTCACCGGCTGGAACACCACCGCCGCGACCGAAGACGCCATCAAGGTGGCCGTCACCTTCCAGGGCGCCGGCCCCATCACCAAAGGCACGCAGGCGTAAGCGATGGAAATCAAACTCAACGGCAAAGAGTACGCCGTCCGCTATCCGCTCAACTCGGTTCGAGCCCTTGAGCGCGCGCTGGGCAAGAGCTTTCTGCAGATCGGCGCCGAGATGGAATCCGGAAACGCCAGTCTCGACACCATGATCGCGCTCATCTGGGCCGGCGTTCTGCACGCCAACAGGGCGCTCACGATCGATCTCGTCTCCCTGTGGCTGGAAGATTGTCACAACCTGGCAGAGTTGGCCTATGGATGTGGGCGCGAGTTTAAAGAGAGTGTACTGCCGCGTTTAATGCCTGCAGAGGCCGACGGGCAGGAGACTGAACCCGCTGAAAAAAACTAGACACCCCGGAGACCCGAAAGCAGTACTGGCGCCAGACCATGTACATGGCGTTCGGGCCTCTGGGCCTCACGTACAACGACCTATGGAGCGTGACCCTCGCCGACCTGAACGACATGGCCGAAGGCTGGCGGTACAACCGCTTCCTTGACGCCCGCCGCGACGCCCGCCTGGCGATGTGGATCCGCGTCATGGTCTGGGCGAAGAAGGCGCCGTCCGTCGAAGATCTGACCGGCGTCTGGGAAGACGGTCAGGTGATGAGCAAGGAAGAACAGTATCGCCGGATCGTCCGGAAGATCCGCAACAAGAGAAAGCGCATGCCTTAGTAGACATGCGCTTTCCCGCGGCGTATAATGAAAGCGTAGAAAGGAGCGTGATGCCAATGCTGGGAACTGCTGTGGCCGCGAGCGTGGTTATGAGTCCGGTATTTGAACTGCTGATGCTGGGAGCTGCGGCGTCAGTGCTGCTGTACTATTTCTTGAAGAGTTGACCGAAAAACGAAAAGAGAGACCGCTTTCCGAAAGGAGAGCGGTTTTTTTATAGATAAAAGGCGGTGAAACGATGGCACAGAAAAAATTGACCGTGGTGATCACGGCCGACACTACGCAGTTCGAGAAGCAGATGCGCGTCGTCAGCAACAGACTCAAGAACGCCGGCAAAGACCTGCAGAGTTTCGGCAAAAGCATCACCGCGGTGACCGGTCTGCTGACGGCAAAAGGCGCCGCCGCCATGAACGCCGCCATGAAAGTTCAGGACGCTTTCAAGACGATCCAGGCAGGGACCGGCGCGACGGGGAAAACCTTAAAAGGACTGCAGGACGAGTTCAAGGAGCTCGCGCGGTCCGTCCCCGAATCCTATCAGGAAGTGGCCACGGCTGTTGCCGATCTGAATACCATGCTGGGCTTGTCCGACCGTCCGCTGCGGGAGATGGGCAAGGCCATGCTCGACGTGACGCGGCTTGCCGGCGGCGACCTGAAAGGCAACATCGCCTCCGTCGCCAAGGCCATGAACGCCTGGCAGGTGGACGCGGCGGCCGGAACCGCTGCCGTGAACGACCTTTAC
>Ga0129314_1000225_pt1 | contig 68419 bp, 47 predicted proteins | sample O1111metagenome_FD_94431 | JGI IMG/M metagenome (GOLD analysis project Ga0129314, IMG submission 94431) | Orangutan individual fecal microbial communities from fecal samples from Wisconsin, USA - O1111 metagenome | ecosystem: Host-associated > Mammals > Digestive system > Large intestine > Fecal... | reverse complement strand
TAATTATTTTACACTTATTTTTTCACTCTTTCATCTTGTTTTTTGCCCTTTTTTGCGCCTTCGAATTTTCATTTCTTTCAAGTAGCCCGCTACATTTCAATAAATGAAAATCCAAATCCATCAGAAAATTACTAAAAAACAATTGATGAAAAAATTCAAAACAGTTTCTAAAAATCAGCAATTACTCTACAAATACTTTTTTATTATCCGAGACAAAGGTCCGTGTACTGACCGTATACTCGTCACCATAGGGATCTTTATAGACCAGATCCACATAAAAGGCTTGGAATCCTTTTTTCGGATATTGGATCCTTATGTCGACAGCCGACCTGTTCTTGGCATTAAGCTGTATATCACTTTTAGTCCAGGTAGCTTTACGGAAATCCCTGCTGTCTGAAACCGATTCCCATAGGGTAGCCCCTACCAAGTTATCAGGAGAGGCTTTTACTTTCAGGTCAATATTTTTACCTTTCCCCGTCAGGTTCCACTCACAGGTAGGATAATCCGTCTTGTTCAACATATGCGCGAAAAATGAACTGAGCGCTCCAAAAGCCTGTATCTTATCTCCCAAACCGTGGCCTGCATTGGGAACGTAATGCAACAGATTATGCCCCGGAATATCGTTGATATAATGTTTAATGGCGTCCACAACCCAATAAGGGTCATTTGTCCCCATAAAGATCATTTTGGGCATTGTCAGTTTTTCGCGGTAGGAATAAGGGTCTATCATCTGTACTACAGCGTTTCCAAATTCACTGTGGATTGCCTGTGGGATTTCCAGATTGACATAATCATTGATCTCTTCACTGTATTCCCCGTATACCTGTTTCTGATAATCCAGACTGGCCGGCATATTCAGCATTTCAATCACCATGGGTGCGATTGCTTCCACACGTGGATCCTGAAGCGCCCCGGTAAGCCAGGTGGTCCATCCCCTCTTCGATGCTCCAGAAACAAGGAAGCGATTTATCTTCTGATCCAACTGTTGGGTGGCAAATTCCTGTACCGCATCCATGGCTTTGTAGGCTGTTTTGGTCATCGGAAACAACAACGGCCAGGAATAATCTTTGTCTTTCCTGAACTCATTGAGCGTATAGGAGATCAATGCATCCTCTTTCAAACCGCCATAAAGGGGTTGATTAGGCACCTGCTTTAATACACATACAAGGGCATTATTTCGGTTAGCCAGGGCCGAGAGGAACATGAACAAGGCATTATCCTCTTTCGAAAATTTTGGAATGCCATCATTTACCGACCCTCCGTCAATAAACAGGAGTGCTCCATCCTGTTTTACAGATTGCGGGACAAAGATAATGAGTTCATGCTTCCATAGTATCCCATGCCATTTCTGAGAGATGAACAGTAAGGAATAGACCTCTGTGTCATCCATTTGGTATGTATTCCGCACTTCCCATCCCCATGTAGGGTCATCATTGTGGAGATAAGCATTCAGTGCAGTTTCAGGTGTAATCGCTTGTTGGGCATATCCAACAATAACGCAAAAATAAACAGTTAAAATAAACAGTAATCTCTTCATATACCCGATATTATTTTTTTAGTTTTATAATCAATTTTCCACATGGTAGAATTTTGAATCTTGAATTTTAAATCTTGAATCATTCAATAACATTAAGGTAACGAGCCATCCAATAAGGCAACAGAAACTCATCGCCGGTAAGCTGCTGGTGCACACCTCTTCCTCCATCAATAATAAATTCGTTATTATTATGCCTGTTCAGCGGCCGTTCTCTTTTAGGAATAAGTTCGGTAGTTGTCTGCTCCCTAAAGTTGGTATGAATATCTTTCGGCAGAAATTCCAGGTCTTTCCGGTGTGAGTTTTTTACCACATAACGGTTACGATCTTTAGGAAACCCCTGCAGATACCAGAGGGTAGATTCCAGATCGATATCACCCGATGTTCCATAAGCCAGGAGATTCCAGAGTGCATTGCGTTCGGGTTTCTCAATCTCCCAATGATCACATATCATTTTCGCATATTCCTGTTTTAACGTATCATCAAACGCATAATGGTATAACACCCAATAGGTAAGGAATGCCATCTCATCATCAGAATGGTTCCAGTCCTCTCCCATGGTGATTCCCTGGTGTTGGAATCCTGAGGTAAAACGGATATTACCCGTCGGTATTTTCATATTATCCAGATATCCATGCTCTTCCATCATACGAAACGCCTCACTCTTATAGATCTCTTTTCCTGTGAGTTTATATGCCAATTGTAACCCCGTAATGGTCAATGTGCTGTTCAACCTGCGGTCGAACTGCGTGGTAGCAAAAGAGTTCACATATTCGGGATTCCATCTGCCCCAAAGCGTAGGTTTACCATCATAATCGATAAAATAATAATCGTTGGTGATGATATGGGTCATGATAGCATCGAAATAGTCTGCTACCCGTTTTTTTTCTTCCGGCGTCTGTGCGACAAACTGGTCTATTACGGAAGTAACGAAGAGATAACCCACGAATTCATCGGTGCTGGTCGTTCCCTTCCACCACCAGTTCTTATCGGGTGCAGGCCTCCAGGGGATTGTATCTCCGGCGATATAACCTGTCCGTTCGAATGTCCTTGCCGAAAATCCCTCTATGGGATGGATAGTCAGTAATCTTTCAAAAGCCTCGAATGATTCCCATACATACTCTTTGGCTTTTTCCTCTTTGGTGACGGCATAACGGAATGCCTGACTTCCCAGATAGAATGAGGTCCATAAACCGTCATTGTCATCATCGTCGAGGCGCATGGTGGTAGGATCGTCCGGGTCGACCAACCGCGATGCGGCTGAGAAACCATAACGGAGATGATACTTGCGAAGATTGTCCTGCAAAAAACCTGCTTTTTCAGCCAGAGTTTCCTGTTCAAACTGCACCTTATTTAGACCAGACGTAGTTAAAAAGTAAAGATTTCCGTCGTTATCCGCAGCCATATCTATGATCTTATCCTGATCGAGCCAACGTTTAGAAGCATAATAGTTGAACCGCTCCGGTTGTTTTACAAAAGCGCCCTGATCCGTTGCAAACCAATACTTTCCATTCACGGTCAACATATGGTTAATAACGGGGACAGGAAGCCTATTATTGTGAGGTTCAACGATTTTTCCGCTCCGGTCAATAACATAATAGCCATCAGTTGTACCCACAGCTATCTTATCTCTATTGAATGCCATTGCTGTCAGGTTATTACCGGAATGGATTTTCACCCATTTATCATGGTTAAGCAAATAAATACCTGTAGCAGATAAATACCAGAATTGATCATCTGATACATACAATCTAATCAATTCACTATGTGGAATGCCTAACTCTCTGATCTTTGTGTTTCGGTTATACAATACACCCGCCTGCTCTCCTATCAACAACACATCATCATTGCTATTTACAGCAATGTGTCTGTATTTGTTTTCAGGCAGCAGGCCGCATATTGCTCCGGCATGTTTATTGGTAAGGAAACGGTCGGGATACAGATAATAGAGATAACCAGTCCCCTCCTGGATACAAATATCGACAGGATATTTATCTGCCAGGGAGGCATACAGGAGATCTTTGGAAATCATTTCACCCGGGAAATCGCGGAACAGGCCGGCATCGGTCAATATGAAAATACTGTTATCCCCATCTGCCACAACTTTCTTGAAGTGGACATCTTTCCATTTCGGAGATAATGTATACTTCACCGATACCGGGACGGCATAAGGTTCGTCCTTTATCGGCGAGACTGTTCCTGCGGAAACAGGTTTTACAAACAAAAGGCATAGGAAAATGCCTATTTGGCTTAATTTCATATAATTACAAGTTAAAAGTGAAGAATGAAGAATGAAGAATGAAAAATTAAAAGTGAAGAGTGAGGGATTGGGAACGAAAAGTTTTCAATTCCCAAATCCCACATCTCGATTGAAAATCGACATAGTCAAATCCTACATCCTAAGTCTCACATCTTACATCTAAAATCATAAATCCTACATCTTAAATCCAAAGTCTTGGTTCTTGACTCTTGGTTCCATTTCATCACCACGGTTTATCTGTCCCCTGAAGAAGCCACATCTTCGACCAGGCACTGTTTTTAGATTGGTCTGTACCCTGGTAGGGTGTCGCTTCCAGTCTTTCGATAGCCGCTTCGGCATTGGCTCTGTTCTTCTCAATCTCATCGGAGGTATGGTAATACCAACGGACAGGCAATACAGGACGTACAGCTGCCGGGCCTGTTTTCAGTGCCGGCAATCCGGTTCTTCTCCAATCAAACCATGCTTCATGCGCTGTTGTCCAATGGGCAATCCACTTTTGTTCAATAATACTTTCCAGTCCATCATAAGATACATTTCCAATATAACTGTCAAATTCACTTTCTACTCCCCATGCTTTAAATGATTCCCTTACACCTTCGGCATAATAGTCGGCCGGATTGCCGGCAATCCATCCCCTGAATGCAGCTTCGGCAAGTATCAGATTGACCTCTGCAGCTGATATCAACCTCATCAGGACAAGGGGATCGGCTGTCTGTCTATATCTGCTATTTAAATGGGAAGCATACGGATTCACGGTTCCCTGAGATGCATTGGCATTGTTCATATTAAAGATTTGTACCAACGGATGGGAAATGGTCACTCCTGCATACTCCGGATCAAAATCAACCTTCATACCATTGGTCTCAAAAGCGGTCACCACATCCTGTGACACTTCACGAATTTGATGATCATCATCAATATCTACAATACGATCTATACCTGTTCCCGAAACCAATCTTAACGGAATTTTTATTTTCTCAGCCCATACCTCAAGTCTCGGATCATTATAATCCCTCATGGCATCCACCAATGTTTTTCCCATTTTTACCCTCATATAAGCACCCGCCGGATCTAAATCATACACGGTATTTAATGGGTTGGAAGTAGCTCTCGAAGTACCGGGAAAACTGATATTGGCATCATCCCCGGCCAACCTTATCAACGGGTATTTGTCAGGATCACTCGCAATTCTTTTGATTCCCTCTTCCGCAAACGTAGGTTCTTTAGCCTGTAATCGCATATAGTACCGTAAGGCCAGTGAATTCGCAAATTTCTGCCATTTGGAGACATCGCCCCTGTATATCACATCCTGTTTGGCCACAATGTTGCGATACTCATTCGCACTTTTCGACAAGAGCGTATTGGCTGTGTCCAAGTCGACAAGGATACCATGGTAAATCTCCTGTTGCGGATCAAAAGCCGGCATAAAATGGTCTGACCCCTGTTCGGCCTTGAGAGCGTCTTTATAAGGTGCATCGCCCCATATATCGGTGATCAGGCCGAAAACATAAGCCCTCATGATCCGGGCTACTCCCTCGTGGAACTCGTAATTATGTTCAACTGCCTTTTTGAAATACTCATCGTTATTCATCAAAATACTGTAATATCCATTCCAGCTATGCGAAAGGGTATTCCAATCATAATTATTATATCCGCCGAACCAGCCTGTCTGCTGTGTATGTTGCATAATTCCCGAAAAGGTGCCGAAGCCGGTATTGTAAACGGTCTGCCCTACATTTGTCTGAACCGTGGGCAACAGGAAGTTTACATCGGCGATTGACGGATCAACACCGTTCGGATTGATATTCAGTTCATCCAGATCCTTGCATGAAACGATAAATCCGAGTATCAGCGTTAAAAATATGATAAAACTGCTTTTTAACTTATTCATGACATTCTTTCGATTAAAAAGTAAAACTTAATTTAAACCCAACCGGAACAACCCAGGGCTCGGCGTTAAAACGTTCGACACCTTGCTTGAAACTTCCGTTACTACCCGATTGATAGGCTCTTTCAGGATCTATCCCCATGCCGGCACTTTTCGCCCAAAGCATAATGTTCCTACTATAGACCGAAATATTCAGGTCTCTCATTCTCAGTTTCTGGGCAGCCTTATCGGGAACCCTGTAGTTCAGCGAGATCTCCCTCAGTTTTATATAGTCGGCATCGAACAGGTTAGCTTCTCCAATATCCCAGGGATAGCTCATTACATAAGGTCTGAATTCAGTACCCTCATTGCCAAGATTTTCCTTACTGAGAATAAAATTACCGTTATCGTCATAATGGCCGTATACGCCTGGAGCAAAAACACCGTCGTATGCTCCAATTCCGGTATAGAAATCATTGTAGTATCCACCAAAATCAGGAGTGGGTCCACCGACAGGCCTTGGATTATTGGTATAAATCAACCTGTCGGCATTGGTTACCACCCAGTCACGAAGCGCCTGACTCGGACCACCACCCAATCCTTCAGGTGGAGTAACCAACTGGTTGAGCCATGTGTTTGAAACAACCCCCTCGGTGAGGTAACGCCAGGTTTGTGACACATACTGTCCTCCCGACCGCCAGTCGAACGTCATGCTCAAAGTAAAATTCTTGTAGGTGATAGAGGTCTGGAGTCCCATAATAAAATTGGGGTTGTAATTGCCCACTTTGGAATAGTCGTCTTCAGACTGCCATTCCGCATCTTCGTCATTCTCCGGTAACAAGGGATAATTGTAATAGGGAGAATTTTTATCGGTTACTCTCAGTATTTTCCGGGTATAAAGATTTCCAATCAACCCATCCCTGCCCAAGGATTCATCTTTTGCATAAGCAACATTCCTCACCCTGGCTTCATTCCAGAACTGGACAAAATCGGTTCCCTCAGACAGTTCCAGTAACCAGGTGTTATTCTTGGTGAAATTCACATTCAAATCCCATGTCCAGTCTTTGGTTTCAATAGGCGTAAAGCCAAGCATCAATTCCACGCCCTTGCTTTGCAATAGACCGGCATTGATCTTTATACTGTTGAATCCGGCCGACCCTGCCAATGGTACACTAAGGATTTGATTGCGATTATCTGCCTGGTAGTAAGTACCTTCGAAACGTAACCTATTATTGAACATTTTCAGATCCACCCCTATTTCGTAAGATTTCGATTCTTCCGGTAGCAGAATGGGATTTAAGAGATCACCCGGTTTTCCGAGTCGGATCGCATCACCCCATTGTCCCACATCATAATAGGTGGCATAAAGGCTGTAAGGAGAGGTGTCATTCCCTACCTGGGCAACACCTCCTCTGAGTTTGAGAAGATTTACATTCCTCCCCATATCGATCATATTATTCAGCAAAAGACTTAGCGAGGCAGAGGGATAGAAATAGGATCTGTTTTCCGCAGGAAGTGTGCTGGCCCAGTCGTTTCTCGCTGTCAGGTCAAGATACACCATGTCTCTCCATCCTAGATTCGCCATTGCGTAAAGGCTGTTGATTGCCCTTTCGTAACGGGCATTAGAATAGTTTAGCGAAGTATTTTCAATATTCTGGATCGTATAAAGATAGGGAATAATCAATCCCGATCCCGGTTTCGATGAATTACTCACATTCGCCCAACGGGAATAGAGAAGGTTACCTCCGGCAGAAGCCGTAAGAGAGAAATCATCCCAATGGTTTTTATAAGTAGCCAGCACATCAGCATTGGTTTCAGTGCTTTCACTGGTAACAATACCATACGCTCCATTATTGGGTTCCTGGGAATATCCCGGATCTATTTTCGTTTCCCTTGTCTCGTCCGATCTGTTCAGCGCATATCTTCCCATAATGCTCAATTGCGGGGTTATATCCCAGGTAGCGGAAACATTCCCTATAAGCCTGTTCCTTTTGAAACTGTTATTGATACCATACGCAAGGAAGTAGGGATTTTCCCAGCCTTCACCTATGGTAAGCACTTGTCCCCCGCCAAGATCATAATCTTTCATTTTGCGGATATCCACATTGGGGGGTGTCCAGGCAGCCCATTGCAGAGGATTGGCGCCCCTTTCCTGCGTGGCCGGCCTGTTGTCCGCCCAATTCTGTGTATAGTTAATATCGGTACTAACAGTAAGCCCTTTCACTACCTCCGATGAGGCTGCAAGTGTCAGGTTATTCCTGTTGAGATCCGAATTAGGAACCAAACCTTTATTGGTCATATTGGATACACCGAGCCGGTAATTCACCCTGTCGCTACTGCTTGATATCGCCACACTATTGGTAGTAGTGATGGCACTACCATTAATAAAGTTCTTGTAGTTATCGGGATAGGAAACCAATTCCGTAGGTACTGGGACACCGTTGGCATCGAGTGGTGCAAAGGGCTGGACCTGCCAATAACCTTTGTTCAGTTCGGGGCCTGCACCGGCCTGTTCCGAGGGACTAAAAGGAGGAAGGATCCCTCCGGGAAAGGTGGTATCGGTATAACTTCTGGCACCAAACCCAAAACGGTTTTGCACATCCAGATACTTTGACGGAATATCGAAAACGGTATTTGAAACCACTTCCACTTTCATTCCGCCTTTCCGGTCTGACTTTTTCGTAGTGATAAGTACAACCCCGTTACCGGCACGGGTACCATAGAGCGCCGCAGCGCTGGGTCCTTTAAGGATGGAAACGCTTTCAATACTTTCAGGATCGATATCCGAAATCGCATTCCCGTAGTCGACCAGATTGCCGTTACCAAAACCGCCTACATTATTCACGGAACTGGTCATTGGTACGCCGTCAATCACGAACAAAGGCTGGTTATCGGTACTCATAGAGGTAGCTCCCCGGATGATCATACTGACAGTAGACCCTGCTCCCCCGGTCGAGTTGATGGTGACCCCCGTCACTTTACCGGCCATTGAAGTAAGCACATTTTCATGAACCACTTTGGCAAGTTCTTCAGAACCCAGTTTTCCAACGGAATAACCGAGTGATTTCTCTTCACGTCCAATACCAAGCGCTGTCACTACTACCTCACTCAACGTTTCAGTACTCTCTTCCATGACAATACTGATATTTGCACGTCCTGCAACCGCTATTTCCTGTGTAATATGTCCTATATAGGAAAAGACAAGCGTTGCATTTGAGGGCACATTAAGCCTGTAATTCCCTTCCACATCAGTGACTGTACCCTCGGCAGTTCCCTTTACAACGATACTGACTCCGATAAGTGGCATCCCGTCAATGGCAGACGTAACCTTACCGGTAAGAGTTATTGTATTTTGCTTTGTATCGGTTGTCTCTGCAGAACCAACTCCTATAGATAACAGGAGGAAGGCCAGGGACAGAATTACTTTACACCAGTCTTGATATTTAAACATTTGCAAATTTTTTGCTTCCATTTTTACATTAGTTTGATAGGTTTTAATTAACTGCTTCGAATGTAAGTATTGCCGCGGAAGTGCTTAAAGCAATCAAAGGATTCTGGCTGAATATTGCCCTGGGATCCAAAGTCAAAAACATCACCAGCCTCATGGAATTGCTTGTTATTTCCTGGACAATCACTTTGCGATGAAAATCCCGTATACCGATAAATGCATCCGAATCGGGAAAATCAAGGGTCATTACACCCGGATAGGTTACAACCGGAATACCGGGAGGCTGTGTACCTGTCGCAAAATCAGGAATGGTAGGTATGATGAAATTTTCATTCTCATTCAATACAAATGTGGCGTTCTCGTCAGGCGTATAAGTTGTCAAAGCAAAAACATCCTGACCAAACACCGCTTCTCCACCCGTCTTGGTGATCTGAGCATCTCCCATCTGCTGCAATCTCATCGCATAGACGATACCCCCGAAAGAGGAGCCGTCGGTTGTATTCTGCCTGTAACGACCATCATGGTAAAAAGTAAACTCATCATTATAGGCTTCGGGAAGTCCGACATATACACTAAAAGCCCCTGCCGGCAACGACGGAATATCTTCATCGAGCAATGAGAAGTTTGCGTCGGAATTCACCAGCTTGTCATTGACAGTATGCGACATGGTAAGTTTCCATGTTTTACCATCGTACCCTTCGGCTGTGTGGTTTCCGGTCAGCAAGGCATAAGGGGTGAGCGAAACAGCTAAATTCACCTTTGTAGATACCGAATTGTTGGCATTGTCTTTTGCTGTTAATGTGGCAATATAATAACCCCCTTCTTCATATACATGTACAGGATCTTTTTCCGTACTGACATTTCCGTCTCCAAAATCCCATTCCCAGTTTACAGCACTATGGGTAAGCGCCGTAAAAGCAACCTGTTTTCCGTCTATACTGTGAAAAATCACTGCAGAAAGCGGAAATTCCATTTGTGATCCGTCATCTGAGCATGCCGGAAAAAGGAGAACCAGCAAGTACAAAAAAACGGATGAAAGATAATAGACAACTCTTCTCATACAATTGTTGCGTTTTTGGATTAATAACATGGATAATATTCACTATAATTTTGTTAAATAAATGAATTGAATGACGACATAAAAATATATTAATAATGTTACGACATAATTAAATTCAGAAGCCACTATGTTAAGTAAAAGTTACGTGCACAAAGGTTTGTAAACTACTCCCCCTTTATCGGAAATGAAAACCGGCCATTGCGGCCATTTCGTTCTCTATTTCTTTTCGGTACTCCTCATTGAAATGAGAAAAGGGCATAGCCGGAAAATCACGGCAAATACCTGCGACGGACAAGGCACATTTAAGTCCTTTGAGATAGCTGGAGGCGTACTTACTTTTACTGTAAATACCGGTAGATATCCGCATCACTTTTTGCTGCAAACTTCTCACTTTTTCAATATTATGAGATTTGGCGGCATTATACAATTCGACATACAATTCAGGGAATAAATTGGCTCCTCCGTTGACTCCTCCGTGTGCACCCATCAACACCATTTCGGCAGTCATTTCTTCCGGACCGACAAAAATCATGAATTCAGGTCTTTCTCTCATGATGTACATCACGGTCTGTAGATAAGTACCGTTGGCGGAACTGTCTTTAAAACCAATCACCTTTTCATTTTGAGCAATCTGCTTAATCGTTTTAGGATCAAATGCCACTTTTGTATGTACAGGCATATTGTACAAAAACAAAGGAAGGGGCAACAGAGAAATCAGATTCTCGAAATACTCGACCAACTCCGCCTGGGCAGTAGCAAAATAATAAGGAGGCGTCGCAACAACAGCATATGCGCCGGCTTCATACGCCTTTTGAGCCAAAGCAGCGCTGTCGCTGAGAGAGGTGTCGGAAATGCCGACCAACAGAGGTAACCGATTTCGCAGAATCCGGCTTGTTTCCTTTATCATCTCTTCACGCTGGTTCATACTTAAACTTTGCGCTTCACCGGTAGTACCCAGGATGAAAATACCATGTACCCCACCTCTTATCACGTGTTCGACCAAATTATTCAATCCTTCTATGTCGATCCGGTTATTTTCGGACAATGGTGTTACAAGAGGGACAATAACCCCTTCCAGAAGCTTTAATTCTCTGTCTTTCATATTCGTGATTTTAAATTTTATTCCTTTTTATTTATTCTACCCTCGACAGACCTTTCTTCAACTATATACTTATATTCGCTAAATCGTTTTAGCTTGTTGCTATAAAAATAAACTCACTCATCATGTAAAAATTTTCCTACGCATGCCGCTGTGATGATTGCTGAATCACCAACTCCGGTTCCAAAAATAGTTTTGATTTATAATTATTTTTCTTAATCCGCTTGATCAATATATCGATTGATCCTTTTGCAATTTGCTCGATCGGTTGCCTGATATAGGTTATGGGTGAATAAAAGAGATTAAATGCATCATTTCCATTAAAACCCACTACAGCAACATCCTCCGGTATTTTCACATTCATTTCATTCAAGCAGTACAATCCATTGGTGGCAAGCATATTGGTTAAAAACATAACGGCATCTACATGTTCCCTGTGGATCAATTCTTCCAATGCTTCCCTGATATCCGGTTTCGGATTCAGAATATTTACCTTCCTGACATGCACATAAGCACTTAGTCCCGCATTTTTCATCGTGTCCTCATATCCCGAAATACGATCTAAAATATGATGCATTTCCGTATTATAAGCGATCAACGCGATGTTTTTATACCCTTGTGCCAGCAAATGCTCCGTGGCCAGTTCCGTTGCCCTATAATTATCCAGACAGGATGAACTCAGGTCTATATCCGGAAAATATCTGTCCAGCAACACTGTAGGGAAATGGCTGTCATAAAGTCTTTGGATAAGCTTCATCGAACCATCGCATGGCACCAGTATCAATCCTTCTACTCCTTTGTTGAGCAGTACATCCACCAATCTTTCTGTATTTTTCAGATTTTCATCCGTACTACTGATTAACACCGTGTAATTCAATTCGCTGGCCCTATCTTCTACAATTCTTGCGATTGCCGAATAAAAGGGATTCGAAATATCCGTAACGATCAAACCTATCAATTGAGTTTTTCCTGACCGTAAAGTTTTCGCAACCAGATTCGGAGCGTAATGCATCTCTTTTGCAGTCTCAATAACCCGCCTGGCGACTTCCTCCCCGATCCTGTACTGTTCAGCCTTCCCATTCAATACCATTGAAACAAGGGCGGGCGAGACACCTACCATTTTTGCAATATCTTTTATCGATATCTTTTTTTCCATTATACAGAAAATAGAATACAAAAATAGCTTGTTAAATCGTTTTAGCAAAATAAAAATACATGTTTTATAACATATATTTCATTTTACATATAAAGAAACTCAAATTTCAGAAAGATCTATAATTACACGTAAATCCTTCAATTGACAATAATTAAGCTATAAAAAATCCGGATTTTTTGAAGTAATACCACAAAAATCCGGATTGAGAACTTATTGGATCGAATTATACAAAAGATCCGTACCGTCCTACTTAATTAAAAAATCTCCCAACTTTCGATACTTACTGTATAAGAGATTGTAGATCTCACGGTTTTCTGCACGGGGTACATATTCCCTCATATAACCCTGCCCCAGAGATTCGAGGGCACTTTCCATGCTATGGAAAACACCTGCCGCCAAGGCGGCACACATAGCGGCTCCTAATGCCCCGGCCTGTTGTGTAGCAGCCACTTTGATAGGTACGCCCATAATATCGGAGAGCACCTGCATTACATAGGGCGACTTCAATGAAATACCTCCCACTCCGATCACTTCATTTACCTGTACTCCCTCTTTCTCAAGATGCTCCATAATAGCACGGGATCCGAAAGCTGTGGCTTCCACCAGGCTTTTGAAGATCTGCGCAGGGGTAGTAGCCAAAGTGATACCGGCAATGCCTCCCTTCAATGTGAGGTCGGCAAAGGGGGTACGCCGTCCGTTCAACCAGTCGGTCGCCACCGGATCCGATTCAGTTACCGGCAGTTTTTCCGCTTCTTCGGTCAGCTTCTGCAATATCTGCGCTGTTATTTCTCTCTTTTCCTCTTCCGGGAGCAGGTTCAACGACCAGGAAAGGATCTCCTTCCACCAGGCATATACATCGCCAAAAGCAGATTGTCCTGCCTCCAGACCTATCAGGCCGGGAATAACCGATCCGTCTACCTGACCACTGATACCGGAGATCAACTTCCCGGCTATATCCTTTTTGGGGGTAACCACAATATCGCAGGTAGAGGTACCGATGATCTTCACCATCGTGTGCGCTGTGATCCCCGCACCAATAGCTCCGGCATGCGCATCGATAATACCGACGGCCACCTCAACATTTTGAGGTAGTCCGAGCCGCTCAGCCCATTCTTCGGTCAGTTTGCCGGCAGAGACATCGCTTGTGTAAGTTTTGTTCTCCAGACGGGCTGCAAATCCCTCAAACAAAGGGTCGAGTACGGAAAGGAACTCTTGCGACGGATAACCGCCCCATTCTTCTGCCCACATCCCTTTGTGTCCCGCAGCACAACGGCTACGCTTCACCTGCTCAGGTCGTAGATTTCCCGTCAACAATGCCGGCATCCAGTCGCAATGTTCAATAATGGAATAGGCTTTCTCTCTTATTTTTTCATTTGCACGAAGTACATGCAGGGCTTTTGCCCAGAACCACTCTGAAGAGTATATCCCTCCGGAGCGGGACGTAAAATCGGTCTCCCATTTATGGGCCAGGACATTGATTTCATCTGCCTCCCGGATAGAAGTATGATCTTTCCAGAGAATAAACATCGCATCGGGATCGTCTGCATAATCGGGCAGCAGTGCCAGCGGTGTGCCGTCACGGTCCGTCAGGCAGGGTGTACTCCCCGTCGTGTCAATTCCGAGAGCAACAATATTTTTCACCTCATCAGATGATAATTGTGCCAATAAATCATGGATCACCTCCACAAGCGAATCAATATAATCCTGCGGATGCTGCCGATACCGGTTAGCAGAAGGATCACAATATAATCCTTTTTTCCAGCGGACATAACCGGAGATCGCTGCCGCCAGTTCTTTTCCGGATACGGCGTCTAATGCTACCGCACGACATGAATCGGTACCATAATCAATACCTATGACTAACTTTTCCATATCCATCTATTTTCCGTTACCCAGCTTCTTGCTGCGTGCTATCGTAAAACTATAATAAGTAATAATAATAAATGCGACGGCAGGTACCCAGTAGGCGAATTTAATGCTCCCCGCCTGATCGGAGAGGATACCCTGTATCTGTGTCAGCAGCGCCGCACCGGCAATAGCCATCACCATGCCAGAACCGGCAATCTTGGTATCATCCCCCAGTCCTCTCATGCCAAGACCATAAATAGTGGGGAACATAGCAGACATACAACCCGAAATACCCATCAAGGCGTATACTCCCACAAATCCTTCTCCATAAATCGCCAAAAGTGAACAGATTACCGCAAGAATGCCCAATCCTGACAATATGTTTACCGGCCGGGTATATTTCATCAGCCAGGTACAGATAAAGCGTCCTACGACGAACAATACCAACGACAAGATATAGTAAGTAGCTCCGGCCTGTTCTGCCGTACGAGGTAACAGTGCATCCAACCCGAGGAATTCACTCAGGGAATAAAAACCTCCGGCCACCGGCTCCACACCACGCAGTGCCCCGATAATTGCTTCCTGCGAAGGATTTGCACCCAGACCGGCAATCACTGCGTCCAAATCGAGTTGCTGCATGGCGTAACGGATGATGAACGACCAGACTGCGATCTGCGCACCCACATAGAAAAACTGTGCCAATACTCCCCAGATGTAATTCTTATTCTTTTTCAACCGATTCCATGTCGCTTTCAAGTCCAAACTCTTATCGTCGTCTTGTGCTTTCGGCATTTTGGTGAATATGATCAGCAGTAATAATACCAGCATCACTGCCCCCAGGATCAGATAGGCCATGGTGACTGCATTAAGTTCACCCCGTTGAATGGCAACCAGTTCTGACCCGCTCAGGACAGCCCTTTCGCCGGCCGTCATGGTATTCAACTGAGATAAGACAAATATCTGGCTGGCCAGCACACCGGTCAGTGCACCAAATGGATTGAACGATTGGGAAAAATTCAATCTGCGGGTGGCCGTTATCGGATCACCAAGTGCATAGACATACGCATTGGCCGAGGTTTCGAGTACTGATAATCCTGCAAACAATATGAATATACCGAAAAGATAGGTAGCGAAACTCAACGGTGAACTGATATCATTTACCAGCATAGCCGGATAAAACAACATCGACCCCACTATACAAAGCAGAAGTCCTAACAATACTCCTGACTTGAAAGTGCGTCTCTTGATAAAAATTGCTCCGGGAAGTGCGAAACAACCGTACCCGAGAAGATAGCAAACTACCTGGATCCATGCTGTTTGCGTATCGGTAAGACTCATGATGCGCTTGAACGCCGCCAGCATAGTGTCGGTCATATTGTTGGGTACCGCCCAGATAAAGAAGAGCGAAGTAAGAAGAATAAAAGGGAACAGGATCCCGGGAGGGATCAATCGGTGCTTTTCTACATTATTTGTGTTCATATTTTTGTTTAGAATAAAGAGTCAAGAACAAAGAACAAGGATATTTGAAATCAACTTTCAAACAATCGATATTTGCTCTTATTTCCTGTCCCTTATTGTTTTAAATAACTATTTAAGAAGTCTGAAGTTAAGAAGTTAAGAAGAGAACTTATTTAGAAGATATTCCTGACTTTATCAAGGCTTACTCCCAATAATTTCTCAGCTATAGGAGAAAGGCTCGCCTCATCGCCCGTGAAATGGAATACGTTGTGTCTGTGCGACAGCGACTCTCCCGGTTTCAGGAATGCAGCGGGCGAACAGCTTTCAAGCTCCAGGAAGGGGCCCATAATGCTTCCGTCTTCCAACGGACCGTCGTTATAAGCATTCAACGCATCTCCTACAAGCGGATCCCTGTCAGGATTCCATTCCTGATTCAAATAAGTCGCATCCGGGTCAGTATCAAATGTCACGATGGTCAATCGCTTTGCAAGCGGATCATAATTTCCCGCAATCGACTTGGTGCGTTTGGCATTCATTCCCAGTTTGCCTCTTGACTTTCCATCGGTTTTAAAATAGAGGATCCCATTATCGTCAACCAGGCGGTCGGCAGGAATCTCACCGAAATAATCGGATGTCACCACCTTACCCAGTTCCTTCTCGTCACCGGTATTATAAGGGATCACAGTTACGGCAGCTTCGGACGGATTGAACATATCGAGCATCCATATACAGACCGTGCCGGTCTCCGGGGTCCATTCGAAATCATTGCCATTGGTAATTCTGTTGGCTGTTTCATAGGCCACCCCATTCACTCCTTCAGGGATTTCAACCTGCAATTTACCCGTTATTTCACTGGGGGAAAGCAATGCAACTTTTCGTTCTATCGCAATATTCAGGAGACTTCCCAAGTAGTTCTTCTGTTCCATCTCCTTGACAAAAACAGCCTCTTTTGGAGTCATACGGCTTACTTCCCACTCTTCGATATCGATACTTTTGGGAGTATGCCAGTTATCATATACCTGCTCTTTCCCCGGCTCAAAAAAGATGGAATACTTCCCTCCTTCCGGGCCGAGCCAGAAACGATCTTCTCCACCGAAGCCGTTCATATGTTCATCTACTATACCCGCATCAAAGAAGTTGTAGTTCACAAATCCGTGGCTATTACCTTCCGGTCCGTTGGCCGTGGAAGTAAATACTTTTCCCTGATACTTCGCCGACAGGATTATTTGTGCCTTTTCATCTTCCGACTTCAGTACGATCAATCCCTCATCTTTTTCGGACAGATAGTTAAGATCATATCCGAAAGTTCCCTTTTCATATTTCTTCTCCATATTTTCTGATGTTTTCCTGTTGCCTGTACAGGAGAGCAAAATTACACCTCCGATCATGGCAGGCAGTACAGTACGATAGATTTGTTTTAGTTTCATTTGTGTATTATTTAAAAGCTTTTATTCAATTTTTCCGAATTTATCGAGAATACGGTTATAGGCTTCCGCAGCAGCACCGTTTCCCCAATCGTATATTGTAAATTCTCCCATTCCTTCACCTTCGGGGCTGGTACGCCCTCCATGGCCGTAATTTTCCATCATAAAGCCATAATCTTCCTCTCCGAAGAAGGGATACACTTTTTCCCATTGTGCTTTGGTGACAGGATTCAGGGGACTATACATCATTACAAACGAAGCTTTCAGCGCAGCCCACCCTCTCCCATTGTACTCATCACTGTCCAAAAGTTTCCCGTATTGCAGGATCAACTCAGAGAACAGGCTCTGGCGGGAGTCGTTCCATTCGGCATCGGCATTCAATACCCCGAAACCGCCAAGCACATTCACATACATGTAGGGTGGCTGCCACGAAGCCTGTGTCATCAGTAATTCATCGAGGGTACGCTGTCCCTGGTCCAGATATCGGCGGTCGCTGGTTAGCCGGTAACATTCGAACAGTGCTTCGGCCGTCCAGAACATGGAGAAATTATTCTGTTTGTACATATTGTTCCGGATAACCTTTTTCCCGACCAGATGATCCGACCCGTACCGTGAACAGGACCAGTAGGTTTCGAAATCCTCCCATCTCCCCGTAGGGATAATATCCCGGATTACCGCATCTATGGCTTTAAGGCCTGCCTCCTTATATTCCTGTTTTCCGGTCAGCTCATAGAGTTTCAAAAGAAAGGTCGCCGACATAGAGGTCTCAGGCGATTCGTTCAGGTGAGCCATGGGTTGCAGCGTACGCAGGTCGAGCCATCCCGGGAAAAAACCATTCTCCGACTGGATACCGAGTAATGATCCGGCGTATTGCTCCGCATAATGAAGTAATCGTTCGTCCTTTTCCAGTTCATCATACCAACGAAGCATCAGCAACGCCGTCCAGCTCATATCGAGGATATGGAATGGTGATTCGGCTGCATTCCAGGTATAAGGATTCCGGTTCGAATTTCCCCAGTAGTAGGTATCCCATCCCTTACTACGGTTATATTTTCTCCCATCGATCTCCACTTCATGCATCTCTGTACCGATCAAGCCGTAAAAGAAACCTTCAACCTTCGGAAAAGAGAGAGCCAGTTCTTTGGTAAGCAGCGCCTTTTCCATCAAGGCTGTGTTGCCGGTTCTTCTGGCATACCGGTACAATCCACCGGCAGAACGCAGGGAACTAAACCATGCCTGATTCCATACCGAACGGAATTCCCGTTCATTGACTTTTCCCGGATAATCAGGGCTCTGTGTGACATTCACGATAAAAACCGGTGAACCGACCTTCTTACCGTCCAGTTCGAACTCCTGCCATACGTTCTCCGCCCAACTGTTGAAAGCCCAGTTATAGGTATGCTCCACATATCGTTCCAAATCGGCATCTACCGGATTCCCGGCCTGATAAAGATCATGCCCCCAACGATTCCAGAGGAAATCGAGCGGCTTCCTGAAAGGGTTTTTAAGTGACGTTTCGTCACTATGCACCATCAGGAAAAATCCGATCTCCACTTCTCCTGCCGGATACTCAGCGCCCGATTCACGAACAAACAGGACATGATCGTCGACCCTGCTGTTACTCATCCCCAATACCAGGCGATTATTTTCAGCATCGAGATCAAGATACCACCTTACTGGAGTTCCCTTTTTCATAATATCAAGATCGGGGATCAGGGTAATCACCTGCCGGTCATCGGCGACGATCAGTGCCGGAGAACGGAATACATGCTGGTCTATAATATGGCTGCCGGTAGGTGTAAGGTGGGGCGCCCAATGGAAAGACGGGGTAAACCCGGGAGTGACAACCACCTGCCAGTCATCCTGGCGAACAGTCTGGCCGGGAGAGAAGTTGAACTGTATGTGAAGACAATTCTCGTCCAGTACCTCAATCCGGCTAGCCCCCTTTTCACTCCCCAACAGGTTATATTGGATTTTCCGAACAGCTTTCTCCAATGAACGGGGCAGCTTCAGCTCCATCGGCAAAGATTGGCTCCCTACCTCCGCATCCTGTGCCTGCACCACGGAAGAGAAAATTATAACCATACCCAACACTGTATAAATAAGCCTCTTTATCATATCTTTCAAATCATCAAAATCACTACTATTTCCCGAAAAATCGGGATAAGTTTCCGAAGGATCGGGACAAGTTGTCCCGACTTACCGGGATCATCAAATCAGTAAATTATCACTACATAGTCCCGACAAGTAGGGATCAATAAATCGTCTTACTCTATTCTTTCGAGTATGACCAGATTCAGTTCGAACTGGTTGGCTTTGTCATTGTTCCTCACATGGAAGGTGACAGAGTTTGTCTGGGAAGTGAGTTGTATATCCCCTACATGGACATTCTCCCTGAAGATTTCTTTGTCGGCTTTTGTCGAAATCCACTCCGACAGTCGATTCTGCCGTTGCCATACCTGAAAATCGGCTCCGTTCGGCTTTTCGTGATAGTTGACCAATACCCTGTATTTCCCTTCGGGCACATCCGTAAGCATCACCCTAACCATACCCTGACCAAAGGAGGTAAGCATCAGCCCTCTGTCTAAAATAGCCTGTATTCCCCTGTCGAGGGTAATCTCCATCAACTGCGGGAAATAGATATGCTTTTCAGGAAAGTAAACCTCCCTTAAATCCGCGGTCAGTTCCATACGTTCTTTCAACGGTTGTGCCGCGTAAAAGAATGTAACAGACGTATAATCTACGGGAAAATTATTGCCTACCTCTCCATGTTCCATACCGTGATAAATTTCTTTCTCGAAAGACATCTTATCCGAAAGGAAAAAACGGTAACCTCCGGTACGTCCCATCGGCAGGGAATAATCGAGTGAACCGTGTACCGGCATGCTGATTCCCCTGTCCCACCGGTCGAGCAGCGCATACCACCCTCCGTTATAATAATCTTCTGAACCGGTACCATGCAGACGCATTTTTCCATCCACATATGTGGTATCATCACCTTCGAAGAAGAGAGTCATACCCGGTCGCAAACCCTGTGCCTGATGGATGGTCCCCACATAATGACCTTTTCCTTTGGTTTCCATAAAAGTATAGAACTGACCCGATTCAGGTTTTTCTCTTCTCCAAACAGTATAGAGTTTTCCTTCCTCATTGATATTTCGTCCGTTGTCGTTATAATACACTTTCACATTCACCGGTATAGCGTTTTGCTGTACTCCTTCCCTTTTCTCATAGATGAGTTTCATGGAAGCCGATCTATCGAAAGGCATGGGCAGGTAACAGTAGTTGGAAGTTTCCTGCCGTCCCATTACGATACTTCGCATAGCCGGTTTTCCGTAGGCGTAACCAAAAAAATCAGCCAGGGGTGCATGGATGGCTTCTACCGGTTCATCATCCCATTCTGCGGAAAGGATGATATCTTTATAAATCCCTTCAAATGCAGTTCCACCGTCAATCTCAAAACCGACAATACGGCCCGAGGTTGTTTTCTCAAAGAAAGCTATCTCTTCTCCCGGTTCAATAGTAAATGATTTTTCTTCGGTACGGACACTAGACGACAAACCGGTTGCATAGCGGTTTACTGTAGGTGATATATCAGCCCATACGTCACTCACCTCTGCCAACAATTCTTTGTCGGAAGCGGAGAAATTCCCGGTCCAGCTTTCCACATTCATTCCGGGTAGCATCCGGTATTGAATTTGATGGAACATGATCCGGTCTCCCTGGAACACGATCTTTAATGATTTTGCGAATGGAATAGGGATATAGCTGTAATACCCTCCTATTTCGTTACCACAAACCGGTTTTACGAAAGGATAGACCTTTCCCGAAAAAAGATCCATAAAACGAATCTTCAGGCGTGGGACCCTTTCTCCATCGAAGTAAAACAACAATGTGTCTTCTGTAGGTGTAGGAGTCCATATACGGTTTACTACACCCGGTCCTTCAAATTCGGCCAGCACCAGTCCCTCTTTTTCCTTACGGATAAAAGAATAAGTGCCACTGAAGCCATCGTCATTTCCACCCGTCCGGTCGTAACTCGACTCCTGTTCTATCAATTGATTATGTCGATATGCAGGCAACCGGTCCACTCTTTTCAAAAGCTCTACCTCATCACTCCACCGGTAGGTTTGAGTTTGCCCGTTCATCTGAAAGAGAGATAATAAAAACGTAAAAATGAGTAATAATGTCTTTAATCCGATTCTCTTCATCATTCTTTTCACTATATTTTAATTATTCCTGTATCGATTTTATCATTCAGAGCATAGGGTCAATTCACTTCCAATTCCTGCCAGGAAGGAAACTTGGGAAACCGAGCATGAGGCTCTTTCTGATACCAGAAAGTAGTAGACGAGATATCCGATTTCTGTGGCAGATAACGGTGTCCATGCCTCCAACCCAGATCCTGAATGGTGATTCTCAGGTCTTTCTTAAACCGTATAGGATCCATCACATGCCAGCGATACATTCCGAATCGTTGTCCGGATCTGTAGGTAATATCGGGAGGCAATACCTGTACCAATCCGGCATAAGGTGTTGTAAAAGTAACGTACTTCCCGTGCCGGTCGAAATTATACGATCCGCAGAAATAATCCTCAGTCCCGGTTCCTATGATGGTAGGGAATTGCTTGTCTCCATCCATGAAGAATTTGATTTCTCCTTCGCCCCACCAGCCATTGTTATTCACCTGCCACGCCATATAGACACCTACATAGTGCCCTTCACCCTTTATTCCGTCGATAATAGTATAGTCGGATGTTTCATTCACTTTTGTGCGGCGGAATTGTGCATGGAAATAGGCAGCATCGTCGGGCACATCGGTCAGCGTATAATCGATCTGATAATAGAGGTTCATCGGCTGTTCATCATTGATATTGGTCATGGTGATCCTGCATTTTTTACGGAACGGCATCACCCAATAACAATTAAATGCACTTCCCGGATTGACGGTTACAGGCAGGGAATTCAGATGGGCATATTCATTCCACCCCATGCCGAAGAAATCACCCACAGGCGCTTCTACTGACGGTTCCGTTTCATCATCCCAATAGATACGTATAATGGAAAAACGCCAGTTACCAGTCGGCGTCATCCAGATATGCTGAATAGCACCCGGCCCTTCAATTTCGGCCATGGTGAAAGTTTCACCCGGATTGATGGTCACAAACGGATTCACTTTCCAGCCCTGTCCCAGATCACGTGCAGGATTTGTAGCATTCGCCGTATTGCGGGGTGCGTTGGGATCCGGGATAGCCATCCCCCCTTTCCCTTTCTCGCCGGTAAAATTTTCCGGACTGATAGAACGTGTTTCCGCGTTGGATAGCCGGTATAGGTTACCCATATTCATATCCAAACCATTGAAATCACGATTTTGGGAAAAAACAGTTGTCGTAAATGCAATACAAAAAAGAAAAAAGAAAGTTGTTTTTAAACGCATAATAAACAAATTAAAAAATTATTGGTACTCTTAGAAACTGTTTAAATTTTACCGAAATATTTTTTATAATTGGACTGTCTATTTTTCTTTGCTACTATTTTGGTCTCTTTTGCGCATCTTTTTCACTTTTTCCTTTTGATTTAGCCCACTAAATCCGCAAGAAAAAAATAAAAAATCTATCTCAAAATAGTATAGCAATAAAATTTAAACAGTTTCTTATTTTTATAGATTAATTTCTTCACCAAAGATATTATATTTTTTAACATCAATCGAACCCAATAACACTTCCAACCGGGGTTTTCCATTTTTTAATGAGAGTGTGCCAAAGCCTGTACCGGTACTGATAAAACTGGTAAAATCTCCTATTTTTGAATCAATATACAGTATTTTATCTACTGCATCGTATCTGATCCCCGTCAGCGCTTGTATCATGGCATAACTTGCCATTGCCCTGGCATACCAGTGACCGCATTCATATTCATTAAAAGGGTTTCTTACAGAACCATCGTACCTGTCACGGCAGACGCGCACTATTTCCAGCCCTTTTTCTACCTCTCCTTTCAGCATCAGATGGCTTGCCACCTGGTATTCAATCCCGGTCCAGACCTCGTTACTGTAAACAAACGGTAGAGATAATGCTCCTCCTTTCGGCCATGAGCAGAGTAATAATCCTCCGTCTTCACCACAAGCATATGTCGGTCGTTGCGGATTGTAATGATCGAGTAACGTTGTTTTCAGATTGTATTTGTGTACTGCCTTCAGGTGACTGGTAACCATCTCATCATCTACGACCTCCGGAAGACCACACACAGAAGCCATCCACATTCCCAAAATTCCATCCGAAAGGCAACCGGTACCATATTGATATTTAGGTCCCTCTTTTTGTAACAAAGCAATAGCCTCTTCAGAATATGCACCTCCAAATGATTGTACATTTACCGGATTAGGGGCTTCCAACCCTTCCCATTGAATTTTCTGGATAAAATACTCACCATCAAACAGGTTATCCTCCATATACTTCTTACCTTTTGTCAGTAAAGCCCGGTAATCTTTATAAGGCTCCTTCAATGTTTTGCTCATTTCAATAAAAGCCGTGAGCGCACCCAGATAAAAACTGGTGCACATTCCATCAGGTCCCCAAAACTCAATATCGTACGTATTATGATGCGGCTCCTCAAGGTATCCTTTCCTCTTCGGATCCCACGTGCGGATACAATAATCGAGGCTCTTCTTCACATATGGATACAACGATTTCATCCATTCCGTATCTCCACTTATCCTCCAATCCCGGTAGACTTTCATGATTCCTCCCAATTGACCGTCTGCCGCCGCATGGAAGCTATGGTCGGTAGGAGTGATGGGAATATTGGTCCTGAAATTCTGATGTCCTTCTTCGTTCTGGCTTACTTTAAATTCCGTTTCACGTAATGTTCGTTCCAAAGCAGGAAAAAGATGAGGAATAGCCTGCGCATAATTCCATACATGCGTACAGCTACCATGACAACATCCGGAATCGTCGTTACAACCTTCCCATGCCCAAAGCCTTCCATCTGATACACGTAAAACGGTTGGTGATTTCAGTATGGTCAGATTGGCAGCAACTGCTTCCAGTACTTCAGGAGGGAGGGTCGAGTCATAAAAGGATCTACTGAATAGTTCGGAGTATTTTTTCAACGTTGTACAGTTCTCGTTCCAGTATCCGATTACACTGTCCAGATTCTCAAACCGGGTTGCATACCACGGACGATAATAGGAATTCCCGGGAGTTACAACACCCAATTCTTCGGATTCTATAATTTCCCATCCTTCTGAATAATTACCTTCAAAATCAGCCAGCACAATTGCTCCGGAGGAAGGGGAGGATAGTATCTCATCGTGACGGTCGGTCAAAACAAACTGGTCGGCGAGAATATGTCCCCAGGGGAATGTATCCAGATCAATGATTTTCAACCGGGCAGTTTTTCCCGCATATTTTTTCAAATCCCAGATTACTTCTGTTAATTGTTCTGTATTGTTTCCCACCGCAGTCTCCACGATCCGGTCATTTATCCACAGGTTGACAGATGTTTTTCCCTTTTGATTCCCGCCTCCCACTAAAAATTTGAGGTACCTTTTGTTGATGGTAAACTCAGGAGAGAGCAAAGTTCCCACTTGTCCATCCCCATTCGGATCAAAAGAGTTCAACAAACCTTCCCCTACATAACCCGACACTTTTTGCTGACCCTTTACCGGTTGCTTTGTTGTTTTACCGGTAAATGCCGGTCCGGTAACAATTCTCTGTCCGATAGAAAGATCCGATTTAGGAAGATACCAACAGAAATTGACTTTCACTGTTTTTTCTTCACCCGGATTCAGATTTACCGGCAGATAGACAGAAGCTCCCGGAGAAACTCCTTCAATGGGTGCGTTACCAATAATCTTTGCACTCCTGATATTATCCCAAAGGATCGTCTGCGAATCAAACCATCCACCCCTGAACCAGCAATGATCGGTCACAGCATTATTATCGTCCAGATAAACAGCAAATCCTCCAATTCCATCATTTTTGTCCATACCGGCTTTGATCATCCTAAAGCCGTTTTTCTGTTCGGATATATACCCTCCATCGTCAATAAAATTACGTGCATTGTACGAGAAGACGGCTTCAATCACCTCCTTGGATCTGTTTTTAAAGGAATATTCCAGTACACCTACCGGAAGGCTCGAATTATCCTCATCAGTAGGAATAAAGGGACTCCAGCCGGTAATTCTTACATCCAGTGGAATATCTTTATCTTCTAAATCTATTATTCCAAAAGGAAATCTGGCTATGAACGAACCTTTCTCAAACCTCGGTAACCCGTAATTCCTGTTACCCAAACCATTTCCACTTCCGCGTGGGCCAAACAGTTTCCAGGTAGGAACAGTTGATTCCAGCACTTTTGCTCCGTTTTTTATACCTTTAATACTGATAGCTGCAAAAGCATAGGGCGTATTGTAAATCTCCGGGCGATGGTTAACCGATAGGTGAGAAATCGCGCCGGTTCCCTCCAGGCAGAACATGCCGGCACCTATGCCTCCAATCGGAAAAGCCACTTTGCTTAAGTACTCATTCCTGTATTCTCCGTTATAGCTTCTCTCGGTTCTTTCAAGCTGAAAATTCAATTTTTCAGGATTATTTGATCTCAATAAACTTTCAGCCGATGCAAAGCCGGGAATATTTGACGCGGCAATAGTGCCTAGGCCAATTTTTTTTAGGAATGTTCTGCGATTATTATTCATTTTACCTCTCTAATTTTGTATTTTCCCGATAAACTGTTGCGGAGACAACGGAGTAATCCCAAAGATAAACTTTTCTCCGTTCTTAAACGGTGAATTCAATTCTAAATTTTCGATGGATATACCTCCCGGTATGGGTGCTTCGCTTGCCCAGTAGGTAAAACGCCCGGTAATCACTCCTTTCAGATCTCTATCGGGATTTTCTTTTATCCAGTATTGAGTAGCATGTTTACCCCTGTATTGCCAATGCAGTTTTGTGTCGTGTGTAAACAGGGTTTGACTGTAATCTTCCTCATCAGGAGCAGCAATAAAATAGACGTTGCCCTTTTTATCACGGATCATCTTCTCTTGTGAAAAATATTCACGTGAAGTAAAATGAATATCCTTATAATCGGGCCATATTTCAAGTGAGGATATTTGTTTTTCTTTGAAGAAAAGCGTCCTCAAACGGGCTTTATTTCCCATTGTTGCACTCGTTATGAAATAATCCAAATCCACAGAACCATCATATTTATACGTGGTTATCTCAAATTCGTAAGGGCGGGATTCAAAAAACCGAAGACGGACGTATACTTTGGCTCCATTATCAAAAGGTTCGGAAAAGACATACAATGTCAGCGTCTCCTCCCCGTCTATCTTTTCCACTACCCCTCTTGCCGGGTATTGCTCATTTAAAGGTAAAATAGCCGTAGCACCGTCAGAGCTCCAAAAACGTTTTCCCCATTCATCCTTATCCAGACTACTCTTTTCAAGTTCCGAATACCCACGTTCTTCTGCTCCTCCCGGAATCGGCTCAAAAGCAATGAAATTCATCACCTCAGGAAATTCATAATCCAGATAGGGAGTGTAAATTCTGATCAATCCTCTGGGGCCCGGTAACGGAGCCAATCCCACAATTATACCATCGGCATGGCCCCATACCGGCATCGCCGGTTTTCCCTGTGCCGGTTGTATCCATGCGCCAACCGTATCGGGAGGTGCCAATTGTTTCCAATTCGAAAAACTCTGCTGAGCACCCGAAGGGAGGATTATCAGTAAAAATAAAGAAAGTAGTAACTGTCGCATATCTCTGTTTTCTAAATAATCGTTTGTACTATTCTTTAATCCTGAAAGCTACCCATATCTGCTATTTCGGCTTTCATCAAAAAAACATTGTACGGCATCCACATCGACATCAGGAAATAGAGGTTGTCGCTGTTTACGGACAGGGGATGGAAATAAGATCCATATAATTGCGCATAATCCTTCCCCGCTGCCAGTTCATACGGTTCACTCCAGGGACCGGTAATCTGTTCCGCTGTACGCATGGTGATATTATACCTGTCGCCATTGAAATAAGCAACGAACCACTTGTTAAATGTCTCACTATAGATGAACGATAACTCACCCACCTTATCATCTATAATAACGGTTGCCAGATTTTCATTTCCTTTGATCCATTGCCCGGAAGATCCGTTCCAATATTCATACTGATCCCGGTTCTCTATATCAGCTTCACGAAACCGGGCAAGAGCGGCTTTGCTGTCGCGCCCGGTTTGTGTGCCGATCATATATACATATCCATCTTTCTTAAAATATCCACCTTGTCCAAAGGGACTGTTGGAAGAGAACGTAACTCCTTCACACTTCTCCCATGTCAGTCCGTTATCGGTCGATTTGTACATCCCCGAATAATTGGTGATCCAGCCGGTCCAGTTCCTCATATTGAAGTAATGGACATAATCAGCTCCATTGGCACGAATGGCTGCTGTGGGAATAGAAGTCCAGTCTCCATTGCCAGAACTGTCCTTTCCACCATATATGATTTCACGGGCATCTCCCCTGGCATCGGTCGCCATGCTGCTGAAGGTCAACCCGTCATCCAGGTTTTTATCTTCTGAAAAAGCCAGCACGTTACTTCTCCAACTACCTCCGTTAGGTCCGGGATTAGTAGGGTTCAGTTTAAAATCCCGCCCGAAAGTATCTCCAAAGAATATTCCATATTTACCCGGTTCCATTTCCCAGACAATGCCCAGATCAGTCCCACCCACATTCCAGGTTAGTGTATTGTTGGGACTGGGGAATGTTTCTCCGGATACCGGGGCACCGGTCACACGTGCTATCCGGCTTACACTACGGATAAAAAAGCCCCACCGGTTATCTACATTAAGTGAAATTTCTTTCGAGATATTTCCATCCAGATAAACAGCTTTCAGTATCAGCCTGAAAAAATCGGGATCGGAAACTCTCACTTTGTATGTAAAAAGATAAGAGGAAGAGAGTTCGCTCCGGCTGATCTTTTCCGAATAACTTTCTCCTCCACTCTTATTTATGATCAGATAATCAATATTGTCAAGATTTTTAAACTGGAGAAGTGTGGAAACAGTTTTTGTCTCCTTGTCGGGTATGAGATCGGTTTCGGCCGACGAGATCTCATCAACCGGAATATAAGGCTCATCACTGCCTTCTTCTTTGCTACAGGACGATATAATTATCGTAATAATAGCAAAGGCTATAAGTATCCAATAATTTCTGTTTTCTTCCGGGCTCATACACTTCTTTCGGCTAAATGCTATTTATCCAATTCTCTGTAAACAAAGATAAAAGGGTGTACCGCTAAGCGGTGTGACTCAAAACATATACCTCGCTTTCGGTACACCCTCACTACTTATGGTATCACAGTTGTCATTCAATTTTAATTACCACACCTTCAGAAAAGACCCTGTCGGTAAATCCTTCTTCTTTTGCTTCGGGAGTCAGAAAACCCAGCAATTTGACAATAAACCGGTACTCTTTATTCGGATCTATCGTAATCGCCGCTGAATTGATTTCATCAAATACGGAGAACCTTTGCCGGTAAATATCATCCTCCACCACCTGAATACTTGCTTCCAGCGGTCGATTGAAGTTCTGTGGGATATTGTCGGGTATTTGCCATGACAGTCTAACCACATTTCCTTCCAGCGTATAAGATAGATTCTCTACTTTAGGTAAGGAATGATTAAAATCTTTCCTGTCGATAATATCTCTGTCGTAGCATCCTGTAAACAGTACTAAGATCAGTGCTACAATAATAAGTTTTCCTATTTTTCTCATAACCATAGATTTTATTTCCGGTATCAATATCCGGGGTTTTGTGTATAGTTACCTTTGGCCCATTTCATCTGATTTTGCGGAATCGGGAAAAACTCGTCCCGTCCAGAAGTGAAGCGGGCATTTGCCATCCATGAGAATCGTGTCTTCTCCACGGTAAAATAGTTATTCATCACTTCTTCCAGGATACCCCAGCGTTGCAGATCGAAGAAACGGCGTCCTTCTCCGGCCATTTCCAATCGGTTTTCCCACTGCATTGCTTTCCAGGCAAAATCCTTATCCCATACACAGTTCTCACCTGGTTTATAGACTTCTACATGGTAGTTCATCACCGGTGTGCCATCGGCCTTGATCAACCAACCAGTGCTATTGGCAGCCCGTTCACGAACTTTATTAATAGGAATTAATGCCTCATTCCATCTGTCCAGTTGAATCAATACTTCCGCTTTCCAGAGCAGGACTTCATCGTAACGGATCATCCTCTTGTTCATCGAATTGAATTGCCATCCGTCATACAAGAGACAATCGCAACCGGGATGGGGTAATTCTTTCACAGATTTCAACCAACCATATTCAGCTCCGTTCCTTATTCCTCTGCTTTCAAAAATCAGATCCGGATCGTATTTCCACGGATGTCCGGGGACGCCGGCCGTATGGCTGAAACGGGGATCCCAATTATACTTATTGAAATAGTCCGGATTTCCTGCTTCAACAAGTGCTATATTATCACTTCCATCCGTATTCTTGATATAATTTCCGTAGCTGTCATTATTGTAGTCATCAAACAGCGGCAATCCGTCAGGACCTGTCTTAAAGGCATTCCCCATATTATAACTGATATGATGGAATCCGCAACATTGGAATCCGCCCCAGTTCCAGGGATGATTCAACCCTTCTCCCCGGTTGATCTTTCCTCCGGTGGAACTACCGTCATCAATAGAATATTGAATTTCCCAGATCGACTCCTTTGTATTGTTATCGGAAGTATGGATAAAGTTTTCCCCGAAATCTACACAAAGATCCACCTTTCCGCCTTCCTGATCGGTAAGCTTGTTCAGGTAAACCAGCGCTTCCGAGAGCCGGTCTTTATTGATATTGACCACCTGATGCCTGTCGTTTTGTTCGTATGCCATAAACATCAGTGTTCTGGCTACCATTGCTGTCGCAGCATTTTTATCTACCCTGCCTTTTTCGGGTTGTGTAACCGGAAGCGCCTCTTCTGCATCTTTAAAATCGTTCAGCATTCGCTCCCAAAGATACTGGTCATTCGGAAAATTGGCGTCTCTGTTGGGAATCGCTTCAAACTCAGCCGAACTTCCCACTACATTTTCGTCGATATAAGGTATATATTTGAAAAACTGTTTCAGCCTGAAATGAACGAAAGCCCTGATAAATTTCATCTCCCCTATTCTCACACTCTTCAAAGGATAGTCCTCTTCCGAGATGTTGTTCAGTTTCTGTATCGCGGTATTACTACGTTGAATGATCTGATAGGAAACATACCACGGATAATCGATCGGCCAACCGTTTGCAGTCAGATTTACAAAGGTTTCCATAAAACCCCATCCGTCACCGCCGTCCCAGACGCCTCCTCCTCCTTTATATGAGTCGTCAGACCGCATAGAGCCGGACCACCAGGGTGAAAAGGGAGAGTCCCAGGAGGGTATATCAGTAATTCTCGCATATGCTGCTGTCACAAAACCTTCCATATCTTCCGGAGAATTCAGCAATCCCTCATCCAGTACCTGTTTCGGATTCACTTCCAAAAGATCGGAGCAGTTATTTGCCGTAACGAGGAAAGTGACGAGCAAAAAGATATATTTTAATCGTTTCATAATCTATTATAAATTTAGAATGTTACATTAACTCCAAAAGCCATGGTAAATGGTGTCAAATAACCGTATCCCGGCATTTCAGGATCAAAACTGGTATATCTGTCGTTTCCCCATCCTTTCTTAAGCGTAAGCACGTTGCGTGCCGAAGCATAAATCCTGAGGTGCTGCATCAGCATTGCATCTGTAAGTTTTTTCGGGAAGGTGTATCCTAGTTCTATATTTCTCAACTTCAGATAGGAACCGTCCTCTACAAAATAGGAGGAAAACCGTTGCTCGCTATTTGGATTTGAATTGGACATAGCTGGAATATCGGAATCAGGATTATCGAAATACCATGCATCCAATATTCTTTTTTCATGATTCTTCCCTGCAGGAACAGAAATATTCCACAGATCGCTCTCCTGTTTCCAGATATTATTTACTTTATTACCGTATACACCCTGGAAAAAGATATTCATATCAAAATTTTTGTAACCGAGATCAAAGGTGATGCCTCCGAAAAAGTCTGGATCGGTAATTCCTATAAAAGTCCGGTCATACAATTCATCCACGACTCCATTTCCATCCAGGTCTTTATAACGGATTCTTCCGATCGCTTTCCCTGTCTGCTCGGCATGGTTATCCACCTCTTCCTGAGTTTTGAAGATCCCGTCGGCCACCATTCCATAGAGGATATTAGGTGTTTTGCCTATCACAAAATCACGCATACCATCACCCGGGTACCTGTTGACCACATTTTCGGGAAGTTCTACCAATTTTGTCCTGTAAGAACCTATATTGGCAGTGATAGCATACTGGAAATCGGCTGTTGGGTCATTTCTGTAAGTAATTTCAAATTCCACACCCTGATTATTCATATTGGCGCCATTGATCCATGGCTCTCCTCCTTCACCCATAGCGGCAATATAAGGAACCTGTACCAACACGTCGTTCGTCTTTTTAAAGTAATAGCTTAATGAACCGAATATCCGCTGATTCAGAAAACCAAAATCTACCGCCACGTCGGTCTGCTTTGTTGTCTCCCATTTAAGATTGGGATTTCCGAGCCAGGTTCTCCTGTAACCTGACCAGAGAGGACCGCTTTCATTCCCCTCTATCGGATAGGATGTACCGAAATAATCAGTCGTGAAAGGGGTGGAAGTATATCCGCGTGGCAATCCCTGCACACTTCCGTTCGCACCCCAGCTTGTACGAAGTTTCAGGTCAGATACTACTTCCACGTCAGCCATAAAAGGTTCGTTGTTGATTCTCCATCCGGCCGAAACAGCGGGAAAAGTAGCATACCGGTTGTTTGCCCCAAAGAGTGAAGACCCGTCGCGTCGCAGTGTGAATGAGAGGAGATACTTTGAGTCAAGCGCATAATTCACTTTACCAAAGAGCGAGAAATAAGTATATTCATCTGCCGAACTACCCAATGAATATTTGGTACCGGTAGTCACACCAATATGGGCAAAATCCCTGTCTTCCAGATATATTCCTTCTCTTCTGGCCGAAAATCCTTCCTGCACAAATCGGGTAAATTCGGTACCCGCCACCGCATCCAATGAATGTCTTCCGGTATTCAGACTGTAGGAAAGCGTATTGGTCCATACATAACTCAAAGGATGTGATTGCCAATTCCCTACATAATTTTCTCCGTCGCTGTTTCTTCCACCGGTCTCAGACCAGATGCCATCGACTGCCCTGTTATAGGCATTACCGTAATCTACCCCGAACTGAGTACGTGCCGATATCCCTTTCCAGATATCAAGGTCAAGGAAAATATTACCGATTATTTTGACATAATTATTGATATTATCTTTATTCATTGTCAGTACACGTACCGGATTGGTAAAGTCATCAAAACCGGGAGCTCCCGCCCAGTTACCGTTGATATCATACACAGGGCCGGCAGGAGGGTTGATCATTGCCCAACGGGTTTCGTTCGCATCTTTATATTGCAGGTAACTCAATGCAATATTTTCACCGATTTTCAACCGGTTGTTCAACAAGGCGTATTCCGTATTGGAACGGACCGAATATTGCCTGAAAAAGGTATGAATCTGCGTACCTTCATTATTGAAATACCCCAGTGAAAACAGACTTTTTGACCGGTCTGTCCCCTGGGAAACGGTTACCTGATGGTTTGTCATCATTGCGGTACGGAAAATTTCATCCATCCAGTCCGTATCCGAACCCCTGGCTGTCATCTCCGGATTGAGCCATTCTGCCGGTTTCACTCCGTCGAGCACTGCCAACCCGTTGTCATTTCTATGCCAGGTAAAATCATAGGTAGTGGGTAATGACATAGACACGCCATACACTTTCTCGTCGTATGCCTGCGCTCTGAAAGCCGCTATTCCGTACTCTTCCGCATTCATTAATGTAGGTTTATTCAAAACAGAGCTGAATGAAACGCTTCCGTTATACTCGACGGATATGGCGCCTTCTTTCCCCTTTTTAGTCTGGATTAAAATCACACCACCGGATGCGCGTGCACCGTATATACTGGCTGAAGCAGCGTCTTTCAATACCTGGATCGATTCTATATCTCCGGAATTAATATCTCTGAGGTTAAGGTTTTCCGTGGGCATCCCATCCAGTACAATCAACGGCTTCACACCGCCCGAGAGAGAAGAGAGTCCTCTAATCTGAATATTTACCCCTTCAGCGGGATTTCCTCCGTTTGTTGTAATATGAACTCCGGAAAGTTTTCCCTGCAACGCTTTCATTGCATTAGCTGAAGGATTTTTGATAATGTCATTACTTGTTGCTATGGAAACAGAGCCGGTAAGATCGGCTTTTCGTTGTGTCATATAACCAGTATAGACCAATTCTTCCAGCATAGTAGCATCATCTTCCATAACTACGTCAATTACTGTCACTCCTCTCACAGATTGTTCCACTGTCTTCTTTCCGATAAAGGAAAAAACCAGTACCGCATTTTCTGAAGGCACATTCAACTGGTATCTACCGTCCATATCGGTGATAGTGCCAACAGTAGTACCTTTCACATATACACTTGTTCCCGGTAAGGGTTCATTTGTACTCTGTTCTGTAACAACTCCTCTGATGGTTTTAGCCTGTTGTGCTTCGTCGGGCATTTGGGTTGCAAAGGTATAAACAGTGATCCCCAGGAACAGACAAACCAAAGCAAGTTTGCTGATAAAATTTTTCATATGATTAAACTATTTATTTTTTATACTATTTCCTCTATAATGGATCACTCATTTCCCCACAACTGAGGGTCATTTCCTTTTGCCTTCCGCCAGGCATCTCTCCAACGGTGCATATCCATATGGTTGATAAAAGGCTTGGGTTTGCGTACTTCCTTGGATGGCGCCGGAGGCAATTTTACCGCACTATCCTGATACCAGTAAGCCACAGTGGCCAGATCAAGGGTAAGATTGTTGTTGTGTCCTGTTTCAATGGTTCCTTTCACTTCTGTTTCAAAGAAAATGGGATCGTTGATAAAAAAACGGTATACATGGGTTCTTCCCAGCCAGCCTATATCATTGTTCACCCTCGGATAACCGAAATGAGGATGTGAGAACGGCTCTTTGGGACACCAGGAGGTATTGAAGAAATCTTCCGTACCGGTGCCGATCAAAGAAGGAGTCTTCTCCCCATCGATAAACCACATATCATCTCCCTCGCCGTACCACATGGGAGTAGGAGAGTGTACGTAATAATTGATCCCTACAAAATGCCCTTTCCCTTTGGTTTCGATAAAAACATAGTTCCGGTCTAACTGGGTATTAGGCTTCCATTCGCCTGTCAGTGCCCATTCAGTTTCTCCTTCAGGCAGGGCTTTAGATAAGCTGTGATTATACCAGGCGTGAAAACGACCCATTCCTTCGGGAAGCTCCGCCATCTCGAGATAATCTACATAAAAATAGAAAGCATTGATCGTCTTATCAGTCTGATTCTCAATCTCTATTCTTGCTCCTTTCTCAAAGGGCATCGCAAAATAACTGCTCAGACCTGTTCCTTCCTCGGGTCCTGCCGACAGGGGAAGCGAAGCATAATTATACCGTTCCTCCCATCCCTGGCCAAAGAAAGGCCCGATAGGTGATTCCACCGATGGATAATCGTTCCCGTCCCAATACATCCTGATAATGATATCGTTCCTGCTTAATTCACCGGGCGGAGGTGCAATGGTTATCCAGATATGGTTGATTACACCGGTCCCTTTTATCTCCGCAATAGTTCGCTTTTCACCGGGTTTGAAAGGTTCCAGATGGTCCCGGTTTCCTCCCGTGGGATCGGTACTGGATATCCTCCTGTTTTTCATGCCCGATTTCAATTTCGCCAGTTCAAACATATCTCCCATCGACTCCGTTTGGGAAAAGAGGGGGAATGAAAGCATAATTCCCAAAATAAGGATGCTTACTTTCAGCATTTTAAAATTAATTCTCTCCATTGTATCTATTTATTTGGTTTATTATTATTCCGATAAACCGGAATCTTTGATCCACTACGTCCCGATTCACATATTCACCCCATTTATTTTATTTTTGAGTGTAAATATTTTACATCTGAACGTCCTGATTCCTGGCTCTTGGTTCTCTATCTATACAGCGGTCCGTAAGCAGCACAGGCACGGTAATCCGCTCCTTCGTTATCAGAACCGAATGCGGACCATGCATCCGGACGGAAGATCTTTTCATCATCCACATTGTGCATATTCACCGGAATAGAAAGCGCTGAAGCCAGTGTGATCAGGTCGGCACCGATATGGCCGTAACTGATAGCACCATGATTTGCGCCCCAATAATTCATTACCGAATAGATATCTGTAAAGCGGCCTTTACCGGTGATGCGCGGCACGAAAAAGGTAGACGGCCATGTCTTGTCGGTTCGCTTATTGATGATGTCGAAAACTTCTTCAGGAAAGGTAGCTGTCCATCCTTCAGCAATCTGCAATACAGGCCCCAACCCCTTGATCAGGTTCAGGCGGCACATGGTCACCGGCATACCTGCCCTGGTCAGAAATTGTGAAGAATATCCTCCTCCACGCATATATTCAAGCGATGCAGGATACCAGGTAGTGGCATCGAGCATCTTTTCCACCTCTTCCTCACTGATCTCCCAGAAAGGTTTCATCACAGGATTGCCGTTTTCGTCCGATTGCTGGCCGGTACCGTCAAGGGTGCATGAGCCGGAATTGATCAGGTGGATCGCACCATCTTTCAATATTCCTTCCGGTTTCCATCCGCTTACCCGTTCTATCGCTTCGGGACTCCAGTAGGTACGTACATCGGCAAAGATCTGGGACGTATTGGTAATTAGTTGGTTGAACAACATACTGATACCATTGAGATGATCATCTTCAGTAGCAAAAGTGAATGGCTTCCGTATCCCATTCCAGTCGAATGAAGAATTGAGGATCGCTTCCGAAAAATCACCATCAGGCAGAAAATCGGTCCACTGCCGTTGTCCCTGGAAACCTCCCGCTATGGCATTGTGTCCAAGGGCTTCTTCACCATACCCCATAGTGTCCAATGCAGGATTTCCGATCATCAGGTCACGCATGATCAGTGTCATCTTCACCACGAACTCCCAGTCTTTATCTTTCTGTTCCCGGCTGTGTTTCAGATGTTCAGGATTAAAATCCTCTCCTTCACGAGTCATACAGTGCTCTTTTGTCCATTGCATCGCTTTGGCGAATTCATCATGATCATAGATACCCAGTTGAATGCGACGAAGTATTTCGCTTGCATCTATAAATTCAGTGCGCATCCCGAGATACTCCTGCAGGAAATCGGGATTAGTTATAGAGCCACCGATCCCCATTGAGACGGAACCGATGGAAAGGTATGATTTTCCCCGCATGATAGCTACGGTAAGTCCCGCCTTCGCAAAGCGAAGCAGTTTCTCCTGTACATCGGCCGGAATCGACGGGTCGTTCATATCCTGTACCTCCCTTCCGTAAATACCGAATGCAGGCAGTCCCTTTTGATTATGAACCGCCAGCGCAGCCGAAAGATAAACCGCACCCGGGCGCTCAGTACCGTTGAATCCCCAAATCGCTTTCGGTATAGTAGGATTCATGTCAATGGTCTCCGACCCATAACACCAACAAGGAGTAACCGACAAAGAAAGTCCTACGTTCTCTTTTTCAAATTTTTCAGCACATAAAGCTGCTTCTCTCACCCCCCCGATACAACTGTCGGCAATCACACATTCTACCGGCGAACCGTCGGGATACCGAAGATTTTCACGGTATAGCTTCTCTACACTTTTCGCCAGATTCATAGTGGTATCTTCGAGAGATTCCCTGATACCTCCGCGTCGTCCGTCAATCACAGGACGAATTCCGATCTTAGGATAATTTTGTTGCATACAATTTAGTTTACTTTTTTATACTATATAAAGGATAGAATTAAACGTTTAACTACTACCCCCACATTTATCATAATTATCTAATCTTCTACAAAAGCAATTTATCAGAGATTAATTAAACGTTTAACTGATTGTAGAAAAAATTTCAGGTAATCAATTCTGCTTCCAAGAAAAGTTTATGGTTTTTAACTTCCTTCTTCTCTATCTGACCGATCAATAATTCCAAGGCTCTTCTTGCCATTTCTTCGATAGGTTGTTTAATGAAGGGTACCCTAAAGGGGAACAAATTAATAGCATCAGTTTCATCAAAACACATTACCTGAATATCTTTTTGAATAAGCATTCCCCGTTTAAACAACGATTTAACACCCGCCATGGAGATAGTGTTGGTAGCAAAGAAAATGGCATCTACTTTTTTTTCACATTTCAATAATTGTGAAATAGCCTTATCCATATCTTCATTCAAATATTGATAACTTACCTCCTTCACATGATCCGGAGTAAAAAGTCCTGCACTTTTCATTGCCTCTGTGAATCCCCGTTTTCGTTCGTTGGTATGAAACTGATCCTGTCTGTAAGTAATAAATGCCGGATTTTTAAATCCCTGGTCGATCAACTGCTTTGTGGAACGATAACATATTTCATAATTGTTGATCAGCACAGAAGGGACGTTTAAATCCGGAAATCCCCTGTCTACCAAAACCAACGGTTTCTTACCTTTCAAAACCGATTCTATCAAAACCTCACTTCCTTCCGCAGGAGTGATAATTAAACCATCCACCTGCCTGGAATTAAGAAAAGTAATTATCTTTTCCATCTCCTCCAATTTTTCATTGGTATTGCCAATAATCACTGTATATCCTTCTTTCTCGGCATAATTCTGAATATGGAGAGCCAACGTGCCAAAAAATACATTCGAAATATCAGCGACTATTAATCCGATTGACTTTGAATGGCCCATTTTCAAACCTTTGGCCAGGCTATTAGGTATATAATGCAGCTCAGCCGCTTTATCTATGATTTTTTTTGACATTTCCTCACTTACCCTGCCGTTCTTGTTCTTTCCATTCAAAACAAGCGACACGGTTGCAGCAGATACTCCTAATTCTTTTGCTATTACCTTTAAGGAAACTTTTTCCACTCTCTATAGACATTTATAACGTAACTTAACGCAAAAATATAAGGTTAATCGATTAATTAAAAATTATTTCTTATGTTTTATAACATATTTATGCTATACAATGCTTATTTATATGAATTCTAAATAAAAATATTATTAAATATGGGATAAGAAGTAGATCGGGAAAGTATTTTAAAAGAAATACTCAGTTACCTTAAAGAGATAAGATATTAACGATATAAAATTAGTTCATAGACGTCAAACATTGAACCTGAAATGCATAATATCTCCGTCCTGCACAATATATTCCTTTCCTTCCACACTCATTTTCCCTGCTTCCTTCACCGCATTTTCAGAACCGTAAGCAATAAAATCCTCATATTTGATCACTTCGGCCCGGATAAATCCTTTCTCAAAATCTGTATGGATCACTCCTGCACACTGCGGCGCTTTCCATCCTTTCTGAAAAGTCCATGCACGAACTTCCTGCACGCCTGCGGTCAGGAATGTTTGCAGGTCCAACAGGTTGTAAGCGGCTTTAATCAGCCGGCTCACTCCTGACTCTTTCAATCCGATCTCATTCAGGAACATTTCGCGCTCTTCGTAGGTGTCGAACTCGGCTATTTCCGATTCAATCTTTGCTGCAACTACCAATATATCCGCTTTCTCATTTTTTATTGCTTCACGTACTGCTTCTACGTATTGATTACCGGTTACAGCACTCGCTTCATCCACATTGCATACATATAATACAGGTTTTGCCGTCAACAGGAAAAGTTCGCGGGCAATTCTGTTTTCGTCTTTTGTACCGAAAGTGACTGTACGTGCCGATTCACCCTGTAATAATGCTTCCCGGATCTTTGAATAAACTTCGAAAGCAAGTCTGGCATCTTTATCTCCTCCCGTTTTAGCCTGTTTCTCTACCTTATTGATACGGGCATCAATTGTTTCCAGGTCTTTCAGTTGCAACTCGGCATCAATGATCTCTTTATCACGTACCGGATCCACACTGCCATCGACATGAGTAACATTTTCATCATCAAAACAACGTAATACATGCAGTATGGCATCTGTTTCACGGATATTAGCCAGAAATTTATTTCCTAAACCTTCCCCCTTGCTGGCGCCTTTTACCAATCCGGCAATATCGACGATCTCCACAGTAGTAGGTACAATCCTTTGCGGATGGATCAATTCTGCCAGCTTATTTAACCGTTCATCGGGAACAGTAATAACCCCTACATTGGGTTCAATAGTGCAGAATGGAAAATTTGCCGCTTGCGCTTTCGCATTCGACAAACAATTAAAAAGAGTGGATTTCCCCACATTGGGAAGTCCTACAATACCACATTGCAGAGCCATTCTATTAAGAGTTTATGACCGCTTCGCCAAAAGACAAGATTCAAGAACCAAGAATCAAGACACAAGACCGGAGACAAAGCTGAAATTTATATTTCAATTACATTAGACATTTTGAGTCGCGTTCGCTTATAGAAAACATTCCCGGCAAGCTTGGTTTCTGTTCGTATTGCTTAACGAAGATGTTTTTTATTTTGCGGGTGCAAAGGTACAAAAAAAGGGTTACAAACCATACTTCGCCGATATCTCCAGCATACGCTCAATAGGTTTCACTGCTTTAATCCTTACCTCTTCATCCACGACAATTTCAGGTTTTTCATTTTTCAGACACAGATATAACTTCTCCAGTGTATTCATCTTCATGTAAAAACATTCATTACATGCACAGGTTGAATCTTCGGGAGGAGCAGGAATAAATTCCTTATCAGGATTTTTTTTCTGCATCTGGTGAAGAATTCCTGCTTCTGTAGCCACTATAAACTGTTTATTCTCGGAATTGGTAGCAAATTTTAAAATAGAAGAAGTAGATCCCACATGATCAGCTATCTCCAACAGATATTTAGGACATTCGGGATGGGCCAGTAACAAAGCATTGGGATATTCCTTTTTCAATTCCAGTATTCTTTCAAGGGAAAATTGCGCATGCACATGACACACTCCATCCCATAAAAGCATATTCCTACCGGTCAGCTTATTGATATAATCACCCAGATTCTTATCCGGACCAAAGATTATTTTTTCATCTTCCGGAAGCGACTCTACAATCTGCCTAGCATTGGTGGAAGTCACCACGATATCTGTAAGCGCTTTTACAGCTGCTGTTGTATTCACATAGGAGATAACGGTATGGTCGGGATGTGCATTTACAAATTCTTCAAACGGTCCGGCCGGACAACTTTCAGCAAGCGAACAACCGGCATTCAGATCGGGAATAAATACACGTTTTTCCGGACTCAATATTTTTGCTGTCTCACCCATAAAGTGTACGCCACACAATACGATGATATCTGCCGAAGTTTTAGCAGCCCATTGGGCTAATGCAAGACTGTCTCCTACAAAATCAGCAATATCCTGTATTTCCGGTTCCTGATAGTAATGTGCCAATATAATAGCATTCTTTTCCTTCTTCAGCAACTTTATATTCTGTACAAGTTCTTCTTTTGTCATACGTCTGTTTATTCTCCTATTCCGGCATCCAGATCCTTCTAAGATTTTTCAACCGAATTTATATTTATTATATATAGTTTTAAATTTAAAAAATATATGATATTGATGATTGCCTGTTGAAACTGTTGATGATTTTTACATAGAAAAGCAAGAAATGATGTTATTAAACTTTGTATCTATGTTATCATAACTTATCAACAAAAAAATATTTTTTTTCTATCTGTAGATGTGATAATTACAAATGTTATCATAAACTGTTTACAAAGAGCAAAGTTAATAATTTATTTCTTTTATGTTACACTTTTCCTGTTGAAAAGTGGCTGAAATCTTTCCTATAAAAAAAATATCTTTCTTAGGCAATGTCAAAATTTTTTACAAAGGATCGGTTTTTTCTCTTTTGCAAATTATTTTATCAATTTCTATTTACATCCATTCCACAAGTTATCAACAGTTCATTCTCTTCGTTCACTTTATCCAACTTCGCTGTTGTTTACTTTGTGTTGTTCGTTCGCTCCACTCACGTTTAATCATTGAATATCTATCGAATAACTACTGAACCATTGAATATTAAAAAGGAAAACGAATAATTATATATTGTTAATCAATATCCATTGTTTTTATTTTGGAATAAAGTTTTTTGTATATTTGTATAATATAGGATGCGCCTCGGACAAGCTTAAGCAAGCTTAGCTTGTCTCCCGGCTTTCACTATATTTGTTTTGTTAATAGTATTTGTAGAAGGAGAGGTGAAAAAACTGTATTCCATATCATATCTTTTTTTACTGTTAATTTCAGGGTATTCATGTATGTCAACAGTAAAAATTACTTCTGTCGTAGAAAAAGACAGGGAAGGGGATTTTTTATTGAAATGGGAAGTAAGCCCTGACCAGGAGGGAGACATAGATATTTATTCTTCTCTTACAGATAGCTCTCTTACCAGTTTTACACCCCTTACCTCTAAGAAAATTACCGATCAGGTACTAAGAGTAAGTCCTACCGGTTCGGGATTAAGGGAATATTTTATACTTCGTACTGCCGGTGTCTATTCGGGTGTGGTTGCGAATAGAATCATAGAAATGAATAATATTAAAAATTTCAGGGATATAGGTGGATATTTCACTGCGGATAACCGTCAGATAAAATGGGGAGAAATATACAGATCAGCCAATTTAAGCGATGCCACTCTATATGATCAGGAGAGAATACGCAGGTTGAATATTAAAACGGTCATTGATTTCAGATCTGAAAGGACTGCAAAAAAATATCCGCTACTTCTTCATCCCTCTATCCGGAAAATATCATTACCACTGAGTCCGATGGATGCCGAAAAATTAGATGAACAATTGAGGGATGATCAGTTCGACAGAAGCGATGCTATTCGTTATGTACAGGAATCGTATGTGGATATCGTTGAGAATCACAAGGAGCAATTTGGTGAAATGTTCGATATACTGACTAATGACAGTAATTATCCTATTCTTCTTACCGAATCATTAGGCAAAGATGGTGTGGGATTAGCTTCTTATTTTATTCTTCATGCTTTGGGCGTACCTCACAGTACATTAGAGGACGATTATATGATTTCGAACAGGGAGATTGATCCTGCAAAAGCAAAAATTGATGCACAAAATCTTCCCGAACCGCTGCAGGAAGCCGTTACCGCTATGCTTTCTGTCAATAGAGCTTACCTGAACTATGTTATCGACCATATCAAACAAAAATATGGGTCTGTAGATAATTATCTCGAAAAAGAACTTCGGGTTACCTCGGGAAAGAAAAATCTATTGAGGAAATACCTGCTTTACCAATTCTAATATTTATTTATTCATTCTACTCAGTTATTGAATTTATTTTCATACCTTTGCGCCCGATTAAAAAAACAGGATAATTTTTTAACCGGCTTTTTTGGAGCATCGGGTTATCATCCTCAATAAAAATCATAAAAGGTTGTCATTGAATTTTCTCTCTTCTTTCATGGTGTGGTTATGGGGTAAAGAGAAGCATCAATACCCATCACATTAAAACTATTTATAAAAATGAGTACATTTGAAGAATTGGGAATTATTCCGGAGATCCGGCAGGCTATTACGGAATTGGGATTTGAAAATCCTATGCCGGTACAGGCAGAAGTGATACCGCAATTACTTTCCCATAAGAGAGACATTATTGCCCTGGCACAGACCGGTACGGGTAAGACGGCTGCATTCGGCATTCCCGTCATTCAGAAAACAGATCTTTCACTGTTATCACCGCAAACGGTAATCCTTTGCCCTACCAGGGAGTTATGCCTCCAAATAGCAGGAGACCTTACCGATTTTTCCACCTATGTAGAAGATTTGAAAATACTTCCTGTATATGGCGGATCGAGTATCGAAAGCCAGATACGGACTTTAAAGAGAGGGGTTCACATTATCGTGGCAACCCCCGGCCGGCTTATCGACCTGATCAACCGAAAAACGGTTTCGTTGAAACATGTACACACCATTGTACTGGATGAAGCCGACGAGATGTTGAACATGGGTTTTTCGGAAAGTATTGATGAGATCCTTTCAAGTGTGCCTGAAAGTCGTTCTATGCTGCTCTTCTCGGCTACAATGCCGAAGGAGATCGAGAAGATCACCCGTAAATATATGAGTGATCCGGTTGAGATCACCATCGGCAGAAAAAATGAAGGCGCCCAAAACGTGAGGCATCTCTATTATATGGTGCATGCCAAAGATAAATATCTGGCGTTGAAAAGGATCGTGGATTATTATCCCAATATATACGGAATTGTTTTTTGCCGTACCAGAAAAGAGACCCAGGAGATTGCCGACAAACTCATGCAGGACGGATATGATGCCGATTCATTGCATGGCGACCTGTCGCAGGTACAGCGGGACTATGTGATGACTAAATACAGGAACCATAATCTTCAGATACTGGTTGCTACCGATGTAGCTGCACGGGGATTAGATGTGGATGATGTAACCCATATCATTAACTTCGGGTTACCCGACGATTATGAAGTATATACTCACCGTAGCGGCAGAACCGGTCGTGCCGGGAAGACGGGAACCTCTATTTCTATTATCCATATAAAAGAAAAAGGAAAGATCGCACAGATCGAAAAACTGATCAATAAACAATTTGAAAAACGGACTATCCCCAAAGGAGATCTTATCTGTGAAAAGCAATTGTTCAATTTCGTGGATAAGATTGAGAAAGTAAAGGTCAACGAAGAGGAGATCGACCGGTTGTTACCCTCTATTTTCCGTAAATTGGAGTGGCTTGAAAAAGAGGATATCATCAAACGGGTGGTATCGCTTGAATTCAATCGTCTGATTGAATATTACCGTCAGGCGGAGGAGATCTATGAACCGGAAGAGAGATCATCGAAGGGCAGGAGAGAGGATGCACATTCGGAGAGAGGGGGCAGACGCCAGCACAACGGAGTAGTCCAGCCTGAAAAAGGGTATGCTCGTCTGTTTATCAATATAGGGAAAATGGATGGAGTGAATCCTGCTACACTGATGGGTTTTATCAATGAACATGTAAAAGGTAAAGTGCCGGTAGGCAGGATCGACCTGATGAAGAATTTCTCCTTTTTCGAAATACCGGAAGAACTTGCCCCGAAAGTGGTAAAAGCCTTCAAGGGGATGTATATCGAAGACAGGAGACTGGTTGTTGAAGTCTCTCGGGATGAAAACAGACCACAAAAGGAGAAGAAGCAATTCTTTGAATCTTTCGAAGGGAAGAAAAAGAAAAAACATAAGCAGAAAAGATAACCGGAAGAGATAAACCGGAGAACGGAATTTTCTTGTGTAGGGGTATTTCACGATGTGATTTACCCTATTTTGTTTTATATCATCCCTTAAATCTTAATAACAATGTAACCGAACCGTAATCGATCTGTAACATTTATAAGTGACCTTTGTGCCGAAAATCTAACGTAAGGAGTAATTTGTGAAACATAGATTTGATTTGTCAATACTGTCTGTTTTGTTATTTTTTCTTGCCTTTCCGGTATATGTTTATAGCCAGACAGGTACTATCAAAGGAAAAATAGTGGACGCTCAAACCAATGAACCGCTTATAGGTGCATCGGTACTGATAGAAGGAACCACCAACGGTGCTGCTGCCGATTTAGACGGAAACTATATCATCCTGAATGTGGATGCAGGCAGTTACACGCTTATCGCATCGTATGTTGCCTATCAAAGTGAGGCAAAAACCGGCGTTGTCGTTGGAGAAAACAATGAAGTCACAGTCGATTTTTTGCTGAATTCAGATGATATCAGCCTGCAGGAAGTGGAGGTTTTGGCTCGGGCAAACCGCGAGAGTGAGAATATCCTGTTGATGGAACAACGGCAGGCACTGCTTGCCACGCAGGCTGTCGGTGCACGTGAACTGTCGAGGAAAGGAATCGGTGATGCGCAGGCGGCAGTCGCCCAGGTATCCGGTATTTCCCGTCAGGAAGGAGTTAAAAATGTGTTTGTCCGGGGATTGGGAGACCGCTATAATGTGACTTTACTCAATGGTTTTGCTATTCCATCGGAAGATCCGCAATACAAGAATATTGCGCTTGAGTTTTTCGGAACCGATATTATTCAAAATATAAGTGTAAATAAGGTATTCAGCAGCAGCGACTACTCCGATGTGGGTGGTGCCAGCATTAATATCATTTCAAAAGAGTTGGTAGGCGACCGTGCTTTGTCGCTGGATCTTTCCGGTGGTGTGAACAGTGCTGCAGCAGGTAGTGATTTTTTACGACAGGACGGTTCCGGCTATTTTGGTTTTACCAATACCAGTCGACCTTCCGATAACCAGTATAATTTTCCTAATAGCCTTAATCCGAAAGAGGTCTCAATGCCGTTGAACCATAGTTATGGTATTTCCGGCGGCAAATCATTCCGGTTGGGTGAAAACAACAATCCATTATCATTCTTTGTAGTAGCTTCTCATAGTACAGATTATTCCTATACCGAAGAGATTGTTCGTAATACGACGACCGACGGAACCATCTGGCAGGATCAGACCGGAGATAAATTTTCGCAAAATACCAATCAACTGGTTCTTGCAAACGCACTTCTCGGTCTCAACCGCAAACACAATCTACAATATAATTTTATGCTGGTTCATGCCAATGATCAATATGTAGGTGAATACAGCGGGTACAATTCGGAACGTCATCAGGGAAGCCCTACCTATATGGGCTTTTCAAGAAGGCAACAAACCAATGACAATCTATTGTTTGTCAATCAGTTATTGTCTGACTGGAAACTGACTAATTCACTAAAACTTAATGTGGGTATTTCTTACAATACAATAAAAGGGTTGGAGCCTGACCGAAGGGAAAATTATTTCTCTTTAAAAGAGGATAATTTGTATGATCTGACCAGAAGCAACAGGAACAAACGTTTCTTTTCCGAACTGAAGAACAATGATCTGAATGCAAAAGCCGCACTTACTTTTAAACTCAAAAACCGCTTCGGAACAGATAATTCACAATTGAAAATCGGCTATAGCGGACGTTTTGTGGATGACAAATTCGAAGCAATAGAATATAATTTCAGTCCGTTGGGTATGCCAAGTTTATCTATTGAAAATCTGGATATGGATGAGCTGTTCGAGCAAAACCTGGCTAACGGGCAGTTAACGATGACAGTCGGTGATCCGAATTCATATCACGTGACGAAACAGATCCATTCCGCCTTTGCCGAAGCATCCTACCCGCTCTCAAAAGTGCTAACCGGTAACATAGGATTACGTATGGACAGGGTGGATTTGACCGTAGAGCATCATGTTGCACATGTTGCCCCCGGTAAAGAGGCCATCAAAAAGAATTATTTCCTGCCAAGCCTCAATTTAAAATATGACCTGAACGACAAAAACAGTGTACGTTTCGGTGCGAGCAAAACATACACCCTGCCGCAATCGAAGGAGATCTCTCCCTACCAATATGTGAATATCTCGTTTGCCGACCAGGGTAATCCTGATCTGAAACCTTCGGATAACTATAATGTAGATCTGAAATGGGATTTTTATATGAATCCCGGCGAATTGTTATCTGTTACAGGTTTCTATAAATATATTGTTAATCCGATCGGACGGGTAGACCAGGGAAACTCTGCCGGGCTGCTTACCTACGACAATATAAGCGACCATGCACTGGTGGGAGGTGTAGAACTGGAACTTCGGAAGAACATCTTTAATCGGTTCAATAGTGAGTGGGAGCAGATGAACAGACTCTCTGCCGGATTAAATGCTTCTTATATCTACACCAACCTCCGATTGGAGGTACTCAATACAGATCCCAGAAATACAGGGTTAGAGGGTGCCTCGCCATTCCTTGCCAATTTTGATCTCTCTTATAACTATACAAAAAAAGAGAAGAGTTTTGTGGCTTCTCTTATTTTCAACTATTTCAGTGACCGGATTCATACAATTGGAGCAAGAGGTTTCAATGATATTATCGAAGAGGGAGTTCCCACGCTCGACTTTGCCTCATCCTACAACTTTAATAAACAGTTTTCTTTAAAACTCAGAGCATCCAACCTATTGAATGCTTCTTACAGGTTGTCGAGGGAAAGCAGTACGTCGAATGAAAAAGTGATACTCAATGAATTCAGGAAAGGACAGAATATCAGTTTAGGTGTGAGTTATCAATTTTAATTACAGCATATTTTATTATATTATTTATTTACTAATTGATTAACAAGATGAAAAAGATTTTTTTTAGTTTTTTGATGTTTACCGCGATGTTGACACCGGTTGTGTTGACTTCCTGCGATGATAATGATGATCCGGATAATGGGCCTGTTGATGACAATAAACTATCCGGATCAATTCAGGATACAAGAACACTCGATGCCTCCGTGGAATATCTGTTGACCGGTCCGCTGATCGTGGAAGATGGTGCTACTTTGAATATTCCTGCAGGAACTACTATTAAAGCACAGAAAGGATTCGGAAGTTATATACTGGTATTACAGGGAGGGAAGATCAATGTGAACGGTACTGCTAACGCTCCTGTCACCATGACTGCCGATATCGAAGATGCAGCACAGGGACACTGGGGCGGATTGATTATCAACGGAAAAGCGCCTCTTTCGGGTGGTGAGACCGGTAAGACTGAAATCAATAACGCTTATACTTATGGTGGAACCAATGCTGCCGACAATTCAGGATCTATCACCTATTTGATACTTGCCTATACCGGAGCCCGTTCAAGCGCTGATGTGGAACACAACGGACTTACTCTTAACGGTGTGGGTAACGGTACTAAAATCGAGAACGTGTATATTCCCGATGGAGCCGATGACGGTATCGAATTTTTCGGCGGTTCTGTGAATGTAAAGAACCTGCTGGTGGTAAATTCCGATGATGATATGTTCGACTTTACACAAGGTTATAACGGAACACTGGAAAATGCTTATGGTATCTGGGAAGCCGGATATGTCAGCTCTGAAGAAGATCCCCGTGGAGTAGAAGCCGACGGTAACCTGGATGGAAACAACCCGGATCAGCAGGGACAGTCTAACTTCACGATCAAAAATATGACTATCGACCTGCGTCTTGCTGCCAACACAGCCGAAGGATATTATATGCATGACGTGTTGAAGATTCGCCGCGGAGCAAAAGCCACTATCGAAAATGCTTTGGTAAAAGGACAGGGGCAAGCAAAAGACCTTGTCGACATGACTGACGGAAAAGGAGCAGGTGATCCTACTTCTGTAATCAATATTACCAACTCATTGACAACCGCATTGAGTGGCGTAGAGAAGAACGGAACAGCCAATATAACTGTGGAAACGGGTAACGCCGGTTGTCCTACCGATATCTTTTCCTGGACAGGATATCAGTTTTGAAAATAATATGCTATTCAGAAGTAAAAAATACCTTGGTGTAAATCAAGGTGTTTTTTTACTATTCTAAAAATCTTGTTTCTACAATGTTCCATATGACCTTAGTGTTAAAATAAATATTGACTTATGAAGAATAAAATATGGCTATTCCTGGCCGGTTTTTGTATGGTTGTGGTTTTGTCGGCACAGAGACCGCAGGACACACCGCAGTTATACCAATCGGGGGGAGTTTATTATCGGGACAGGGAGCAAACGGAACTCTATTCAGGAGATTACCGGGAGTATTACGAGAATAATACGATCAAGCTGGAAATGCAGATAAAAAACGGTCTGCCGGAAGGTCCTTATATTGTCTATTTCGAAAACCGGAAGCCCAAAGAGGTGCGTTCCTATAAAAATGGGAAACTACATGGTCTGTGGAGGAATTATGACTTATCGGGGCAGCTGATCTCCGAAGCTGAATACAGGAACGGACAAAAGCATGGGACATGGCGGATCTGGGATGAATTGGGAACACAACGGTATGAAATGAACTACTACGACGGTAAAAAGATCGGGATCTGGAAAATGTGGAATGATAAAGGTGAGTTAATAGATGAGAAAAGATATTGATACTATTTTTTGGTATCAAAAAGATAAGATTTACATAATGAAAATAAATTGGAGATACAGTTTCGAATTATCGCTGTAATCTTAACAATATTGTAACAGGATCGTAACCAATTTGTAACATTTATAAGAGACCTTTGTGCCCAAAATAATTCGGCACGAAATGGACCCTATTTATTTAATCATTGTAATTATTCTTCTAGGCCTGGCAGCACTCGACCTCATCGTAGGTGTGGCAAACGATGCGGTCAACTTTCTCAATTCGAGTATCGGATCAAAAGTAGCACCCCTTTGGGTGATCCTCACGGTCGCCTCCATAGGAGTGATGATCGGGACGATGTTCTCCAGCGGGATGATGGAGATCGCCCGAAGTGGGGTATTTTATCCGGAGAAATTCACATTCCCGGCTATTATGATCCTGTTCCTGGCAGTGATGCTTACGGATGTTATTCTGCTTGACCTGTTCAATACGTTTGGATTACCTACTTCTACTACTGTTTCTTTGGTATTCGAACTACTTGGCGCAGCAGTGGCGGTTGCCCTGTTCTCCGTCTGGACTTCAGGATCGGGCGAACACATTGGCGAATTCCTTAACAGCGGGAAAGCCTTAGCTATTATCGGTGGTATATTTATTTCTATCGCTATTGCATTTGTAGCAGGTAGTGCCATTATGTATGTTTCCCGATTAATATTTTCTTTCAATTATGTCAAGCCGTTCAAATACCTGGGCGCCATCTGGGGAGGTATTGCGCTTACAGCCATTACCTACTTTGCCATTTTTAAGGGATTAAAAGGAAGCGTGCTGGTAAGCCATGGTATGCTCGATTATCTGGAACATAATATGGGAACTGCCCTTCTGTATACTTTTATAGGATGGACGTTATTCATGGGGATACTTCAACATCTTTTCCGCGTAAAGATACTGAAAGTAATTGTGCTGACCGGAACCGCTGCATTGGCGATGGCATTTGCCGGGAACGACCTGGTGAATTTTATCGGTGTATCCATGGCCGGCTACGATTCATTCCAGATAGCGCGGGAAGTGACTGCTTCAGGAGGTGATATCAATCAACTCCATATGGCTCGGTTGTCAGAACCGGTCGTCGCCAATATCTGGTGGTTGCTGGCTGCCGGAGTGATCATGGTGTTGGCACTCTGGTTTTCCAAAAAATCCCGGTCAGTCACCGAAACGGAAGTAAATCTTGCCCGGAAAGGAGACGGAGTGGAGCGATTCTCCTCATCACCTCTTTCACGCCACATGGTAAGGAGCAGTCTCAATTTTAGTAAATCGATCAGTAAGATAATACCTGCATCGGCAAAAAATTTCATTAATAAACGATTCGAACCGGTAGAACTGGAAAACAAAGCCTCTTTCGATTTGATACGGGCATCCGTCAATCTTACTATTGCGGCTTTGTTGATCTCGCTCGGGACATCGTTGAAATTACCTTTGTCCACCACTTATGTTACTTTTATGGTGGCAATGGGAAGCTCCCTGGCCGACCGGGCCTGGGGACGGGAAAGCGCCGTGTACCGGATTAACGGGGTTCTTACGGTGGTAGCGGGTTGGCTACTGACAGCATTGGTGGCTTTCACTGCCTCCATGATCGTGGGGTTATTCCTGATGTGGGGTGGTAAGATCGCCCTCGCTGTCATGGTGTTCCTGGTTATCTTTATCCTGTTTAAATCGGGTAGATTACACTCTAAACTGAAATCCAAAGAACAGCAGCAACAACAAATCCTTTCCAGCGAACAACAACTGGTTGCATCCTGTAATAATGACGTGCACCTGATGCTGGAAAAAACGCTTTCGATCTATAAACGTATAGTAGAAGGATTGAAAGATGAGGATAGAAAGCTTGTAAAGAAGGCGATGGGTGAAGCCTATGAGTTGTATGAAAGATTCAAGGATAAACGGGATTATGAGGTGGTACCCACGCTGGAAAGCATACAACTCAATGCATTGGATCTTGAACAGGAATATGTGCAGTTGGTAGACTACTCCTATGAGATTACCAAATCATTGAAAGCAGTAACAGAGAATACATTCCAGTATATCGACAATAATCACACCGCATTCTCAAAAGAGCAGATTGAAGACCTGAAGGTCATTTATAAAATTCTTTCTGAAGCGTTTACAGAGTACGAAAAAATGGAAAAATCAGGTGATTACAGCCAATTTAGTCAGATAGTGAATATGCGGGAAACTATCCTGGATTTGAATCCCAAATTAACCAAACGTCAGATTAAACGGGTGAAAGCAGGAGAGTCGACTACCCGGAGCAGCATCCTTTTCCTGAATCTGGTCAATGAATCGAAAATCATCACGCTGCAATCGAGTAATCTGATGAAGTCCCACCGTAACTTCAAGGCACAATACGCCAAGTCGGTATCAGAAAGAAAAAGCACATCGTTGATAGGTAAGGTTCCTCTTGATATTTAAAGGCTTTGGTTTTAAATGTATAATTTCGCAGAATGATAATTACCTCGCGAATTCTGTTTAGTAATATTCATGGGTAGTATCTGGATTGAGTTTTCAGATAAAAAAAGAGAGATAGAATCTGAAAACCCTACCTCTCTTTACTTTTTTACCTGTTATTTATTTTTGCAGTAAACTAACGTTAAGGTTTTGATTTTTTGTAAGATCGATTTCAGTTGTATAGGGTTCGTAAGAAATCAATTCAACCGTTAGTTCATATTTGCCGGGATTTACATCTGAGATGGTAAATTGACCCTCAAGGTCGGAATAATATTTCTTTCCGTCCACAATAATAGTCGCACCGGCAAGCGTCTCTTTGTTCTTATCGTCTACAACTGAGCCGGTCAGTTGTAACGCTTTCACATCTTCCACACGGTCTACCGCTGTGGACTCTTTACTTTTCTTTTCGCTGTTATTGTCAGTGAAAGCAAAAGCAGACACCGAAATCAATAGAGAGCAACCGAGTATTAATACAGATCTCATAATGGATGTTTTTTGTCAACTTAATCTATAAAACCACACAAAAATAGCGAGATAACACCATATGGGGCGTTACGTTTTGATTAAGTTATAGTTAAGTTTTTGTTACATCCAAAACAATCCGGTATTTGCTTATTCAACCGTCACTGACTTTGCCAGGTTTCGAGGCTGATCCACATCGCATCCTTTTACCACCGCAATATGGTAGGCTAACAATTGAAGGGGAATAACCGAAAGCAGAGGAGCTAAGCAGGGCATGGTTGCAGGTACCTCTATGCTATGTGATGAAAGATTCTTTATTATATTATCCCCCTCGGTGACTATCGAAATGATCCTTCCTTTACGGGCTTTTATTTCCTGAATATTACTCAACACTTTCCCGTAAGTTTCGGATTGGGTAGCAATGGCTATAACCGGCATTTCATTGCTGATAAGTGCTATAGGGCCATGTTTCATTTCGGCAGCAGGATAACCCTCGGCATGTATATAGGAGATCTCTTTTAGTTTCAGAGCTCCCTCCAATGCTATCGGAAAATTGTACCCTCGGCCCAGATAAATACAGTTGCTCGCATAGGTAAACGTTTTTGCCAGTTCGGCAATCTGGTCATTCTTCTTCAATACTTCACTTACCTTGTCCGGTATCAGGCTTAATTCCCGGATCAGTTTCAGGTATTCATCGTGTGAAATTGTTCCGTTCTCCTTTCCGATAAGGATAGCCAGCATGGTGAGGACGGTCACCTGTGCCGTGAAGGCTTTTGTAGAGGCTACACCGATTTCGGGGCCTACATGGGTATAACACCCTGAATGTGTATTTCTCGGAATAGATGAGCCTACTACGTTACAAATACCGAAAATAAATGCTCCGTGCTGTTTGGCAAGTTCTACCGCTGCCAATGTATCGGCAGTTTCCCCCGATTGTGAGATGGCGATCACAATATCATTTTTGTGGATTACCGGCTTCCGGTAGCGGAATTCAGATGAATACTCCACTTCGACCGGAATCCGGGCATATTCTTCGATTGCGTACATGCCGATCTGTGCAGCATGCCAGGAAGTACCGCAGGCAGTAATAATAATCCGTTTGGCATTCAGAAATTTCTCTCTGTTGTCGATGAAACCGGCCAAAGTAATATTATCCTTGTCGACATTCACCCTGCCCCGCATACAATCACTCAGGGAATGAGGTTGCTCAAATATTTCTTTCAACATGAAATGGGGGTATCCTCCCTTCTCTAGTTGACTGAGAGTCAGCTCGAGTTGCTGGATCTGCGGAGTTTTATCGATATTACCTATTGTCTTTATCTTGAGCGGTTCGTTCCGTTTTATGGTGACAATTTCTTCCTCACCTATATAGGTGACCTTGTTGGTGTATTCAATGATGGGCGTTGCATCGGAACCTATAAAATATTCATCTTCTCCTATGCCTATCACCAAAGGGCTACCCTTTCTGGCTGCCACGATCAGGTCCGGATGGTGTTTGTCGAGAACGGCAATGGCATAGGCTCCGACAACCTGACTCAATGCCAGCTGTACCGCAGTGGGCAGATCGGTGGCATTTGTTTTCTTCATGTATTCTATCAACTGCACCAATACTTCTGTATCGGTTTCACTCTGGAATGTGTATCCCTCTTTCATCAACCCCTCTTTCAGAACCGTATAGTTTTCAATGATCCCGTTATGAATGATGGCGATCTCTTCCGATTGTGAATAATGAGGGTGCGCATTATTATGATTCGGCTCCCCGTGGGTTGCCCAGCGGGTATGCGCGATTCCGATCGTTCCTGCGATATCTTTTTGTTGTGCGAATTGCTCCAATTCGTCTACTTTTCCTTTTGCTTTGTACACTTTGAGATGTTCATTATCGATCAACGCGATTCCGGCGCTGTCATATCCACGATACTCGAGCCTGTGGAGCCCTTTTATTAAAATGGGATAAGCCTGCCTGTTCCCGATATATCCGACTATTCCACACATATATGATTAATTTTTTAAATGGAAGATAATAAAAAAATAAACTGCAAAGGTGCAAAAATGCATTATCTTTTCGAAATATCAAAGAAAAAAGATGATAGATTGGTTGATATTATATATTAATGATCCAAATAGTATAGTAATAGTGTCTTTTTAATGTTTTGTTTCTGAAAAATGTGTCAAAAAGTTTACATACTAATTAACAGGTATATCCTGAATTTTAAACTAGAATGTTTTGTTTGAGTTGTATGAGTTCTTAACTTTGTGAGAACTATTTCTAAAAATATGGCAAGAAAGAAACTCTCTCAAACACAGATTGCATTTATCATTATCCTATGGATTGTACTGGTTGTCTATATCCTTTTATATGCAACAATAACCCCGTTCACTGTTATCTCCATTCTGATGTCGGGGGCAATTGTTTTTATTCCTGTTTACAGAAATCTAAAAAAATAGCTGTTTTACTAACAGATTTAATAAAAAAACATGAAATATTTTTGTTTTAGAAATTTATTTCTACCTTTGCATTTCAAAGTGCTTATTTAATAACAGTATTTAGTTGTGAGGTTTTTTCAGGAAACCGGACTCTAATTGATTAGAACCGGGATCGTGATTATTGTGAGGCTTGCCCGGTTTATCTCAATGTACCGGAAGGCTTTCCATACGACCTTAGTGTAAAAAAATTAATATTGACGTATGAAACGAGCAGGAGGATCATCCTTACACAGGTGCATGATTATTGCAAGTTACATACACCAAAGTGAAAACAATAAAATAATCGTATGAAATCTTCAGAAGTTTTAGGTCTTCTCAAAAGGCGTTTTCCCAACGAGCCGGAATATCACCAGGCCGTGGAAGAAGTAGTGGAATCCATTGAGGATGTGTACAACGAGCATCCCGAGTTTGAAAAAGCAAACCTGATCGAGCGGTTGGTTATCCCCGATAAGATCCATTCTTTCCGTGTTACATGGGTCGATGATAAGGGCAATGTACAGACCAACATGGGTTACCGGGTACAGCATAACAATGCCATTGGGCCGTATAAAGGGGGAATTCGCTTTCACGCTTCGGTATCGCCTTCTATTTTGAAATTCCTTGCTTTTGAACAGACATTCAAGAATGCACTTACTACATTGCCGATGGGTGGTGCCAAAGGTGGTTCCGACTTTTCACCACGCGGCAAGTCCGACGGGGAAGTGATGCGTTTCTGCCAGGCCTTTGTGGAGGGTCTATGGCGCGTGATCGGTCCCAATACTGATGTACCTGCCGGCGATATCGGCGTAGGTGGCCGTGAAGTGGGTTATATGTTTGGTAAGTACAAGAAGTTGGCCGAAGAATTCACCGGCACATTCACCGGGAAGGGGCGTGAATTTGGCGGATCGCTCATTCGTCCTGAAGCTACCGGCTACGGGAATGTCTATTTCCTGCTGGAAATGCTGAAAACCCAGAATACCGATATCAAAGGAAAAAAATGTTTGGTTTCCGGATCGGGGAACGTGGCCCAATATACCTGCGAGAAACTGTTGGAGTTAGGAGCTATTCCCGTCACCTTGTCCGATTCCGACGGTTATATCTATGATCCGGATGGCATCACGAAAGAGAAACTGGAATTTGTGATGGAACTGAAGAATCTCTATCGGGGACGCATCCGCGAATATGCGGAAGAATATGGATGTAAATATGTTCCCGGAGCACGTCCGTGGGGAGAAAAAGGAGATATCGCACTACCTTCGGCCACTCAGAACGAAATTGACCAGGCGGATGCTGAAGCGCTTGTAGAGAACGGTGTGATCGCTGTTTCCGAAGGAGCGAATATGCCGAGCACTCCTGAAGCTATCGCGATTTTCCAGTCGAATAAAATATTGTATGCTCCCGGTAAGGCAGCTAATGCCGGTGGAGTGTCGGTGTCAGGATTGGAAATGACACAAAACTCAGAACGTTACAGTTGGTCGGCAGAACAAGTCGATGAAAAACTGAAATGGATCATGGCCAATATCCACGAAAATTGTGTGAAATACGGTAAAGAGAGCGACGGTTACATTAACTACGTAAAAGGCGCCAATATCGCCGGTTTTATGAAAGTAGCCAAAGCGATGATGGGCCAGGGCATCTTGTAATATTTATACTTAATATAGAAAAAGCGGCTTTGGTCGCTTTTTTTGTGCTTTCAATTTATCTTCGCTCCACTTTCCGGGTCACAATCCAAACAAAAGGTGAGGGTTTCTCTAAAAGAATAAACCGGCTGTCAGCGTAAATATCAATCCGCAAAAAGCGATGATACTTTCCATTACAGTCCAGCTCTGCAGTGTTTGCTTTTCATTCATACCCAGGTATTTCCCTACCAGCCAGAATCCGCTGTCGTTGACATGTGACAGTAAGGTGGCGCCTGAGGCAATGGCGATTACCACCAGTGCGCGTTGAGGATCGTTCAATCCGAATTCACTGATAATAGGAGCGATTATACTTGCTGCAGTGATCATTGCTACGGTAGCTGAACCCTGTGTTACCCGTACTACGGCTGCAATAAGCCATGCCAGCAGGATGGGCGGCAAAGGCGAGTTGGACATCGATTCTGCCATAACCTGTCCGATACCGCTATCTACCAATACTTGTTTCAATACACCACCAGCACCGGTAATCAGGATGATAATTCCCGCAGGCCCCAATGCTTTTGTACTTAAGTCGAGAATTTTCTGCTTGTCCATCCCTCTTTTTATGCACAAGAAATAGGTAGCAATAAGGGTGGCAATGATCAGTGCAGAAAAAGGATGTCCGATAAATTCCAGTACGTCGGTGAAGACCGATTTTCTCACAATTTCTTTCGAAACCGCTACAGTAGTAAATGTATTGAGGAGTATAAGTAGGAGTGGGATAGAGATGATAATCGCAATTAACCGGAATGAGGGATACGACTTTGTATCGAACTCCCTGGGAGTATCATCATCACTATAAGGAGGCATCAGGTGTATCTTTTTGGAGATATATTTTCCGAAGACAGGTCCTGCAATAATGGCTGTGGGAATTCCCAGAATAAATCCCATCAGAATAACCCATCCTAATTGGGCGTTGATAATATCAGCCACTGCTACCGGTCCGGGGGTAGGCGGAATGAAACTATGGGTGACCGCCAGTCCCGCCAGTAAAGGGATAGCGTAATATAGCAGCGAACGTTTGGTGTCGCGCGATAGGGCATACACAATAGGGACCAGAATGATAAACCCCACGTCGAAAAAGACAGGAATAGCGACAATAAAACCGGTCGTAACCATTGCCCATGGGGCTCTCTCTTTTCCAAACTTTCTTACCAAATAATCTGCCAGAGACTCAGCTCCTCCCGAACTTTCGAGCATCTGCCCGAAGATTGCTCCCAATCCGACTACTGTTGCTACAAAGCCAAGTGTCCCTGCCATCCCTTCCTGAATGGATTGGGTAATGTCGTTCAGCGGCATCCCTGAAACAATCCCTACATAAATGGAGGTGATCAGCAATGCAATAAATGCACTGATCTTGAGTTTCAAGACCATGAACAGAAGAATGGCTACTGCCGATAGGATGGTAAAGATTAAAAAGAGTGTCGACATGCTTGTCTGGTAGATTAAATAGATATATGTAAAAAAGTTTGTTTATCAGTATGTCGGCCTTATATATCCTTGACGGTATGGACGTGCTGATAATTTTCTGGCACTGTCATTCCCCGAAATTGTATTTCCGGTAGCATCCCATTTCACTTCACTGGCCGTTTCATATGAGATCATCGCTAACTGTACTGCAGCAGTCGATTGGAAGGCATCCTCAACTTTACAGCTTACCAGATTTTTATCTTTCGTCCTTACTGCATGGATAAATTCGGCAAGATGCTTTTCCTGCATATCGGGTGTATCGATATCCATTACCTGCTGTTCCCGGTCTCTTCCCGCAGGTGTCAGTATCAGTTTATTGTCAGCAGCAAACAGAGTTGCTTTCTCTCCATAGAAAAATACGCCATTGTTGAATTGAGGATTCAGGTCTCCGGTACCCCAAAGCCTGTGTTGCCAGACAACCGGGCAATCTTTGAAATGCATGGTTGCCAAAAGGGTATCGGGTGTAGTTATTCTTCCTTTCAGCACATCGAGGCTCCCGGTAGCATGGATCGATTCAGGCATTTTGAAATCCATAATGGTACGGATAATATCTATATGATGGATACCCCAGTCCACCAGGTGACCATTGCCGTATTCTTTCTCCAGTCTCCAACTTCCGTGCCCGATGGATGGACTGTAGGGGAGTTTTGGGGCAGGACCGCACCATGCGTCCCAGTCCAGTGAAGAGGGTGGATCCTGCACAGTGGTATCTGCATTGCCCGGGTTGTAATGTATTTGTGCACCTATCTGTCGCACTCTGCCTATCTCTCCGGTTTGGATGAGTTCTCTGGCTTTTTGGAATGCTTTACTCTGACGACGTTGAAAACCGATCTGCACAATGTTTCCTGCCTTACGTGCCGCTTCTATCATCGCTTTCCCTTCATCCACATCGTACGCCAGTGGTTTTTCACAGTAGATAGGTAGTCCTTTTTTACAGGCATCTATGAATTGCAGAGCATGCCAATGAGGAGGTGTTCCTATCAGCACCGCATCCAATGCCGGCAGGTTTAGTAACTCATGATAATCCTTAAACTCTTTTGGTTTTACTCCCTGTAATGTTTCCAGTTCGGTTGCACTGTTTTTCAGATGGGCAGTATCCACGTCACAGATGGCAGCTATCTCCACTCCGCCTGCCTGCAATGCCGCTTTAGCGATCACCATACCGTACCATCCGCTTCCGATAAGTCCGATCTTTAAATTAGAGGTATCCTGTGCAAACAACGGTGAATGAAATCCTGTTGCTACAGCGGCTGTTGCCAATGATGATTTTTTGATAAAGGTTCTTCTGTCCATATTGCTGAATTAAGAATCGGGTTTAGGAATATAATATCCTGAATAATGGATAGTTGTATTGTTAAAATCGTGCACTTTTTTTATTAACGTATGCTCCGGCAGAATGTTCAGTAATTAAAACAATTCTGTATACCCCTATTTTCTGCCAACAATAAGCCGAGGCAGCCGAATCCTACAAAGATATATAAATTAGCGAATCATAAATTTTTTTTATTCTGAGAATTGCGTTATTTTTGCAGCCTCAAAAGGATGGTCCGGTAGCTCAGCTGGATAGAGCAACAGCCTTCTAAGCTGTGGGTCGTGGGTTCGAATCCCGCTCGGATCACTTTAAAAATAAGGTACTTACCAAAATTACTTGGTAAGTGTTTTTCGTTTTGGTCGAGCTCTGGTCGAGCAAAATCCCATAAACATCGAAAAGAAAACATCCCTTATAACTATTCATTGAACCCAATTTTGCCCCTGCCTATCACGATCGTTTACCTCTTTACCCGATCAACCTCAACATTCCGGCCTGCCACAATCAGCCGATATCCCCTTCAATTCTTTCACCATTGAAACATTCTGTTTCGATAACAAAACCATAACTGCTTGAAAACCGTTTAGTAATTATATTTACGATAATAGAGGTGTAAACCATTATCATAACGAGCATTGCACGTTATGATAATTTGTGAGGATTGAAAAATTGACAGAATCTGATTATTTCTTTGCGAAACAATTTTGTACTGTAACCTCTGGACAACCGGATATCGGGTTATGTTATACACATTGAATAATCAATCTTGTCAGATTGATTTGCGCAACTCAACAGAGAAAATCAGTTGGGTAATAATTTTCTGAATTTTCATCAGAAGTCTTTCACGTCATATTAGAGAATGTGTTATGAGAGCCAAAGAATACCTTGAAATAAATAAGAAAAAGATTTACCACTACGACCTGGTAAAAAAAGCTGTTTATGATCTTTACCCTTTGAGAAATAGCAAAAGACAAACAGAAGCCTATTTCAATCGGTATCTTTTTGCAGATGCGAGATACCGGAGTTATACACAGAATCATATAGGAAAACCGCCCCCGGCAATTTTCAACGAAAGAGAAAACGAAATAGACCGAACCATTGCCCATAAGGTTAGGATGGAAATACTCAATGTCATTTCCGGCGACGATACATTTATTTTTGCCTATAATATTATCGCGTTGGGAGCAAATGAATATGGTGATAATCATCCAATAATGACCGTTAATTTAAAGGAAGAAAATCTCAATACCGTTTCCTACATTGAAGATGTGTGCAAAAGGTATAAAGAGGATTATCCCAAGGCCAGTTTGGCCGATTATTTATTGGATGATGACAACAGGGCGATTTTTAACAATAAAAGATGCGAACTACAGAAAGACGAAGAATGGTGGCTTTGTGCTTTCAATAAAGCCTATGAGATATTTGATTTGATCCGGGCCAAAGTTTCTGATCCCTTCAAATCACAATACATCGTAAAAAATATATTTTTCAATGATAAAGTGATGGAAAGTACCATCGTTGCAATCATAAAGAATTTGATAGATAATTATTCTTATGATCTGACCGACACACAGAAGAAAAAATTAGAAATGCTATCCGATAATATTGATGAATATGGGAAGGATCTCTTCTTGAGAATAGATGATACATATCTGGACAACATTCTAGGCTTGAATCTGGATGAAATAAACTGGATCAAAGCCACACAGATGTTCAATTACGAAATTATCTTTATGTGGGCCACACATGAAGCGTTTAATCTCGAACAAAGACTGCATATCATCGAACTCATAGAAAAGAAATACCTCATCAAAAGGGAAAAGCACCCCGATATTTTTATTTACGATTTGACTCACTTCTTTGTCTCACTTCGCGAACATGTCAGTACCAATTGTGTGGCAGAATCCAATGAAGGGGGTTATTCTGAAGTCCAACCCGAGAGGGTAGAGGAACTCAATTCAGCCATTGAACTCAGAGATAAAGAAATAAAGGAGTTAAAAGAACAGATACAGCGGCTTAATCAAACGAGCGATGAAAAAGCCCAAGAAATGAAAACACTCAAGAACACAATAAATGAACTCACCGCCGAAATCAACACCAAAGGAATGACCATGCCCCAGCAAGTACTGGCGTTCTACTATCTTTTCAACGAGCTGGGAATAAGTTTCAACAACTCCGACAAGACACAATGGGCAAGATTTATCAACACCTTCACCGGGAAGAATTTCCAGAACATCCGGACAGAACTCAATATCGATTTCGAGAGCAAAAAAACGCAGAAGAATCTCAGGATAGTTGCCGATCTCTTTGCCGAATTATTCCCGAGAATCCAACAAAAAGTAATAAACGATAGTCAAATCTAAAATTGTAGCACCTAATGTAGCCTAATGAATAGCCTATAACCCTCACTACAAGGTTATTATTGCTTCTCATATTTGAACCACTTCCCCACTGTCGGGGAAGTGGTTTACTTTTCTATTGGTACGGGAGTAGACCTACATACCGATAGTATCATGGCAGAAAAAACAATCACGTTCAACGACGTACCGGAAGCAATGACCTACCTGATTGAAAAATTCGACAGGTTGGAAAACCTGATCGAATCCGCAGTCTCTCCCAAAACCGATGAAGTACAATGGTTGGATATCGATGCCCTTTGTGAGTATCTCCCCGACAAACCGGCCAAACAGACAGTCTACGGATGGGTATGCAAGAAAACCATCCCATTCCGCAAGAAGGGAAAAAAGCTGCAATTCCTGAAAAGTGAAATCGACCGCTGGTTGCTCTCCGACGAAGCACCACCGGAACAACAATCCGAAGTCTTCCGGATCTCCACCCGGAGAAGAAAAAACTACTAAGATGGCCGACAGCAAGCATACCGGCAGCCATCACGACAGGAACGATTGGAGCGACTGGATCGATGCGCAGGATGTGATGCAAAAATTGCATATTTCGCTGCGCACGCTCCAGACATGGAGAACCAACGGAATCCTGCCCTATTCACGAATCCGGGGAAAGCTCTATTACCGCAAATCCGACATTCTATCCCTACTCGAAGAAAACTACAATGGAAAGAAAGGAGAGCTCTCATGTTAGGACGAACAACCGGTAACATCAACTCACAGCAACAAGGAGCAAATATCAATAACGGATTTTCTTTAGAAAACTCTGATTTTATTGATATCCTTGAAATGGATTTGCAAAAATTCAAAAACCAGTTCAACGAGAAACACGAAGAACCGGCAATCGACCATTCCAGGATACTCAATTCATTATTCGAGCAGATCGACGAGGTCGATTTCCGGGAGGAAGCCGGGTTTACCAATGAGGATCAAAAATTATCGAAGAAACATTACCTGGTAACCTGCGTCGAGAAAATTCTGGAAACAGCCAACCTCAACAACTGGGGAGTCTGCCGGAACCACGATTTTATCTACCTCTACAATGGAGAGTATTGGAGCCTGTTGGATAACATAGAGTACCAGACTTTTCTGGGGATCGCTGCAGAGAAGATGGGGGTGGATAGGTTTGATGCTCGCTTATACACCTTCCGGGAACAACTCTTGAAACAATTCCTTGCCGTGGCCAACCTGCCAAACCCACCCCAATCAGATAAAGTCCTGGTCAACTTGAAAAACGGAACTTTTGAAATTGACGAAGGACGGCTAAATCTACGCAGACCCGACCGGAACGACTTCCTCACCTATCAACTCCCATTCTGTTACGACATAAAAGCCAAATGTCCGGTCTTCGATTATTACCTCAACACCGTTGTACCGGAAGTTGAAAAGCAACAGATACTCGCCGAGTATCTGGGATATCTCTTTATAAAACCTTCGGTTTTAAAACTCGAAAAGGCATTGCTCCTTTATGGCAAGGGAGCCAATGGCAAATCCGTTTTCTTCGAGATCGTGAACGCCCTATTAGGAGGAACCGAGAATGTAAGCAGCTATTCGCTGCAGAACCTCACCAACGAAAACGGTTACTACCGGGCCATGTTGGCCAACAAGTTGGTCAACTATGCCAGCGAGATCAATGGCAAGCTCGAAGCATCCATTTTCAAACAGTTAGTCTCCGGCGAACCGGTGGAAGCACGATTGCCATACGGAGAACCGTTTACCCTGATTAATTACGCCAAACTGATCTTCAACTGCAACGAACTCCCGAAAGAAGTAGAACAGACAACGGCCTATTTCCGCAGGTTCCTGATTATCCCTTTCGATATCTCCATCCCGGAAGAAAGACAGGACAAGCAGATCGCACAGAAGATAATCAGGAATGAACTGTCAGGCGTCTTTAACTGGGTGCTCGAAGGACTGAAACGATTGCTTCACCAGAAGCAATTCACCCGGAGCGAAGCAGTGGATAATGTCCTTGAGCGGTACATGAGAGAATCCAACTCCGTTATCCTGTTCCTCGAAGAAGAAGGCTACCGGGCATCACTGGACGAGTATGTACAACTGAAAGAACTCTATAACGACTACAAATTATTCTGTTACGATGGAAGTTATCACCCGGTATCAAAGCGAAACTTCAGCGAACGGCTCAGGAATGTGAACATAAAATCAGAACGGAAGAACTACGGCATGGTAATCTATGTAAAGAAATATTTTTTTTAGAACGTTCACTTCATTCACTTTCTACACCTTTTTCGGTATCTCAGCCTCTTTTTCTCCAAAATCGTGTACGAAGTGAAGAAAGTGTAGCTTGAAAAACAAATTATTTTTATGCCACACTATAAAAAACCATATCTCCAACCCTATAAGGGAAAATCAACCCGGTACGCCTGCCCGTCTTGTAAAGCCGTGCAGTCTTTCACCCTCTACCTCGATGGGAACACCGGCCAACCTATCCACCCGACAGTAGGTAAATGCAACCACGAAAACAAGTGTGGCTACCACTATACACCACGCCAGTACTTCTACGATCATCCCGAAAAGAAAAACAACCAATCCCAAAATCAGCCCGCTTCCCGACAATCAAAAAAGCAACAAACTCAACCAACACCAAACCAACCCACATCAAAACCCCCAACTCCCCAACAACCAAGAAAGCAACAACCATCAGAAATAACCCATATCCCCTACATTTATCTAAAGAAATCAGCATCCTACAACTCCAACTTCGTACGCTTTCTTTGCAACTATTTCCCGAAAGAAAAGATCGAAACCGCAGTAGAAGACTACGCTCTGGGAGCCACAAAAAATAACGAGGTTATTTTTTGGCAGATCGACATCGATGGAAAAATCCGTACCGGGAAGATCATGCAGTACAATCCCAAGACTGGCAAGCGGGTAAAAAACAAAACCGGAGCAATCAACTGGGTCCACAACAAACTAAAGAAAACCAACTCGGCCTATGCCGACTTCAACCTTCGCCAGAGCTATTTTGGAGAACACCTGTTACGCCTCTATCCCGACAAACCCCTTGCCATTGTTGAGGCAGAAAAAACAGCCGTCATTACAAGCATGGTAATCCCTCAGTGCAACTGGTTGGCTGCTGGCAACCTCAACGGACTAAACATCGAAAAATCAAAAGTATTCGAGAACCGGGATATCGTGTTATATCCCGATGCCGGCTGTTATGAAAAGTGGAGTAGGAAGATGATAGAAATCAGAAAGCAGATACCCTGCCAAATAGCTATCTCCGAGTTGATAGAGTACCACGCAACCCCTCAACAGATAGCAGCCGGTTACGATATCGCCGACTACATCATCCAACAGCTCAAAGCAAATAAGAATTATGATCAACAACAATCCCGGGATCAAAAACAACATCAGGCTAAACAACAATCGCCACCTATCCAATCTGAACAACCATCCCAATTCCAACATAATCCAGAACCAGGGCACAACACCCCCTTTAGCCCCACACTGCAGGAAATGATTAATATAAATCCCTCATTATTAATGCTGATAAACGAACTTCAATTAGTCGAATGTCAATAATAAGAGCTCTTCAATTAAACTTACAAATCGAAAAAATATGTGTAAATTTGCATTATGCTTAAAATCAATATATAAAATGAACGCAATAGAAAGAGTAAAGTCAGAATTAGCCCAAATGGTATTAAAGACTAATTCGCAATTAAAGATTGATGTACAGGGTAGTTTGGATCTCCTGATAGAATATTTTGATAATTTATCAGATTTTCGTTTAATCGAAAAAAAAGATGGGTTACCCGGAAATGGTTGGTTCGATAGTGAAGAAGATGATAGGCATAAATATCGAAAGTATAAATCAATGAATGATGACCTGATAATTAAAGTAACAGTTTCCGATTTCAGGAAAATATTAGCTGCTGTAAGTAAAGGGGGTGAGTTCAAGGGTTATTCTCTCGAAATAAGTGGAGAAAGTGAAGGAGCGATACCTGAATATAAAATCGTTTAACAACGAGATGGAGAAAAATTGTTTACCACTAACTGAACAATCATCTATCTTATGGATAATACGGAATTAATAAAACTGGTTGACGAGTTACGTGCTCTGCCCAAAGAGAATGAATGGGTAGAATTCAAATCCGGGAATGCAACTACCAATGAAAGATTTGGGATGTATATTTCCGCTATTTCCAATGCGGCCTGCATTCATAACAATCCTTTTGGGTATCTTGTGTTTGGCATAGATGATGATACCCATGCCGTAGAAGGCACAAAATTCAGATTTCAAAAAAGAAAGGAAGGCAATTCAGAGTTGGAGATATGGATAAGAAGATTGCTCTCCCCTTCCATCAAATTCGAGTTTCTTCCTTGTGATTATGAAGGCCATTACCTCGAAGTGTTTAAAATACCGGCCGCCGTCGGTGAACCAACTTACTTTAAGAATACACCGTATATCCGTTTTGGATCGAGCCTGACTGAATTAAAAAAATATCCCCAGTACATCAAGGTAATTTATAATTCCCAAGAGGACTGGTCGGCCAAAGTGGTTGAGAGTGCAACAATAAAAGACCTTGACAGTGAGGCTATTTCCCTTGCAAGAGAAAAGTTCAAGGAAAAAATGGTAGGAAAACCTTTCTTCGATGATATAGACCGCTGGTCGGATGAAACCTTTCTCGACAAGGCCAGAATTACCCTCAATGGCAAAATCACCAACACCGCAATTATCCTTTTAGGAAAACCCGAATCGTCTCATTATATTCTACCCAGCGTGGCACAGATCACCTGGAAACTCGATACAGAAGAAAAAGCATACGAGCATTTTGAAATACCTTTTTTTACTACCGTGAACGATGTCTTGAAACAAATCCGTAATGTAAAATATAAATTTTTCCCCAGTAATCAGCTCATCGCTGTTGAGGTACAGAAGTATGATCCCGAAGTTATACTTGAAGCACTGAATAACTGTATTGCTCATCAGCAGTATAGCTACAACTCCCGTATCATTTTGACTGAACAGACCGGTAAACTGATATTTTCCAATGCCGGGAGTTTTTTTGAAGGAAGCGTGGAAGATTACACCACCGGGAACAAAACTCCGCAGAAATATCGGAACCGGTGGCTGACTAATGCAATGGTCACCTTGAAAATGATTGACAGCTTGGGATATGGAATACACAAGATGTATAAAAGTCAGATGCAGCGATATTTCCCTTTGCCGGATTATTCTAAATCAACATGGGATGAAGTCGTACTTGAAATATATGGCCACGCCATTGATGAGAATTACTCAAAGCTCCTGATCGAGAAAAAAGACGATATCAACCTGACCGATGCCGTCCTTTTGGATAAAGTGCAAAAGTCGCTCCCTATCAATGATGAAGCAGCCCGGAAACTAAAGCAAAAAGGATTTATCGAAGGTCGGAAGCCAAATTATTTTATCTCGGCACAGATAGCGGACATAACAGACAAAAAGGCCCAGTACACACGTAACAAGGGATTAGATACGGAACTACTCAAATCATTTATTATAAAGCATATCGAAATACACGGCTATGCTACCAGAAAAGAAATCGACGAATTACTATTGAATAAATTACCGGATTATTTGGATGAAGAACAACGTAAAAAGAGAATTGAAAATATTTTGCAGCAGATGAGACGAAATACAATTAAAAATATTGGAACACGTACCAATCCCAAATGGGTTAGAAAATAGATTTGTGAGAAAAATAGAGATAAATAAGGGAAGAAAATAGCTGTTTAAGGGAAGGAGATACACCCAAGTGGCTGATATTTAGATTGATATTATTGAGCAAATAAGGGAAGGATTAGAGAAGATATACACAGATTTAAGGGAAGATTAGGGGATAAATTAGGAATAAAAATAACGATTTTAGGGATAAAAATTTATTTATTCTTTGATAATGAGAATTTTAAAATTATCGGATTTAGAGATAAACAAGGAATAAAATAGGAATACATTTGGAAAGGAATAAGCCTCATAGGTTCATAAAACTGGATAAAATAGAGGAGAGTTTTTATATGATTGAATATCAATCTATTAATTATTTTAGCTCGTGAAGAAGAAATGTTTTATTATTACGCCTATTGGCGATGAGGGTTCAATAACAAGAGATAAAGCAGAAGGTGTTATTGAATCGATAACTCCTGTTCTTGAAGAGTTAGGTTTTGATTTTGATATTCCTCATAGGATGGCTAAACCTGGTTCTATTACTAAGCAAATATTAGAATGTATTCTAAATCATGACTTAGTTGTAGCAAATCTTACCGAGTTAAACCCTAATGTCATGTATGAACTCGCTGTGAGACATTCAACGGCTAAACCCGTGATAACCATTGCTGAATTTGGGACTAAACTGCCTTTTGACATAACAACGGAAAGAACAATCTTTTACTCTAACGATATGAGAGGGGTGCCAAAACTACAGAAGGAATTGCGAACATCCATAACTTCCGTTAATTTTGAACAACCGGAATATGACAATCCTATTTATAGGGCGCAAAGGGATTTCAAATTTAAAGAGGTAACAACCGAGGGTAAGGATGCGTATATAATTGAACAATTAGACGAAATAAAGAACATGCAACAGTATATCAATAGTTTTTTTATTTCACGATCTAATTATAATATTAATAATGGGGGAATTAGACTCATTAAGGTTTCTAAAAAATTCAATCTTGGCATTAACGTACTAGTCGAGTTTCTAATCAAAAATGGCTATAATATAGAAGCAAATCCCAATGCAAAGATTTCACAAGAAGCGTATAAACTTATCGCTGAAAATTTTGGCACTAAAAATAATGATAATGTAGAATTATAAGTGCATCATACTACTAAAGCCGTACCAGTAACCTGGAGTTACTAACTTTGCTGGGACAAAAAGTTAAGTATAAAAAACTTACTTTTGTCAAGTTATGAGTAAACAAAGAACACATTATGACAAAGCATTTAAAGATAATGCTGTCAAACTAAGTC
>Ga0129314_1000224_pt1 | contig 68464 bp, 67 predicted proteins | sample O1111metagenome_FD_94431 | JGI IMG/M metagenome (GOLD analysis project Ga0129314, IMG submission 94431) | Orangutan individual fecal microbial communities from fecal samples from Wisconsin, USA - O1111 metagenome | ecosystem: Host-associated > Mammals > Digestive system > Large intestine > Fecal... | reverse complement strand
GGGATCAGCCGTTATGCAATTCAGAGTTGGTGCAGACTTCGACCTGAAACAAAGCTACGGCAAATTGCACCTTTGCCTAAGGGCAGGCCCCGGAAAATACGAACGCTCGAAGATTACCAGAAGGAAAACAAACGCTTGAAGATGGAAAATCAATTGCTGCGGGATTTTCTCTCGCTCACAGAAAGGATGTGAAGCCGAAGTTCAAATACCAAGTCATCTGTCGTCATCAAGCAGAGTATCCCGTATCTGCTATGTGCCGGTTCTTTGGTGTATCCGGAAGCAGTTACCACGATTATATAAAACGTCTGGGACAGGCTCATAAGGACGCCGCTCTGGCCGAAAAACTTCGTGTACAGCAGGCACACTGCTTTCAGACCTACGGTTACCGCCGGATGCACCTTTGGCTGGAAAGCCAGGGGATCCACCACAATCCAAAAACTGTACTTAGAATCATGAAAAAGTATGGTATTCTGTCTGAGATCCGCAGAAAACGGAAATGGCGGAACATGGGACAGCGGATGCACAAGTATGAGAATCTGCCGAACCGCCAGTTCCAGGCAGACTGTCCCAATACAAAATGGGCAGCGGACATCTCTTATATCCAGACGGCGGAAGGCGCCCTGTATCTTTCTATGATCCGGGACCTATACGACAACAGCATCGTTGCTTATAAGACGGCTGCTCAGCAGACTGTAAATCTGGTACTGGACGCCATTCGGTCAGCCATGAAGAATGTGAAAAAGAGGATCGCTGCGGAGCTGCAGCTCCACAGCGGCCAAGGATTTCAGTACACCTCTCGAGCATACTTCGACCTGACTCAAGAATATGGCATTACTCCCTCCATGTCAAGACGGGGAAATCCGTATGACAACGCTCTGGCTGAAAATTTCTTCTCAACTCTGAAAACAGAGTGCATTTACAGACATAAACCCGGTTCTTTTCGCGAGGCGGATGAGATGATCGATGCTTATATCTGTTTTTATAATCATGAGCGCATCCAGACAAAAACAGGGGTGGCGCCGCTGACGCTGCGCCACTCCGCTTAAAACTGAATATTTTCCTGCTCAGGTGCTTTTTTCCACTGTCCGCACAATCTGGGGCGGTTCAGCATCAGTGAGCAGGGTGGCTTTTCGCATCAAAACGAAAGAGCCTTGTGGGAAAAATGCCTGGCCAAATAAAAAAATCTATCGCAAATTGTCGAAAATCTGTGACGGATGCTAGAGAAATTGACGCGCGGCAAAACGGAAGGGCTCTTGGCATTTTTCTGCTTGACTATAAGCTGATTTTTATTTTACAGCACTTGTTCCAATTTGTCTACTTTATATAACACAGACGCGTGATGGGATGGTGTTTGAGGCAAGGTGGTGATTTTTCTTGGTGCCCCTCATCCCGCAGACCGGTGATGAAGAGAAAGCAGAACTTTTGGAGGAGATGACGCGCCTTTCCGGATGCGAATTTCTTTCCGACCTGCCGAGAAGTCCATTGCGGGTGCATAACGCGTTAAAACGCATTCGGGCGGAACATTTTTCTCTTGCCGCCTGGCGGGAGGCCGCGTTGTACATCGCGGGGCTCGACCTCGGATTTCAAACTCCAGAGGAGGCGCGCAGGGCATTGCTTGAGGCCACCGGACGCAGCACGGAGCGCGAACGAAATTTCGCCTTTCATGATCATCGCCACGACAAAATTCGATTAGAACAGGAGCTTAAACGATGAAAAAGCAGTAAGAACTTGGGACAGGTCGCAAACAAAATGTTTCGTGCGCTTGAGCATCTGCCTGATGCCAAGGAGAATACACCCGGCTCGGGAAAACAACAGGCGCCCTCGGCGGGAATCGCGAGAGCAGCGGGACCCCAGCTTCTGCAGCGCCCCACGGTTTCAATTATAGCTGAAGATCTCCTCATTGAAGGGAAAATCAGGGCAAAAGGGGATATCGAACTTCGTGGGGAGCTGCAGGGCGACCTGAATACCGACGGCAACATTCTGGTCAGCGGCAAGGTGGCCGGGGATCTGCAGGGGCGCGGCGTCCAGATTCTGCGCGGGGAGGTAAAAGGGAATATTACGGCGCATGAGGGCGTTACGGTGGATCAGGGCTCACTGGTGATCGGGGATATCAGCGCGGAAAGCATTCAGGCCGCGGGCCGCCTCAAGGGAAATCTGAAGGTCAAGGGAAAAACGGTACTGGCCGACGGTGCTTTCCTTCTTGGAAATGTTGAGACATGCTTCCTTTCTCTGGAGGAAGGAGCGATCATTACCGGCAGCATTCAAATGGAGGACGGCAAGGCGGACGAGCTTTTTTCCAAAGACGGCGCACGGAAAAAGCCGGAGGCAAAGAATGCGCAGGGCGGCAGGCAGCCGGCGGTGCAGTAATCACTTGAAAAATGAATGATGCATCAAAGAGGCGCCCGCTTGTTTTTCAACAGACGGGCGCCTCTTTTCAGTTGAAACCAAGCACGCGGATAGCGCGCAGATTGGTGGCGAGCAGCGCGCTGGCCGGGTAGTCGATCCGGTCGGTGGTGTTGGTGTTAATCAGCAGGTCGATGGGGGAGCCGTCCGGTCCGGAAATTGTCTCGGCGATCAGGACCGATTGATACCAGCTGTCGAGCAGTCCCAGCTGCAGCACATCGCCCGGGCGGACAGAGAAAACATTGCCGTCGGTCAGAGTGACGGGGCCTCCCTTTTCGTTGGAGCGGGCATAGAGATAAAATGCGTCCACGTCGGTCCAGGAGGCCGAGCGGCCGATCATCATCTGGGAGGTGTTGACGGTGTCGCCGCACCATTTCCATTGCTGGCCGCCGGTGCAGTCCATCGGGATGCCGCCCGCATAGAGGCATTGAGAGACGTAGTTGGTGCCGTTCTGGCCGTAAATCTGCCACGCGTTGTTGCGCAGCGTTTTCATTCCATCAACCCAAAGGTAGGAATAGCCTACCGCCGTATCGCGGTCGTATTCGTGCTTCCAGGTATACTGGTTGGCCGGCAGGCGCGCGTCAACCCGCGCGGTTCCCTGCTGTTCCTGACGGCTTTGCTCGTCCCGTTCGGCGGCGGAGAGCATCTTGTCATAGAGGTCATAGAAGATTGCGTTGACCCGGTCGTGATCGGTCAGGACCGAGGCGCCGCGCGCCGCGAGATATTTCGCCCAGATCTGCTGGGTAAAATCCTCATCCTGTTCATGGGAGCCGATGTACCAATCTCCCGCGGCGTCGCGTACCAGCACAAACCGGTGCTGTACTCCGCTGGTGTTCGAATCCACGCCGTCATCAAGAAATGTAAAGTGGACCTCGCTGTCCTCAACCAGATCAACCGTCACGCAGTCGGAGGATTTTTCCTCAAATGCGGTGATCCTGATGCCGTACCGGTAGCGGTCGAGACGCAGATCGTTCTCCCGCACCGCGCGGACGCCGCAGAGCATTTGCAGCGAGAGCTGGTTGAGAATGCTGTTTTCATATTCCTCGTCGGTGCGGGGAGAAAAGAGGTCCAGCAGGTCCTCTGCCTTCAGGGTGGAAAGAGAGCGGTAGCTGCGGTCAAAGTAGCGGTAAATCAGCTCAAGGTGCTCGTCGGCCAGCGCGTTGATCAGGTCGCTGTCCCGCAGAACGGCAAACTCCCCGATCACCTCCCGGCCGGAGGGCGGCGCGGAAGAGGAAGGTTCGCCCGCGGAGGATTCCCCGGGTGCGCTTTCCGGCGGGAGGGAGGACTCTTCCAGCGGACCGGCCGGTTCGACAACCACCGGCGGAACCTCCGGTTCCCGCGATTCTGCAAGAGAGGAAGGCGGGGGACCCTGTACGGGCTGACTCAGCACACCGCCGGAATAGAGAAGCAGTCCGGCGAGTGCGGCGACCCCGATCCCTGCCAAAAATCCCATCCAAAAAGTTTTTTTACGATTAGTCTCATCCATCGATCCCATCACTCCTCACGCCGGGCCGGCCCGGATGGGCAGGCCGCATGTGCCGCCGTCGGCGACGCGGTGCTTTACGGCAAACGGTCCCCGACGCGGTGCGCAGAGGACTATGATCTTAGCCATTATATCATATCGTGTCGAAAAATTGTGAATTTTTTGCGTTGTTTCGAAGAATCTGTCAAAAAACATGGAAAAGGGGGCCCGGCGCGGATGGGGACGGCTTTGCAAAAAGACGGCAGGCCTGACCGAGAGAACGCAAATGGGAAAAGGCGGCACGCACCGCCTGCGTTCCCTTTTATCAAATATGTCCGTCGTGCGATTCACCCTCCGACCGTAATATGTGCATCGTGAGGGCGGAACGAAAAGGTAAAGCGGCTGTTTCGATCAGCGGTTCGGCAACGGTTTATCGGCATGGCTCCCGGACCGGCGCGGCCACCGAACCGGCATGGTGCATACGGGGGGCTTTTCGCAATATGCGTACTGGCCATTACCCGACAGTTTCGCTGATTCTTGATTGCTTCGACGCCGGCCTAAAACGGACCGGGGCGGTACATTCGTCCAAAAGGCGCCGGCACCCGTTTTTACGGGCGCCGGCGCCTTTGCAGGAAAAAGAAGGAGGAAGAGAAATGTAAAAAATTTGAAAGGTCAGATTATTTCCGGCAGCACATACTCATGTGAAGCCATATAGTTTTCCACCGAAGCGAGAGAGGGCATGGCGTCCGAGCAGCTGTGTCCGGAAATAGTGATGGAGGAGGCAGCCGCGGCATACTGCAGCGCGGTGGACATGTCCCTGCCTTTGAGCAGCGCATAGGTGAAGGCCGAGGAATAGGAATCTCCTGCGCCGAAGGTCTTGAGCACCTTGGCGGGGTAGATTCCGCCCACGCAGCGGCCGTCCCTCGTGTAGACAAAGGACCCCTTTTTGCCCTGCTTAATGGAAACAACCTTGACGCCCGCATCGAGCAGCCACTGCGCGCTCTGGGCGTCGCTGCGGTTTTCGGGGTGATAGACCCTTTCCATCATATCAAACTCCTCGCGGGTGCCCAGCACCATGTCCGCCTGACGGGCGGCAAGGGTAAAATAAACGCTTGCCTCTTCCGGGCTGTTCCAAGTGCCTTCGCGGTAGTCAAGATCAAAGGAGACCCGCACTCCGTTGCGGCGGGCATATTCGATGGCGAGGAATACCGCTTCGCGCGCGGGCGAGTGGGAAAGCGAGGTGCCCGACACAAGCAGAAGCCTGTGCGAGGCAATATAGTCTTCGTCAAGCTGGGCGCAGTCGATGTGCAGGTCGGCGCAGTCACTGCGATACATAAAGCAGCTGCATCCGTCCGGGCGGATTTCCCCCATCGTCACACCCGACCTGATCCCCGGTGCCGCGACGGCGATATGTGAAACGTCCACGCCGTTTTCGCCAAGATGGCGGGTAATGAACCGGCCGAACTGGTCATCCGACACCTTGCCGACATAGCCGACCCTCAGTCCAAGCCGCGCCATGGCGATGGCGGTGTTTGCGGGGGAGCCGCCAACGTACTTTGAAAAGGTGACGGCATCCTCCATCGGCCCGATCTCATTGGCGTAGAGGTCGATGGTGGCGCGTCCGAATGCGGCCACATCATTGGGCTTGGCATTGTCAAAATCGAGATACACTGCCATCATTCCTTATTTTTATTCTGTTCGAGCTGCTCCAGCAGCTCTGTGGCCTCTTTGACCGAAAGTCCCTTGTGGATGACCTGCCCGAGAGTTTTGACCAGCGCGGTGACATCGCGGTACTGGAACACGAAACGGCCGTAGGTGACGCCCGCCGCGCCGGCGTCGATGACGTCCCGGGTCATCTGCAGATAGTCGCGCACCGTTTTGCATTTTGTTCCCCCCGCGATGGCGACGCGGGTGGGCACCGCCTGCACCACCCTGGCAAAGCTTTCCGGATCGCCGGTGTAGTTGGTCTTGACCAGGTCGATGCCCAGCTCCGCCGCGGCGCGGGCGGCATAGGTGACATTCTCCACACTGTACTGTTCGGCGCCGGTGATGTGATTGCCGCGCGGGTAAATGTGGCAGATGATAGGCATGCCGACCTTTGCGGCGTCACGGCTGAGCCGGCCGAGCTGGGCGAGCTGCTGGTCCTGGTTGTCGCCGCCCACGATGCATCCGGTGGAGACGGCGTCCGCGCCGAGACAAACGGCCTCGTCCACATCGGCCACCTGCACGTCCTCTTCAAAATGATAGACGCCGAAGGTGGTAAGCTTCAGCACAAGCGGAACCTTGCCCGCATAGGGGGCAAAGCATTTTTCCGCGATGCCCTTGTGCATTGTGATGGCATTGGGCCCCCCTGCCGCCATTTTGGCAATGGTGGCGCCGATGGTGTCCAGTCCGGGCATGACGCCGCGCGCAATGGCGTGATCTACGGTAAGGCCAAAATAGTGGCCATCCGCGTTGGGGATAAGGCGCCCGAGGCGCACTTCTTTTCCGAGCATACTGAAAAGACCTCGTTTCATAAATTCTGATTCATTTGATAGCCTGAGCGCCGCCGCGGTCAGGAGAACAGGTGGATAAAGAAATCTACATAGCCGGGGCAGAGGGTGGTGACAATGATGGCGATAAGCCCCACGCCCATGAAAGGCACAGCCTCACGCACCGTTTCCCCGAAGGTGGAATTGGCAATTTTGGTGCTGACGAAGATGCCGACCGCGAAGGGAGGCGTCAGGAAGCCGACACACATATTGACAATGAGGATGGCTCCAAAGTGTACCGGGGTGATGCCATAGGTCTGCGCCACCGGCAGCAGCAGGGGAGTCATGATAAGAATGGTGGCGTTGATATCCATAAAAGTGCCCATGAAGAGGAAAAGCAGGTTGATCATGAGCAGGAATCCCGCCTTGCTTGCGATGTTTTCGGTGATAAGGTTTGAAAGGAAGTTCGAGATGCCCGCGAGGGTCATGACCTTGCCCGCGACGGCGGAGAAAGCGTTGAGAAGACCGATGGTGGCGGTGGAGGCGCCGGCAATGGCGCAGCACTTCCAGAAGGTGATTTTGATGCGGCTGCGGTCAATCAGCTTGAGAGCGAAGAAATAGATGATGCCGTATACGCAGCTGACGGCGCCGGCCTCGGTGACGGTGCAGATTCCGCCGTAGATCGAGCCGTAGATGATGATGGGCATGAGCAGGGCGGGAATGGCGTAGATGGTGGAGCGGCCGATTTCCTTTGCGTGGTCGGCAAAATGAATCTCCAGCTTTTCGGGCTTGGTTTGGTGGCGGCCGATGCGCACGTAGTTGATGATAAAGTAACCTGCCGCAAAGATGAAAGCGGGGCCGATGGTGGACATCCATACCTCGGAGATCTTCGCGCCCGAGGCGAGGGCGTACATGATGCCCGGCACCGAGGGGGGAATCAGGATGCCCAGAAAGCAGGTGGCGGCAAGGAGCGCGCTCGTGTAGCTGCGGGGATAGCCCTCCTTATCCATTTCGGGGGACATCATCTTGCCGATGGCGCTGATGGTGGCCATGGCCGAGCCGGTGAGCACGCCGAAGGCCATGCAGGCACAGATGGTGATGACGCCGGTGGCGCCGCGCACGCGGCCCACGAAGGATTTGACCCAGTCAATCAGCATTTTGGAGATGCCGCTGTACTCCATGAGCACGCCGGCAAAGATATAGAACGGGATGGCCAGCAGCGCGAAGCTGTCCAAGCCGGAGAACGCAAACTGCGGCACCGGCGTGAGCGAAAGGCCACCGTAGGCGAGCACCAGCAGGGAGGAGGTGCCCAGCGCAAAGGACACCGGCATTTTGAAAAATACCGCGACAATCATAAAGGAGATCAGAAAGACCAACAGCGCAGATAATGCAGACATATTTTCACCTCTCTCAATTTCTCATTCGTTGTCAGTCAGCCTGCCGGAACACCGTGTGTTCCAGCAGCAGACAGACCTCATGCACCGCACCCAGTACGACGCCGACGAACACCGGCAGATAGATGAGGCTCATCGGAATATGCATGGTGGGGGAAGCCTGCGCCATCTGGAAGATCTTCATCATATAGCTGAAAAAGATCTTGCCGAACGCGACGAGAAACAGAAAGGTGGAAACGATGGCCAGTATCTCGAGAATATTGAGCGCACGGTCCTTGTCCTTGATTTTCGACTTAATGATGACCTGCTGAAAAATGTCGATCTCGGTATGGCTGCCATCGTAGATGGCATAGGCCGAACCGATATAGGTCAGCCAGATAAACAGGTAGCGGGTGAGCTCCTCGGCCCACGCGACCGAGATGAACAGCAAATAGCGGCACACGACCTCCACAAAGATGCATGCCACAAGACTGATCGTGATAAGAGAAAGAATAAAGGTTTCTATGGAAAGAAGACTTTTGTTTACGAGCCTTGCACTCGTGAGCAGTTTGCTTCGTGCATTCATACTATGTTCTCCCCTGCGTTTTTGATGGACAGCCTGCGAAAACGTTTCTGAAAAGGCGAGTCTGAAGTTTTCGTTTGGGAAAACAACAGACTCGCACGTTCAGATGCTGTTTTTCGCGCGTTTTACGCATCAGTCCTTGTGCGGATGTGCGAAACTGGCGTGCCTGTGGTGATTACTTGGCGGAAAGCGTCTTGTAGTCGCCGCTGATGATGGCATCCATGATGTCCTTGCCGTACTGATCGTAGCTCTCGTCCCAGATCTGCTTGTAGATTTCCTGGAGGGAGGCCTTCATCGCGTCGGAGGGCTGGTCAACGGTCCACTGGCCCTTTGCAACGCCGTCCTTCATCATGGAGTCGGTCTTTTCGCGGAAGAACTTGGTGAACTCATCGGAAGCGGTCTGCGCGCACTCGGCAAAGATGGCCTTGTCGGCGTCGTCGAGCTTGTTCCAGAAGGGAGCGCCCGCGATGAAGCAGCCGCCGGAGTAGCAGTAGTTGATTTCGGTGATGTGGGTGATAATGTCGGTGATTCCTTGATTCGTGTAGTTGAATACGGCGTTGTCAAGGCCGTCAACGGTGCCGGTCTGCAGCGCGTTGAGCACCTCGGAACCGGAGATCATTGCGGGCAGTGCCCCGCACTTCTCATAGAAGCTGACGATGGATTCGACCGAGGGGGTGCGAATCTTCAGGCCCGCGATGTCGCTCATCTCGGTGACCGGGCGTTTGATGTTGCCCACTTGGCGGAAACCATTGCAGTAGGAGGAAATGCGGATAAGGTCACTCTTCGCCATGACCTCGGCGACCTTGTCGGCAATCCAGCCGTTGTTGTAGTAAGCGTCCGCCTCCTCGTAATCAGCGACCAGACCGGGCAGCCATGCGAAGCCCAGAGTTCCGTTGAGAACGCCGTCCATCGTCATATCGTCGCTCATCAGCACATCGAGGGTGCCCATCTGCAGCATCTGGGCGGCGTCGGCGCCGGTGCCCAGCGAGCCGGCGGCAATTACGTTCGCCTCATAGCGCCCGCCGGTCTTTTCCTTGACCAGTTCCGCGAAGCGCTCCACATAGGGGGCCCGGTCGCCGGTGACATCCGCGGTTACGGTGAAGGTGACGGCTTTGACGGGAGCAGCCTCGGAGGCGCCTGCCGCGTTCGAGGCGCCTGCCGCACTCGAGGCCGGTGCCGCGCTGGAAGCGCCGCCGCATCCTGCGAGGGAACCTGCGAGCATCGCTGCGGAAACAGCGAGCGATAAGAACTTACTAAACTTTTTCATAAATTTCCTCTCCTCTTACTATTTATTACATAGCTTTTGGTATATGAACCGCGAAACGCGGTCAAACCCGGTTGAATTCCTCTCGAATTATCTGGTGAGAAGGGCCTGCAATACGGCAATCTTGGCGGTATCCTCCAGCAGCTCCGCCTGATGGAAGCATTCCTGCATCGTCCCGCCCATCGCGAGTATGCCGTGCCCCTCCATCAGAAAAGCTGTAATATTTGTAGGCGCCGCCGCCACCGTTCGAACGACGTTTTCGGCAAGCTCCTGTGAGCCGGGGGCCGCGTCCGGGATGATCGGCACGTCGATGAGCTTGAGCCTGGCCGATTCGGTATAGAGCGGCAGCGGCTTTTTCTGGAGCGTCCACACCACCGAATAGGCCGGGTGAACGTGGATGACGCATCTGACCTCGGGACGCACCCTGTAGACGCCGGCGTGGAAGAGCGTTTCCTTGGAGGGCCGCAAATGCTGATTTTTTTCGATCACGGCTCCCTTGAGATCACAGAGCACCAGCGAATCGGGCGTAATCTCACGCAGCGGAGCGTTGCTCGCGGTAATCAGCATCTCGCTTCCGCAGCGTTCGCTCACATTTCCTCCTGCGGCGCTGACGAGATTTTTATCATAGAGCAGCCCGGAGTAGCGAATGATGTCCTCCATCTCCGAGCGGTAGTTTCGTTCCCATATCCAGTCCATCAGCATTCCTCCCGGCGGCACATCATTTTTTCGAGCACCTGCAGGGTGCCCATACTGCCGCCCTTGAGCGCGAATTCGCGGCCGGCGAGCATTCCGTCGAGGATAACGCCCTGCGCCACACCCGGTTCAAGCTGACATCCAAGCTCAAGATGCTGTACACCGATCTCGCGGAAAATGGCCTGCGAGGTTTCCCCGCCCACAATCACCAGCCGGTCAAAGTCGGCCTGTCCGCACACGAGCGGCGCTAAACGGGCGAAACACTCCATGATCTTTTGGCTGGTGCCCGGCTTGTAGGAATATTTTTCAACCTGTGGAAAGATCATGACATTGCCGCTGCAATTTTCCGCAAGTGCTTTCTCCGCCGCCTTCTGGAGCACGTCCTCGTGGCCGTCTATGTAGTCGTCGATGCGCACCGGCACGAGCACCAGGCCCTTTTCGGCGGAATAACGCATCTGACGCTGCGCGATCTCATAGGCCGAGGCACAGAAGCCGAGGCAGCGAACCTCGCGCGCGGCGCTGCTTTCGACGATGGGATCACCGTAGAGATACTGCGCGAGTCCGTCTGCTATACCGAGCGATCCGGTCCAGAATACCTTCGGGTAGAGCGGCTGCAGGCTTTCGATGATGTGCAGCGTGTCCGCGCGGGTTATCGCGTCAAACACGAGGATGCGGCAGCCGCGTTCGATCTCGGCACGGGTCTTTTCGACAAGCGCGCCGCCCTTGACCGCGTCGATATCCACAAGGCCGATCGGAATGTTGGTGTCGTGTCCGAGAATGTCGGGAATGAAGGATTCCTTTGGCGGAAAGATCGGATCCTTCGCATATACCGATTTCGGAAGAATCTGCCCTTCACAGTATTGGTGCCCATACAGTGTGAAGGTACCAAGATCGGGAGCATTGTCAATGATAAAAACGAGATAATCCGGCCAGGCCTGCAAAAGTCCTTCCAGTTCATAGGCGTCGTTGCCGCGAAAACCGGTGCCGATCTTCTTCATGAAGATCGTGTTCCCATGGCGCGGCAGCTTTTCGCAAAGACTGCGGTGCAGGCTGCGGGCAGTGTCCTTCGGGGTGTTTCGCGAGGAGAGATTGACCGAAAGCAGCTGCCCATCTTCGCGGGAAAGGTCGCAGTCGCCGGAAACACATATTTTGAGCCGTCGGCCGCGCGCCGTGAAATAGCTGCCGGAATCGGCCGCACCGGTGAGATCATCGGTGATTTCGGTAAAGATCATGGTTGTAACCTCTTTTAAAACAATGTTCATTCGAACAATGCTATTTGTGGTTTATATTGCTTTACGAGTGTTAAATTATCATCGTTAGCACTGAATGTCAATTGTTGCGACCTATTTTCGTGAATTGCAACATGATTTAATCAGCTATTTTGTTACTTTAGTCAAAATATTGAATCCAACTTGTGATCGAATGAACATTAATAGTTTTGAATAGTGAAAAGCCCAGCCGCGCACGGGGCACGCGGCTGGGCTTCATACAATATTTTTAAGATCTTTTGCGGCTCACACAATCTTGAGACGGATTCCGATATCATGCAGCAGCGTGCGCCAGTCTTCCGAAATTCCGTCGTCGGTCACGATGATGTTGATTTCATCAAGTTCGGCAAAGTGATTGGCTTTCACCGCGCCGAACTTACTTGAATCGGTGAGCAGGACCCTGCTGGCCGAGGATTCAATGATGGCGCGCTTGCTGTCGACACTGTGTGCGTTGATGCAGGTGATTCCCAGCGAACGGTGCACACCCGAGGTCGAAATGAAGGCCTTGTTGGCGCGGTGCCGGCGAATGAACTCCACCGATTCCGCCGAGGCAAACATCTGATCCTCCGGGTAGTAATATCCTCCGGGAAAGATCGTTTTGATGTTGGGATGCTTTAAAAGCTCCGTTAAAATGCCGAAATTATAACAGACCACCGTAAACTCGAATTCGGTGGGCAGATGGGAAGTCAGGCGGGAGACCGTGGTGCCGTTATCAAGAAAGATCCAGTCTCCCGGCTCAATGAGCGATGCGGCATACTGCGCGATGCGGTCCTTCGAGCTGATGTTTTGGATGCGCGCCATGCGCAGATCGTAGACCTCACCGTTGATGGCGTATTCCGCACCGCCGCGGGCGAGTGTCGCGAACCCATAGCTGCGCTCCAGCACATGGTTTTTTCGCAGAATTTCCAAATCGCGGCGCACCGTCATCTCCGAAACGCCGAGAGTTTCGGCCAGCTCCTTCACCGCGATGCGCTGGTTCTTTTTCAAAAGCTCCAACACCTTCACCATGCGGTTTTCCTTTGCGCTTCCCCTGCTCATGCCAGACCCTTCTTTTGTGTTATTTATGTGCGATTAAACGCCATGTTTATTTTCTTCCATTATGCACACATTTTTTGTTTGATGCAACACTTTTTGCAAATTTATTTGACATTTATTTGGCATTTCCCGAAAAGATTTGCTCCCTCGGCGTTTCAAAAGGCAAGGCCTTTCTAACCCTCTTTTCATGCGTACGGAAAAGATGCGGTGCATATGCAGCGCCAAGAACAGGCCGGAGCCGGGGGCCAGCCTTTCCTGTACGCGAGATGAATGGGTGGAGCTGCGGACGGATGCCGAGACGGACCTTCTTTCTCGTGTACGAGAGGAATGTCACTTGATTTTCGGTCCCGTTCGTCCCCTTTTTTGAGCTGCCCTTTCCCGCGTGCGAGCGCGTGAGATGCCGCGGAGCCGCGATCAAAGCCGAGACGGGGCTGCCGACTTTCCCGCGTGCGAGCGCGTGAGATGCCGCGGAGCGGCTTTTTACCCAAAGCCCCTGCCTATCTTTTTCCTGCGTGTTCCCGCGTGCGAGCACATGAGATGTGAGAAAGATGCGGCCGGCCCGAATCATTGTATTGGGGCTGATAACCACCTTTTCACGTGTGCGAAAAAGATGCGGTGTATATGCAGCGCCGAAAACAGGCTGAGGACTGCCTTTTCCCATGTGCGAGGCTGTTTCCCATGTGCGAGCAAGATACGGATTATGATAACCATGTACCCGCTGTCGTGCGGATGTGGGCATCCGGCCGTACCTTGAATCCTCTCCAGTTCAGAGGCAGACATTTGTCATGGAGCATTCGAGCATATTCTGGTCAAGCTCAGTCGAAGATTGCCGCCGGGGAAATGAAGGCGCCAAAGGCCGCGTGGAAAAGCGGTTCAAGGCTGATATTAATTTTTTCTCAAAGCGGCGTACTGTCAAAAGAGACAGAGAATGTTCCAATTTTAAGTAAAATATCACGGGCGGCTTACAGATACAGGCGGCCCTGCCGGGAAAGCGAACCGGTTCTGCGATGTTCAGGCCGCCGGTATTGGAGAAAATTTTTCGAAACCGCTCCATTGCGGAGATAAGGTTCTTTTGTTATACTGAAAACAATACTGCGGCATTTTCTTCCGCGGTGTGTGAAAGAAGAATCGCGGGCAGGCGCTGCCGCCAAGTATTGGCAGGCGGCATTTTCTTCCGCGGTGTGTGAAAGAAGAATCGCGGGCAGGCGCTGCCGCCAAGTATTGGCAGGCGGTATTTTGTCTCATGGCGGAGGAAGAGGGAGGCGTTCCTTTTGACAATTGTTGTGATCGACGGACAGGGCGGAGGAATCGGAGGCAGGCTGATCGAACAGCTGCGCCCGTATCTGCCCGACGCGGAAATTATTGCGGTGGGGACAAACGGTATGGCTACCGCCGCGATGCTGCGCGCGGGTGCGAATATCGGGGCGACAGGGGAAAATGCCGCTGTTTATAACTGCCGGGACGCCGATATCATCGCCGGACCGATCGGCATCATGCAGGCCAATGCGATGTATGGGGAACTGACTCCTGCGATCGCCCGGGCGGTGGGGGAGAGTCCCGCGCGGCGGGTGCTGATTCCCGTCAGCCGCAGCCGGACCTATCTGGCAGGGCTGGCGGAAAAGCCCGCCTCCCGCTATCTCGAGGATGCGGTGGGGCTGATTGTTTCGCTGGCAAAGGAGGAATAACGGATGTCGCAAAGGAATTCCGGAAGAGTTCCGGCTCCGAACAGCGGCCTGATCCGGCTGATCGTCCTTGCGGTGTTTTTGGCGGCTTCCATCGGGCCGCTCGGGATTTTTCTTCTGATCGCGGGCGGCACCGCCTATGTCTTCTGGAAACACCGGAAGAAAGAAGAAAACGGGTCCGGTTCATCCCTCGGGGAGCCGGAAAATCCGTTTGAAACTTTTTCCCCGGCGCGGCGTCCCGCGCGGCCGCAGGCTGCTCCGCGCATGGCGGGACGGCGCGGCACACCCTCCGGCACGCTTCCCCTTTCCGGAGAGCAGGGCCGTCGCGCGGAGGAGCTGCTGGACCTGCTTCATGCGGGGATCATCGAGCGGGACGAGTATCATGACCGGATGCGGCAGCTGAAGATGGGGAAAAGCGGCTGAAGCGCTGACGGCCTTCCATTCGGGGGAGCCGCGCGGTGCTCCGGCGGCCGCTGCCGGAGGAGACTTTGCCGCCGGATTCCCGGTGCGTATGCCGGTGCAGCGCGGCTTCGGCGGAGTTTTTCCGCCGGGGCTTTTTCTTTATTTCTCCTTTGCCGAAAGCCGGGGCTTCCACCGGCAGAGTGTTCCCGGAATCGTTACAAACTGTTTATCAAATCTCTGCCTGCATTTGTTGCTTTTTGGTGCTTTTCTCGGTATAATAATGGGATACAGAGAGGAGAAATGCCATGTTTACCAGCCTTTTCGCCGGCTTGACCCTACAGCGGCTGCTCGCCCGGGTCATCGTGCTGATGACCGCCATCCCGGTCCACGAGGCCGCGCATGCCTGGGCGGCCGACAAGATGGGAGATCCCACCGCCCGCTATTATAAACGGATCAGCCTCAACCCGCTCGACCATATCGATCCGATCGGCGCGGTCATGATTCTGCTTTTCGGCTTCGGCTTCGCCCGACCGGTGCCGGTCAACTCGATGCATTTCCGCGACCGCGACAAGGGGATTATTGTCACCAGTCTCGCGGGCCCTTTTTCCAACGTTCTGATGGCGCTTGTCTGTCTGGTGGTCACCAAGCTGCTGCTGCTTGCCTATTACGCGACCGGGCTGAATGCGCTGGCCGGAGTATTCGGAGTTTTTTCCTACATGGTGAGCGTCAATCTTTCGCTGGCTGTTTTTAACCTGATTCCCCTGCCGCCGCTCGACGGCTATCACGCCATCTGTCCCCTGCTGCCGAGGGAGCTTTACTGGAAGATTCAGCCTTATGAGCAGCAGATGCTCTGGCTCATCATCATTTTGATCGGCCTCGGCGCGTTCGACGGAATCATTGGCTTTTTTGTCGCGCTGCTCTATCGGGTCATCGATGCGATGACCTTCTTTCTGGGCTGACGGAAAGGAAAGGAACGATGATACAACCTTCCTTTCGGCTTTCGGAATTCGAAGGCCCGCTCGATCTGCTGCTGCATCTGATCGCCAAGCATAAGCTGGATATCCTTGATATCGAAATTTCCGAGCTGCTGCGCCAGTATCTCGCCTTTATTGAGAACCGCGCGGATCAGGATCTCGAGGTTGCAAGCGAATTCCTTGAGATGGCCGCGCGTCTGGTGCATATCAAGACGGTTATGCTGCTGCCCCGCCACGAGGAGGAGGCCGATGATCTCAAGGCAAAGCTGACCGGAGAGCTGATGGAATACCGGCTTTGCAGGCTGGCGGCTTCCGAGCTGCTGCTGCGGGCGCAGGAGCATCAGGTTTTCATCCGCAGGCCCGCCGATATTCCGGTGGATATGACCTACCGCCTGAGCCATCCCGCTTCGCTGCTGCTGGAAGCTGCGGCCGGGGCTACCGGACGGGCGGTGCGCCGGCGGCCGGTTCCCCCGGCGGCCTTTTCGGGAATCGTCCGCCGCCGGGTTGTCTCGGTCGGCTCGAGGATTATCCACCTGATGCGCCGGCTTTATGCGCACCCGACCCTTGGCTTTGGCGAGCTTTTTGCCGACCAGCAGGACCGAAGCGAGCTGGTGGCGACCTTTCTTGCTCTGCTTGAACTGATCAAGGGCGGGCGGGTGACCGTTTCGGACGACGGGGACACCGTCACCTTTTACAAATCGCGCCAGGCGCGCGCCGACGAGGTAACAACAGTATGAGCAAACAATTGGAATCAGCGGTGCTCGCGGTGCTTTTCGCCGTGGGAGAGCCGCTTGCCCCCTCCCGTCTCGCCGAGGCGCTCGAAACGAAGGAGGAGGTTGTGCGCAGCCTTTTGGAGCACCTTCGGGATACCCTTGAAGCGCAGGCGGGCGCCTTTCAGATCCTGAATCTCAACGGGCAGTACCAGCTTGCCACCCGGGAGGAGCATACGGGCCTGATCCGCCGGGTGATGAACCAGCGGCGCAGTGTTCCGCTTTCACAGGCCGCTCTCGAGGTGCTTGCGGCGGTGGCCTATAACCAGCCGGTGACCCGCGCCTATGTTGAGCAGGTGCGGGGGGTTGATTCGAGCAGCATCATCGCTTCGCTCGTTGAAAAGGGCCTGCTGGAGGAAGCCGGGCGGCTTGAGCTTCCCGGAAGGCCGATCTGCTATCAGACGACCCCGAATTTTCTGCGGACCTTTGGACTTTCCTCCCTCGAGGAGCTGCCGCTGACCGAACCCGCGCCCGGGGACGACCTGCCGGAGGATCTGATCGAAGGACAGATCGGGTTTGACGACCCGGGCGTTTCCGCCGGGGAATAGGATGGTGATTGGATGGCGGTCGTTCTGGGCATTCTCATTTTGCTCCTGATGATTCTGCTGATCCCGGTGCGGGTGAGCGCCGGCGCTTCCTCCGGGGAAGCGCCCCATGCCGTTCTGCGCTGGCTTTTCCTCTCGATTCCGCTGTTTCCCAGGCCAAAACGGAAAAAAGCGGAGGACAAGTCCGAACCCTCAAAGCCGGATGGGAAGAAAGAAAAGCCAAAGCGGAGCCTGAAGCCGCTGCTGACTGAGCTGCTTGCCCGGTTTGACCGGCTTTCCCGCCCGGTGCAGCGGCTGCTGCGCCGCACCGGCCTTGCGCGCGTTTCTCTGCGGCTGGTGGTGAAAGGGGAGGATGCGGCGGCGACGGCTCTCCGATTTGGCCGCGCGAATGCCGCCGTCTATTCCGCGACAGCCGCTTTGGACCGTATCTTTTCCCTGCGCGTGGAACGCATCGAAATCATACCCGGCTTTTCCGCCGAACAGGAGGAGTACTCCTGCTCGGGAGAGATACGGCTGTTTCCCCTCGCGGTGCTCATCGCGGCGCTGCAGCTCGGCTTCTGGACGCTGATCGCGCTGATTCGATCAGCCGGCGGCAGGGATACCCATGAAAATGAAAACCGGCGGGCGCAGCCCGTCCGACGAAAGGAAGAGTGCTATGGAAAACAAGCATCCCATCAGTGAGATTCTCGAGGAATCGCTCACCAAATTAAAGCAGCTGGTCGATGTCGACACTATTATCGGCAAACCGATCACCGCCCCGGACGGCACGATTATCATCCCGATTTCGAAGGTGTCGTTCGGCTTTGCGACCGGCGGTTCCGAGCTGCCGACCTCCAAGCCCTCGATGCCGTTCGGCGGCGGGTCGGGCGGCGGAGTTACAATCGCACCGCTTGCCTTTCTTGTGATCGCCAACGGAAACGTGCAGCTTCTTCAGATGCAGACCGCCGACAACACCGCCGACCGGGTGGTGAATATGGTGCCGAACATGATCGATAAGGTTTCCGGCATCATTGGACAGAAAAAGGCGGAGAAGGCCGCGAAGGAAGAGAAGACGGCGGCTTTCACTGAATAACCCCGATCATTTTTCCTCCCCGTCCGGGATATCGATTCAACAGGCTTCCGTCATCGTTGGATAAAAAGCGGAGAAGGCCGCGAAGGAAGAGAAGACGGCGGCTTTGACCGGATAACCCCGATCATTTTTCTGCTCTGTCCGGGGTATCGATTCAACAGGCTTCCGTCATCATTGGATAAAAAGCCGAAAAGGCCGCGAAGGAAGAGAAGACGGAGGCTTTGACCGGATAACCCCGATCATTTTTCTGCTCTGTCCGGGATATCGATTCAACAGGCTTCCGTCATCATTGGATAAAAAGCCGAAAAGGCCGCGAAGGAAGAGAAGACGGCGGCTTTGACCGAATAACCCCGATCATTTTTCTGCTCTGTCCGGAATATCTATTCAACAGGACAGAAAGGGGCGGATGGTTTGATGTCGGGAAAGTGGCTTTTGAGGATGGTGGTTTCACCGCTGCTTGCTGCGGCGTTCAGCTTTCAGGCGGCAGCCGCGTGGCCGCAGGCGCTGACGCAGGCGAAGGGAGCGGTGCTGATCGAAGCCGCCTCAGGACGGGTGCTTGCCGAACACCGCTGCCATGAGCCGATGCCCAACGCGAGCACCACCAAAATCATGACCGCGCTGCTGGCGCTGGAACAGGAAGAAATTGATGAAAGCTTTGTGGTCGATGCCGCCGCAATCCGTACCGAGGGCAGTTCGATCGGACTGCTGGAGGGCGATCAGGCCACGCTGCGCACGCTGGCTTGGGGAATGCTGCTTGCCTCGGGCAACGACGCCGCCAACGCCGCGGCGGTTCGAATCGACGGAAGCCTTGAGGCGTTCTGCGGGCGGATGAACCGACGTGCCGCGGAGCTTGGGATGCAGGACACCCACTTTTGCAGCCCATCAGGACTTGATGTGGGGGATCACCACACGACTGCCTACGATCTGGCGCTGCTTGCCCGCGAGGCGCTTTCCAATGATGACTTTGCGGAAATGGTGCGTTCCAAGTCGGCAAAGCTCTGCTATGGAAATCCGCCCTACCACAGGTGGCTGACCAATCACAATCGGCTGCTCTGGCAGTATGAGGACTGCATCGGAGTCAAGACCGGATTCACCAAGGCGGCGGGCCGATGCCTTGTTTCGGCCGCCGAGCGCAGCGGCCTGACCCTGATTGCGGTCACCCTCAACTGTCCCGACGATTTCAATGTTCACCGCCAGCTCTACGAGGAGGCGTTTTCCGCTCTCGAATTTCTTGATGTAAGCGATACGCTGGGCAGTCTCTCGGTTGCGGTGACAGGGGCGGAGCAGGAGCGGGTGCCGGTTGAGCCGCTTTGGGCGCCGGGCGCCTATCTTACCGCCGGGGAGCGGTCCCATTACCAGCTGTCGGTCCGTCTCGAGCCGTTTCTTTACGCTCCGGTCAGGAAGGGCCAGCCGGCGGGGGAGATCACCCTGACTCTGGAAGGGGTGCCCCTTTCGGCGGTCCCGCTGATTGCCGCCGAGGAGCGTCCCGCGCGCTTCTCCGAATACCGCAGCATCATCCAGCAGGTCAAGGATTTCTTTGAATTTCCCGAGCAGTACCGGTTCCCGCTTTCTCAGGGGGGCCCGGCCTCCGACTCGTCCGCATCACAAAACTGACTGTGCAAAATAAAGGAGAAACAATCTGTGAGAATCCATAAGCTTCTGTCCGACCAGGGGGTCGCCTCCCGCCGGGGCGCCGAGCGCCTCATCGAAGAAGGGCGTGTGACCGTCAACGGCAGGCCGGCTGTGATCGGCCAGGATGTCAACCCGGCCCGCGACATCGTTCATATTGACGGCGAACGGGTAGCCTTTGTCAAAAAAGCGGCACGCTACTACATCCTGCTCAACAAGCCGCGCGGATATGTCACCACCCTGTCCGACGAGCTGGGCCGGCGCTGCGTGGCGGAGCTGCTCTCCGACCTGCCGGCCCGCGTTTATCCGATCGGGCGGCTGGATAAGGACAGCGAGGGGCTTCTGCTGCTGACCAACGACGGAGATTTTGCCAATTTTATCATGCACCCCAAAAATCACGTGTCCAAGACCTACCGCGTGACGGTGCGGCCCGATATCAGTGAGGAACAGCTGGTGATCCTTTCCACCGGCGTGACCCTGGATGACGGCAGTGTGACCGCGCCGGCGCAGGTGCAGGTGGAGAGTCAGGAACCCGGGCGGGTCGTGCTGCGGATGACCATTTATGAGGGCAAGAACCGCCAGATCCGCCGGATGTGCGAGGCGGTCGGCCTCGAGGTGGCGCGCCTGCGCCGGGTTTCCATCGGGCCGATCAAGCTCGGAATGGTGCAGCCCGGCAAGTGGCGTGAACTGACCCCTCAGGAAGTCGGCGCGCTGCGCGGCGCGGTCACCCACGAAAATCCCGGTTCGGCAAAGCGGGAGGGGGATTCCCCCAAACCGCGTGCCGCCGCGAAAGCCCGCCCGCGCCCCGTTGGGAAAACGGGCGGAAAACCGTCCCGCCGCGGTTGACAAAGCTTGCTGTAAAGAGGTATGATAAAAAGAGTATTTGAAAGAAAAAGGGAGCTTTTTTGAGCTCTCGAAATGATGAAAGCAGCTCGGGGACGGACGCGGCTCGGGGAAGAATGAACGGCGCAAAACAGGCTGGACCGTTTGGTCCTGTCGCCGTCCTCCCTTTGCGGATGTCTGCCGGCGGTCCCGCCGGAATGAGGAAAGCCGGCGGAGAAATTCCGCCGCCTTTGAGCTGGGGGAGGAAGATACGCGTGATCCGAAGCATGACCGGCTACGGCCGCAGCCAACAGCAGCTGAACGGGTGGGATATCACGGTGGAGATCAAATCGGTCAACCACCGGTATTTTGAGTTTTCCTGCCGGACCCCGAGAAACTGCGCTTTTCTGGAGGACAAGCTCAAGGCGCAGGTGCAGAGCCGCATTTCCCGCGGCAAGGTCGATTGCTACTGCGCGATTGTTTCGACCGATGCGGGAGATTCCGCCGTTTTGGTCAACCGTGCGCTGGCAAAGTCCTACCTCGCGGCGATGCGGGAGCTTGCGGAGGAAACGGGGGTTCCCTTTGAGGTGACGCTGCGCGACCTTGCGCGGCTGCCCGATGTCTTTACCGTCGAGCGGGCCGTTCCCGACGAGGAGGCCCTGACCGCCGCGGTGCAGACGGTGGCGGCCGAGGCGCTCGACCGCTTTGTGGCGATGCGGGAAACCGAGGGGGCGCGGCTTCGCGCCGACATCGAGTCCCGCAGCCGGACAATTTCCGGGCTGACCGCCCGAATTGAGGAGCAGTCTCCGAAAACAGTGGAAGCTTACCGCGAGCGTCTTTACCAGAAGCTCTCCCAGCTTCTGGCCGACCGCTCGATTGATGATGCCAGGGTGCTCACAGAAGCCGCTATCTTCGCCGACCGGATCGCGGTTGATGAGGAGACGGTGCGGCTTCGCAGCCACCTGCATCAGCTCGGGGAGATTCTGGGCGCTTCCGACCCGGTCGGGCGCAAGCTTGATTTTTTGATGCAGGAGCTCAACCGCGAGGCCAACACCATCGGCTCGAAGGCACAGGACGCCAAAAATGCCGCCGTCGTGGTGGCGCTCAAGAGCGAGCTTGAGAAAATACGCGAACAGATCCAGAATATCGAATAAGGAGGCGCCTCATAATGAAGCTGATCAACATCGGATTTGGCAATATGGTTTCCGCCAGAAAGCTGGTGGCGATCGTCAGCCCGGAATCGGCGCCGATCAAGCGGATTATTCAGGATGCGCGCGACCGCGGCAGCCTGATCGACGCCACCTATGGACGGCGTACCCGCGCGGTTATCATCACCGATTCGGATCACGTGATTTTGTCGGCGGTGCAACCCGAGACGGTGGCCAACCGTCTGGGCGACGACGAGGACGAGGATGAGGAAGATGAGTAAGCGCGGCCAGCTTGTGATTTATTCCGGCCCTTCGGGGGTCGGCAAGGGGACGCTGCTCGGCCCGCTGCTCGCCACCGAGCCGGGGCTGGTGCTCTCGGTGTCGGCGACCACCCGCGCTCCCCGCGAGGGAGAGGTGGACGGAGTTCACTACCACTTTATCTGCCGGGAGGAGTTTGAGCGCCTGATTGCCGGCGGAGAGATGCTGGAATACACCGAATATAACGGAAACTACTACGGAACCCCGAAAAAATTTGTCGAACAGCGGCTTGACGCGGGTTATCACGTCGTTCTGGAAATTGAGGTGGACGGCGCGATGCAGGTACATCGTCTCTGTCCCGACGCGCTGATGATCTTTGTGATGCCCCCCTCTTTTGAGGAGCTGCGCCACCGGCTGGTCACACGCGGCACCGAAAGCCCCGAACAGTGCGCCGGACGGCTTGCGGCGGCGGTGCGGGAAATCTCCTTTGCCGCACAGTATGATTTTATCGTGATCAACGATGAGATAGAAACGGCGAGACAGCAGCTTCTCTGCGCGATCGGCGCCGGAAAAATGCTTTCCCGCATTCAGAAAAACAAGATTGAAGAGGTGCTATACCATGCTCAGACCTGCCATGATTGAAATGCTGAAACCCGATCAGGACTGCTATTCCTTTGTTGTTGCGGTGGCTAAGCGCGCCCGCGAACTGGCCGATGAGGCGGAGGAAAAGCACGAGATCATCGACGAGAAGCCGGTGCGGCTGGCCATCGACGAATTTGCCGACGGCGAGACCTCCTTTGACCGCGAACACCACGCCAGCTGAACCGGGCCATGAAGCTGGCCCAGGTCGTCGTTGACAAAGCTTCTCCGGCCTATGATAAACCCTATGATTATCTTCTGCCCGATTCGATTCCGGCCCGCGCCGGCTGCCGGGTCCTTGTGCCGTTCGGCGCAGGGAGCAGGAGCCGGATTGCGATGGTGCTGGAGATCCGGGAAGGGGAGGCGCCTGCGCGCGCAAAGGCGGTGGCGGCGCTGCTTGACCCTGAGCCGCTGCTCTCGGAAGAGGGCCTCTGGCTGCTGCGGCTGCTGCATGACACCACCTTCTGCGGATGGTTCGATGCGGTGCGCGCTCTTGTGGTTCCCGGCGCCGGCATGAAGCTTGAACTGGGCATTACTCCCGTGCGGGGATTGGACCCGGAAGCACTCGCGCTGCTGCCCCCCGACGCCAGACGCCTCTATGAGATTCTCTGTGCCCGGCGCGGCGCCGTTTTGGAGCAAAGGGCGCTCGCGGCCGCGGGACTTTCCGCCGATGCGCCCGCGCTGGCCGAGCTATTGGAACGGGGATTTGCCAAACGCGAACAGCTCGTCCGCAAGCGGATTGTCGATGAACGGGCGGTGATGGCCCGCCTGCTGGAAGGGTATGGGGAGCATCCGCATACCGAAAAGCAGCAGAAGATCGTCGAACTGCTCGAACAGGTTGGATGCGCTTCGGTTCGGGAACTCTGCTACTTTACCGGCGTGACCCGCGCGGTGGTTGACCGGATGCGGAAAAGCGGCATGGTGGAGCTTTATGAGGAGCTTACCCCCCGCCGTGCCTCCCCCCGGACAGCCGGTCCGACCGATACCGGGCCGATCTGTCTTTCTCCCTCTCAGCAGGCCGCCTTTGACCTGCTTTCAAAGGTCGGACGCAGCCCAAAGGCGGAGGTGTCCCTGCTGCATGGAGTCACCGGCAGCGGGAAAACGCAGGTTTTCCTCCGGCTGATCGAAGAAACCCTCTCCCGGGGACGCGCCGCGCTGGTGCTGATCCCCGAGATTTCACTCACTCCCCAGACCGTTTCAAAATTTTCGGCCCGCTTCGGCTCGCTGGTGGCGGTGCTGCACTCCTCTCTCTCGATGACCGAACGGTTTGACGAGTGGCAGAGAATCCGCGGCGGCGCGGCCCGCATCGTCGTCGGGACCCGCTCGGCGGTCATGGCGCCGCTGGAGAACATCGGCCTCATTGTGATCGACGAGGAGCAGGAGCATACCTACCATTCGGAAAGCGCTCCGCGCTACCATGCCCGCGACATTGCCAAGCACCGGGCGGTGCGGCATCGCGCGCATCTGCTGCTCTGCTCGGCCACTCCCTCGATTGAAAGCTATTATTACGCTCTTTCCGGAAAGTACCATCTCGCCTGCCTCCCCGAGCGGTATTCGGGCAATCTGCTGCCTGAGGTACTGACCGTTGATATGAAAACCGCACCGCTTGCCGCCGGCTCCCAGACCCTCTCGGAGGAGCTCTGTGAACAGCTCCGGGAGACCTTCGAGCGCCGCGAGCAGGCGATTTTATTATTAAACCGGCGCGGTTACCACACCCTTGTCAAATGCTCCTCCTGCGGAGAGGTTTACCGCTGCCCCAATTGCTCGATTCCGCTGACCTATCACGCCGCCAACCGGCGGATGATCTGCCACTACTGCGGATATTCGGTTCCGGCCGATGCCCCCTGCCCCTCCTGCAAAAGCGCAATGCTGCGCCAGACCGGTGTGGGAACCCAGCGGGTGGAGGAAGAGCTGCACGCCCTTTTTCCGGATGCGAGGGTTCTGCGGATGGACATGGACACCACCATGTCCCGCTTTGCCCATGAACGCGGCTTCGGCGCCTTTTCCAGAGGAGAATACGACCTGATGATCGGTACCCAGATGGTGGCCAAGGGGTTGGATTTCCCCAACGTGACGCTGGTAGGGGTGCTCGCCGCCGATCAGTCGCTGTATGCCGAGGACTTCCGCGGCTATGAGAGAACCTTTTCGCTGATTACCCAGGTGGTGGGCCGCTGCGGCCGGGGCGATAAGCCGGGGCGGGCGGTCATCCAGACCTTCGACCCCGAAAACCGGATCCTCACTCTTGCGGCGGCGCAGGATTACCGCGCCTTCTATCAGGAAGAGATCGGCTACCGGCGTGTGGGGCTTTATCCGCCGTTCTGCGACATCGCCTGCGTCGTATTTTCCAGCGTGGAGGAGGCTGAGGCGGTTCGCGCCGCGCGGGACTACGCTTCCCGTTTCGTCGAGCTGGCGCGCGAGCAGTATTCCGGCCTTCCGCTGCGTCTGCTCGGTCCGGCCGAGTGCAGTCCATACCGGGTAGCGGGGCGGTACCGCTGCCGGCTGCTGGTTAAATGCCGGGGCGACCGGAGCACCCGCTCCCTTTTTGCCGGCCTGTTTGAATGGTATTACGCACAGCGCTTTGCCGCGGCGCTGACCCTTGATTTTTATTATGATTCCAACGTGTGACGGCCTTTTGGGCCGGAACTGCCTTTCCGGCCGCGGAAAGGGGAAATGAGAAAGGAAGGAACGGAAAAGATGGCGATTCGCAATATTCTGCGCGATTCGGACGGAAGGCTCCGCAAAAAGAGCCGGCCGGTTGAACGCTTTGACGAAAGGCTCCTCGAGCTTCTCGGGGACATGGCCGACACGATGCACAAGGCCGACGGAGTTGGCCTTGCGGCTCCCCAGGTCGGAATCCTGCGCCGGGCGGTGGTCATTGATATTGGTGAGGGAGTGATCGAGATGGTCAATCCCGAGATTGTCTGGAAGAGCGGGGAACTGGTGGACGACGCCGAGGGATGCCTTTCCTCCCCCGGCGAATATGGCATGGTCAAGCGTCCTCAAAAGGTAAAAGCTGTTTACCGCGACCGCGGCGGCGTCCGGCGTGAGCTGGAAGGGGAGGGCCTGCTCGCCCGCGCCATCTGTCATGAGCTTGACCATCTCGATGGGGTGCTTTTCAAGGACCTCGCCAGTGAAATGCTTGACCCGGAGGAGCTGGGCTGATGCGGATCGTTTTTATGGGAACCCCCGATTTTGCCCTTCCGTCCCTTCAACGGCTGATTGACGACGGGCATGAGCTGGCCGCGGTCTACTGCCAGCCGGATAAACCGCAGGGGCGTCATTTTGCCCTGACTCCGCCTCCGGTCAAGATCCTTGCGCAGAGGTACGAGATCCCGGTCGAGCAGCCTGCGACCCTGAAAAATGAAGAAGCCCAAAAGCGCCTCGCCGGATTTTGCCCGGAGCTGATCGTCGTCGCCGCCTATGGCAAGATTTTGCCGCGCGCGGTGCTTGAACTGCCGGGGCACGGCTGCATCAATGTTCATGGGTCCCTGCTTCCCCGTTACCGCGGCGCCGCGCCGATCCAGTGGGCGGTCATCAACAATGAGCCGAAAAGCGGGGTCACCATCATGCGGATGGCCGAAGGACTCGACACCGGCGATATGCTGCTGGCGCGGGAAACGCCCATCGGGCCGGATGAGACGGCGGGAGAGCTCTTTGACCGCATCGCGGTGCTGGGAGCACAAGCGCTTTCCGAGGCGGTGGCGGGCTTCGACGCGCTGGTTCCCATCCCGCAGGACGATGCGTTCGCCTGCTGGGCGAGGCCGCTGACAAAGGCCGACGGCGAAACCGACTGGAGCCGTGCCGCCGAAGAAATTTATGCACAGATCCGCGGCGTCAGCCCATGGCCGGGCGCTTACACATTTTTAGATGGAAAACGGCTTAAAATACAGAAGGCGGCGCGCTGTGCGGTTTCGGTTCCGTCCGGCTGCCGCGCCGGCGCGGTGTTCGCCCTGGAGGACGGCTGCCCGGTTGTCGCATGCGGCACCGGCGCGATCCTGCTGCGGGAGGTTCAGCTCGAGGGCGGCCGCTGCATTACAGGGGCCGAGTTTGTCCGGGGACAGCGGATTCTGCCCGACTGCTCGACGCTGCTCGGCAGAAATTCAGCCGACTAAAAAAGGAAGTGGTTTTCGTTGTTCTACTTTCCCTTTGATTCCTACTATTTTATTCTGGTGATTCCGGCGATCCTGCTTTCGATGTGGGCGCAGTCGAAGGTGCAGTCCACCTTTTCCCGCTATCAGCGGATGCGCGCCGCCTCAGGACTGACCGGATGCGATGTCGCACGACGGATTTTGGACGAAAACGGCCTGTACGACGTGCGGGTTGAGCGGATTGCGGGCTCCCTGACCGATCACTACGATCCCGGTGCGCGGGTGGTGCGCCTTTCGGAGAGCGTCTGGGGAAGCGGCTCGGTCGCGGCTCTGGGGGTCGCCGCCCACGAGACGGGCCATGCGGTGCAGCACGCGCAGCATTATGCGCCCCTGACCATCCGCAACGCGGTGATTCCTGTCACCAACTTCGGGGCCAAGCTTTCAATGCCCCTTTTGATGATCGGCCTGCTGTTGGGGTATCCTTCGCTGGTCAGTCTCGGCATCCTTGCATTTTCGCTGGTGACCTTTTTCCAGCTGATCACCCTGCCGGTTGAGTTCAACGCCAGCTCCCGTGCGATGCGCACCCTTGTGGACGGCCATATTCTGCGCGACGAGCAGGAGATCGACGGTACGCGCCGGGTTCTTTCGGCCGCTGCGCTGACCTATGTGGCGGCGCTGATTGTCTCGGCGGCGCAGCTCCTGCGGCTGATTCTGCTGTTCGGCAGAAGACGCAGGGATTAAGCCGCGGCGGATATCCTGCGGCGCCGGTTCCGCATGACGCGGGGCAGGAACCGCATTCCCCATTCCGACAGCAAAGTGAGGTCAACCGATGAAATCATCCCGCCAGGTCGCGGCAGAGGCGCTTTTGCGCGTCGAACGCGGCGGATATTCCCAGCTTACCCTCGACGCCGCGCTTACCAAAGCGCGGCTGTCGGTGCGTGATGCGGCTTTTTGCACCGCCCTCTTTTATGGGGTGCTCGAACGCCGTCTGACGCTGGATCACTGCATCGCGGCCTATGCCCGTCATCCTCTCTCCGATACGGTGGCACAGATTCTGCGGCTTTCGTTTTATCAGCTGCTCTATCTCGACGCGGTGCCGCGCCATGCGGCGGTTGACGAGGGGGTGAATCTCACCCGTGCGATGGGGCAGGCGCGGGCGAGCGGAATGGTCAACGGAATGCTGCGCAGCTTCCTGCGGGACGGCTGCCGGCTTCCGCCTGTTGAAGGGGATGCGACGGCCCATCTGATGATTGAGTATTCCTGTGGCGAGGCGGTCGTCCGGCGCCTGCTCGAGACCTATGGAGAGGAGAGCGCCCGTGAAATCCTCGCCGCTTCGATCGGCCGCCCGCCGCTTTATATCCGGGTGAATCCGCTGAAAACCGACCCGGATACCCTGCTTTCCCATCTGGAGAAGCACGGCTGTGCGGCGAAGGCCCGGCTGCTTGATGGAAACTGTCTCGAGATGAGCGGTGATCCGGTGCATACCGTTTCGCACAAGCTCGGCTACTTCCATGTGCAGGATTACTGCTCACAGCAAGCGGCGCTCGCCCTCGAACCGGCTCCCGGATCGCGGGTGCTCGACTGCTGCGCGGCTCCCGGCTCCAAGAGCTTTGTGCTCGCCGGGCTGATGGAGGACCGGGGAGAAATTCTCGCCTGCGATGCGTCCGCCGGTCGGCTTTCTCTTGTCGAGGCGGGTGCGAAGCGGCTGGGTATCAGCTGCATTGCCGTCCGGGCGCAGGATGGGACCGTTTACGAGCCTTCGCTCGGATTATTTGACCGGGTGCTCTGTGATGTGCCCTGCTCGGGGCTTGGCGTGCTGCGCCGCAAGCCGGAGATCAAGTACCGGGACGAAGAGGCTTTCGGCGGCCTGCCCGCCCTACAGTATAAAATTCTGGAAACGGCCGCAAACTACCTGAAGCGGGATGGAATGCTGGTCTATTCCACCTGTACCATTCTTCCCGGGGAGAACGAGCGGGTCGTTTCCCGCTTCCTGCGGGAGCACCCCGCGTTTGCGCCCGCGCCGTTTGGAGAGGACGACTGGCATTCCACCCATCTGCCGGAAATCGGCGGCGGAGACGGATTCTTCATCTCACGAATCAGGAGAGTCGAATGAACGAAGCGGTTGAAAAGGTCGATATTCTTTCGATGCTGCCCGGCGAGCTGGAAGCGATGCTTGCCGAGCTTGCGCAGCCGCGTTTCCGGGCGGGACAGCTCTTTTCCTGGCTGCACGAAAAGCGGGCCGGATCATTTGAAGAAATGACCAATCTGCCCTCCGCCCTGCGAAACGCCCTTGCCGAACGGTGTGAGATAGCCCCGGTCGCAGAGCGCCGGCGGCAGCAGGCGAAGGACGGAACGGTGAAATTCCTCTTTGCGCTGGGGGACGGAAACACGATTGAATCGGTGCTGATGCGCCATGACTACGGAAATTCGCTCTGCATCTCCTCGCAGGTGGGGTGCCGGATGGGCTGCAAGTTCTGTGCCTCGACGATCGGCGGCAGGATCCGGGATCTGCGCCCCTCTGAAATGCTTGGCCAGATTTACGCGGCCGGCCGGCTGACGGGCGAACGGATCGACAGCATTGTGATGATGGGAATCGGGGAGCCGCTTGATAATTTTCAGAATGTCGGGAGGTTTCTGGAGCTGGTCCATCACCCGAAGGGGCTGAACCTCTCACACCGGCACATCTCCCTTTCCACCTGCGGGCTGGTTCCGATGATCGACGAGCTGGCCAAACAGAAATACCAGCTTACCCTCTCGGTTTCACTGCATGCCTGTGATAATGAGACGCGCGACCGGATTATGCCGGTCAACCACAGCTACCCCATCGAAGAGCTTCTCGCCGCCTGCAAACGGTATTTTGCGGAGACTGGCCGGCGGATTTCCTATGAGTATTCCCTGATCGCGGGGGTCAATGACAGCCCTGAACAGGCGAAACGGCTGCTGGCCCTGCTGCGGGATCAGAGCTGCCACGTCAATTTGATTCCGGTCAACCCGGTTGCCGGGACGGGCTTTCAGCGCGGCAGCCGCAGGGACGCCGAGGCGTTTCGGGATGTTTTGACAGCCGGAGGGCTTTCCGCGACGATCCGGCGGGAGCTGGGAACCGAAATCGACGCCGCCTGCGGACAGCTGCGGCGCAACGAAGCAAGGAAGGAGGGCGATCCGGTATGTGGATGACGGGCGAAACCGATGTCGGCCAGAAACGAAAAAGCAATCAGGATACCTTTCTGACTGAACAGCTTTCCGGCGGGTCCGGCCTGCTGCTCGTCTGTGACGGCATGGGCGGTGAGCGGGGTGGCGCGGTCGCCAGCGGACTGGCGCTTTCCGCCGCGGCGGAAAGCCTGCGCCGCTCGGTCGGTGCGGGGATGAATGAAAACTCGATCCGCCGCGCTCTGGAATGCGCGGGTGCGGCCGCCAACGCCGCCGTCTTCGATGCCGCCTCACAGGACGCCGCCCTGCACGGCATGGGCACCACCCTTGTCGGCGCGGTGGTGCAGGAGGACAGCGCCCACTTTCTTCACGCGGGCGACTCCCGCGCCTATCTGCTGCGGGATGACCTGCTGACCCAGCTCACCGTCGATCACACAGTGGTGCAGATGCTGGTTGACCGGGGCGAAATCAGCGAGAGGGATGCGAAGGTGCACCCGCAGAGACATTATATCACCCGTGCGGTCGGGGTGGGGGAACAGCTGCGCTATGATATCTTTTCGATCGACCTGCTGCCGGGCGACGCTCTGCTTCTGTGCAGCGACGGACTCTACAATTACCTGAGCCACGAGGACCTCTGCGCGCTGGCCGCCGTCGCACTGCGCTGCGGCAGTGCGAAGCCGCTGATCGACCGCGCCAATGAAAACGGCGGCGGTGACAACATCACGGCGGTGCTCTGCCGGACCGCAAACAGGGAGAAGTAACATGGACAACTACATCGGCAAAAAAATAGAGGGCCGCTACCTCGTCAATGAGCTGATCGGGGTCGGCGGGATGGCCAATGTCTATAAGGCCACGGACGTCACCGACGGCAAGACGGTGGCGGTCAAGGTGCTGCGCGAGGAATTCTGTGACAATGAGGAGTTTCTGCGCCGCTTTAAGAACGAGAGCAAGGCGATCGCCATGCTGTCCCATCCAAATATCATCAAGGTCTATGATGTCTGCTTCTCTCATAAGATTCAGGTGATTGTGATGGAATATGTCGATGGCATCACCCTCAAGGAATACCTCGAGGAGCAGAGTCCTCTCTCCTGGAAGGAGACGCTGCATTTCACCACCCAGGTGCTGCGCGCGCTTTCACACGCCCATTCCAAGGGGATTGTGCACCGGGACATCAAGCCGCAGAACGTCATGCTGCTGCCGAACGCCCAGATCAAGATCACCGACTTTGGGATTGCCCGCTTTGCGCGCAGCGAAGCGAGAACCCTGACCGACCGGGCGATCGGTTCGGTGCATTATATCAGCCCAGAGCAGGCGCAGGGCGAACACACCGACCAGCGGGCCGACCTGTATTCGGTCGGGGTGATGCTCTATGAGATGCTGACTGGGCAGCTTCCGTTTGATGCCGACAGCCCGGTTTCGGTGGCGCTCAAGCAAATCGAGATGGAGCCGCCGATGCCCCGCAGCATCAATCCCGAAATTCCCGAGGGGCTCGAGGAAATCACCATGCGGGCGCTGCAGAAGGACCCGGAGCAGCGGTATCAGTCGGCCGACGAAATGCTCGCGGATATCGAGGAATTTAAGGCGGATCCCTCGGTACGGTTCGAGTATGATTACCTGACCGATCCGGCTGCGGAAAAGGCCCGCTGCCGCCGTGCGATTCTGAGCCTCAAGAAGGGAAAAGCGCCGATGAAGCCCGACGAAGCAAAACGTGATACGCCGCGCCGCGCCCCCCGCCGCCGGGATGGGGAGGAGCGTCCCCGCGCGCGGCATACAGCTCCGGCGGAGGAAGAGGATCAGCGTCCGGTCCGCCGTTACGGCGAGGAGGAGCGCCGCCCCCGCCGGGACCGCGGCGGGGAACCCCGCCGTCTGCCCAAGGAGGACTACCAGGAGGAGCGGAGCGGCTCGGTGCTGATGGCGTTGGCCGGCATCACCGCCGCTTTTGTGGTGATTTCGATCGTCTTCATCGGAGCAATGCTCTATCTGAACAACCCGCTGGAGAAGGTGCCGGATGTGCAGGTGCCGGATTTCAAGGGACTGAAGTATGACGCCGTCACCAAAGCCGAGGAATACAGCAGCTTTACCTTCGAGGTTGAGGATAACCAGTACAACGACCTATATGAGCGCGGGGCGATCATCAGCCAGAAGCCGAAGGAAGGAACGAAGGTCAAGCCGAACTCGGTGGTGCGTGTTGTGGTTTCCAACGGCACGAAGGTGGTCAAGATGCCGAACCTCATCGGCCTTGAGGAAACCGAGGCCTATTACCAGCTTGCCGAACTGGATCTCGAATATCAAAAGGTTGAGATTTTCTCGGATCAGACCCCCGGCACGGTGGTCGGCACCGAACCGGGTTATGACAGTGAGATTCCCGCTTCGACTGTGGTGAAGGTTCAGATCAGCATGGGGCCGGAAAATAAGATCGTCGAAGTGCCCGACCTCAAGGGCAAGAGCATCGACGCCGCCCGCGCCGCGCTGGAGGAGCTCGGCCTGGAGGTCGGCGGCATCAGCTATGTGCCGAGTGACGAAAAGCGGGATGTCGTTCTTTCACAAGATCCCGCGCCGACCTCTCAGATGTCAACGGGAGGCTTTGTCAACCTCAATGTCTCGGCCGGAGAAGGGCAGTCGAACCTGATAACCCTGCATATCCCGCTGCCGAAGGATGTGGAGGAAATCGTCAAGATGCAGGCGATGTTTGACGGCAAGATTCTCAGCGAAGAACGGGTGCAGCCCTCGACCGCCCGGTTCTGGAAGCCTACGTTCCAGGGAACGGGTACCGCTAAAATTTTTATCCTCTACAACGATTTCCTGTACCAAACCTATGAGGTCAGCTTCGGAACCGGCGCCTATACGCTGGTGGAGGATAACTCCGCCAATGTGACCGGCCAGAGTTCCTCCGCGCAGGGGACAACGCCATGAGAGAGGGCAGAATCGTCCGTCAGACCGGCGGCTTCTACTATGTTGACTGCGGCGGAGAGGTCTTTTCCTGCCGCGCGCGCGGCCTGTTCCGCAAAGAAGGAGTGACCCCGCTGGTGGGGGACCTCGTCCGCATGGAGGAAACAGAGCCGGGCTGCGGCTTTGTGGTCGAAATTCTTCCGCGCCGGAACAGCCTGATCCGGCCGCCGGTCGCCAACGTCGATCTGCTTCTGCTGATCCTCTCGATTGCCGATCCCGCGCCCAATTTAACGGTAGTCGATAAGCTGCTGGCCATCGCGGAATATAAGGGGATCGACGTCTCGATCGTCGTGACCAAGTCGGACCTTGCCGATCCGTCCGGACTTTGCCGGATTTATCGGGAGGCGGGCTATCCGGTGGCGGCGCTCAACAGCCTTTCCGATTCGCCCGATGCCATCCGGGAAATGATCCGGGGGAAGCTCTGCGTGCTGGCGGGAAACACCGGCGTGGGGAAATCCACCCTTTTAAACGCCATGGAACCCTCCCTGACGCTGCGCACCGGCGAGACGAGCCGTAAGCTCGGACGCGGCAGGCACACCACGCGCGTGACAGAGCTGTTTGAGCTTGCGGGGGGAATGATTGCCGATACGCCGGGCTTTTCGGCGCTTGAAACGGCTCAGTTTGAGCGGATCCGCAAGGAGGAGCTTGAGCTTTGCTTCCGGGAGTTTGAGCCTTACCGCACCGGCTGCCGTTTTACCGGCTGTTCCCATACCAAGGAGAAGGGGTGCGGGGTTCTTGCCGCGGTCGAGCGGGGCGAGATCCCTCTGTCGCGGCATAAAAGCTACTGCGAAATGTATGAGGAGGCGCGGCAGATCAAGGATTGGGAGGTTGTCGGATGAAGCGGTGCATTGTTTTTTGCGCGGGGGAGGCGGGGCCTCTCCCGTCCGGTTTTTGTATCGAACCGGAGGACCTGGTTATCGCCTGCGATGCGGGTTACCGGAGCGCGCGTGAAGCGGGCGTCCAGCCGCATCTTCTGATCGGTGATTTCGACTCGCTGGGGGAGCCGCTGCCGGAGGGGATTGAAACTCTCCGCTTTCCGGTTGAGAAGGATGACACCGACGGGATGCTGGCGCTCCGTGAAGGGCTGCGCCGGGGCTTCCGCCGCTTTGTCCTGTTCTTTGCGCTCGGCGGACGCCTTGATCACACCATCGCCAATCTGCAGGCGCTTGTCTTTTTGCAGGAGCATGAAGCGGAGGGAATGCTGATCGGACCCAATGACACAGTCAGGCTTCTCACGCCGGGCAGCCTGACCCTTCCGCGGCGGGATGGCTTTACCCTTTCGATTTTCGCCTGCGGCGGAGAAGCGCGCGGGGTGACGCTGACCGGAATGCAGTATCCTCTGAAGGAAGCGACGGTGACGACCGCCTTTCCGATCGGACTGGGAAACCACATTCTCGCGGCACAAGGGCGGATCGATCTGCGGCAGGGGAAGCTGCTGGTGGTCGAATCGCGGATTAACTGAAAAGATTCCGTCATATCACGCAGGTCCGGGAGCTTCACGTTTTGATTGCCGCCCCGGAAAGAAAAAACCGCGCGAAAATTCAATCGCATTTTTGAAGCGGTTTTAGATTACATAATTTGGGAGAATCAACTGTGCTGTTTTCAAAAAAGGATATCACTCGCCTGCTGGTACCGTTGGTGGTCGAGCAGATGCTGGCTGTAACGATTGGAGTGGCCGATACGGTGATGGTCGCATATGTCGGAGAAGCGACCGTCTCGGGCGTCTCACTGGTTGACTCGATCAATATGCTCATCATTCAGGTGTTTGCGGCCCTTGCCACCGGCGGCGCCATCGTCGTGGCTCAGTATATCGGGCGCGGCGACCACAACCGCGCGAAAGAGGCGGCGCGCCAGCTCTTTTTTGTCGTAACAGCGATCGGCGTGGCTGTTTCGCTGATCTGCAGCATCTGGCGGATCGAGCTGCTCCGTCTGGTCTATAAGACAGTGGAGCCGGCCGTGATGGAAGCTTCGCAGGAATACTTTCTGCTGATTGCCGCCTCCTATCCCGCGTTCGCGATTTACAATGCAGGCGCGGCTCTTTTCCGGGCGCAGGGCAACTCGCGGGTCTCGATGATGACCGCTTTGATGATGAATATTCTCAACATCGGCGGCAACGCGATTTTTCTGTTTGCCTTTGATATGGGAGCCTTTGCGGTCGGCCTCGGAACGATGCTCGGACGTGTTGCAGGCGCGGCTGTGATGCTCTGGCTGATCCGCAAGCCGGGAAATCTTGTCTCGGTTGAGCATTTCCTGCCGTACCGTTTTGAGAAGAAGATGGTCGCTACCATCCTGCGGATCGGGGTGCCGACCGGTATGGAAAACGGAATGTTCCAGTTCGGAAAGCTGTTGGTTGCAGGACTGGTTTCCTCCTTCGGAACCGCCGCCATTTCGGCCAATGCGGTTTCCAACTCCATCTCCAACTTTGCCTGCATTCCCGGCCAGGCGGTAGGCTTAGCGATGATTACTGTCGTCGGGCAGTGCATCGGAGCAGGAGAATACGGGCAGGCGCGTACTTATACCAAGCGTCTGCTCGGGATGGCCTATCTCTTTGGCGGCTCGCTCAATGTTCTGATGATCCTCCTGATGAAACCGATGGTTACCTTTTTTCCGCTCTCTCCGGAGGCGCTGCGCCTCGGCTATATCTGCGCCACCATGCATGCGGCGGCGTGGCTTGTCTTTTGGCCGACGGCCTTTGCATTGCCGAACGGACTGCGGGCGGCGGGCGACGTAAAATTTACGATGGGGGTTTCCGTCATCATTATGTGGACCTGCCGCATCGGTCTGAGCTATGTTTATGGCGTCTGGCTTGGCTTGGGGCTGATTGGCGTTTGGCTTGCGATGATCAGCGACTGGGTGGTTCGTACCGTCGTCTATCTCTGGCGGTTCCATGGGGAACGGTGGCTTCGGCACCATGTTGTTTGAAGACCTGGACAATAGTGAAAGCTCATCTGTAAATAGCGTCGGGCCGAGATCAGTGCAGAATGGCTGCACTGGTCTCGGCCCGACGCTTGATATTTCGATATTTTGGCTGAGTCGCCGTAAAAATCAACTGTTTTAAGACCGCTTCGTGCCAGCACGGGTTTTGGCGGAGGGCATGATAACGCTGCGGCCCGACGCTTGATATTTCGATATTTTGGCTGGACTGCCGTGAAAACCGGCTGTTTTAAGACTGGTTCGGCACCGGCACAAGATTTGGCGGAGGGTTATGGCGATTCCTCCTGCCGCCGCTTCCGCAGCATTGCGCCGGGGCATGCCTTTCCGTCGAAGTGAATGCTGACCTTCATCAGCGGATGCCGGGCGGCTTCAAGCGGATTACCATCTTCATCGCGCAGGTCATCGGCGGCCAGTGCACGCGGCGGACACCCCGGTTCGAGCAGCTCAAGCGAGTCGCCGTTTTGGAATCGGTTGCGTTCGGTGAGATAAAGCCTGCCCTCTCCACAGCGTTCGACGATGGCGCTGACCTCCCAGTTCTGCACATATCCGCCGGGGCGGTAGCTTTGCATGACCGGCTCCCGTCCGTAGTAGAATCCGGTGCAGTATTCCCGGTGAGAGATGGTGGAGAGCTCGGCAACCGCCCAGTCCGGCGCACAGGCGCCCTGCACCGCCGCATCGAGGGCGGCCCGATAGGCGTTGGTCACGATCCCGACGTAGTAGGCGGATTTCGCCCGTCCCTCGATCTTGAAGCTTCCCACCCCGGCCTCGGCCAGCTCGGAAAGATGCTCAATCATGCAGAGATCCTTCGCGTTGAGAATGGTGGAACCCCGCTCATCCTCGAAAACCGGAAGAAAGATGCCGGGACGCTTCTCTTCCATCAGATGATAGTTCCAGCGGCAGGGCTGGGAACATTCGCCGCGGTTGGCATCGCGGCCGGTCAGATAGTTTGAGATTACACACCGGCCGGAAACCGACATACACATCGCGCCGTGGATAAAGGTTTCAAGCATGAGATCGGAGGGGGTATTTTGACGGATGACCCGGATTTCCTCCATCGTCAGCTCGCGGGCGAGCACCACCCGCCGTACTCCCATTTCGTAAAGAGCATTGGCGGTAAGATGATTGACGATTCCGGTCTGGGTAGAGGCGTGCAGCTCCATCCGGGGCAGCAGGCGGTGCGCCAGTGCCAGAACCCCAAGGTCGGCAATGATCAGCGCGTCAACCCCGCAGTGAGCGGCGCTCTGTAAAAAGTCGGGCAGCTCGTCGATTTCTCCACCGCGCGGCAGGGTATTGACGGTGAGGTGGACCGATACGCTCCGGGCGTGGGCGTATTCCGTCGCCCGCGCCAGCTCGTCAAGCGAAAAATTAGGCGAGGCGCTGCGCATCCCAAAACGGTCAGCTCCAAGATAGACAGCGTCGGCGCCATAGCGGATCGCGGTTTTCAGCCGCTCAAAGTCCCCGGCGGGACAGAGCAGCTCCGGCTTCAATCTCATGGAAACCCTCCTGTTCAATCATAGCCGCGCGTTAAACGCGCGGTGTGCCCCAGCGCTGAAAGGGCACGATACCGGCAAGCGCAAGACGCACCGAATTTCTTTGCATTCGCATCACTTGCCCCACTGCCCGTAAGCGGGCCGACACCGTTCCGGCGATGGCCCACACTATATTTCAAGTTTGTTGTCAGCAGATCTCTTCGCCCGATGCTTGAAGCTGAAGTTTTTCTTCATGGGCGGAGCTGGTGGTTCTATTCGCCAAGGCTATAAAAGAGGGAGCGCCGCAGGAGCGGCGCTCCCTCTTCCGCCTATGAGCAGGATACCCTTTCACCCAAATGGACATCGGTCGCCGTCAACTCCCTTTTCCGCCGGTGCGCAGAAAAGACGTCCCTTTCGCCGGCGGACAATAGGAATACTTTTACTGACAGAGGAAGACACCGCAAATCAGAAAGGGGCAAGAGCACAGCGGAATGAAATCACTGTTTGGGTGATTCCGGTGCGGGGGAACGCAAGTGGGAAATGCTTCGTGACTCTTGAGCAAACCGGTATCACACCTTTAAGGGATGGGACAACGATGTCTTTAAGATGTGGCTTTGATTGTCAAAAGAGCATTTTTTCTTTGACCTGACTGGGATTTTGAAAAGGCACAGGCGTGCACGCGGCTTGTAATTCTCCGAAGAAAGTTTTCGGCGGAGCATCATTCACAACTCAAGTTCCGTCAGAAAGGACAGGCGCACAGCGACAGGCTTCGACCATTTTACTGCACATCGGTGCCGTGGGTGGCCCCGCCCGCGGCGGCGGCCCTGCGAACGTTGGCATAATGCTCGTTGAGAGTGCTGCTGTAATAGTATTTTCCTTCCGAGTCGGTGACGAAGAAATAGTAGTCGGTTTCAGCGGGGCTGACCGCCGCATGAATTGCGTCGAGTCCCGGTGAGCAGATCGGTCCGACCGGAAGCCCCTGACAGACATAGGTGTTATAGGCGTCGAGAATCTTCTGCAGACGCGCCTGCTCCTCCTCTGTCTGGGGCCGTCCGAGGATTTCCCGCCCGAAGGCGTCCTTCAGATCCTCGGCGTAATGGACGGTCACGTCCGACTGGAGCATTGGCAGTCCGGCCGTCAGGTTATCGATCCGATTGTGGAAAACGGAGGAAACAATCACCATTTCGTCGGGATTCCCAGCCTCCTTCTGGATGATTGAGGCCAGAGTAATCGCCTGATCGAGGGTCATGCCCGCGTTCTGAATTTCTTCATAGACCTCCCCCATCACCCGTGCGGAAAAGTTGCGAAGGAATTTTTTGGCGACCGATTGAACGTTTTCGCCCACATAAAAATCATAGGTGTCGGGGAAGAGGTACCCCTCAAGGCGGTAGAAGCGCAGCTCGTCCTCCGGAAGCATATTCAAAAACTCGTAGTCGAATTCAGCGGCCTGCAGGCATTCGATCAGCGCGTCGGCAGCGCAGACATTGTTTTCTTCAAGAAGGTCCGCGATTTCCCGCAGCGCCATCCCCTCGTGGAAGGTAATCCGAACCTCTTCCTTAACGGTGTCTCCGATCCGCAGGGTGGTGATGATCCGGTCATAGCTCATGTTGGAGTTGAGGATATAGTCGCCCGCCTGAAAGGTATCGCCCTTTCCGCGCAGACGCGCGTAGGCGGAGAAGGTAAAGGGGTGCTCAATGACGCCCTTCTCCCCGAGCAGGGCGGAAATTGTCCGCAGGCCCATCCCTTCTTCGATGGTCAGTTCGATCTGCTGGTCAGGCTTGCCGAAAGCGAGCAGATCGGTCGCACTGGTCAGTCCGAAGATCGCGAGGGCGCCCGATGCGCCGAGAAAGAGCAGTATCGCGAGAAAAAGGCTGCCGCGCCGCCTCCTGCGCCGCTTTCTGCGCGGGCGGGGCGCTTCGTCATGCTCCTGAATTGGCATTGTTGCGATCCTCCTTAAGTCTCAGTAACCACCCCGGGAGAAGGGGCATAGTATGTAATAAATCATCAATGCGAGGTGAAATTGAAGTGTACGGTAACAATGGCTGCCTGTGGATCATCATCATTATCATTCTTCTGTGCTGCTGCTGCGGCGGCGGATACGGCGGGAACAACGGCTGCGGCTGCAACAACGGGTGCGGCTGCAACAACGGCTGCGGCTGCTGCTGATCCTCCCCCTGCGGCGCAAAGCCGACCCGGCGATGAGGAAAGCGGCCCCCACCAAGGGGCGGGCCGCCCGATTTCGCGGCAAGATGGGCGAGGCGGCAATTGTATGCCGCCAAATACGCTGGTAACCGGCAGAATTTGGGCGACAAATTCACCATGGCGGCAGACGCCTGCCGGAAAGCGGAGCCTACTTCGCTTTCGGCGGGCGCTTTGCCGCGGCAGAATGCGGACGAGCCTCCGTCCTGCCGGGCGGGCAGGCGCGGGCAACAGCGTGGGTAAAATATTCGGTCACAATCAAATCGACCGCCACGTCATAGCGGCCATGCCAAATATGTTCCACAAGGCATTTTTTATAGAGGATCAACGCCTTGACGCCGGGAAAATTGCGCAGGAAGCGGTCGTAATAGCCGCCTCCGTAGCCAAGACGGTATCCCTTGCGGTCGCAGGCGAGCGCGGGAACAACGCAAAGACAACTCTTCCAGTCGGAGAGCAGCCTTTCCGGACTGGGCCGGGGCTCAAGAATGCCGAAGGCCCCCGGCTCGAGATCATCGCGGCTTTCGATGAGATAAAATTCCATCTCCCGGGTGCCGGGGACACATCGCGGCACCGCGACCCGCTTGCCGTCCGCCAGCGCGCGGGCGATGATCTCCTCGGTTCCCACCTCAATCGGGGAGGAAACATAGGTGAGCAGGGTGGAGCAGCGGCGGTAACAGCCAAGCCGCGAAAGCCGGTCGGCGATTCTGCGGTCCGCGGCGTCCTTTTGTTCAGGCGGCATTGAGCGGCGCAGCTCCTTATAGCGGGCGCGCAGGCCGGTCTTATATTCCTTGAGATTGACGGGAGGTTGGACCTGCATCAGTCAAGCACCAGCGAAAGAATGGGGGGAGTCCCATCCTCGCGTTTCCTTTCCTTGAGGTACCATCGGGTCATGGCGAAGGGGCGCGCCCCTTCCTCGTCCGGCAGGGCGGGGAGATCAAGCCGCAGGGTTTTGCGGCCGAACCGCCGGGCAATGGCCGCGAAAACCGGTTCGCAGAGGGAGGAAAAGCCCCATTCTTTGATCAGGACAAGCTCTCCCGCCGGGTGGCAGACGGCGTAACCCGGTTTCCCCTCAAAGGAGAAGGAGAGGGTTTCGCCGCCGAGCAGCCGGGTTTCCCGCTGCTGGTAGGAGAGTGCCTGTTCGTCCCAGCGGCCGTAAAGGGCGCTGGAGCCGAAGTCTCTGTCCCGCAGGGAAAGAAGCTCCGGCAGTGCAACCGGGGAAAGCACGGGCTCAAGCCCTGTGCCGAAACCCGGGGCGATCGAAACAGCGCGGCGGAAAAACTCAGTGGAAAAACCGCGGACGCCGTAATAATCAAAGAGAGAGGCCTCGGCCGGGACAAGCGCCGAAAAGGCAAGGCCCTCGGCGGCAAGGCGGCGGTGAACCTCGCTGAGCAGAAGCGAACTCAGGCCCCGCGAACGGAAGTCCGGGTCGGTGGCCACGGCATAGATATATCGTCCCTCCCAGCGGGCTGCTCCCGAACGGAGAACGATGGGCAGAAGAAAAAGCATTGCGGCAGGTTCCGCGTGATGGGAGGTTCGCGCCACAAGCGTCTGTCCGGGGACAAAGCGGTGTGTAAAGAAGAGGGAGATATAGTCGTCCGGATCGCCGAAGACCCGCTTCCAGAGCCGCATCAGTGCGGCGCGGTCCTCCGGCGCCGCATAGGAGATCTGCGGGGCGCTCATCGCTTTTCCGAAGCGGCGTACCGCTCGTACATCATTGCCGGGCGGTAGGACTCCTTGGCGCGGCGAAGCCCCTCCTCCCCAAGATCGTCCTCGCGGTTGACGTAGGTGTACTGTGAAAGCTCATTTCGGACAAACTGCTGATTGATCATCGGGTAGGCGCCCTGAATTTCAGAAAAGGCTTTTTCGACATGAACGACAAAGGTGTCGTCGGTCGAGGGACTGCCGAAGGTGAAAGCAACCACCCGGCCGCCGGCGCGCAGCAGGCCGCCGACCAGCTCCTGCTCGAAATAGTGTTCAAAGGCGCTTTTGACGGCGCAAGCCTCGCGCTGGAGGCTGTGGGTTTCGAAGCAGCTGTTGTCCTTGCACCATTCGACGCTCATTGCCCATGCTTCATCGATATTCCCGGGGGTGATCCGTTCATAGGACCAATCGGGGTTCTGCTCGATAAAACGGTTGATGTGGTTGCGCTTGCCGTGCAGCTTCTTGCCGGCGAGGGTAGAGAGACTTTCCTGAAGATAGAGATAATCGAAATTATCCCGGATTGGCTTGAAGTTAAAGCGCCCGGGGCAGAGGGCCTCCATTCTTTCAATTCCATCGGCGGGGATGCCGTAGAACGAGAGCGGCATGTTGTTTTGCCTTGCGTCCTCTTCGATCAGTGCGAAGGCGGCCTGCCAGTCGCCCTGTCCCGCGGGATACATATAATGATAAACGGTCGAGCCGCTGCGCGGGATCACAAACCCGTCGAACGGAGCAATCCGCATGGTGTAGGCCTTCGACCAATTAAAAAGGTTGGCAAAGGTATACTCGCTCCCCCGCTGGTTTGCGGCGTGGAAGCATTTGCTGACCCATTCCCGGTCAGCCATCGTGACTTCATGAAACTCCAGCATAAATCCTCCGAGGTGTTAATGTGTTGCGATGATATCGAGAGCGGCTTTGAGCACTGCTCCGGCGATCTCTTCAACCGGAAGCGGCTCGTGCGCCGCGTCGGCGCATGGGATGATTCTCCAGCCGAGCGAACGGGCGGCAAAAAGCGCCGAGACGCGGCAGGAGGCGAGATAGGTGGCGTTTGACTCATGAAGATCCTTCTTCGCCTGATCGCCGTGATAGCGCCGTTCCAGCAGCTTCTGGGAAGCTTCGGGCGGCATGTCGAGATAGATCACTCCGTCCGGAGCGGGCAGGCCGAGCAGACGGTATTCATAGTCGGTCAGCCACCGGATATACCCCTCCCATTCCTCCCGCGGAAGCTTGCCCATCTGGTGGCAGAAATTCGAGGTGGTGTAGCGGTCGGCCAGAATCAGAGCTCCCGCCGCGTAATCCTCCCGCCAGGTCTGCATGAAGCTGATATAACGGTCGAGCGAATAGAAGCTTGAGGCGGCATAGGGGCTGACCTCGTCGAGACGCCCCACCTCGCCGGCAAGGTACATCCTGACCAGTGTGGAGGAAGGGCTGCGGTAATTGGGAAAGGATACCGGGCGGACGATCCGCCCGCGTTCGGTGAGGGCTTGTTCCAGCAGAGCTGCCTGGGTGGCTTTGCCGCTGCCGTCCAGCCCCTCAAGGACGATCAACATGAGGCGGCGTTCCCCTTTCCCAAATAGCGCTCCCGCATTTCGGCGGCCCTTCCACAACTCATTTTGCCCTCCGGACAGGGGCCTGAAACGCAGGGAGGCCCGCTCTTTTCAAATAAAATCGGTGCGGCGTCCTTTACAAGGGCCAGCATCTGGTTTGCCACCTCGCGGATTTCCCACTGGGCGCGGGTGCAGCAGCGGTGGCGGAAGAAGTTGTAGAGGCTTCTCGCGTTCATTGTGACGACCATCCGGGTTTCACAGGCGTTGGGCAGCACAAAGCGGGCGTCCTCGATCGCCATCTTTTCGGCGCGGGAGGAAGCCTGCTTTTCCGGCACCCCTTCGGCAAGAAGCCGCGCACAGTGCTTTTCTTTCAGAATGCCGGTGATTTCCTCATAGCTTGCGGCGGCCGCCCGCATCGCCCGTTCATAGGCGGCAAATGCCCGGCTGTCGGCAGAAATTTCAGGCGGAATGACATATTCAAACGGGGAGAGCCGCACATAGCGCTGACTCTGTACACTGTATGAGGCAATGCGGTGCCGGGTGATCTGCGCGAGCAGCGAGCGGGAAACTCCCTCGATGGCAAAGGTAAAGCTGACATGTTCCACCGGACTCTCATGGCCGAGACCCATGAGCATGTGAATAAAGCTTTCGGTTTTTTCATCGGTCAGGCCGTCAAGCAGCCCCTCGACCGTCTGCGCCGAATAGCAGAGTTTAGCCGCGGCGGCGACCACCCGCTGAGGGTCGGGGGTATGGCAGAGCAGGGTAACCTTGGGCATCGTGATTCCTCCTTTTCGCGCGGCTGCGGGCGGGACCCGCAAAACAGAACGATTCCTGTCAAAACGCGTAATAACACCACTCTATAGTATCGTTTTCAGGGCGGCTTGTCAAGTTGGGAACCAAGTCCCGAAAGCGGAAGACGGCAATGAAAAAGCGGGACGGCAGGCGGATTCCTCCGGGCGGGCGGGGGATGGGAACTCTTTCACCGCTTGGGCAAAAATACTGTAAGGTTTTTCGGCTATCGTGAAAGTGTCACAAAATATCCTCTTATGACTGCAGCATATCGACAAAAATCAATTCCCCTTGTGATTCTTTTTGAGTGTTTTTGTGAGATTTCGTCGTTTGTCCGTAAAATGGGAGATGTCATCCTCCCGGCGGCGGGAATTATCTTGCAAAGGAATGATGCGCGTGTCGGTTTCCCTGAATCTTTATCAGAGTGTTGCGGTGGCGGCGGTCCTTTACTGGATCGGCAGTGCCATCCGCGGAAAAATCAGTTTTTTTCAAAAATTTTGTATCCCTGCCCCGGTCATCGGCGGACTGATTTTTGCACTGCTCGCCCTTGGCCTGCGGGTCAGCGGGCTTCTGCAAATTGAATTTGACACCACCCTTCAGGATGTCTTTATGACAACCTTCTTCACTTCGATCGGCTTTTCCGCCAGCTTCCGGCTGCTCAAAAAAGGATGCGTACAGGTTTTTGTGTTTCTCGGAATCTGCACCCTGCTGGTCGTGATGCAGAACCTGCTGGGAGTCGGTCTGGCCGCGGCTTTTGGGTTGGAGCCTCTGCTCGGACTTGCGGTCGGTTCAATTCCGATGGTCGGCGGGCATGGAACGTCCGCCGCCTTTGGCCCCGAGCTGGTCAATATGGGGATCAGCGGGGCCGCCACCGTTGCCGTTGCCGCGGCCACCTTCGGACTGATCGCGGGCAGCGCGATCGGCGGCCCCATCGCAAACTGGCTGATCCAGCGCAAGCGCCTTGAGGTCCCCGGCCCCGAAGCCGAGCTTGAGGAGGTCGCCGAGGAGGAGAGCCGCCTTCACGGAATCGATACCGGACGGTTCACCCATTCTTTGGTGCTGCTCTTTATTGCCATGGGATTGGGCACGGTGGTCACCGCCTTCTTCAAAAGCAAGGGAATTACAGTTCCCTCCTACATCGGCGGAATGCTGATTGCCTGCGTGATCCGCAATGCGGCGGACGCTTTTTCCGCTGAGCTTCCGCATAAAGAGATCGAGGTGTCGGGAAATGTTTCCCTCGCGCTGTTCCTTTCGATGGCGCTGATGACGCTGCGCCTTTGGGAGCTTGCCTCCCTCGCGCTGCCGATGGTGGTGATGCTCTTTGCGCAGGTTGCGCTGATGGCCTTCTTTGCCGTCTTTGTCACCTATCAGCTCATGGGGCGCGACTATGAGGCGGCAGTGATGGCGGCGGCCAACTGCGGATTCGGCATGGGGGCGACCCCCAACGCGATGGCCAATATGGATGCGGTCACCAGCAGGTTCGGCATTGCGCCCCGCGCCTATTTCATTGTCCCGCTGGTCGGAGGACTGTTCATCGATTTTACCAACAGTCTGGTCATCACAACCTTTGTCAATTTTCTGTCGTAGCCCCGCAAGGAAAAATCGGCGCCCCCCGGAAGTCTCCGGGGGGCGCCGATTTTCAGATCAGTTGCGCGGTACCCGCAGGGAGGAAGCGGGTACTTACAGAAATTCCGCCCGGATTTTGCTGCCGACCGCCGCGAGGGCGCTCTTCGCAAGAATCGCCGTCGGGTCAAGAAGGGGCAGGGGGCTTTCGATCCGGTAATTCTCAAAGGCGAGAGGAAGCTCGGTGCAGCCGAGTACAGCCGCGCACGCGCCGCGGCCGGCAAGATCCGAGAGGACCTGAGCGACCGCCCCGGTCGGCCAGCTCGTCTTCCCCGCCTTCACGCCGCTGTAAATCATCTCCATCAGCGCTTTCTGCCCCTCGGGTCCGGGCGTCAGCAGCTCAATGCCGTGACGCTCGAATTCCCGCGCGTAAACGCCCGAACGGATCGTCCCGTCGGTTGCCAACAGACCGACCGATCCGAAGCCCTTGTCAAGGGCGGCTTTCGCCGTTTCCTCGAGCATATTCAGAAAGGGGACATGGACAAAGCGGCAGATCTCGGGGTAAAAGTAATGCGCCGTATTGCAGCCCATAATCAGCACATCCGCGCCGCCCTGCTCCAGAAGGAGAGCGGCGCGCACCATCTCCGGCAGGGGGTCGGCGCCGCCGTTGAGAATCGCCGCGGTTCTGTCGGAAATGTTGGTGTTGCTGTCGATGAGCACGCGGGGATGCTCCTGGTCATTTGAACTGTCGGCCATTTCAACGATCCTGCGGAAAAGGTCGACGGTCGCCAGCGGCCCCATGCCGCCGAGAATGCCGATGGTCCGGTTTTGCTTTGTTTGCATGGAGGGTCATTCCTTTCAACGCGATACTGGGGTCCGGACCCCGCCAGGCGGGAAATCAGCCGGAATACTTTTCTTCGCCGAGCACCCAGACCTTGCGGATGCCGACCGGCGGAAGATCGGGCTGCATGTAGGAGTTGACGTCTTTGATGGTTTCAGGGTCGAAGAGGACCAGATCGGCGTCCATCCCCTCGCGGATCAGGCCGCGGTCCCAGAGGCGCAGCCTGCGGGCGGGTTCACTGGTGATGTGGCGGATGGCCTCTTCGAGGGGCATCACCTTTTTGTCGCGCACATAGGTGCCCAGGAAGCGGGGGAAGGAGGCGTAGGCGCGGGGATGGGGCTTGCCTCCCACAATGCCGTCGGTACAGACGCAGTGATAGGGGGCCTGCATGACAAACCGGACGTCGTCCTCCGATATGGAGAAGTAGGTGGCGACGACCGAGGTGCCTTCGTGCTGCAGGATGGACAGCACGGCTTCCCCGACTTCCATTCCCAGCTTTCCGCAGATCTCATCCATCCGCTTGCCTTCCATCCAGGTATATTCCCCGGTGGCGACCGAGGCGATCAAAATCGCATGGGCGCCGCCGCGCACCTCGATTTCCTCGCGGGTTTCGGCAAGAATTTTGCGGTATGTTTCGGGATCGCGCAGACGGTCCAGAAATGCCTGCTCGCCGCCGGCAAAGGCCCATCCCGGAGCACAGACCTTGAGTCCGGTGCTGGCGGCTTCCCAGGGATACTGGTCGATCGTCAGATCATAACCCAGCGCGCGGAGGTCGTTGATCTTTGCGATGGACTGATGAACCTTTCCCCAGTTGGGCTTGCCCAGCGCTTTGTGGTGGGAAATCTGCAGACGGACCCCGCTGCCCTGAATGACCCTGACCATTTCATCGATGGATTCGAGCAGAAGATCCTTTTCGTTGCGCATATGTACCATGATGATGCCGTCGTATTGGGCGACAACCTTGGCCAGCTCGATGATTTCGTCCGTTTTGCCGTAGCTTCCGGGCGGATAGATGAGCCCGAGCGAGAGGCCCTTTGCGCCTTCCCGCATGCACCGGGCCAGCAGCTCTTTCATCTGCTCCAGCTCGCCGGGGGTGGGTTCGCGGTTGTCGTTGCCCATGACATTCATCCGAATGGTGCCATGCCCCACGAGACTGACAAAGCGTGCGGCAGGATGGGCCTGTTTCGCATATTCCAGATATTCCCCAAAGCTGCGCCACGGATAGGGACCGTCCAGCCTTCCGGCCAGAGGCGCCATATTATCCGCGATTTCTTTGACCAATTCATCGGTCAAAGGTGCGACGGAGGAGCCGTCCTGACCGAGCGCTTCAGTTGTGATGCCCTGCTGAATCACCGACGCCATTTCCGGGTGCTTGATGATCTCCAGCTCCATGTGGCTGTGGGTGTTGATAAAGCCGGGGGAGAGGGCAAGCCCCTCGGCATCGACCACTTCCCAGCCGGGTTCGGCGGAGATGGTCAGCGCGATCTGCTTGATCTTTTCTCCCTCAATGAGGACGTCTGCGGAAAACGGCCTGTTTCCCGTTCCGTCGTAGACACGTGCGTTTCGGATGAGAATTTTTTTCATTGCCGCAGCTCCTTTGTCATAAATGCCGCGGCGCGCGCCCGCGTTCCGAGGGGGCGCGCCGCGGAGTCATCGGTTTCGTTTATTCGATATGCAGTGCGAAGTCGGGGCAGATCCGTTCGCAGAGCTTGCAGCGGATGCAGTCCTTCTCGTTGACTGCTTCTACGTAATTATAACCCTTTTTGTTGACCTTGTGGGTGGTCTGGAAAACATTTTTCGGGCAGTTTGCGATGCAGAGCCGGCAGCTCTTGCAGAGCGAGGCGTCAACATATACAGCCATACTGAGATTCTCCTTCTTTTATTGGTCGAGAAGCTGCCGCACCGTTTGCACCAGCTCCTCCGGACTGCCGACCATGTGGACTCCCGCATGGGTCAGCGCCTCGATCTTGGAAGCGGCGGTTCCCGCCGAGCCCTGAATGATCGCGCCCGCGTGGCCGAGACTTCTTCCGGCGGGGGCGTAACGGCCGACGATCAGCGAGACAACCGGCTTGACACAGTGGGAGCCGATCCACGCCGCCGCCTCCTCCTCGCTGCTGCCGCCGATTTCGCCCAGCAGGACGATGACCTTGGTTTCCGGGTCCTTCTCATAGGCTTCGACCGCATCGCGCTGGGTGAAGCCCCAGACCGGTCCGCCGCCCAGTCCGATGACCGACGACTGGCCGAGCCCGGCCTCCGAGAGGGTTTTGCCGACCTCATAGGAGAGAGCGCCGCTCTTTGAGACAACGCCGATGGAGCCTTTGCGGAAGAAGCGCACCGGATGGGAGCCGACCTTGCAGACGCCCGGGGCAATGATGCCGGAGCATCCCGGGCCGACGATTGTTGTCCCATGTGCCTTGGCATAGGCGAGCAGGGCCGCCACATCGTGAGTCGGAATTTCTTCGGTGGTGAGCACAAGGAGCTTCGCCCCCGCGTCCACCACTTCGATCACCGAGTCCTTGGCCGCGCGGGCCGGAACAAAGCAGATCGCGGTATCGAAGCCGATCTCGGCCTGCGCCTCGGCCGCCGAGTTAAAAACGGGGATGCCGTGGACCGTCTGTCCACCCTTGCCGGGGGTCACTCCGGCGACGATATGGGTGCCCGCGTCGAGCATCATTTTTGTTTGCAGTGCGCCGGACTTCCCGGTGATGCCCTGCACCATGACACGGCTTTGCGCAGAGATCAGGATTGCCATATTATTGTCCCTCCTTCGCCGCGTCGACAGCTTTTTCCACCGCTTCGGTCAGCCCCCGGCAGGTGAAGAGTCCGGCCTCGTCCATGATGCGGAAGCCCTCTTCCTCCATCGTGCCGCACATCCGGGTGAAGATGGGGACGCGGGTGGGATGGTCGGCCAGATAGCGTGTAATGCCGTTGGCCATATCGTCCATCCGGTTGAAGCCGCCGATGAGCACCACAAGGATGCTCTTGAGCCGCGCCTGACCCCTGCAGGTATATTCCATTGCCTTATACATTACCTCGGCGGGCGTGGTGCCTCCCAGCTCGCAGAAGCTCGCAACCCTGCCGCCCGCCTGGGTGACGAGGTCGAGGGCGAGCATTCCGGTGCCGGCTCCATCCGAGATCAGTCCGATCTCCCCGTCGAGCGGGACATAAGTAATGGTGGTGCCGTCGCCCTGCGGGGTATGGTAACCAAGTGATGCGCGCGTTTCCTCCAGCGCGGCGAAAAGCGGCTCATGCCGGAACCGCGCATGGTCGTCGAGCACGACCTTGGCGTCCATAGCGACAAGCTCCCCGCCGATCACTCCAAGGGGATTGATCTCGACCAAAAGGGCGTCCTTTTCGAAGAAAATCTTTTGCAGGCGTTCCAGGAAAGCCGCAAATTTGGCATCGTCAGCGACTTCCAGCTTGCGTGCAAGCGCCCGGCGCTGGTATGCCTTCAATCCGAGAAAGGGGTCCAGCTCAAGCCGGAGAAGCTCCTGCGGATGTTCGGCGGCGACGCGCTCGATCTCCATGCCTCCCATCGCGCTTGCGATCAGGGTGGGAGCCTTCACTCCCTGCAGGGTGATGGAGAGATAAAGCTCCCGTTCGGGGGCGACCATTTCCTCGGCGAGCAGCCCGTGAACCGGATGCCCCTTGATGGTCATTCCGAGGATGGCCGGAGCGTATTGGCGGAAATCCGCCTCGTTTTGGCAGACCTTGATACCGCCCGCCTTGCCGCGTCCGCCGGTCATCGTCTGTGCCTTCAGGACAAAGGGAAAGGGCAGGTCCGGCAGCGCCTCGGACGAGGGCGCCAGACAGCTTTGCGGCACCGGGATACCGGCGTCGCGGAAGAGCTGTTTGCCTTCAAATTCAAACAGATTCATTGAGTATCCTCCTATGGCCTTTTACGACAGGGTGAGGTTGTGTTCCTTTGCATAGGCGGCTCCTGCCGCAACCGCCTTGAGGTTGAGATCGACAAAACGGCTGGACACGTTTTCACGCACCGTCTCGACCAGCGCCTCGTGGCTGACCATCCCCAGGGCCTCGCTCAAAAATCCGAGCATCACCATGTTGGCCGCCATCCGGTTGCCGAGATCGACGGCGATCTGGGTTGCGGGGACCGCAAAGCTGTGAGCGCAGGGATGATCGATCAGGCTGGTCACAAGATCCGGGTCATAAACCAGAACACCATCGGGGGCTAGGGTATCGATATATTTTTCATAGGCCTCCTGGAACATGGCCAGCAGCAGGTCCTTCTGCTGCGCAACGGGGGAATTGATCGGCTTGCTGTCGATAATCAGCTCGGCCTGGCATTGTCCGCCGCGCGCCTCAGAGCCGTAGGACTGGGTCTGCACCGCATATTTTTTGCCGCGGGTGACGGCGGCTGTGCCCAGAATGACGGCCGACAGGATAATTCCTTGCCCACCCATTCCGCAGAGGGTAATGCGCTGAGGATCCTTCATCATGGTTGCCGTCCTCCTTTATAATACTTCGTTGGTGCCCTCATAGACGGGGCGCTCGGTATTGACGAACTGCGCGCAGAGCAGCTTGCCCTCGCGTTCCTCGGGAGTCATCTTCGCTCCCTCGGCCTCGGTATAGGTGTAGTCCTTGATCCACTGCACCAGCTTCTGGGGATCGCCGCTGCCCAGCGCGTAGCGTCCGAAATGGGTCGGACACTGGGAGACGATCTCGATCAGCGAGAAGCCCTTGTGGGAAAGAGCGCGCTTGATGGCGGCGACACACTGCACCGGCCGGGAGGTGGTCCAGCGTTCCACATGGGTCGCTCCGGCGGCTTCCGCCAGCTTGCAGATGTCGAAGCGGGGCTCCGCGCTGCCGTAGGGAGTGGTCATGGTGTGGGCGCCTTCAGGGGTTGTGGGCGCGACCTGGCCGCCGGTCATTGCGAAATTGAGATTATTGACCATAATGACCGTGACGTCGAGGTTGCGGCGGGCGGCGTGGATGAAGTGATTTCCTCCGATTGAAGCGAGGTCGCCGTCGCCGGCGAAAATGACCACCGGAAGCTCGGGGCGGACCAGCTTGACGCCGGTTGCCCAGGCGAGGGTACGGCCGTGCACACCGTGGAAGGTATCCGATTTTAAGTAGATCGGAATGCGGGCGGTGCATCCCACCCCGCCGATGGTGAGCATTTCCTCCGGGGTCATATCAAGTGCATCGAGCGCCTGACAGAAGTAGTTGAGAACCTGACCGCAGCCGCAGCCCGAGCAGAAGAAGTGCGGAAGCTTTTCCGGACGCAGAAACCTCCGGTTGGGATTGATTTTCAGCTCGCTCATTTCAAGTCCTCCTTGACCGCCTGATAGATTTCGGTGGGGGTATGGATCAGTCCGAGATTTTTGGTGATCCGGGAAACACCGCAGATACCGCCGGCCACCCGCTCGATCTCACCGGCGTATTTGCCGATGTTCATCTCCACTGCGAAGAGTTTACGGACTTCCCGGGCCGCCTCGCGGATCTGTCTCTCGGGAACCGGCCAAACGTTGCAGAGCTTGAGCACACCGGCCTTGATTCCGTCCTCGCGCAGCATCTGCGCCGCTTCGACGGCGGGCCGCGTTTCGCTGCCGTAGGCGACAAGGGCATATTCGGCGTCGTCCAGCATGATCCGTTCGGCGCGGCAGATCCGGTCGCTGTTCTCACGAATTTTTCCGGTGATCCGCCGGTAGAGCCGGTCAAATTCCTGGGGGTCCCAATCGATTCCGCCCGCCTCGTTGTGCGGGTTCAGGGAGTAGATGGTGTGATACCCCTTGCCGAGCGGGGCGGCGTCGGGACAGCCGTAGGGAGCCGCGGCGAAAGGCATGTATTCCTCAGGGGAGAGGGTGGTATACCGGCGGTTGGTCAGGCTGATCTGCGCGGCAGGCGGGATATCGAGCCGTTCCCGCATCAGGGCGATGGTTGTTTCGCTCATAATGATGACGGGATTGCGGTATTCCTGCGCAAGGTTAAAGGCCCAAATGGTGTAGTCGTAAAGCTCCTGCACCGAAGCCGGGCAGACGACAATCGCCTCATAGTCGCCGGAGGCGCCCCACCGCATCTGCATGACATCGGCCTGAGACGCGTAGTTTTCTCCGCGGCAGCGCTGCACGTTCGCGATGACGACCGGAGCCTCCACCGTGTAGCAGTAGCCAAGCCCTTCCTGCATATAGTTGAATCCGGCGCTGGCCGTGGCGGTCATTGCCTTGGCTCCGGCGAGCGCGGCGCCCGCGCAGGCGTAGATGGAGCAGAGTTCATCCTCACCCTGCATGAACTTTCCGCCCACCTGCGGCAGCCTTTTGGACATCATCTCCGAGATTTCGTTTGCGGGGGTGATGGGATACCCGCCGAAAAAGTCGCATCCTGCCGTAATGGCCCCTTCCACGAGGGCGTAGTTTCCCAGCGTGAAGTGGATACCGCTTTCTACGCGTTTGGGATCCGCTTGGACGATCGGCATAAACAATTCCTCTTTTCTTCCTTGGTTTTTGTGGGAAAGCCTAAAGGTGCTGTCTGTTTCTGAAATCATATTATATTTTATCGATAGTATACTATCGATACTTTTAAGATGCAAGGAGAAAATCACGCATTCGGAAGGGCATCTGCCTGCGCTGGACGGAAAAATGTCTATCTTTGACAAATCTTCAGATCATTTCTAATTTGAACCGACAAAATTTTCCGAACAGTTTGTGATCTTCTTCAAAATGTGGTATAAATGAAAGTGTCGATTATTTATCAATCTAGGGGGGTAACATTTGTGGGCTCGGGGGATTACGCGGGGATTGGAACCGATCATTCTTTGAAGCATCAGGTCTATAAGGCAATCAAGGACGATATCATTTTTGGCCGGCTGCGATCCGGCGAGCAGCTGAATATGCTTGAGCTTTGCAACCGGATGCATATCAGCAGCGCGCCGATCCGCGAAGCTCTCAATATGCTGAGCAAAGAGGGCCTGGTGGATCTCACACCGCGCAAACGGGCGGTGGTGGCCACTGTTCAGGATGGGGATATCGATACGATTATCTTCCTGCGCAGTACGCTTGAGCCCTATGCGGCCCGGCTCTCGATCGGGAAGATTCCCCCGGAACGGATTCAGGAGATGCGGGCTGTTCTGATGGGGATTCTGGATGCTCCTTATCAGATGGAAAAGTATGTTGCTTCCGATCTCGCGCTGCATGAGCTTCTGCATCAGTATGCGGGTTCGCCGCTGCTGTCCGAGATCATCTCTAACGTAAAGGACCGTTCCATCCGCCTGCGCTACATGGCGGAGCATTTTTCCAGCGGCGATCCGAGCGACCAAGTGAAGGTTTCGCGGATTTCCACAGAGGAGCATCTTGGAATTCTTTACGCCCTTGAGGCAAAAGACGGTGACCTTGTCTATGCCCGCGTGCTGCAGCATATTCAAAATTACAATACCCGGACGGCGCAGGCTCAGCAGAGCGGGACGCCCTGACGCCCGCAGGCGCTGTATAAAACTTCATCTTGTGGAACGCCTCCGCCGAAAGCGGGGAACCCGTATGTCACGTGTCCACAGGCACTGCATAAAATCACCCCTGTATTGATGAAAACAGGGGCGATTTTTTGCGTGCGGGAAAACTATGCCGCGTGGCGGGCGGATGCCTTTTTGATGCGGTATCCCTGCCACAGGAAGATCAGAACAAAGCAGCCGATGCCAATCAGATCGGTCAACGCTCCGCTGTCGATGAGCATGACTCCGCCGAAAGCAAGAAGAATACGCTCAAACCAGAGGGCGCGGCAGCGCATCCATCCGTTGGTTGCGGAGGAGAGCATATACATGCCGATCAGCGCCGTCGGAATGATGCGGAGCAGCTGGAGGAAGCTCGCATCCACCAGAACAAGCTGCGGCGAAAGAACGAACATATACGGGATGATGAATGCGCCCACGGCGATTCTTGTGGCACAGACGCCGCTCTTGAGGGTATCGGAACCCGCAATGGCCGAGCCGGTGAAAACGGCGGAGCAGACGGGCGGGGTGATGTCCGCGATGATGCCGAAGTAGAAGACGAAGAGATGGGCTGCGATGACCGGCACTCCAAGCTCAATGAGGGCGGGAGAAACGATCGTGGAAGTGATGACATAATTCGCGGTGGTGGGAACGCCCATGCCCAGCACCAGCGAAGAAATCATCGCAAGCACAAGGGTCATGATCAGGTTTCCGCCCGCGAGCTCCACCAGCCCGGTGCCCAGCTTCAGGCCGAGACCGGTCAGGGTGACCATGCCGACCACGATTCCGGCGGAGCCGCTGACGATGGCGACGCCGATCGCGGTTTTCGCGGCTTCAACAAAGACTTCCGCATAGTCGCGCAGCTTCAGGCGGTGTTCCTTATAGAGCGAGCCGCAGAGAATCGCGGAAAGGATGCCCAGCAGCCCGGCGCGCATCGCGGTCATGCCGGACGACATGGTCACGACGATCACGATGATGGGAGCGAAGAGGATGCCGCGCGTTTTCAGGACGGTCAGAAGGCTCTGGACTTCCTCGCCTTGAACTCCTCTGAGTCCAAGCTTGCGCGCCTCGAGGTCCACCGAGATGAAGATGCCGGTGAAGTAGAGAACCGCCGGAATCGCGGCTGCAAGCGCCACCGACCAGTAGGGCACGCCGGTGAATTCCGCCATCAGGAAGGCGGCCGCACCCATGACAGGCGGCATGATCTGCCCGCCTGTCGAAGCGGAGGCCTCCACCGCGGCGGCGAATTCGGGCTCATAGCCGCACTTCTTCATCAGCGGGATGGTGAAGCTGCCGGAAGCCGCGACGTTTGCGATCGAGCTGCCGGAGATGGTTCCCTGCAGGGCCGAGCTGATGACGGCAACCTTTGCCGGACCGCCCACCGCCTTGCCGGTGAGGGCGTTTGCGAAATCATTGAAGAACTGGCCGACGCCGGTTCTTTTCAGAAAAGCGCCGAACAGCAGGAACAGGAATACGAAGGTGCTTACGACGCCGATCGGAACACCCAGAATGCCCTCGGTGCTCAGATACATATGGCGCACGATGCGGTTCAGGCTGAAGCCCCGGTGCTGAAAGAAGCTGGGGAAGAAAGCGCCCAGATAGCAGTAGATCAGCGAAATTGAGGCGAGAATCAGCACTGGATATCCAACGACCCGGCGGGTGGCCTCCAGGACGGTAATGATCGCAATAATACCGACGGCGAAATCCATTGCGGTGATGTCGCCGACACGATAGACAATGTCCTTAAAGTACAAAAGCCAGTAAACGCTGGTGAAAATAGAGCTGGCAATCAGCAAAAGATCGATCGGGTTGATTTTGGAATCCATCTTTCCGCGCCGCATGGGGTAGAGGATAAAACCAAGCAGCATGGCAAAGGAAAGGTGGATTGAACGCTGAACCTGAGGGGAAAGCGCACCGAAAATTGCGGTATAGAGCTGGAACGAGGTAAAGAGGATCGCGATCACCGTTACCGCCTTACTCCAGAAAGGGGACAGCTTACGGGTTCTTGACTCCGCGTCGACCTTGCGCAGCAGCGCGTCTACCTCTTCTTCGGACATTGTCTGAAGTTCGTCCGAATCGATCGGACTGGTTTGCGGCTCGGCCGGCTTTGTTTCGGAGCCGGGTGCTAAATTACGTTTCCACAAAGTTTAATCCCTCCCAGTATGATTGCAGCAGGACCGCGTATGGAGGAAAGCAAAAGGTCTCCGCTCCGCTTCCGCAGGGCGGAGACCTTGGTTGCTGCCTTGCCAATCAGGAAAATGTACTTACGTTTCAAGAAAAAATGTGCTTACATCTTGCCGATTTCCTTGTAATACTTGATCGCGCCGGGATGATAATCCACGGTGATGCCGTCGAGAGCCTTGTCGACGCTCAGATCGTTGAGGGCCGCCAGCATTCCGGAAAGCTCACCCTGGTTCTCCCAGAGGGTCTTGGTCAGATCGTAAACGAGGTCTTCATCGAGGTCGGCGGAAGCGACGAGGATCGACTGCACGCAGACGGTGTGCACATCCTCGGTCTGGCCTTCGTACATGCCGGCGGGAAGGGTCTTCTTGGCGAAGAAGGGATACTTGGCGATGATCTGGTCCAGCTCTTCGTCGGTGAAGCTCAGCAGCTTGACCTTGGCGGACATGCACATCTCCTGGAAGGTCGCATTGGGGGCGCCGGTGGTGGTGAGCATGCCGTCAAGCAGGCCGTCCTTGATGCGGTCGGCGGTGTCCGAGTTGGAGGGATACTCCGCCTTGACGTCGTCGGGGGTGATGCCGAAGACGCCGAGAATCTGCTCCGCGTTGGCGTTGGCTCCGCTGCCGGGGTAGCTCAGGGAGATCCGCTTGCCCTTCATATCCGAGATGCTGTTGATGCCGGCGTCCTCTCTGACGAAAACCTGAATATCTTCGGAGTAGAGACGGCCGATGACCTTGAGCTTTTTATACTCCTTGTCGAACATGTACTCGCCCTTGATGGCATATTCGGCGAGGTCGTTCTGGGTCAAACCGAGTTCGATTTCATTGTTTTCAATCAGAGCGGTGTTTTCGACCGAAGCGCCGGTGCTCTGAGCAGCAACGGAGACACCCTCCATGTTGCTGGTCCAGACCTTGGCGAGAGCGCCGCCGAGGGGGTAGTAGGTTCCGCCTACGCCGCCGGTGCCGATGATCAGGTTGATTTTGCCGGCTCTGGCGGTGGAAGCGGACGATTCAGGCGCGCCCGAAGCATCTGCGGAGGACGCGGGGGCAGGGGCGGGAGCGGGAGCACTGCCGCACGCGGCCAGGCTCAAAACCAGAACGGCTGCCAGGAAAGCGCTAAGACACTTTTTCATAATGGATGCCTCCTTAATATTTTGGGACGTTCCAGCCAATGGAAGCAACGTCCTTTACTAACAGAAAACAGCAGGGGCGTTTCAATCGCCCGACGAAGCGTTGATGTAATACCGCAGAGGACGGGATGTGATCGCGCAGCAGACGTGGCCGCTGGAAGTGCCGCCGACCTCCCCGAGTTCCATCGAGGTGATCTCGTCATCTCCGTCTTTTCCGATGATGGTGACGGTGTCACCCATTTTAACATCGGGAATATCGGTTACATCGATGTAGGCAACATCAACATTCAAATCGAGAATGCGGGCACGCCGGCCGTGGATCAGTACATCCGCATTGTGCTCGGTATCCTTTGTCACAAGGCTGCGCACATATCCATCTCCCATGCCGAATCCGACAATAGCGATTTTGGTGCGGCGTTTCGGGGTAAAGAAGCGGTAGTAGCTGACATTGTCCCCGGCTTCGGCCCAATGGACGCTCAGAATCGGGGCGGTCCACTGGATGACCGGTTCCAGACCCAGCCGGTTGGGAATCCCGGGAGAGATGTCATAGCCGAAGATGAGCGCCGCCAACCGCACCATATCGTAATAGGTTTCCGGAGAGGCGACACAGGCGGCGGTGTTGGCCGCGTGCACAAGGCGCGGCTGAATTCCCGCCTCCCTGAGCTGCTCAAGGGCCTGGGTGAATTCGGCCATCTGCTGGTTGGTGAAGGTTTTATCCAGAGAGTAGGCGTTGGCCAGATGGGTGAAAACACCGTCGATTTCCAGATTCGGAAGAGACTTGAGCGTCTCGATCAGATGGGCAAGCTCCTCGCCAACCCGCACCCCGATCCGACGGAGGCCGGTATCGATTTTGATGTGTACTCTGACCTTTTTGCCCTGGCGCGCCGCCTCGGCGTCGAGGGCCTGCGGGATGGTATCCTCATAGACCGTCGCGACGAGGTCGTTGCTGACGAAATCGGGAATTCCGGTGTAGGGAATACCTCCCAAAACAAGGATGAAGTCCTTGAGTCCCGCCTCGCGAAGCTCGACCGCCTCGCTGAGCATCCCGGTTGCAAAATACCGGATGCCGCAGTGATCTCTCATGTAAAGGGTCGGCACAACAAGCCCATGACCATATCCGTTGGACTTTGCCGTATACATGATTTTCACATCAGGCCCGATGTGCCTGCGGATACGCTCAATATTGCGCTTGACCTTGCTCAGATCGACCGTAATGACCGAGTTGGCGTTTTCAATGGTTTGTGGCATAATAACCCCCCTTTTTGATTGGTCCCGCTTTGCGGTTTTACCGCAGCAGGGCGCGGATGACTGCTTCATCGACCGCACAGGTTTTTTCGAGCTGCTCCAGCTCAACCGATTCATTGGGCTTATGCGCAACGGTAATGGTGCCCGGTCCGATGATGACGGTGGGGATTCCCGCGCGGACAAAGTGGTTCATATCGGTATTGCAGGTCAGGCCGAACGGCTCCTGCCGCTCGCCGGAGGCCTGCTGCGCCGCGGCAAAGGCTGTTTTCACCAGCTCGCTGTCCACGCTGGTTTCGGCGGCGGGTCCTGTTGTGACAAGATAGCGGTCGATGTAAACGCGGCTGCCGGGAAATTTTTTCTGCGCGTCGGCACAGAGCTTTTCAAAACGGGCGATGAGGTCCGCCTCCTGCTCTCCCGGCACCATCCGGCGGTCGATGACCAGCTCGCACCGGTCGGGCAGAACATTTTCCTGCACTCCGCCGTGAATCATGGTGATCGCGATGGAGGGACGGCCGGTCGTGGGATGTACCAGTGTACGAATCTCTCCGGCGATTTCATCGACCAGCTCGGAGAGGTAAGCCGCAATCCGGATCGCGCTGATTCCCAGCTCCGGATTCGAAGCGTGGGCGGAAATTCCTTCAGCCACGATCACCGGGCGGAGGCTTCCGTTGTGTCCGATGGCAACCCGGCTCATCGTCGGCTCGCCCACGATGCAATAATCTCCCTTGACAAGGGGATGCTCCACCAGCCTGCGCGCGCCGGTGCTGTGGCTTTCCTCATCGACGACGGCGGTGTATACGATGGTGCCGTTGACGCCCTGCGGATTTTCGATGATGCGCTTGACCGCGTGGGTCAGGCAGGCCAGCGGCCCTTTTGCGTCGGTGGAACCGCGCCCGTAGGCCCTGTCGCCCTTGATCACCAGTTCATAAGGGTCGGTTTCCCATCCGTCGGCGGGAGGAACCACATCCATGTGGGAGTTCAGGACGACGGTTTTTCCGCCCTTCCCGAAGGTTTTGACCGCGATAACATTTTTCAGGCCGGGAAGCGCCTCCTGCTGTACGACCTCGTCCATGCCCATATCGCGGGCATTCTGTGCCAGAAAATCGCTGATTCCGGCTTCGTTTCCGTCAGTGCTGTCGAAGGATACCATTTTTTTCAGAAGCCGAAACAGCTCGGAATTCTGATCAAGCATTTTTCTCCCTCCTTATTTCAGAGCGGCGAGTGCCTTTTCGATGCGGGCGACCGCAGCCTGAATCTTCTCCAATGAATTGGAGTAGGCGAACCGGACCGCGTTGGGGCATTCAAACGCCGCGCCGGGGACGATGGCGACGTGCGCCGCTTCCAAAAGATAATTGCAGAAACCAAAGGAATCGGCGATCAGCTTCCCGTCGGGGGTCTTTTTTTCGTAGTAGGAGCTGACGTCCGGCATCAGGTAAAAGGCGCCTTCCGCGTTGGCGCAGCGAATGCCGGGAATGCGGTTCAGCGCTTCGACCAGATAACAGCGGCGTTTGTCGAACTGCTCCTTCATCCTTGCGATCGAATCCTGAGGGCCGCGGAGAGCCTCGACGCCGGCCCACTGCACAAAGGTGGTGGAGTTGGAGGTCGTGTGCCCCTGAACCGAAGCGATCGAGCGGGCCACATCGCGCGGGGAAGCCGCGTAGCCGAGGCGCCATCCGGTCATGGCATAGGCCTTGGAGAACCCGTTGACCACGATGGTATGCTCATAGATTTCAGGCGAAAGCGACGCGGCGCACACATGCCTGCTTTTTCCGTAGATCAGCTTTTCGTAAACTTCATCGGAGATGATGTAGAAGTCATGCGCCACCGCAAGCTCGCCGAGTTTACGCAGGCTCTCCTCGCTGTAGACCGCCCCGGTGGGATTGTTCGGAGTATTGATCATGACCGCGCGGGTTTTCGGGGTGATGGCCTGCTCAATGGCGCGCAGGTCGAGGGCAAAGGTCCCGGGAACGGTATCGACCAGAACCGGAACGCCCTCCGCCAGTTTGACGATTTCCACATAGCTGACCCAGCAGGGCTTGGGAATGATCACCTCGTCCCCGGGATTGACCACCGCCAGAACCGCGTTGAACAGCGCCTGTTTGGCTCCGGTAGAAACGGAAATCTGGTCGGGGTGGTAGGCGACGCCGTTGTCCTGCAAAAGCTTGTCGCAGATTGCCTGACGCAGCTCCGGAATTCCGCTGACCTTGCAGTACTTTGTTTTTCCCTCTTCCATCGCGCGGGTACACGCCATGATAATGTTGGCGGGAGTATTGAAATCAGGTTCACCGGCATTCAGGCCGATTACATCGATTCCCTGGGCATGCAGATCGGCAACCGTGCCTTCCAACTCAATGGTGGCGGATGGGGTCATTCTCAGAATACGCTCGCTTTTCATGGATAGCCCGTCCCTTTCTTTCATGCGGCAACGCTGTAGGAGAGCGTGTTGCTGACGTGAAAATGAATTTTTACTTGATTTGTCTTGCAAATCTATTATCGATAATATATATAAAATCGAAAAAAATCAACCCGCATAATTCACAATAATTTTCCCCAAACTATACCACTATTTCTAAAAACACAATAGTGAGCCATTCAAATCGGTAAAAATAAACAATCCTCTTTCTGCAATATTGTCAAAATAATATCAATCAGAGAGCCTTTTCATGTCGCTTAAAACGAAAAACTGTGTTGAGTGTCGCGACCCGGCGGACAAAGGGTGCCTCAGCAAAATAAAAAAGAGTGAAGCTCTTTGAGACTCTCCGTGGGAGAGGCTGTTAAAATTTTGAAGGGTGGAAGGAATCAAAAATGCGTAAAAATTTTTTTCGGGGAGAAAAGTGGTGAATTTGGATTTTGAAAATTGAATTAAGTGGTTAATAAGTAAAATTATTACATTAAACTTATGCTGATTGGCAGATATAGATAGATAATTAAACATAAATTTAGGCGTTTAGCCAAAAATAAAAATTAAAAGTATCGATAATCGATTATCTATATGAAATAGCAACGAACACAATCCTTCATTTGGGCCCACATCGATACCCCCACGGCATGGAAGGGGGAGGTCCGGTCGGGGCTCTGCTTGGATTCCGAGGGGACGGCTCCGCCGAAACCTCCAAACGATCAGCAGGTATGCGAAAAATTGTATGCGCACGGAAAGCTTTTGGGCGAAATTTTATCCGACTCCTTTGCGGAAGTCCGGAGTGTGCCGCGGCGGCACTCAGCAAAGTGTGATGAGGGAAACGCAGGATTTTTATTTTTTGCTTGCGAAACATTGTGCATAATTTACATTTTTAGCTATAATATATAGCGAATATACACGAATTGACAAAATAATTGCCGGCAGATATACTGAGGACGCTTTATCTCGGCCGGGAAAATGCGGAGCTTCACACAACAGATGAATAGGGAGGCAGAATCCCATGGCAAAGGTATTGATTACGGAGCAGCTCCACCCCGCCGGGCCGGAATTGCTTCGCGCACAGGGACATCAGGTCGTCTTTTTCGAGAACCTCGGCGGAAAAACGCTCGGGGAGGCGCTTACGGATGCGGACGCTGTGCTGGTTCGGATTTCCGAGCTTCGCGGCGGTCTTTTAAAGGACGCCAAACATCTCAAGGTGATCAGTAAGCATGGCGTCGGCGTGGACAATATCGATTTGGACTACTGCCGGGGGGCGGGGATCGCTGTCACCATTGCTCCGAACGGAAACAGCCTTTCGGTGGCGGAGCACGCCCTGACCATGATGTTGGCCCTCTCCAAAAAGCTGATCCCGATCACCAACGCCTATCGGGAGATTGGGTTTTCCGCGAAAAACACGATGGAGGGAGTCGAGTTCACCGGGAAAACGGTTGGAATTATCGGCCTTGGAAGAATTGGGCGCCATCTTGCCCGCATGGTGACGCATGCATTCGGCGCAAGGGTAATCGCCTACGATCCATACCTGACGCAAGCGCCCGAAGGGGTCGAGCTGACCGGAGATCTTGACCGGGTTTTCCGGGAGGCGGACTTTGTCTCGCTCCATGCGGGCCTGACGCCGGAAACCCGCCACATGGCCGACCGGAGGCGTCTGGCCATGATGAAGCCCGGGGCGGTTCTGATCAACTGTGCGCGCGGAGGGCTGGTTGACGAAGAGGCGCTGGTCGAGGCGCTCGAGGCCGGGCGGCTCGGCGGCGCGGGACTGGATGTCACCGAGCCGGAACCCGCGCGGCCGGATCATCCTTTGTTTCGGATGCCCAACGTGATTCTCACTCCGCATTTCGCACCCGACACAACAGAAGCGGCCGTCCGGGTCTCCACCATGGCCGCCCAGAATATCATCGACGTCCTAGGAGGCAAACGCCCGGAAGGACAGATCGTTTGAACGGAAGGAAGAATGGATATGCTGTCAGCAGATGCGCCGATTGGCGTGATGGACGCAGGCTTCGGAGGGTATACCGTGATTCGCGAGCTGCAAAAGCTGCTTCCCTGTGAAAATATCGTTTTTTTCGGGGATGGGAAAAATCAGCCCTACGGGAACCGCAGCAGAGAAGAAATCCTCTGCATGACCCGCCAGTGCCTGCGCTTTCTGCAGGAAAAGAAGGTAAAGGCGGTGGCGGTCGCCTGCAATACCATCTCCACCCTGATCGAGGAATACCAGGGCGAGTTCCCTTTTCGGATTTTCAGCATTGTTCGTGCGGGCAGCGATGAGGTGATTGCGCTTCGGCCGCGGCAGGCGGTGCTCTTTTCCACGGTGTTCACCGCCCAATCGGGATGCTATCAGCGATACATCCGCGAAGGACGCCCCGAAGTGCGGGTGATCCCGCAGGGTTCGCCATGGCTGGCAAGGCTGATAGAGGACGGCGATTTCGACCGCGAAAAAATCGAAAAAGAGCTGCGGCAGACGCTGGGGGAGGCGGCGCGGAGTCATCCCGACGCGGATACCCTGATTTTGGGGTGCACCCATTTTCCTCTGGTGGCGGATCTCATCCGGCAGCTTTATCCACAGTTCACCCGGATGGTGAACCCCGCTTTTGTGCAGGCGGGGCAGATCAAGGAATATCTCGAAGAAAACCATGCCCTGCGCGCCGGCGGGGAAGGCAGTCTCCACATTTATACCACCAGCGATTGCGAGACCTATTCCCGCATGGCAGAATGGGTGGGACTGAAAAAACCGGAGCTGGTGGAGCTGGCTCCCGCCCCCCGGATGCCGGAGCCTTCTTTGTAATCCTCTACCTCCACATAAATGCAAACGGAACGCTGTTGCTTTCTAACAGCGTTCCGTTTGCTATATTTCCGGGAAAATATCACGCCGTCTGGCGCTCCCGCAGAAGCAGGCCCACCGCCGCCTGCACCAGCGCGGAGACGGCGGAAACATAAAAGGCATACTGTGCCCCGAAGAAACTCCAGATCACGCCGAGGGCCGCGGAAGCAATGACCGCCACCACATGATCCAGACTCAGTCCGGTGGAAAGTGTGCCGGTGATTTCGGCGGGATCGTCCGCGAGCTGCCGCACCAGGAAGGAGTGGACGATATTGAACTGATCGGTCAGATGGCTGAGGATGACCAGCAAAAACGCCAGAATAGGAAAAATTCCGCCGGTGAGGTCGGCGCGGCCGACAAGCAGTCCGAACAGGGCAAAAACCGAGAACATATATGTTCCTTCAAAGACAAGCGCCTTTTTCACACCGAGGGAATCAAGCATCCGTCCGAGCAGTGGGGCGGCGAACATCGCGGAAAAGGAGCCGAGGATGGTCAGCAGCGCGACGGTATCGGCTCCGCGGCGCATCAGCTCAACCACCACCCAGGGAGCAAACACAAGGCGAATCCGTTTTTGACATCCAAAGGCAAGGGTAATCAGATAGTAGGGCAGGTAGATGCGGCGGATGACAAGCCGGTGCCCCGGCTTCTTTTTGCTGGGGGGCGCACAGCCGCGCAGCTTCCAGAGAAGGACGACCGATACCAGCACCAAAAGAGCGGAGATGGCAAAGGGAAGGATCACCCGGCCGCCAAAGCGGAAAACGCCGAACCGAAATCCAAAAAATACGGCACAGGCTCCCAGTGTTGCTGAAAAGCTCCACCAGCGGCGGAAATTTCCGAGGGTTCGGCCGACCTCCCCTTCGCGGGCAAGCGACATGCCGATCGCGTCCTTGATGGTCATGAAGACATGCTGGCCCATCGAATGAAAAAAGACCAAAAAGAGCATCATACCGTAGGAGGGGGAGAAAAGTCCCATGACCGCCATGCCGATGCAGCAGAGAATCTGTGCCAGAAATGCGATCGTGACATCGCCGGTCACGCCGAAGGCGGAGATCAGGAACATGCTGAGCACGCCGGGCAGCTCACGCGGAAACTCGATAAAGCCGCGCTGCGCGGCGGTGGCATGATAGACCTCTTTAAAATAGTTGGCGTAATTTGCCTCTCCGAAACTGTTGGCGGCGCCCAGCAGTCCGCTTACGACGGCAAAGAGAAGGATCGCCTTTTTCAGTTCTCCGGCATTTTTCTGCGGCATGGGAAACACTCCTTTGAAACGGGTTGTTTTCCTATCATAACACAGAAGAATAAGATGTGAACCCCCTGCCGCGCAATTTGCGCAAAAAAAGGGGAGGCGTTTCGTCCTCCCCGGGAATGCGGGCTACCGCGCCGCCCGGCGGCTCGGTTCGGAAAACAGCATGGAAACGCACCAGAGTCCGGCGATCGCAACAAGCGTATAAACGATCCGGCTGCCGATCGCGGTCTGGCCTCCGAACAGGAAAGCAACCGCGTCGATCTCAAAGAGGCCCACCAGCCCCCAGTTGACCGCACCGATGATCACGATGGTCAGCGCAAGCTTATCCAGCAAAAGGATTCCTCCTTCCTTCAGGAAATTTCCCCTCTGCCGATAGTCTTTCCCGGCACACCGGACCTATGCACCGGTTCCGGCGGGAAAAGAAATTTCAAAAGATTCTTGCAAAGGAATATGGTTTATGCTATCATTATTTGGTCAAAGCATGCCTGTCATGCTCTCAATGAATCGGAGGTCGGAAAAATGGGAATGTTAGAAATCGTCGGCGGTTTTCTTTTGATCGCTGTTTGCGCCGTTATTATCGTTGCGGTCACCGCGCAGGAGTCGAAGAGCGGGCTGGGTACCATTTCTGGTGAGTCCACGGGCACCTTCTTTGACAAAAACCGCGGCAAAACCAAGGAGGCGATGCTGGTTCGCGCCAGCACTGTTTCGGGGGTTGCGCTTGCGGTCATCACACTGGTTGTGGTGATCGTGTCGACCCACTAAGGACAAATGGTTTTGAAACCCTGCCGCTTGGCAGGGTTTTGTTTTTATCCGGGAATCTGTAAAAGAAATGTAAATGGGAGGAAATTGATGTCGGATTTGGAAAACAGGGTGCGGGTGCAGCTGCGCAGGGCGGGGAAAAAGTCCCTCGCGGCGGATGAGCTGAGCCGGCGCGCCGGGGTGGGAAAATCGGAGAAAAAGGAATTCAGCGTTCTGCTCTCGAAAATGACCGAACAGGGGGAACTGGTGCGCCAGCAAAACCGCAAAGTGGTTCTGGCGCGCTGTGTCGGCGCAAGGCCCGCAACCATCGTCAAGGTAAAAAAGACCTTTGGCTTTGCGCGGATCGACGATGCGCAGCAGGATGTTTTCGTCCCGGGGCGTCAGCTGATGGGAACGCTGCCCGGAGACCGGGTGATGGTCCGGGTGAGCCGTTCAGAGGGGGAGCTCGATGAGGGGGAGGTCCTCTCGGTCATTGAGCGGGCGGAAAACCGTCTTTCCGGCACCGTGGTCCGAAACGAATACGGCGAGCTGGAATTTGCCCCGGACAACTCTGCCTTCGCTCCGGTCTATCTCGAGGGGCAGGAGGCCGCCGCCTCGGAGGGAGAAAAAGCGGTGGCGCTTTTGGTTCAGCACGGCGACAGCCACCGGGACTGCCGCGCGGTGGTGCAGAGCCGTTTCGGTGCGGCGGAGCTTGCAAAAAACTGCTGCGGCGCAATTCTCGACGCGGCCGGGATTGAGCGGGAATTCTCCGCCGGGGTGCTGCACGAGGCGGAGCAGGCGGCCGCGCAGCCGGCGGAACAGGAGATGGCGCGCCGGCTCGACCTGCGCGGCGTCCCGATCTTTACCATCGACGGAGCCGATACCAAGGATATCGACGACGCGGTTTCGGTCGAACGCACCGCAAGCGGTTGGGAACTGGGGGTGCATATTGCCGATGTGAGTTATTATGTCGCACCGAAAAGCCTGCTTGACGAGACGGCATTTTCCCGGGGAACTTCGGTTTATTATGCCGACTCGGTCATTCCGATGCTGCCTCCCGCCCTTTCCAACGGCGCCTGCTCCCTCAATCCGCGGGAGGACCGGCTTGCTTTTTCGGCCCTCGTTTCGCTGGATCAGGAGGGGGAAATCCAGAAATTCCGCTTTGAAAAGAGCGTAATCCGCTCGCGGGTCAAGGGCGTTTACAGCGAGATCAACCGGATTTTTCAGGGGGAGCGGGATGAGGCGCTGCTTGACAAATACCGGGAGGTGTCAGACGAGCTGCCCCTCCTGCGGGAACTCGCCGGAATTCTCGCGGCCCGGCGCAAAAAACGCGGAGCGCTCGACCTCTCCTCGGCGGAGGCAAAGATTTTTGTTGACGAAGAGGGACGCGCCGCCGATATCAAGCCGCGTGTGCAGGGCGAATCGGAGCGCCTGATCGAGGAAATGATGCTGGTGGCCAATGAGGCGGCCGCCACCCTTGCGCTGGAGAAGCTGCTCCCGTTTGTTTACCGGGTGCATGAGCCGCCCGCTCCGGAGAAGCTGGCGGTCCTCAAGGAGTTGCTGGACACGGTGGGGATTCCTTCCGGCGCCGTTGCGCCCGGAGTTTTGCCAAAGCAGCTTTCCGCCCTGCTCTCCCGCGCGAAGGAGGGGCCCTACGCGGTGGCGGTCAACTCCGCGATGCTGCGCGCGATGCAGAAGGCCCGCTACGACGATAAAAACCTTGGCCACTATGGATTGGCGCTTGCCAATTATGCCCACTTCACTTCGCCGATCAGACGCTATCCCGACCTTGCAATCCACCGCATTCTCTCGGCGTTCTGCACGGGTGTGCGCCCGGCCGAAATCAGCCGGCGTTACGCGTCCTTCACCGCGGCGGCGGCAAAGCAGTCGAGCGCCGCCGAACTTTCCGCAATGGGAGCGGAGCGCGCCTGTGAGGACTGTTACAAGGCCGAGTATATGCACCGTCATCTGGGCGAGGTCTTTGAAGGGATGATTTCCTCGGCGGCGCCGCATGGCATTTATGTTCAGCTTGACAATACGGTGGAAGGACTTGTCCGCACCGAGGCGCTTGGGGAAGGAATGCTCTATGACGGAAAAATGCAGTATTGCACCGAAAGCGGCGCGCGCCGCCTGCGGGTCGGAGACCGGATCCGGGTGAAGGTTGCGGCGGCGACGGTATCTACGGGACGAATCGATTTTGTTCTGGCGGAAGGATAACAAAGCACATCTTTAAAGCGGGCTGTCCGCGAAGAAATTGTTTTGCGCCGGTGGAAGGATCACAGAGCATATCTTGGAGCGGGTTGTCTGCGAAGAAATTATTTTATTTCAGCGGAAGGATGGCAAGGCCCGTGGCCTCCCAAGGTTTGGCCGATCTGCGCGGGAAAGGCCCATGGCACTGCCGGAACGGTATATTTTCCGAAATGTCACCGGGCGTCGCTCAAAACGGTATTTTCCTCCTCCCGGCCGGCGGATACGCAGGAGGAACCGTCGCCCTGCGGCAGCAGGGATGCGCGGGTTGAGATGGCCTGCGCGGCTGCAAAGAGCAGATTGGCGACGATGTTCTGGTCATTGGCCGACAGTTCATCGGTGATGGAAAGGCCGATGACGATGGCGGCCAGCGTCATGCCGGTAGCGGATGCGCTGCCCTCCTGCGACATGTTCCACCCTCCCGCGTTTATTTCCTTCCTCTATTCTATGCGGCCGTCTCACGGGGCGGGAACGCCGGGAATCATTACAACGAAAGAGGGGTCAGAATGCTGCTGTGCTGCCGACTGCAATATGACGGCGCGCTCCTTCAAAGGGCCGAAGCGGCGAGCCTGCCCGCACGCCGGGAAAAGGCGGAGCGAATCCGCTCCGTTCAGGGCCGGGCCGCAAGTCTGGCGGCAGGCCTTCTGCTGCGGTATGGGCTGTTTCTCTGCGGACTTGGAGAGGATCAGATTCGCGCCAGTCCGGAGGGGAAGCCGTTTCTTGCCGGGAACCCGGCCTTCGTCAGCCTGTCGCACAGCGGAGATTATGCCGCCTGTGCGATTGCCCCGGTTCCGGTGGGGGTGGATATCCAGCGGATTGTGCCGGTCAGCGCGCGGGCAGTCCGGCGTTTCTGCACCGCCGGAGAGCTTGCCTGGCTGGAACGGCAGCCGGACCCGCGGCGCGCGGCCATCGCGCTCTGGACCCTGAAGGAAAGCTATCTCAAAGCGTCCGGCGCGCTGGCCGAAGCGGTATTCGCGGCCGAATTTCAGATAGGGACCGGAGACGAAGCAGCCGGGCCCGGCGGGTGGCGTTTTTCTATTGACAGCCGGATTGAGGGATATCTGCTCGCACTCTGTGAAAAAGACTAAGCAAGCGGGCAGCGTGATTTTTCACGATGCCCGCTTGCTTAGTCCGGATTTTGGGAGATATCAAAACCGAGCTGGAGGAGGTGGTTTTTCACGCCGGCCGCTTGTTCAGTCCTGTGCCTCCAAAAGCAGGTCCGGAATCGAAAGAACCTCGCTCTTATCCCGAAAGCGCAGCACCACGCTTTGCGGCAGGGGAATGGG
>Ga0129314_1000219_pt1 | contig 69748 bp, 47 predicted proteins | sample O1111metagenome_FD_94431 | JGI IMG/M metagenome (GOLD analysis project Ga0129314, IMG submission 94431) | Orangutan individual fecal microbial communities from fecal samples from Wisconsin, USA - O1111 metagenome | ecosystem: Host-associated > Mammals > Digestive system > Large intestine > Fecal... | reverse complement strand
TTTAACGTAACGGTAACAATAATTTATTAATTAAAAGACAGCTAAAAAGATTAACTCTTAAAGAAAAAGGTCGCTTCGCTTCTGAATGGACTAACCCCCAGTCAGCGGGAAGTAGTCTACCTTAAATATATGATAGGGCTGGGACATAGGGAAATAGCCGATGTGCTTGATATCCGTGAGGAGTCAGCACGTAAATTATTGTACAGGACGATGGAAAAATTACGACAACAAGTCTCGGAAGAGGATTTTCCGGAAGCATTCGTCATACTATTTATTCTGTTTTCACATCAATTATTTCGTTAAGCGATACGAACAAAGGACAAGCTTATTTTCCCAAAAAATATCTATAAATTCCGATTTATTTCTTTATTGAAAATGTTAATTTTTCAGTCTTTTTATTTTTTTTATTTGTTTAGGTCTACAAAATAAAAATAGAATCGTCATTAATAAAAAGACTACAGTCTGCTACCTATCAGTTAAAAATGAGAATAAAAAATTAAAACAACAAAGAAATATTGGTTATGAAAACTATTGTTAGAAGTAAGTTTATTTGTTTGTTTTCAGTACTGTTGTTTATTCAGATGATAACTGCACAGTCTGATAACTCCTTTGTACCTGCCGCTTCCAATATTGACGGGGCAGAATTCCCAAAAATATCGGACGACCTGAGGGTCTGGCTTCAAATTAAAGCGCCTTCGGCGGCGAGGGTCCAGGTTGCTGGAGCCCTTTTGCCGTCGCCCGATCCTGTCGACCTGGAAAGAGATGCGGAAGGCAACTGGACGATGATCACCCCTCCGGTGGTCCCCGGATTCCATTATTATTGGTTTCTGGTCGACGGTGTCCGTATGAATGATCCGGGATGTGATACTTATCATGGTTGGGCCAGGCCCACCAGTGGAATAGAGATCCCGACAGGAGATGAAGACTTCTACATGCCCAAAAATGTCCCTCATGGCGATGTCAGGGAGCATTGGTACTATTCGGATATTACCGGGAAATGGAGACGAGCATTCGTATACACCCCGGCAGAATATGAAACCAGTCCCGATAAGGAGTATCCGATCCTCTACCTGCTCCATGGCTCCGGTGAGAACGAAAGGGGATGGTCGCTGCAAGGGCATATGGGCTTTATAATGGACAATCTGATTGCCGCCCGGAAAGCAACACCTATGGTCGTTGTTATGGACAATGGCTATGCTGTTGCAAAAGACCCGGCGGCATATCCGCAGTCTACTTCCAGGAGTAACCGTTCATCTGTGCTGGCTGATGTGTACCTTAAAGAGATTATCCCTGAAATGGAATCGTTTTACAGGATCGCCCCGGGCAAGGAGAACAGGGCCATGGCCGGTTTATCGATGGGCGGTGGCCAAACTGCTTTTATCGGTTTTAATAATCCCGGGCTTTTTTCTTCACTGGGGTTCTTCAGTGGCGGCGGGGTTGCTGCAGATGCTTTCAACGACCAGTCGGCATACGGTGGACTATTTTCCGATGCAGCATCCGTCAACAATAAGTTCGACGTGCTTTGGTTTGGGGCAGGGACCGATGAACCTTCTTTTGCAGAAAGGAATGCCTACATAAAGAAAGAATTTGAGAAGGCAGGAATAAAAGGGACTATCTACGAGTCGCAGGGTACTGCCCACGAATGGCATACCTGGCGCAGGTGCCTGCATGAGTTTACCCAGTTATTATTTAAAAAAGGAACAAAATGAAAATAAAGAATTTTTTATACTGCATTTTGGGGTTGGCCTTCCTCGTGTCATGTGGTCATCAGAGCAAACCGGATCAATTACAATGTGAATACCTGGCAAACCCCATGGGGGTTGATGAGCCTAATCCCCGGTTTACATGGAATATAAATGCGACCGGAAGGGGAGTATATCAAAGTGCTTACCGCATTATTGTCGGTGACTCCGAACGTGATGTCGATAACAGGAAGGGAAATATGTGGGATTCCCAAAAGGTAGGATCTGCCAACACCGTCAATATAGAGTACCAGGGATTACCGCTCGAAAGCAACCGGAAATATTACTGGCGTGTGTGCGCTGTCATTGACGGAAAGGAAGAGTGGAGCAGTACAGCTCATTTTCATATGGGATTGCTGGAACAGTCGGACTGGAAGTCAGACTGGATAACTACTAAAGAGGATTTGTTGAACGAAAGCCCATTGTTCCGCAAGCAGTTCGCTATCGGCAAGGAGATAAAAGATGCCTATGTCTATGTGGCGACAGCCGGATTTTATGAACTCTACCTCAATGACAGCAAAGTAGGCGATCATGTGCTGGATCCTTCAATTACCGATTATCGTAAGACGGTTCTCTATTCTGTTTTTGATGTTACCCATGAGTTGCTGAGAGGTGAAAATGCTTTTGGCGTGATGTTAGCTAATGGGGCATATAATCTGACCAAAAGGACCGGAGAACGCTATGCCTGGGCAGACGGAGGAACCCGGCTTGGCAACCCCAAGTTTATGCTGCAACTCCAGATTAACTACAAAGACGGCAGTAGCGAGAGGGTGATCTCGGACGATTCGTGGAAATATACACAGGGTCCCGTTACTTTTAATAACCTCTATGGCGGTGAAGATTATGATGCCCGCAAGGAAGTGGACAGATGGGCATCGGCCGGATTGGACGACTCGAATTGGAACGGGGCGGTTATAACCCAGGGTCCGGGAGGAAAGCTGAAAGCACAGATGCTGCCTATACGGGTAACGGACACATTGGTGCCTGTGGCGGAAACAAATCCGGCGGAAGGGCTTTACCTTTTTGACCTGGGGCAGAATATGGCCGGATGGTGGCGCATCGAAGTAGCGGGGGATCCCGGGCAAACCATCCGTGTCAGGGGTGCGGAATCACTCAATCACCAGCCGCCTAAGAAGCTGGAAGCAGCAGACCGCCTGACGGAGGATCGCAGGAGCGGTGCTATATGGACGGACTATACACTGAAAGGTAGTGAAATCGAAATCTATGAGCCGCGCTTCTTCTACAGTGGTTTCCGGTATATCGAGGTAAAGACCGGCGATGAAAAAAATCTGAAATCCCTGAAAGTCGAAGGGCGTGTAGTTCGTTCTGACCTTGCTTATAACGGGACATGGGACTCTTCGGATACATTGCTCAATAAAATACACAAAGCCGGCATCTGGGCCCAGATGAGCAACCTGGTGTCATACCCTACCGATTGCCCGCACCGTGAAAAGGGAGCCTATACCGGCGACGGGCAGGTTATAGCCGAAACCTCGATGCATGACTTTCATATGGCCCCGATGTATATAAAATGGCTGAACGACATGCGCGATGCACAGGAGCCTGACGGCAGGATACCGAATACGGCTCCTACGCTTGTCGGAGGTATGGGCGGCGGCGTGGGATGGGGCAGTGCCTATATATTGATCCCCTGGTGGATGAACCACTATTACGACGATACCCGTATTCTTGAGGAGCATTATCCCACCATGAAAAGATATATTGAATATCTGCGGAACCTGGCCCGGATTGATGAAAAACCGGAAGAACCCTATATTATTAATTTTTTTGAAGGATTCTGGTATTCCCTCGGGGAATGGCAATCTCCGGGCATGAGCGACTGCCCTAACCACGATGTGGTCAATACTTTTTATTATTATTACGACACATGGCTGATGTCACAGATAGCAGATATGCTTGGACATAAAGAGGATGCAAAACAATTTATTGCGTTGAGCGATACTATAAAGCAGGAATTCAATACTAAATTTTTCAATCCCGCAACAAATCTCTATGGCCTCGATTCTACCTACCAAACGTACCAGTTAGTTGCACTGGTGGGGGATCTGGTTCCTGAACCACATCGCGAAGGTGTGCTGAAAACAATAACCGATGATATTCAGGCACGGGGCAATCATCTGAATACAGGCATCATCGGTACGAAGTATTTATGGCCTACACTGGCAGATGCCGGATATAACGACCTTGCATTTGAAATTGCCACGAAGGAAACTTATCCCGGTTACGGCTTCTGGATAATGAATAACTCGACAACACTTCTCGAAGCGTGGCGCAGTACTACGGGCAACCACCAGATGTTCGGGTCGGTCGTGGAGTATTTCTATAAATATCTGGCAGGTATTCAATCCCCGATGGAAGGTAAAACTACAAAAGGATATAAGCATGTACATATCCAACCCTATGTTCCCGATAAGCTCGAAGCTGCAGCGGCATCGGTCAGCACAGTTTCCGGAAAGATAGTATCTGCCTGGGAAAAGGGGACAGGAGAATTCCGGATATCGGTGACAATCCCGGCAAACACCACTGCCTCATTGGTTATACCCGGTGGAAATGGAAATGTTACCATAGCGGAGAATAATACCCTGGTCTGGGAAAATGAAGGTTACAAGACCCGGATAGAGGGAGTTACCAAAATAGAGAGAGATGCTGATCAAATAGCCCTCTCGTTGCTTTCCGGAAGCTACAGTTTTAATGTGGTTTTTTAATACCACCTTTCCCATAGGTGTCAAAAGTTAAATTTCTTATTTTTTTATTTATTTATGTCCACATAATGGAAACAGATCCGTCATTACTATAAAGTCGTTACTGTGGACAATAGAGAGGATAATAAAAACCGGTCATTTCAACACGATTACAACTTCCTTCGCGATGAAGACTTTATTCGATGGAGACTCTTTCAAACGAAGGAACTGGATGAATATTGGAACTCTTTTCTGATCGAACACCCGCATCTGGAAAAAGTGCTCCATGAAGCAATTTTGCAGTTTGATGCCGTAAAAATCAATCGGGACCAATTACCGGAAAAGGAAAGAAAAAATATTTACCAGGCTGTTTGGGTAGATATACAGCGGTATAAGAGACGTAGGTTGGTTAGGAGAATTAGTTCGGCAGCTGCGGTTTTAATGATAGCCATCCTGTCTGTTATATTCTTTACCCGTAAAGAGAATATCGGTCCGAACGATAGCCCAGGAGGAGAAATTATTGTAGGAGAAACGCTTCCCGAAGAGGATATATATATTATTTCTGGAGGAGAGAGAATTAATATAGCCCATAAATCCCATATTGGCCTCACCGGGGACGGTAAAGCGTTGGTAACGGATAGCACTGATTCGCGGAAAGAATTGCTGTTGGCTACCGCAGAACTCAACAAACTAGTTGTTCCTTACGGCAAACGAACGAATCTTACTCTTCCCGACGGCACAGAGGTTTGGTTGAATTCAGGAACCCAACTCGATTTTCCTACTGAGTTTACGGGAAGCAGGAGAGAAATAAGTGTAAATGGCGAGATATTTATCAATGTTGCCCACAATCCGGAAATCCCGTTTGTTGTGCATGCCCGGGATATGGATATTTATGTACACGGTACTTCTTTTAATATCTCGGCTTACCATGACGACAACAGGAAAACCGTTGTGTTGGTAGAAGGGAAAGTAAAAGTGAAAATGGCTGATAACCACACGGCAGAGTTACTACCCCATGAGAAATTAGAGATAACGGATAGCGATATAACAAAAGAGTCTGTCAACGTATCGGAATATACCAGTTGGACAAAAGGGATACTGGAGTTTGATGAAACACCTATATCAGAGATACTCAAAAAAATAGGGAGATATTACAATGTTCATTTTGAGAGCAGTCAGGAAGTAAAACTCAATGATAAGACCTGTTCCGGTAAACTGTATCTCTCGCATAACCTGGACAGTGTCATGACCTCCGTGTCCGTACTTTCGTCCACCGTTTACCAAAGAGAAAACAATAATATTTATATCACTAAAAAATAAAATGCCTATGAGATAAGGAGTCGAATGAAATAAGAATCGGACAATGCTGCCACATTGCCCGATCATGCGAAATTAATTTACCAGTAAATCTTTAATCACGTAAACTAAATTCATAACAAATGTATGAAAGAAAAAATTAAATCTAACCTGATTGTATATAGAAAATGCAACAGAACCCTAAAAATCATGAAGATTTCAACTTTATTATTTTTTCTCTGTCTGTTTTCTTTAGTAGCGGAAAACGTATATCCGCAACAGACGGAACTTTCGTTGGATCTGAGAAATGTGACCATTAAAAAGGCCATTTCGGAAATTGAGAGGACAAGCGATTATGTTTTTCTTATTACTGATGAGGCACAACTCGAACTCAATAGGAGAACCAGCCTCCGGGCAAATAAAGAATCCATCCATGCTATTCTTGAAATTCTCCTGAAAGATACAGCGTTGGGATATACCGTAGTGGAAAGACAGGTGTCGGTATATAAAAACGCCTCATCAAAGGCAATAGAAAAGACTGAAAGTCGAAAGGTGGAGGTCGAACAACAGAAAAGAACTCTCACGGGAAAAATTATAGACGAACAGGGAGAACCGGTTATAGGAGCCAATATCCTGGAAAAAGGTACTTCCAACGGAACGATAACCGATGTGGATGGAAACTTCTCTTTGCAGGTGGAAGAGAATGCCGTATTACATATTTCCTATATCGGATATTTGACGCAAGAGGTCAATACTGCAGGCCGGAATACAATTCAGATCAGTTTGCAGGAGGATATGCAATCATTGGAAGAATTGGTTGTAATAGGATATGGGACAAGGACTCAGAGAGACATAACATCTGCGATCTCCAATATCGGATCGGAAACGATCAGCAAATCCGTAACGATGAGTGCTGAAAATGCCATGCAGGGAACCATGAGTGGTGTGCAGGTTACGGGGACTACAGGAAACCCAATGGGGCGCCCGTCCATCCGTATCCGTGGAACCAACACGTGGGGAGTCTCTGATCCGTTATATGTGGTTGACGGTATTCCCATTACAGAGATGGGTGCCGGTATAGAAGGGGAACATGCCCGCATTCAGGATGTGCGAGGCCCCCTTAATATAATGACCATGATAGATCCCAATGATATTGAATCAATCTCTGTATTGAAAGACGCTTCGGCAGCTGCAATTTATGGTGTGCGCGCAGCGAACGGGGTGGTATTGATCACTACAAAGAAAGGACGGCAGGATAAACCGTCGGTTGATTTCAGCAGTCGTTTTGGAGTACAGAATATTACGCAGGAATTAGACTGGCTGTCTACTCCCGAATATACCCGGTTTGTGCAGGATGTTTTTGCTTCTGATCCGGAGAGAAATCCAAATGAGGCCAATATAGGGCGTTTCGATCCTTCCAGTCCGCGCTATCTCGGAAATTCCCCTACCTATAACTGGGAAGATGCCGTACGAAATAAAAACGCTGCCACACAGGATTATTCCGTAAAAGTATCCGGAGGAACGGACAACACCGACTACTATGTGTCATTGGGGTACAGTGATACCGAAGGAACAATATTGGTAAATAACCTGCAAAGGTATTCCGGCGCTGTAAAAATCAATACTAAAATAAACGATTGGATCAGAACCGGAATAAATTACCGTCTGGTAAATGCTGCCGGAAGAGCGGCTCCGGATGACTATTTTGATCTTATAAGGAGTGCTCCATGGCAACCTATTTATGCTGCAGAAGGGATCCCCGGTTATAACGGGTATGCTTATGCTGTCGGTGGTATTCAACCTGACGGTTCCTATGACAACCAAAAATTGTATGGGGCAGGCACGCGCATCAACGAGGTGGGAAGAAGTAATACCAATGATCAACGGTATGATTCCTGGCGGAATATGGGGAATATTTACCTCGAGTTAACACCTTTGAAAGGATTGACGCTGAGAGGAACGGTCAGTCTTGACAGGTATATCACAACCAGATATTCATTTTCCGACTATGATGCCAATGGTTTTGACTATACATCCGGAGATCCCCGTGCATTGGGAGGCGGTAAATCAGTCGGCTCATACGGAGAAAGAGATACATACAATAATAACCTGGTACAGGAACTGATGGTCAATTATGCGAACAGTTTCGGAGACCATAACTTTGATTTTCTGTTCAACTTCTCCAATCAGAAGTATGATGCAAAGTACCGGATCACAAGTACCGAGTACATGACTACCAAAAAAGACTATTTGCGCAATTTGGGAGGTGAAAGGAACTATACAAGTGTAGGAAGCGAACAGTTGCGCTGGGCATTACAAGGGTATTTATTTCGTGTAGGATATAATTTCGCTCATACATATTACCTCGATGCTACAGTACGCAGGGATGGTAGTGCCCGTTTCGCACCGGAGAACCGATGGGGTACATTCCCCTCTTTATCCGCCGCCTGGCGTATAAAGAGTGAACCTTTCATGGAAGATATCCTATGGATAGACGATCTTAAACTAAGAGCCGGTTGGGGGCAATTGGGAAATCAGGAAGTGAGGGATATGGCCTATTTATCGGCTATATCAAAAGCGCCTCATTATGCAATGGGGAATACCTCTCAAAGCGACCGTCCCGCATCAGGCGCTTTTTATGAAGGAGCCACCATTTTCGGTATTCCAAACAGAGACCTGACATGGGAAAAAACAGAAACATTCAATATCGGATTCGACTCTCAACTGTTCAGGGGATTATCCCTTTCAGCCGAATATTACTACAAGAAAACGCACGGTATATTACAGGCTATAGATATTCCACCCAGTGTCGGGGTAGTAGAAACACCTGTAGCCAATGTGGCGAAAGTGCAGAATCAGGGTATTGAGATTACAGCTAACTGGCAAAGCAGAATAGGACAATTGAATTATGCAGTCGGTGCTAATTTAACTACCACCGCCAATAAGGTACTGGAAACCTATAAGCATATTCCTACCTCCGGAGGGTCAGTGGAAGAAGGTTATTCCATGTTTTATCACAAAGCGTACAAAGTGGCCGGTATTTTCCAGACAGACGCAGAAGCGCAGGAATGGATGCAAAAATATGAAGATGTCAATTACATATCGGGTAAAGTGGGGGCAGGTGATTTCTATTTTGAAGACCTGAGAGGGGCGCCCAAAGAGGAAGGACAATTCTATTCTGAAGGAGCTGACGGTAAGATAGACTCTTATGATATGGTGAAAGTTGGAAAATCTATTCCCGGATACTTCTACGGTATTAATCTGAGTGCAGAATACAAGGGATTTGATTGTAGTGTACAGTTTTCAGGAGTCGGTGATGTGGTAAAGTATAACAGGATAAAAGCACTGACTTTTATGCCGACCGAAGGTGACAATGTGACTAAAATTGTCTATAATGCATGGACCCCTGAAAACAAACAGAATGAATACCCCCGTCTTGTTTTTGGTGATCCTGCAGCCAATCTGAGATACTCCGATTTCTTTTTCGAAAGTGGTGCTTATTTCAGGCTCCAGAATATTCAGATCGGATATACTTTGCCACAGTCCGTATATAATGCATCAAAAAACTATATACGTAATATAAGGATCTTTGCCGGAGCATCCAATCTTTTCACGGTCACACCTTATACCGGGCTTGATCCTGAAAGTGATGCATACCCCGCACCCCAGACATTTTTTATGGGGCTAACTGCTAAGTTTTAATTATGGCTATCTTTAAAACACATTGAATATGAAAATATATAGATATATAGGTATTGTAACTTTGATGATAATATGTTTTACCGGAATTTTTTCCTGTTCCTCAGAACTTGATATCAAACCCACGTCAGAGTTGGAAAATGAATATTTTGAGAGTGAATTACGTATTCAGGAAGGTGTCGGTGCCTGTTATGCTGCAATGGCGAATATGTACGGAGCTTTACTGAATGACGGAGGAGGAGTACATGAAATCCTGTTCCTTCCCGGTGATGATATTACCCATCAGGATGCAGGAAGGGCTGCTATGGAAGCTTTTTCCGGCTTAAACAGTACCAACGGTCAGGTTAGCACCTTGTGGACACGTCTCTACCAGATGATATACCGCTGTAATTTTATTCTTGAAAAGATAGAAGAAGAGGAGGTACAGGCTGTCTATGTAACTCCCGGGTTGTATGAGATAAACAAAGGAGAAGTATTATTTCTCCGCTCATGGTGTTTTTACCGTTTATGGGATTTCTTTCGCAAAGCGCCTCTGCAGGATAAGCGTATCCGTACTATTTCGGAAGCTCTTCTGCCCCCTTCCGAAGGTTTCCAGATGCTGGATAAAGCCATTGAAGACCTGGAGTTAGCGGCTACTCTGTTACCGGAAGAAACCTACTGGCCTTTGCAAACAGAGCGTGGACGGGCTTTCAATGAAAGTGCTTACGGTTTATTGGTAAAATGCTATTCGCTTCGTGCAAGGTATAATAGCGCCAACTCTGATGATTACCGGAAGGCAATCACCGCTTTTGAGAAAATCAAAACACGTGAACTGGTGCATTTTGCCGACAACTTCGACTATCATCACGAGAACAATAAAGAATCCCTGTTCGAGTATCAGGCAAGCCATGCCACCGAACAGGACAATGCCTGGCTGGATAATAATTTTGGCGGAGGCGTAGGTCAAATGGGTGCCATGTATCATTACAGTACCAACCATTGGGGTAATTATATGTCAGGAATCTACGGCCCTACTAAAAAACTAATAAGTGCTTTCGAGAACGGTGATCCCCGTAAGGAATTCACTTTTGCTAATTATACGACCAATGTATATGGAGATGTTAATGTGCCGGCAGAACCCTGGGAAAAGTTTGATAATCAGCAACTGATGAAATATGTATTTCCGGGACGTTGCTGGTTTGAACCGGTATGGGGGATCAATTCTACCAATAATCCCCGTTTGATTCGTTATGCCGATATAAAGTTACTGGCAGCCGAAGCCTATTTGCAGACAGGAGATCAGGCGAAAGCGCTCCAACAGGTAAATGATATCCGCGAACGGGCCCGGCGATCTACCAAAGACGGAAGTGTATCTGCCGTTCCTGCTGATTTTACATCCGTAACTATCCAGGATATCATGGATGAACGGTTTGTGGAATTGGCTGCCGAAGAAGGTATCCGTTGGACGGATCTGCGCAGTTGGCATGCCGCAGGATTTATTAATCTGGCAACATGGACTGCAAGAGATTTTGGTTATAATTACGATGTACAAAATTTCGAGTTCGAAGTGGCCAAGCACCTGTTATTCCCTATACCTCAAAGGGAAATGGATACGAATCCTCTGATGGCGGCAGCAGGAAATAATCCTGGTTATGAATAAATAAATGTGTAAATTAAGGCTAAAGCCTATACAAAAGCTTTAGCCTTAATTTTTAATGGTGTGATCATGCAGTCATACAGACACTATTTGTATTTTTAAACTGTTTATTATGATTCAGATGATAGTAAGGAAAGCGGTATTATCAATGATACTATCGGTCATCTTCCTGCAATGTACAAAAGGTGACCCGGCTGTACCGGAAACTCCCGATCCAACAGAGGATTATGAAAAGGTAACTGTCCGGATTGATCAGGGACAAACTTACCAGGTCATAGACGGATTTGGTTTTTTCGGTGCCCATGATGTCTGGTGGGGAAACGCCGCCGATATGTGGAATGATGCGTGGGGAGAAAAGATAATTACCGATCTCGGTATCACTATATGGCGAAATGAGATATACCCTCCTGCCATACAACAGGCACAACAGGATGCCGACTGGAATAAACAGCTGCCTGTAGTACGTGGGCTCAAAGCGAAGGCTGATCAGCATGGTGTGCCGCTCAAATTTGTTGCTACCGTCTGGAGTCCCCCGGCAGATTTAAAGTGGGCAGCTCAAATGGCGTGGGCCGGCGATACCGAAGCCACCCGTTGGGAAGATCCCAATGTAACCACTAAAAACGGTGGAACCCTTAGTCCTGATAAATATCCTGATTATGCGGACTGGCTTAACAGCCATATCCGGTTGTATGAAGACGAGGGGATAGATCTGTATGCACTCAGCCTGCAGAACGAACCGGCTTTTTCTCAATATTTCAACTCTTGTCAATATACTGTTGCCTGGTATAACGATTTGCTTATCAATGTGGTTCCGGGTATCAAGTCCGCTTTTCCCGGAATAAAGATATTCGGCTCGGAGAATATGCTGTTGACCGAGGGTAAGGATGAGAACTGGCGCTGGTTCTATCACTCAGGCATCAAAGCAAATACGGAAGCTGCGGCAAACCTGGATATCCTGGCCGTACATGGATACAACGATGGAGTATTACCTACATCCGGATCGGAGCTTGTTAAGATGTGGACTAATCATACCGAACAATTTGCAGAGCCTATGGATAAGAAAGTCTGGATGAGCGAGACTTCCGGATATACAGAATCGTGGGAAACAAAAGATGGGAAACCCGGGGCATTTGGTCTGGGACTGGATATAATGACTGCCCTTAATTACGGGAATATCTCAGCCTGGATATGGTGGCAGGGAAGCCAGTCGGACGGTATCGGCGAATATAATCTGATGAAGGGTGTAACACCCGGTAATAAATATTTTGTATCGAAACATTATTACCGCTACATCCGTCCGGGTGCCGTGAGAGTAAACGCTACCGTTTCCACAGAAGAAGATGATCTGTTCACTACTGCTTTTACACATGACGATAAAGGGACATTTACCATTGTAATTGTCAACGCAGGAGAGACCAGATCCGTATCAATACAGGGAAATAATCTTCCGGATGAATTTGTAATGTATCGTACCAATGCATCGGGTTCAGAAAAATGTAGTTTGATTGAGACGGTTAAGTCGGGGAATGATAAGAGTTTTGTGCTGCCGCAAAATGCCATCGTGACCTTACAGGCGGGAGGGGACCCTTTGTAATGGTCACCGTGAAAGAATAACAAATAAAACAATCGAATAAGTGAAAAATATTTTTTTATTAACCGTTTTTCTTACAACCGTTTTACTGCAAGTCGGGTGCAGACAACAAAAGAAAAGTGAGTTCCAGGTTGCCGATAATCAGGGGATTAAGGATATTCGTGCATTTTATATCGGGCATAGCCTCAGCAATCCCATTGTCGGTCGTGTCCACTCGCTCGCACATCATCACGAAAAGGCAGAGTTCAGTATCCGCTACCAGACCAATCCCGGATCATCGCTCCAGCAGAGTTGGGAAATCAGGAACGAAGGATATACCGCTATCGAACCCTATTATGCAGGGTATTACGATACCCGGTACGGGCTACCTGCAGGAGGATTTGATGTGCTGGTATTGACCGAATCCGTGCCGAGGCACCTGGGTGAAGGGATAGGCAGAACCTATCAGTATGCCGATAGTTTGTACCGTTTCGCTGTTGAATATAATCCAGATATACAGGTTTACCTCTACGAGATATGGCATTGTATCTATAGCGGTACACCTACCGGATGCTACTACGATATCGACGCTAATCCGTGGCGACAACGCCTTGACGATGATTTGCCCATGTGGGAAAGTGTGGTCGATACGCTGAACAGCCGGTTCAATCCTGCCAAACCTGTTAAGTTGATCCCGGGAGGGCAGGGAATGGCGGCATTATACGACGCGGTTATGGCGGGAGATCTACCGGGTGTATCTACTTTGGAAGATCTTTTTATCGACGATATTCATATCAGTGGTATATCCGCTTATTTGGTGGCGTGTATTCATTTCGCGACAATCTACGGAGAATCTCCGGTAGGACTGCCCAATGTGCTGACAGACATGTGGGGAAATCCTTATAAAGATAATCCTACTCCCGAGCAAGCGGCGATACTACAGGAAATCGCATGGAAAGTGGTAAGTGAATACACACCGGATCCTTTATGATACCCCCAAAAGAAGAGGATAACAGTTCCATGCACCCGGGATATAAAAATAAAACAATTGTATGAAACGACGTGATTTTTTGAGAACAACCGCCGTAGGAGCCGGTATAATGGCAATAGGCAGTCATGAGGATATTTTTGCGTTGCCAAACTATCCATTGGAAAAGAATAAGTTGCCTCGCTGGCGTGGATTTAATATTCTCGACTTCTTTTCCCCTCAACGGTATGTGGAAAATCCTCAGCGGTTTGCGGCGACGGAACAGGATTTTAAATGGATGGCCGATTGGGGATTCGATTTTGTTCGTATTCCTATGGCATATCCCAGCTATCTGAAGTATGATCCAGCCTCAGGAAAGGATATTACTCCCGAAGAGACGGTTGATTTCAGGGAAGAAGCGCTTGAAGCTATCGAACAGATAGTCTATACGGCTAATAAGTACCATTTGCATGTAAGCCTCAATTTACACCGGGCCCCCGGTTTTTGTATCAATGCCGGATTCCATGAGCCCTTCAACTTATGGAAGGATGAGGAGGCACAGCAGGCTTTTTATCAGCATTGGGATATGTGGGCGAAACGTTTCAGAAATGTTTCCCCTGAATTGTTAAGCTTCGATCTGGTCAACGAGCCTTGTTTCAAGGAAGATATGAATGACCAGTTCTCTCCGGCCACAGCTATTCCCGGTAGTATTTATCGTAAAGTAGCTATCGGGTGTTTAGACGTTATCCACCGGCAAAATGTTGATAGAATGGTGATCGCTGATGGGAATAATGGAGGTGCTTTGGTAATTCCCGAACTGACGGATCTTCCCATAGGACAGAGTTGTAGAGGATATTATCCGCATTATGTATCTCATTACCGTGCCGGTTGGGTATGGAAAAATCCCGATGATGCACCGCTGCCTGTATGGCCGGGTATTATCAATGGGGAAAAATTTGACCGTAAGGTACTCGAAGATTTTTATCGCCCCTGGACCGATCTGGTGAAACAAGGTGTGGGTGTACATTGCGGTGAATGCGGATGCTACAGTGAAACACCCCATGATGTTTTTCTCGCATGGTTTGAAGACCAACTGGATATATTGACAACCCACGGAATAGGGTGGGGATTATGGAATTTTCGCGGGACTTTCGGTATACTTGACTCAGGGAGAAAGGATGTGGCCTATGAAGACTGGTACGGGCATAAACTGGATCGTAAACTCCTGACTCTGCTTCAGAAGTATTAATAATTATAAATATCCATTCAATTATGAGGAAATATATTTTTTTGATTCTGATCCTGTTTTCCCCATCGATATTTGCTTCCATACGGACTTATTCCTATCCGGCAGAAATAAAGGCTTCCGATAGTTATGCGCTTACAGTGGATGGTGTTCCGGTTCATGTGATAGATAATCCCGTACCTTGTTCATTTGCCGCTTTTGAGATGGAGCAGGCTGTTTCTGTTGAAATTGAAAGTAAAGTAACGGTCAAATGGGTAGATGTCCGTCCGCTAAGTGCCGGGATTAAACCAGTGATCAAAGAGGATAAAATCTGTTTTACTATCACTGAACCGGGTAACTACAGTGTGGAGATCAACGGGAAGCTGAGTCATCCTCTTTTTATTTTTGCCAATCCGAAAGAGGTGAAACCATCCAAAGACGATCCGAATGTTCTCTTTTTTGAAGCCGGGAAAGTACATCGTCCGGGTATAATACGGCCTGAATCCGGTCAACACGTCTATATTGAAGGAGGAGCTTATGTTATAGGCGCTATTGCAGCCACAGGAGTGGAGAATGTAAGGGTTTCCGGTCATGGTATAATGGACGGTAGTTTGAACAACCGGTTGACCCGGGAGCAGACGGCAGCCATTTTCTCCGTAGACAATGGATACGGGTCGGCAGGGAAATACCAGCGGTTTATTGAGTTTATCGACGCTAAAAATATTTCAATTGAAGGACTTATCTTACACAACAGTACTACCTGGCAGGTCGTACCCATCAATTGCGAGAATGTCACTATCTCAGGGTTGAAGCTGGTCAGCGATAATCCGAGCGATGATGGTATTGATATTGTCCGTAGCCGGAATGTGCATGTGAAGGATTGTTTTGTTCGGGTGAAAGACGATTGTGTTGCTGTGAAGGCGCATCTCGATTATCCGGATAATGTGATTGTCGACAGTGTACTGGTCGAGCAATGCGTGTTCTGGAATGCAGCATGGGGGAACGGACTGGAGATCGGTTTCGAACTACATGCCGCGGAAGTAAAGAATATTACTTTTCGCGATTGTGATATTATTCATGTAGAATCCGGGGCTGTGTTCAGTATTCACAATTCGGACAAAGCCATCGTCAGCAATGTGTTGTATGAAGATATCCGGATTGAAGATGCGCGGCATAAACTGTTCGACCTCGGTATTTTCAGGTCGAAGTTTTGTACGGACGGATCGTCCGATGAAGCCTATTTGGCCGAATTTATTACCCATGACGTATGGGATAACGAATTAAGAATACCGGAAGGTAAAAGAGAGGAGCATGCAAAATACAGGGGACAGATTAAAAATATAACTTTCAGGAATATTCAGGTATTGGAAGGGATTTATCCGTTTTCAATCTTTATCGGTTACGATGATCAGCACGCAATCGATGGGGTAACGATTGAAAATCTGCAACTCTATGGAAAGAGGATCAACTCCTTGGAGGAACTCAAACTGCATACCGAATTTGCCCGAAATATCCGTGTAGAATAGTATAAAACTTATCCAAACCGTCTCATTATGATACTCTTGAAAAGAAGTAATATCGCTGTACTTGTATTGGTCTTTATTTTATTTTCATGTAAAAAGGCTGAGAATGAAGAATGGGTCGATCTGTTGAATTATACTGACTTTTCGAACTGGTCTCACTTTGTCCTGAAACCGGAACAGAAAGGTGTGGAGGAATCGGAAATGCAGTATCCGCCCGAATGGTTGATACCCAAAGTCTATCTCTCTGATAATCCCGATTCAACCGTTTTCAGTTACCAGATGCATGAAGGTAAGAAAGTGCTTCATATATCGGGTGAATTGATTGGTTTTTTGACTTCCAAAGAAGAATACGACAATTATCATTTGAAATATAAATTCAAATTCGGAAAGAAATGGCAATGGCTGGGCGATCGTCCACGGGATGGCGGTATCTTCTACCATGTTGTAAACCCCGCTTCGGATAAGGAACGATCACCCCATGAATTTAATATCCATGATGGAGATATCGGAAGTTACTGGAGTTTCGGAGGCTATGGAGATATACCAGGTAAGGTATCCACTGATTTGCCGGAGAGTATTACTTCGATTATTCCGATCCTGAAACCTGTTATTCCCAGTCTGAAAGATACTATGTACCTTTTTGATCCTGCCGGAACGCCAAGCACATTCAGTTCCTCGATTCCCGATATGCAGATAGCTGTCGCAAACCCGATAGCGGATAATCCTCTCGGGGAATGGAATGAACTCGATCTTATCTGTCTGGGAGATACCATTATTCATGCTGTCAATGGAAAAGTAGTCACTGTGCTCTATAATTCACGATATGAAGCGGAGGGAGGCGGATTGGTACCGCTTACCAAAGGAGCAATAAAAATACAGAGTGAAGGAGGGGAACAGTTTGTTGAATATATAAGAATCAAAAAGATCACTGAAATACCCGAAGAGTTCAGAAGTAGTCTGACAAGCTTTGAAACTCCGGCAGATGCTGTGGCATCTTCTCCCTCTACACCTGTGGAGGAAGAAGCGGACACCGAAGTAAAATGGGTGAATCCCGAAATAACACCGATGCCAGGGTTGAGTCATCACGTGTTGCAGAGCGAAGCGTTAGGCAAGGAGGTAGGCTATGTGGTATGGACTTCGGAATATTATCAAAAAGAGCGTAGCGAAGGTTATCCGGTACTATATTTCCTACACGGTGTAGGAGGGACAGAGTCTGCCGATGCCGCATCCTTTTCCCATTGGGTGTCGAAAGCCATCGCGTATGGTTTCCTGCCTCCATTGATTTGCGTGTTCCCGAACGGGGGAGTAAGTTATTACCGGGGAGAGGTGGAAAAAATGATTGTCGACGAACTGGTCCCTTTGATAGATAAGAATTACAATACTATTCCGCGGGCAGAATCCCGTGCATTGGCCGGTTTCTCGATGGGTGGGGAGGGCGCCGTATATCTTTCGGTGATGCATCCCGGACTTTTTTGTGCGGCAGGTAGCATGGGCGGAGAATTAAAACTCGACGATCCGCAACTGAAGGCTGCCATCAAAAAAGCGATTCCTCAATGGAAAAAGGTCAATTACGGATTTTATCTGGTCAATGGCGATGGTGACCAACCTGACGCATTCAAGGACTTTACCACTATTCTCACAGGGGAAGGTATTGACCACCGTGGGGTGATTCTTCCCAATACAGACCATAACTTAGGGCATTATTATGAACGCTCAATCGGTGGTCTGCTGGCGTTTCTCGCAAATCATATCAAAGATCATAATTAAATTCATATGAAACGAGCATAACACCTATTCTCAACCGAGTTCATAATTATCGCGAAACAACGTTCGACGACCGAATGGGAGTCAATTCCATACACCGACAAGAAAAAAATAAAATAATCGTATGAAAACTACATATTATCTGCTTTCTCTCTTTTTATTGTGTTTTACCCCGTATATATCAGCAAAAGAATACTTCGTTGCCCATTATGGGTCTGATAGCGCACGAGGAACAATATCGGATCCATTCGCTACTATCCAGAAGGCCTGCTCGGTTGCCCAGGCCGGGGATACCGTTACTGTGCGCGGAGGCGAATATTATATCGATGAACAAATTATCCCTCAGAGATCGGGTAAACCTGGTGCGTGGATACTTTACAGGGGAATGCCGGGAGAAAAGGCGATTATCGACGGGCAGCATGTAATTGTTGCCAACGAAAAACCGTTCTCATCACAGTCTGCGGGATTGTTCCAAATCACGGCGAAAGAATATATCCATGTGAAAGACCTCCATTTCAGGAACTCCTATTCCGTGGGAATACTTGTGGGATATTCTTCCAATCTTCCGGAAGCTGCCCCGGAGGAAAAGCGCAATACCAGATATATCACGGTGGAGGGATGTAGCGTAGACAGGAGTTTTAATTCGGGCATATCGGTCTGGTACGCCGATTCGGTCATCGTAACCGGTTGTGAGGTGATCAGGGCCAATGACCTTGATTTCCGTCTGCCCGAAACAAGAAAAGGACACGAAGCACCCCATGAGGCGATATCGATATGCGGGGCACGCTATTTTGAGATCAGCTATAATCATGTGCATCACTGCTATAAAGAAGGGATAGACTGCAAAGAAGTATCATCGCATGGTGTGGTACATAATAACCTGGTGCATGATGTGCCACGGCAGGCTTATTATGCCGATGCATGGTTCGGATTGCTCGAGGATATTGAGTTCCGCGATAATATTGCCCATTCGGCAGGGTGGGGGTTCGCGATCAGTGTGGAAGGCAAAGGATCGGAAGCACGTAACATCCGCATTCACCATAACCTGGCTTATAATATCCAGGGAGCGGGGGTCCTGTTCGGATTATGGGGTGATAACCTTTTGCGTTCCGATATCCATATCTATAACAATACCTTCTATAATTGTGGTTCGGACGACTGGTTCAGTGGCAATGTAGGAAGCATCGATATCCTGTCGACGAATTGTAAGGATGTGTTTATCTATAACAACCTGTGTGATAAAGGATTTGATTACGAGATAGGGTTTGGTTTCGCCAAAGATGAGTTGCCCGGAGCGTTGAAAAAACAAAATATTGTCGTAAAGGATAATCTTGTGTCGGGAATGAAAAATAAAGCGATCCGTATCGGCCAGTATGACGCTAAAGTCATTGAATATATCCCTGAAGGGAATAAGGTCGCTGTGCCGGAATACAGGAACAGCCAGCTTTTTGATTTTGTTCCCGTTTCACTGCCACAACCGGAAAATAAGAATAAATGGAAGTATGCACCGTCTCCCTGGTACGGAGCTTACCGTCCTGTCACAACAAAATAATCGTATGAGATATTCATCCGCTATATTAACGTTCCTGATAATGGCATTTGGTTTTTGTCAGGTTGGAGCACAAAATGAATCACAGGCTATATCCGATCCTCAGTATTGGAATATTTCACCGGATCAGGACGCCATTACATGGAACATCGTAGACGAAGATAAACTCCCACACGCGGATGATATTGAGATGTCCGGACAAAGACTTTCGTCTATTGTCAGGTACGAAGTGGATAAACAGAAATATCTTAGAGTAAACCGTGATATAATTTTTCCGCAATTAAGGAGGTTTGTCGGCTCTTCAGAACCGGACTGGTATAATTACCGGGCCTATCTCCGCCGCAGTTTCAATGATCAATTTTTACCATCCATCGTTTTTGAGGATATTATTCTCCAACCGAAACTCGATTCGGTGAGGATAGACGGTCAATTGACCTTCTTCCATTCTCCTATTGAAGGGATGATCATAGAACGGACGATATTCCCGTCCATGACCCAAAGGCAACTGGTGGAAAAGTGGGTAATAAGGAATATCTCACAGGTTGAAAAGAGGCTTCATATCGGGCATACTGCTTTCGAACAGGAAGAGAAGGGGATGCATGGAGTGTATAAGGTTGCCATTCGTTGCGATTCAAAACCGGAAGTAGTTATCGAGCCGGGAGAGGATTATTCCTTTGGACTTTACTTCTCTGCAGGAATGAGCAATGAACCGGACGTGAACCAGTGTTTTGCGGATGCGGAAAAAGAAAGGAAGGCATTTTTACATGTAATGAAAAATAATCTTGTCCTGAAATCCCCGGATCCCGTTATCAATACCTTGTTTTATTTTTCCAAGATCAGGGCCTCCGAGAGTATTTTTGAGACTAAAATGGGATTGGTACATTCCCCGGGAGGTGGGAATTATTATGCAGGGGTTTGGGCCAATGACCAGGTAGAGTACAGCGGGCCGTTTTTTCCCTGGTTGGGTTATGGGAATGCCAATATAGCCGCTCATAATGCCTATAAACATTTTCTGAAAAATATTCCGCCGGAAGGTGAATTTATCAGGTCATCTTTCGAGATGGAAGGCGATCTGCCCTGTTGTTCCAAGGACCGGGGAGATGCAGCCATGATCAGTTATGGTACTTCCCAGTTCGTATTGGCTTTAGGCGATAAAAAAATTGCGGAAGAACTGTGGCCATTGATCGAATGGAGCATAAAATACTGCAATGCCAACCTCAACGGGCACGGCGTGGTATTATCGGATACGGATGAGATGGAGGGCCGTATCCCGACAGGTAATGCCAATCTGGCTACCTCGTCACTTTATTATGGTGGACTTATCAATGCGGCAAGAGTAGCCCGCATGCTGGATAAAAAACCGGCAGTTGAGAAAGATTTCCTTCGCAAAGCAAAAAAACTGGAAACAGCCATTGATAACTATTTTGGAACAACCATCGACGCTATTGAAACCTATCGTTATTTCGACGGGCATCAGACATTTCGACATTGGATTTGCCTGCCGCTGGTAATGGGTATCCAGACGCGGAAAGAAGGTACCCTGAATGCCCTTTTCGACAAGCTGTGGGCCGATAACGGCATATTGGTCGAGCCCGGAGACAACGTCTTCTGGGACAGGGGAACACTCTATGCTTTCAGGGGGGCTTTCAAAGCCGGTGCGGCCGACAGGGCTTTAGGCCGGCTGTCATCCTATTCCCAATCCCGTCTGCTGGGCAAGCGTGTTCCTTATGCTGTGGAAGCTTATCCGGAATACGGTATGCGTCATCTTTCGGCCGAAAGCGCCCTTTATTGCCGGATCTTTACCGAAGGAATACTGGGAATTGAGCCGCTGGGACAGGATCGCTTTAAAATAACTCCGCAGATACCTGACTCCTGGGATGAATTGTCGCTGACCTCATGTAAAATATTGAACAGAGACCTGAACTTCTTTATAGTGAAGAAAAACAATAATATTCATATGATGGTATCGGATGGTGATCGTATAGTCTGGGATAGACAGATCAATATGGGTGAATCGTTGGAGATAGAGTTGTAAAATGTGTATTTATGCATCCATAGAGCAATCGTGAGTTTGACTTTATTGCCTCGTCCTTAAAATACCGACTTTTTTATTACATTTGTTGCTTCATTAAACAGTTCTATTCTATGAAGACTCAGGTGTTATTTAATCAGATCCTATCGAAAGGTGTTGGCCTTAAAAGTATCGTTCTCATCCTGGCTGTCTCGTTTACAAGTTCCTTGTTTGCGCAAAGCCGGTGGTACAATCCTTTAAAAGAAAATTACACTATTATCCAAAACCAGGGATGGACAAACGAAATAGGGAAGACATACCAACGATTACCCAACAGGGCGGAAAAAGAGGTGAGAAAGCCGGTCTGGAATTTATCTCAAAATTCAGCCGGTCTGGCAATTCATTTTTATACGAATGCTGAAAAAATAGAAATCAGGTATGAAGTAACGGGCGACTTTGCTATGCTACATATGCCTGCAACCGGAAAATCGGGTGTAGATCTCTATGCCATTGATCCTCATGGAAAGTGGCGCCTGGCGACAGGTAAATACAGTTTCAACGATACCATTACTTATACATATGAAATTCTTCCTCAAAATCAATTTCACAAGAGCGGATTTGAGTACCGTCTTTATCTTCCTTTGTACAATTCCGTAAAATGGATGGAGATTGGCGTCCCTGATTCGGCAGAATTTAAATTTATTCCTACTCTTAAGGAGAAACCTATTGTGGTGTATGGAACATCAATCGCGCAAGGCGGTTGTGCTTCACGGCCAGGAATGGGATGGACAAATATTTTATCAAGAAAACTTGACTATCCGGTAATTAATCTCGCATTTTCAGGTAACGGGCCATTGGAAAAAGAACTGGTAGACCTTATTGACGAAATTGATGCATCGCTGTACATCTACGATTGTCTTCCCAACATGGGCTCTTTGTCATCGGAAGAAGTGGCGAAAAGAACTATTTATGGCGTAAGCAAAATAAGAGAAAAACATGATACGCCTATTCTGTTGGTCGATCATATCGGTTACAGGAATCAGGAAATGAATAACGCTTCCAAAGAGTCGGGAGATAGGATGAACAGCGCTTTGAAACTGGCATACGGCTCTCTTGTAAATCAGGGAGTGAAAAATATTTATCATTTGTGTAAAGATATGATTGATTTTCCTGAGGATGGATGTGTCGATAATATTCATCCTAATGACTTGGGAATGCAGGCATATGCCAATGCTTATGAGAAAATTATCAGGGAAATTCTGAGTATGCCGGCCGGAGATTTAAAAATTACGAAACCTGTAAGTCAACGGAGAGAACCTCATATGTATGAATGGAAAGCGAGACATGAAAATATACTGCAATCTATTCAGTTAAAACAACCGAAAAGAGTGATTATAGGTAATTCCATTACGCATTATTGGGGTGGTACTACTGAACGTGAAAATGGAAGCCAAAGTTGGAAAAAACAGATGGATCCTGCCGGTTATCTTAATTTAGGATATGGTTGGGATAGAATTGAGAATGTGCTGTGGAGAGTGTATCACGGAGAACTCAGTGGTTATGACGCAGAAGAGGTGATCCTTATGATCGGAACGAATAATCTGGGATTAAATACCGATGATGAAATTGTGAAAGGCCTGCGGTTTCTTTTAAGACAGATTAGAATCCGACAACCGAATGCTAAAATAAAAGTGATGGGATTGCTTCCAAGACGAGGTTACGAAGATCATGTAAAAGCTATTAATAAACATATTGCTAAAATGGTTTTACTCCATGATTATATTTATTTGGATGTGGGTGACCGGTTATTATTAGAAAATGGGAAAATCGATGAAACATTGTTTTTGGATGGTCTGCATCCGAACGAAGAAGGTTACTTATCTATAGTGAATGATATAGTAAAATAGTTTTCATCTTGTTAAAATATAATGTTATGAACAAGCTTTGGAATATGGAAAGCAGATTAAGTTTACTCTGTTTTTTGCTTTCCCTTTTATTGCTTAATTCTTGCAGTAATAGGAATATAAAACTTACTCCGTCTAATTATGATTTGATTTTCAATGAATTATCCCAGACATGGGATGAAGGAATACCATTGGGAAATGGAGTAGTGGGCTCTTTGGTTTGGGAAAAAGAAAATCACTTACGGATGTCCCTTGACAGGGTAGATTTATGGGATTTACGCCCGTCCGATAGCTTATCCGGTCCAAATTATAGTTTTGAATGGGTCTATCAACAGGTAATGAAAAAAGACTATTTACCTGTCCAGAAGAAATTTGACCATCCATATGACCGTTTACCGGCTCCATCCAAAATACCGGGTGCCGGAATAGAGTTTTCTTTGGAACAGATAGGAAAACCCCAATCTGTTCACCTTTATCTGAATAATGCCGTATGTGAAATAACCTGGGCAAATAACATGAAGATGCAAACGTTTGTCCATGCTGTCGAACCGGTAGGATGGTTTTACGTAGAAAATGCGGATGAATCTTTTATTCCTGAATTAGTGGCACCTGTTTATAATGATTCACAGGCCGGGGAATCTGATCTCGGTCCGGTTACCGGACAGGATTTGCGCCGTTTAGGATATATACAGGGAGATGTGGTAAAAGAAGGTAACCGTATCATATATCATCAGAAAGGATGGGGGAATTTTTATTATGATGTAGTAGTAGAGTGGAAAAAAAGTGGAAATACATTAACCGGAGTGTGGAGTATTTCTTCCTCTCTTTCAGAAGAAAAAGCAGTCGACAAAGTGCGCGAAGCCCTTTCGAGAGGTATTCAAGCCGACTACCAATCCCATATGGTCTACTGGGATAATTTCTGGAAACAATCTTCTGTTACTATCCCGGATGAAGTATTGGCCAAACAATATGCCAATGAGATGTATAAGTTCGGTTCCGTAGCCCGGGAATATTCTTATCCTATTTCTTTACAAGCTGTCTGGACTGCCGATAACGGTAAACTTCCACCATGGAAAGGCGATTATCATCATGATTTGAACACGCAACTGAGCTATTGGCCTTGCTATACGGGGAATTACTTGTCCGAAGGCTTGGGATACCTGAATACTTTATGGGAACAACGGGAAGAAAACCGGAAATATACCCGTGAATATTTTGGTGAAAACGGATTGAATGTCCCCGGCGTATGTACATTGGAAGGAGTTCCCATGGCGGGATGGATACAATATTCCATGTCTCCTACGATAGCAGCATGGTTATCACAACATTTCTACTTACATTACAAATACTCCATGGATGAGGATTTTCTGAAAAAACGGGCTTATCCCTATTTAAAAGAAGTTGCCACTTTCCTCGAAGAATTTACTTATTTGGATGAGGATGGTGTACGTCAATTACCGTTAAGTTCAAGTCCTGAGATTTATGATAATAGTATAGATGCATGGTTCCATACTATGACCAATTATGATTTGTCATTGATCCGGTTTGCTTTTTCCGCTGCTTCTGAACTTGCCGGTGAACTTTCACTTACCGATGAGTCCATGCATTGGAAAGAACTATACGGACAATTGCCTGATTACGACCTGGATGAGCAGGAAGGACTCACTTTTGCCAAAGGATTTCCTTATAATGTGTCACATCGGCATTTCTCAAATGCGATGGCTATCCACCCATTGGGATTGATTGATTGGGGAAATGGAGAGAAAGACCGGCAAATCATCAAAGCAACCATAGATAATTTTGATGAGGTCGGACCTGATTATTGGACAGGTTATTCGTATAGCTGGTTTGGTAATATGAAGGCACGTGCCATGGATGGAGAAGGTGCAGCAAAGGAATTGCGGACATTCGCCGAACATTTTTGCCTGAAGAATACGTTCCATGCCAATGGAGATCAAACAAAAACCGGTAAATCGAAATTTACCTATCGCCCATTCACTCTGGAAGGGAATTTTGCTTTTGCTTCGGGTATCCAGGAAATGTTATTGCAAAGTCATACGGGTATTGTCCGTATTTTCCCGGCAATTCCTGTTTCATGGGATGATGTATCGTTTCACAACTTACGTACTTATGGCGCATTTCTTATCTCTGCTCAAAAAGAGAATGGGAAAATATCACAAGTAACCGTTTTCTCAGAAAAAGGGGGCGTGTTGCGTATGGACTATCCTTTTGGAGATTATCCTTTTACGATTGAGGGGACAGAAGAATCTTACGAGCTGAAAGATAATATTATAGAATTGAATACTATTCCGGGACAGACTGTTGTTTTTACATCTGAAAGCTGACAATCAGTTAAAAAGGGGACTCATTTAATAAATATGGAAAAACAAAAATTACAACGCTTAGAATCTTTAGACGTACTCCGCGGGTTTGACTTATTTTGTTTGGTAGGATTAGAAGTGTTCATACACCGTATGAAGGCCCCCATAAACCAGTCGTGGTATGATAAGTTTTTGTGGAATTTCTCACATGTGGAATGGACAGGTTTTTCGCCTTGGGATCTGGTAATGCCTCTGTTCCTTTTCATGGCAGGAGTATCGATCCCTTTTGCATTGTCCCGTTACAGATCAGAGCCCAATAAATTACCCATATACCGCCGTATTGTAAAAAGGTTTCTTTTATTGTGGATATTTGGGATGATGTGCCAGGGTAACCTGCTGGGTTTAGATCCCAGCCGGATTTATTTTTATTCGAATACACTTCAGAGTATAGCTGTGGGATACCTTGTTTCTTCCATGCTCTTTTTACATACGAAAGCAAAGACACAAATCGGAGTGGCCGCAGGATTACTCGTTGTTTATTGGGCTGTTATGCAGTTCGTGACGGTAGGAAATTATGGCGGAGGTAATTATATGCCGGATGGTAATCTCGCGGAATGGATCGACAGGATTGTTTTGGGGCGTTTTCGCGATGGTGCGAAGGTGGTTGACGGCGAAGTCGTATTTTCCCCGTGGTATAGATATACCTGGATTCTCAGCAGCCTGAACTTTGCCGTAACCGTACTCACAGGCCTTTTTGCAGGGCATATCCTGAAAAATAAGGAAGCTGATCCGAAGAAGAAATGGCAATTATTACTGGGAATAGGTATTGCTATGGTTGTGGCCGGTTGGTTGTGGCATTTCCAGATGCCTCTAATCAAGAAAATATGGACCAGTTCCATGGTGTTGGTCAGTAGCGGATATTGTTTCTTATTGATGGCGATATTTTATTATTGGATTGATTATAAGGGGCATCGGAAGTATTTGACATGGCTCAAAGTCTATGGCATGAATTCTATCGTGGCTTATATGTTAGCTATGTGTATAAATTTCAGCTCTGTTGGTCAATCTCTTTTTCAAGGGACGGAACAATATATAGGCGCTTGGTATCCGGTATTGATAGCAGCTTCAAATGCAGTTATTATTTACCTGATTTTATGGATGATGTATAAAAGAAATATTTTCCTTAAGGTTTGAAATTGCCAATCAAAATCATACGGCACTATCGGACTGTTGCCGGATAAATTAATCCTTCATGGTGATGGCCGGATGACATCCAGGGTTATACACTGATTTAAAAGTAATATTTTTGTCTGTTTTGGCTAAAAAGAATATCTTTGGGGAAATTTTATTGATGAGGTAATTGGGTAATGCGACGGTTTGTTGATTGATGAATCATTTAACTTTCGGTTTATAATTCTTAGATACTCCATGTGCCGGTAAGAAAAAGTAAAAAATATATGAGAACACTACAGGTGCCCAAGCAAAATGTTTCACAACTTGAAACGGTATTTGATAAGATAAAAATGCTCCACGAAGGAGGGGCAGAAGCTCCAATCGATCAGGTGAACTGGAAGGATGATTTCCCTAAAAGTCTGCCCGTAACAGTGCGGGTGGCGCATGATGGAGAAAAGCTTTACCTCTACTATACAGTGATCGGTGAAGCTGTCCGTGCAGCAAATACCGAAGATTTCGGATCGGTATGGGAAGATAGCTGCGTAGAGTTTTTCATGCAACGTGAAGGAGAAAACATATATCGCAATTTCGAATGCAATGTATTGGGAGTGTTACTTTCCCGGCAGAACGAAAGAAAGGGGAAAGGTGAGAACCAGACGCCTGAAATGCCTACTATTTACAGATATGGTACTGTTTGCCACAGATATGAAGGGAATCGGCAGGTGAGTGATTGGAACATGTATTTGGAGATACCCAAAAAAGCCCTGGGCTTTGATGCCCATGAATCGCTTTCGGAGCAAAAGATAAAGGCTAATTTCTATAAATGTGGTGATGAAACACCTGAACCACACTTCTTAAGTTGGAATCCCATCGATCTACCCCAACCGAATTTCCATGTTCCCCAGTTCTTTGGACTGTTGAACTTGGAATAATAGAGAGGGATATCTTACGGTCAATGACTCAGTGTATTGCGTGAATTAAGTGGCTGAAGGATAGGGATAAATATCTTGCAATTTAATAGAACTAAATATTATAATGGACGAAATGAACAAACTGAAAGAGATTGTTTCTCAATTTATCGGTGACGATATGAATGTGGAGGTAAATCCGCTTGGTAAAGGACATATCAATGACTCATACAAAGTGGTATCGGGTGATAAAGAGTATGTGTTGCAGCGGATCAACCACAATATTTTTAAAAATGTACATCAATTACAGAGCAATATCCAAAGGGTGACGGAACATATTCGTAAGAAACTGGAAGAACAAGGTGTCCCTGATGTGGATCGCCGTGTACTAACCTTGGTTCCCACACTGGATGGTGCGCTTTATTACCAGGATACCACAGGTGATTACTGGCGGGTAATGGATTTTATCAAAGAGAGTAAAAGTTACGATGAGATCAATCCCGAATTGGCATACCGTGCTGGAATGGCTTTTGGCGATTTTCAGAAAATGTTGGCAGACCTGCCGGGTGAACCCTTGTTCGAGACCATTCCCAACTTCCATAATATGGAAGCTCGTTTAGAGACATTCCGTGAGGCTGTGAAAGCAAATAAGGCAGGACGACTGGATAAAGTAGCCGGATTGGTAAAAGAGATTGAAGATCGTGCAGAGGAGATGTGCAAAGCGGAGAAATTACACCGTGAAGGTAAGTTGCCCAAGCGGATCAACCATTGCGATACCAAAGTGAATAATGTTCTCTTTGATAATGGCGACCAGGTACTCTGTGTGGTGGATCTGGATACCGTCATGCCGGGCTATGTGCTTTCAGATTTTGGTGATTTTATCCGCACAGGAGCCAATACGGGTGCCGAAGACGATAAAAATCTGGAAAATGTATCTGTCGATCTGGATATTTTTGAAGCTTATGCGAAAGGTTACCTGAAAAATGCAGTATCTTTCCTTACTGATGTGGAGATAAATAACCTGGCATTTGGAGCCAAACTGCTGACCTATATGCAGATGGTACGCTTCTTTACAGATTATATTGATGGGGATACATACTATAAGATCGCTTATCCGGAACATAATTTTATGCGGACCAAAGCGCAGTTCAAATTGTTGCAAAGCCTTGAGGAAAACTTTGAGAAAATGCAGCAGCTTGTAAAAGAAGCGGCAAGGGGTTGAAATTCAAGATTTAAAATTCAAGATTCAAAATTGAGTCTACTTGAATAAGTCGAATTTAAGAGAATATGATGCCCTATAGATGCTTCTGGAAGGGGTGAAATTGAAAAAATATATTTTTTAAAGGGGACTCAAAATTTAGGATTTGAGAACCAAGAACCAGGATTCAAGACATTGGTAATTAGTAATTAGTAATTGCTAATTGGTAATTAATAAATATATTAACCAAAAACAGGCGGTGTAAAGAAAAAATTACTATCTTTGCACCGCTTTATTTTGAGGAAAAAACGTGGCAAAATTTAGTTTGTACAATATTTCCCTGAAAAATCTTTCTGAAGGAGTGCATACCTTTGAGTATGAATTGGATAGAAAGTTCTTCGACGCCATTGATGGAGACGAAGTACGGAAGGGTAATGTGAAGGTGACGGTCAAAGTACGGAAAACGTCATCCACTTTCGAATGTGTTTTCGATCTTAAAGGAGTTGTTCAGATACCCTGCACGCGCTGTTTGGATGATATGAATTTAGATGTGGATACGCAGAGCCGGTTGATCGTGAAATTTGGTAAGGAATATTCTGAGGAAAGCGATGAGATAGTGATCATCCCCGAAGAGGAAGGAGAGATCAATATTGCCTGGTTCCTGTACGAATTTATTGCCCTGACCATACCTATAAAACATGTACATCCAACAGGAGAGTGTAACAGGGCGGTATCCTCCAAATTACGTAAACATCGGGCGGTCAGTGTAGACGATACCGATGATGATGACGGAGAGATTCCGGATGATGATTTTTCCGACGAAGAAGAATCCCAGGACAACGATCCCCGTTGGGATGCACTCAAAGGATTGAATCTGGAATGAAACCGACATGTTTAAAATAATTATTAAACATCCGAAGGGAATGATTATTTTAAATATTAAAGGTTTCATACACCAAAATGTAAGAGTGAAATAATCGTATGAAAATTGAATATATAAATAATTAAAAACCAAATATAGAAATGGCACATCCAAAAAGAAGACAGTCTTCTGCGAGACAAGGTAAAAGGAGAGCGCACGATCATGCCAAATTACCTACAATGGCAATCTGCCCTAACTGTGGTGCATGGCACATTTATCATACCGTATGCGGTGAATGTGGTTACTACAGAGGTAAACTGGCTATTGAAAAAGACGTAACGGCATAATTATCCTTTAGTTTACAGAAATAGTAGACCCTGAAACGTCAGAATTGCCTTTCAGGGTCTTTTTTCAATAATTATTTTTTACCACGATGAGACGATTAAATGCCGTAATCACCGGAATCACAGCCAAAGTGCCGGATTATATCCTCACTAATGAAGAGTTATCTACCATAGTCGATACGTCCGATGAGTGGATTATGACCCGGGTAGGGATAAAAGAACGACGGATATTAAAAGGTGAACAACAGGGTATTTCGGTATTGGGTACGCCAGCCGTAAAAGAGTTGTTGGTGAAAACGAACACGGCTCCCGAAGAGGTTGATGTGGTAATCTTCGCTACCTCCACTCCGGATCATTTCTTTCCTTCAGCAGCCTCTATCGTGGCAGAGAATAACGGTATCAAAAATGCTTTCTGTTTCGATATGGAAGTGGCCTGTTCAGGATTTGTTTACGGATTGGAAATCTGCAATGGCCTCATCCAGACAGGTAAGTACAAAAAAGTCATCCTGTTGGCCGGCGATAAAATGTCGTCCATTACCAATTATAAAGACCGTACCACATGTCCCCTTTTTGGTGACGCAGTAGGGGCGGTCATGATAGAACCTACCGAGGAGAATATAGGTATCATTGATGCCGAACTTCATTCGGATGGAGTGGGCTATCAGCCATTGCAGATGAAGGCCGGAGGTAGTAAATTCCCGGCGACACATGAGACGGTAGAAAATGCCGAACATACCGTACATCAGGACGGCAAAGTGGTATTTAAGCACGCAGTCTCACGTATGGCTGAGGTGTCATTGAATATTATGGAACGCAATAATCTTTCTATCGACGATGTGAACTGGCTCGTTCCACATCAAGCCAATATGCGTATTATTGATGCGACGATAGACCGTACCGGGCTACCCCGTGAGAAAGTGATGATCAATATTGAGCGTTACGGAAATACCAGTGCCGGTACTATCCCGCTTTGTTTGTGGGAGTGGGAACCTAAACTGAAAAAGGGGGATAATATAATCCTGGTTGCTTTCGGAGCCGGTTTCTCCTGGGGTGGCGTTTATCTGAAGTGGGGATACGATGGGAAATGAAAAATGAATAGTGAAAAGTGAAAAATTATACACTATAACGCATCGGGAACGGTGCGTTTTTTGTCTTTATTGAGAAATGATGGGGTAAAATCGTTCACTAGTTGTTATCTTTGTCCTATTAACGGGTTATATATATGTCACAGAATAAACATCGTTCCGGTTTTGTCAATATAGTGGGTAATCCCAATGTAGGTAAATCCACACTGATGAACAGGTTGGTGGGAGAGAAGATATCGATTATCACATCAAAGTCACAGACCACGCGTCACCGTATTATCGGTATCGTGAACAAGCCCGAGTATCAGGTCGTCTATTCCGATACGCCGGGGGTACTACGTCCCAATTACAAGTTACAGGAATCGATGTTGAACTTCTCCTTGTCGGCACTGGATGATGCTGATGTGTTGCTCTATGTGACCGATGTGGTAGAGAAAATCGATAAAAATGACGAGTTTTTGGGTAAAGTGCAACGATTAAATTTGCCGATTCTCCTGCTGATCAATAAAATAGACCAGACTAATCAGGATGAGCTAGAGAAAATGGTTACGCAATGGAGAGAATTGTTGCCGCAGGCTGAGATCTATCCCATTTCGGCACTGAATAATTTTAGTATCGATGTGATACAGAATCGCATTCTGGAACTGTTACCGGAATCGCCACCCTATTTTGAAAAGGATGCGCTTACTGATAAACCCGCACGCTTTTTTGTTACTGAAATTATCAGAGAGAAAGCGTTACTTATCTATCAGAAAGAGGTTCCCTATTCCATAGAAGTGGTCGTGGAGGAGTTTAAAGAAGAAAATGATATAATCAGGATAAGGGCGGTTGTGATGGTAGAGCGTGATTCTCAAAAAGGTATAGTGATTGGACACAAAGGAGAATCATTGAAAAAACTGGGTACGATGGCACGAAAGGATATTGAACGGTTCTTTGAGAAAAAGGTCTTTTTGCAGCTTTATGTAAAAGTGGAAAAAGATTGGCGTAATCGAGATAATATGCTGAAAACTTTCGGGTATCGGCTGGATTAATGTGAATAATTACCAATTACCAATTAGTCTTGGTTCTTGGCTCTTGATTCTAAAAAAAATATGCAAAACTTAGTAGCGATAGTAGGAAGACCCAATGTGGGGAAATCGACCCTCTTTAATCGGTTGACACAGAGCCGTCAGGCTATTGTAACAGAAACCGCAGGTACCACGCGTGATCGGCAGTACGGAAAAGTGATCTGGGGCGGACAGGAATTTTCGCTGGTTGATACAGGTGGCTGGGTAGTCAATTCCGATGATATAATGGAAGATGAGATCAATAAACAGGTTCGCATAGCCATTGAAGAGGCGGATGTGATACTTTTTGTAGTAGATGTAATGCATGGTCTGACCGATCTTGATGAAGGAGTGGCCCAGATGCTGCGTAAATCGGGTAAGCCGGTAGTGGTAATATCTAATAAATCAGATAATTTTGAGTTGGGACACCAGTCTGCAGAATTCTATTCCCTGGGATTAGGTGATCCGTTTAGCATATCTGCAATCAATGGTTCGGGAACCGGCGACCTGTTGGATCACATACTCACATTGTTCACAAAAGAGAACACTGAGGAGGAATTGGATGATATACCTAAATTTGCCGTAGTAGGTCGACCTAATGCCGGAAAATCTTCCATGGTCAATGCTTTGATCGGTGAAGACCGGAGCATTGTAACCGATATTGCCGGTACAACACGTGATGCCATCAATATGCGCTACAATAAATTTGGTATGGATTTCTATCTGATAGATACTGCCGGTATCCGTAAAAAGGGAAAGGTGACAGAGGATCTGGAGTATTTCTCTGTGATCCGCTCTATCCGGATGATAGAGAATGCCGATGTATGTATCCTGATGCTCGATGCTACACGTGGGATTGAAAGTCAGGATCTGAATATCTTCTCACTTATACAGAAGAACCGGAAAGGATTGGTTGTTTTTGTCAATAAATGGGACACGGTAGAAGAAAAGGACAATATTGTCATTAAGACTTTTGAGAATGCAATCCGTGAACGTCTGGCACCTTTTACCGATTTTCCGATAATCTTTGGGTCTGCGCTCACTAAACAACGAATTCTCAAAGTGATGGATACTGCGAAAGAAGTATATCAGAATAAAAAATGTAAAGTACCTACCAGTAAGTTAAATGAGGTGATGTTACCAATTATTGAAAGGACACCACCTCCATCTAACAAGGGAAAGTTTATAAAGGTCAAATATATCACCCAATTAGCCAATACTCAAGTACCTTCATTTGTTTTCTTCTGTAATCTGCCGCAATGGGTCAAAGAACCATATAAACGGTTTGTAGAAAACAGAATGCGCGAAAATTGGAATTTCTCAGGAACTCCGATAAATATTTTTTTCAGGGAAAAATAATAAAAGTGAGAAAATGGGACAGTGGGACGGTAGGAAAGTGAATAATGAAAAAAATGAACTAATCGTATGAAATCACAAAAATATTGCGTTAATTTGTATTATCTTTGCAAAGGTAGGCGAATGATAAAAACTGCTATCTTGTTTTAAAAAGGATAAAAATCGAAACGCAACACATAGGCATTAAAAGCCTGAATAAACTAAGGGACTACTGATGAATACGAAAAACAATCTTGACAACGAAAAATTACCTGTTAAAGAAGAACAAAATAATAAAGACCTGCAGTCTGAACTCCCGAAAGAGGATTCAGCGGTAGAGATCCCTCAAACTGAGATTCCTGCTGTAGAAGAACCCGAAAAAGATGATCTGCCGGAAACGGGAGATATTGCTTCTGAAGAGGTAACCGGGGAAGAGTTGCCCGAAAGCAAAGGGCAAGAGGATGAGACGGAGCAAACTGTCGTCAAGAGCACGAATTTGAATTTGGAAGAAGTTATTCCGGAAGAAAAAACTACACAAGAGAGTACTACCACAGAAGAAGTTATTGAGGAAGAAAAAGGCAGCGAAGAAAAAACTGTAAAGGAACCGGAGCCGATAGATGTTAGCGAAGAGGCAACTGTTGAGGAAGAATCCACCATTGATTATGATTTGGATGACGGTAACGGTGTCTCAGATTCAGAAGATGAAGAAGATACTGATGAAGACTCGTTTGCAGATGATGTTTCCTTAACCTTACTCCCCATTGAAGAGATCGTTCGTAACCTGCGTGATCTGTTGACCTCTGAGAGTCCTAAACGCAAGGATGTGGATGAATATAAAAATCAATTCTATCGTTCTTTGCGGAATGAAACAGAATCACAAAAACAGGAGTTCCTCTCAAAAGGAGGAGAAGAGATTGATTTCATAGGTAAAGAACCGGAAATCTATACCGAAGGAAAGGAATTAATCCAGAAAATAAAGGAAAAGCGGGCGGATATCCTCGCAAAAGAAGATGCCGAGAAAGAGAAAAATGTAGCCAGAAAACTGGCTATTATAGAACAGGTCAAAGTATTGACCGAGACCCAGGGGCAGGAGGATTTTAATAAAATCTACCAAGAGTTCAAATCTCTTCAACAGGAGTGGAACGAGATTAAACTGATACCCCAGGAAAAGGTGAACGAATTATGGAAATCGTATCAGCGTTATGTGGAGAAGTTCTATGACCTGGTGCGTATCAATAATGAGTTCAGGGAATATGATTTCAAGAAAAATCTGGAGATAAAGACTGAATTATGTGAAGCTGCGGAGAGACTCAATGATGAAACGGATATCGTTTCGGCTTTCCATCAGTTACAAAACCTGCATCAGGAATGGAGAGAGGTCGGACCTGTTTCCAGAAAGGAGAGGGAAGAGATATGGAATCGATTCAAAGAGGCTTCAACCCAAATCAATAAAAAATACCAGGCCCATTTTGAACAGTTAAGGGAAAAAGAAAATGAAAACCTGGAATTAAAGACTGCGCTTTGTGAGAAACTCGAAGCAATTGATTACAGTCAGCTTAAATCAGTCAAAGATTGGAATAACAAAGTAAAAGAGGTTCTCGAAATACAATCGCAATGGCGCCAAATAGGATTTGTACCGAGAAAATGGAATACAAAGATCTATAAACGTTATCGTGCTGCCTGTGATTTCTTTTTCAGGAGTAAAAACGAGTTCTACAAATCTCTTCGTGGGGAGATGGAAGAGAACCTCAAGAAAAAAGCTGCTCTTTGTGAACGTGCTGAAGCCCTTAAGGATAGCCAGGATTGGAAAAGTACGACAAGGGAAATGATTGAAATCCAGAAAGAGTGGAAAACTATTGGTATTGTTCCTCACAAATATGTCGATAGTATCTGGAAACGGTTTATCTCAGCTTGTGATTACTTTTTTGAACAAAAGAAATTGCACACTTCATCACAATATGAACAGGAACAAAAGAATCTGAATGAGAAAAAAGCCATTATCGATAAAATAAATCAGCTGGATACCAGCCTTGAAACGGAAGAGGCATTGGCTCAGTTGCATGAGTTGATGGATAAATGGTATGAGATTGGGCATGTGCCTTATAAGATGAAGGATCGTATTTATAAGGAGTTCTACGATGCGACCGAAACTCAGTTCGACAGGTTGAATATTGGTAAGGCTGAGAGGAAACTGGAAGCTTATAAAAGCACGATTTCCGATATGGCACGATCCGACAACTCGAAAGGTCAACTTCTCAGGGAACGCGAAAAACTGGTACGCCAGTATGAACGCATAAAAAATGAATTGCAGACTTACGAAAACAATATAGGGTTCCTCTCGGTTTCTTCCAAAAAGGGAAATCACCTGTTGGACGACATGAATCAGAAGGTAGAAAAAATTAAATCAGAGTTGATCTTATTGGAGAAGAAAATCAGGGCAATCGAGGATGAATTGTAGCGATATATCTCCTAGAGAACAGTTAAGCGACCGGACAATATATCCGGCCGTTTTTTTATATCTTTTATATACCTGATTTTTATTGATCTGAGTATAAAATATATATCATTATGAGAATAGATTTTTTGTTTTTTGTTGTATTGCTCTTCTATTCGTTCCCTTCCTATGCAATCTTCCTGCAATCTCAGGTTATCCCGCAAGAAAAACAGATGATGTTCGGAGATACCTCACGTACCGGAGTGCCATTTTCCAAGGATCCCCATGTCGTTTTTTTTGATGGGCGTTATTTGATGTATTATTCCATACCTCCGATGAAAGGAGCGGAAAATTCGGGGTGGAATATAGGGATTGCAGAAAGCGAAAACCTGATCACGTGGGAGAAAATTGGTGAAATTGTTCCCGACCCGGAAGCGGAGTATGAGAGAAACGGATTATGTGCTCCCGGTGCATTGGTAAGGGATGGGAAGGTGCATCTTTTCTATCAGACTTATGGAAACGGACGCAATGATGCTATTTGTCATGCTTTCTCGGAAGATGGCATCTGTTTTGAACGAAACCGGACAAACCCGGTTTTCAAGGCTGAAGGTGATTGGAATTGCGGCCGTGCAATCGATGCGGAAGTATATGAATTCAAAGGGCAATATTTCCTCTATTTTGCCACGCGTGATCCGGATTTTAAAATACAGATGTTGGGAGTGGCTGTAGCTCCGAAAGAGACAAACTTCAACAGGGAAGATTGGAAGCAGCCTCTTGATGCTCCTATTTTGTATCCACAATTGGATTGGGAGGGTGAATGTATAGAAGGAGCTTCCGTTACCATCCAAAATGGCAGAATGTATATGTTCTATGCCGGGGCTTACAATAACTGGCCCCAACAAGTAGGTGTAGCGGTTAGTGACGATGGGCTCACATGGCAAAGAGTGTTCGATGATCCATTCCTTCCTAATGGGAAACCCGGAGAATGGAATGAGAGTGAATCGGGTCATCCCCATATATTTACAGATGCTGATGGAAGAACATACTTGTTTTTCCAGGGAAATAATGATAAAGGGAAAAGTTGGTACATTTCAAACAAAGAGGTTTTTTGGAAGGATGGCTTACCATCACTGGTTAACCGATCAGGTCAGTAGATTTGCCACGGTATTTTCAGGTATAATCAGGAGATCAAAGGGGAATAACCCTTTATTGATCTCCTGATTTTTTTTGTTTACCTGATCTGGCTGTTATGTTAATTTGATATATTTTACTTCTCCCTAACGGGGTATTAGTCAATCGCATATAAAATTATGATAAATTTTTAATACATTTTGAGACGATTATGACATGACAAGTGTAAAGAAGAAAGTTATTTTGCTAATATAATAATTGCATAAATGAAAGGCGAGGCATTAATCTATTCCATCCGGAGGAAATACATTTATTCCTTTTAACAATAGAGGCGATAAGCGTCTGATTAGCACTTATTTTTATAAATTTTTTTTACTTAATTTATAATCTAAACAAAATGTGAGAATGAAAAAACAAATTTTCAATTTATCGAAAGGGGTTTTGTCCGTACTGTTGTGGACATTATCCTTATGTTTGTATGCACAGGGAATTACCGTAAGAGGTGTGGTTGTTGATACCAAAGGAGAACCACTGATAGGCGTAACGGTGCAGGTAGAAGGCACATCTACCGGAACCGTTACGGATATGGACGGTAATTTTGTCCTGCAAAATGTACCTTCAAATGCAACATTGGAAGTATCGTATGTGGGAATGACAACGCAGGTTGTTTCTATTAATGGAAAAACATCCGTAAGCATTACATTGGAAGAAGATGCAGAACTGTTGGAAGAAGTGGTAGTCATCGGTTACCAGACAATCCGTAAGGCCGACCTGACAGGATCAGTTTCCGTATTTAATCCTGACGAGATGAAAAATACGATCGTAACCGGTACGGTGGGTGACGCATTGGGTACCCTTCCCGGGGTAACCGTACGTACTGCCGGTGCACCGGGTAGGGAAGGAAAAGTGGAAATTCGTGGTACGGGTACATTTGGAAATAGTACTCCGCTGTATGTTGTCGATGGGGTTGTCTCCGGTGCAAACCGGGATTTCAATTTTAATGATATTGAAAGTATTCAGGTATTGAAAGATGCATCAGCAGCAGCTATTTACGGATCAAGAGCCGGTAACGGGGTAATTATTATTACCACCAAACAGGGGAAGGAAGGTAAAATGAAGATTGATGTATCTTCGCGTGCCACCATGCAATGGTTACCCAGATACAACCTCACGAACCGGGATCAATGGATTGAGTTGAACGACCTGGCTTTTGCCAATGCAGGACGGCAGCCGGCCAACCATTTCGATGGAAATACCGACTGGCAGGAAGAGGTATTTAAGACCGGTATCGTACAGGATCACAATATATCTTTCTCGGGGGGTAATAGCGGTAGCCGCTATTTTATTTCAGGTAACTACCAGCACAATTCCGGGACAACTATTGGTACCCAAAGCGAACGTTTTACTTTGCGGTCAAATACCTCGGCTACACGTGATTTTGGAGACAATGTTACGTTCCGTATCGGGGAAAATATTACATTAAGTCATTTTGCTGTAGATGAGCTGAATACGAATCCTATTGTCGATGTATATCGTATGCTCCCCACCATTCCTGTTTATGATGAGAACAATGCAGCCAGGGGTGGATACGGTTACGGTGATGGAAGCAGGGATGTTACTTTTGGAACAAATCCTTTTGCAAAGGAAGATTTTGAAGATACCAAAAACAGCAACTTACGCGTCAGAGGAAATCTCTTCACTGAACTTGAATTGCTGAAAGCCTTGAAATACAGGTTTAATCTCGGATTTGATTTTAGTAATGACAGACATTCTTATTTACGGAAAGAAGGCTATTGGACATACAATCAACCCTATGATCCTTCTTCTTTAAATAAAAACCAGGCTCAATACCAGGGATTGGTATTTGATAATACGCTGGAGTATAACAAAAAAATTGGCAAACACGATATCTCTGCGGTATTGGGTACAAGCTATTTTACTTCCACCTATGAGCAAATCTGGGGAACAAAGAACGATGTATTGATGACGAGCGATGGTCGCTATTTTGATACGCTTGATGCAGCGCTTTCAAATCCAAAAACAGGAAATTACAGGGACTTACAGAAATTATTTTCGGTATTCGGCCGTGTAAACTATAACTACGACGAAAGGTATCTGTTGAGCTTCACTATGCGTCGCGACGAGTCTTCTAAATTTTCGCCTGACAACAGGGTAGGATATTTTCCTTCCGTATCGGCAGGGTGGAGGATCAGTAATGAAGATTTCTTTGAATCTTCCTGGATAGACGATCTGAAGATAAGGGCCAACTACGGGGTGTTGGGTAATTCAAATATCGGTGTATGGGATTGGGTATCATTTATTACCACATTCCCTCAGGCTGTCTTCGGAACAGGCCAGAATGTACACACCGGTATGACACAGATCAGACTGGCAAATAATGACTTAAAGTGGGAAAGGCTGACTCAGTCGAATGTCGGATTCGATGCCATGTTGCTTAATAACAGGTTGAATCTTTCAGTAGATTACTTCCTGAAAGAAACAAAGGATGTACTGGCTCCTATGCAGATACTGATGGTGACCGGCAATAACGGTGGAAATCCTTATGTAAATGCTGTTACCCTGCAGAATACCGGTGTGGAACTTTCTGCTACCTGGCGCGACAGAATAAATAGCGATTTTGGTTATAGCATTAATGTAAACGGTTCTTTCCTGAAGAATAAGATCACGGAGATTGCCTATAATTTGAAACAATTCACTCAATGGGATACGAAATCTCTTCCCGGAGAGCCGATAGGTGAATGGTATCTGATCAAAACAGACGGATTATTCCGTACCCAGGAAGAAGTATATGCCCATACCAATAGTGAAGGGAAAATCATTCAACCCGATGCCAAACCCGGTGATGTGAAGTATATAGACTACAATGATGACGGAATAATAACCGATGACGACAGACAGCACTGCGGATCTACCATTCCGAAATTCGAGTTAGGCATGAATCTTGGTTTTGAATACAAAAACTTCGATCTTCAAATCCAGATGGGAGGCGCATTCGGACATAAATCGTTCAATGGCCCGAGAAGCGCGTTCGACCGTTTTGATGACAATTCGAATTACCGCGTGAGTTACGACCCATGGACTCCGGAAAACCCGAATGCCAAAGATCCACGTCCCATTTATGCTGATTCCCGTAATGTGCGAGGCAATCAGGATCGCTGGTTAGAGAACGGAAGCTATCTCAAAGTAAAACAGATGGCGTTGGGATATAACCTGCCGAAATCAATGCTTGGCAGTACGTTCAGTAATATTCGTGTATATGTAAATGCGCAGAATCTGATCACATTTACTTCTTATACGGGATTGGATCCTGAGTTCCTCAATACCAATATCTGGGATCGCAGCTATGATGGGGGATATTACCCAAATCCCTACGGAGTAACTTTTGGAGCACAAATATCATTCTAACCCTCAGAAAACTTATTACAATGAAAAGAATCATATATTTATTATTTGCTGTTTTCTTGTTAAATGCTTGTGATGTGACTGTGGAGAATCCGAATACCATCACTACGGCAACATTCTGGAAAACGGAGACCGATGCACAATACGGCATCAATGCAGTGTACAATATGTTTTATAAACCGGGAACATATAGCCGGTGGATATGGTTCCGGCTGGATCTTACCTCGGATGAAGGGTTTAGCCAAAGTCCCTGGGCAGAATTGAAAGAATGGACCGATTTCAGGTATAATAACTACAATTTCTGGGAAGGCAACGCCTGGACATACAGGGACTGCTACGAAGCAATATTCCGGGCCAATCAGGTATTGTATTTTGTCCCTGACATAACGTTTGCCGACGAAAATGAAAAAAACAGGATTCTTAGCCAGGCATACTTTCTGAGGGGTCTTTACTATTATAATCTCGCTTTGTTATGGGGAGGTGATAATAAGAGTCTGGCTATCGTACTCGAACCGTCTACTCCAGGGATGCAACCCGAAGGGCATACCGGTACCGAAGTATATCAACAGGCTATAAATGATTTTACTGAAGCGCAGAAATTTTTGCCGGAAGAGTGGGATGATGCCAATAAGGGACGCGCAACAAAAGGAGCGGCACTGGCTTTCAGGGCAAAATGTTATATGCAACTGCACCAATGGAATGAAGCCAAGAATGATTTACAATGGTTAGTGGAAGGTGAAGGCCAGAAGTACTACGATCTTACCGCCAATTATGCCGATAATTTCAGGAGAGACACTGAAAATAATAGAGAGTCTGTATTTGAGATTCAATATTCCGATGTGAATAAGGCGCCCGCAGGTGATGGTGACTTTGATGTAAATCCTAATCTGGGATTGAACCGCGGACAATTTTTCGCTCCTCCCGGAATAGGATGGACGGATGGTGAAATACGCCCGTGGCTCGTTGCCGAATTCAAAAAAGAGAAAAATCTGAATGATGGGTACGATATCCGTTTGAAACATACTGCATTTTACAGTGAGCAACATCTGGATTTTCCTGATAATGAACGGATATATGGAGAGGTCAGCAATCAGGATACGTGGAACAGGGACAACTGGAAAGGGCGTGTGTTTTACCGGAAATACAGTTCGGAGCATTATCGTGATTTTGATGATTATCATAATCCCACTAATGTAAGGCTTGTACGGTTTGCAGACGTATTGTTGATGTATGCAGAGTGTATCGTTCAATCGGGAGGAAGTGTCTCTGATGCTGTTGCACATGTCAACCGGGTAAGGGCAAGGGTGAATATGCCGGCACTTGCTGTAAACCACGCTGCTGCGACTTCCGATAAAGATGCTTTCCTGAAGCGTTTGCAGATGGAAAGAGCGCTTGAGTTGGCCACGGAAGGTCAACGCTGGGCCGATATCAAACGTTGGGGATTGGTCGACAGCCAGGCCGGCATAGACGAACTGAAATCGCGTGATTCCGATTTCAACAATTTCGTGATCGGCCGTCATAGCCGTCTGCCTATCCCGTCTGATGAAGTGAGTAATAATCCTAATATTGAACAAAATCCTAATTATTAAATTAATGATAAACCTTCCTGGCTTTCGGGTCAGGAAGGTTTTTTAAATTACAATAGAGATGAAAAAATACCGGTATCTGCTGTTTATATGTTTCTTTGTCGTAGTGTCGTCCTGTAAAGGAGCTGATAAACCGGAAGAGACTATCCATAATCCAGTCCCCGTGAGATTGGCCGATCCGTTCATTATGTTATACGATGATGTCTATTATGCTTACGGCACCAATGCGAATGACGGAATTGAAGTATATACATCGGATGATTTGAAAGAATGGAAAAAAGCACCGGAACTGGCACTGCACAAAGATAATTCATACGGTGACAGATGGTTTTGGGCACCGGAAGTGTATTATGTCAACGGAAAGTTTTACATGTATTACTCCGCTGAGGAACATATTTGTGTTGCGGTGGCAGACTCTCCGTTCGGCCCCTTTAAACAGCCTGTTCAAAAACCGATGATCGAAGGTGAAAAAACGATTGATAATTCGTTGTTTATTGATGATGATGGTAAACCCTATCTGTTTTTCGACCGTTTCAATGACGGATTAAATATCTGGGTTGCTGAATTAGAAGAGGATCTGATGACCATAAAAACGGAAACATTGCATCCCTGTATTCATGTTTCTCAGGAGTGGGAACAGGTCTGGCCCCGAGTCAATGAAGGAGCTTTTATTGTGAAGCACAATGGAATATACTATATGACTTACTCTGCAAACAGTTATGAAAGCCAGTTTTACGGGATCGGCTGTGCCACCGCCACAGATATTTTCGGTGAATGGACAAAATATACTGACAATCCCCTTTTGCAAAAACCCGGAAATCTGGTCGGGGTAGGGCATAGCGCTATGTTCCGGGATAAACAGGGTGATTTGCGTATTGTTTTCCATGCACATCATGATGATAAGAATATTCATCCGAGGGCAATGTATATCGCAAGAGCCGGATTTAAAAAGGTAGATGGCGTGGATAAGATGTATATTGAAGAACAATACGATACGCCGGTGATGGCTGAATAAAAATATTTCCTTATCTTGTTGTCGGAAAATTGCTGGATGCTTTCCGGAATATATGACAGGTGGTTTGTGCTTTTGGTTCAATGAGTAAGAAGAAACAGAATTTACACCATATTATTTTGTTGTTCATTATTTTGATGATGGACAGCGGGAAACTGTTCTGTTTACCAGGCTATTCCTTTAAACATTACAATATAAATAACGGATTATCCCAGAATACTGTTTTTACCATTTTTCAGGATAATCAGGGCTTTATGTGGTTCGGCACGAAAGACGGCTTGAACCGTTTTGACGGCACTTCATTCAAGATTTTTAAATTTTCTCCCGGCGGAAACCTGCGTGACAATGTGTTTCATCGTATTCTTCAGGATAAAAATGATAATCTCTGGGTAGGAACGGATGACGGGATCTATATTTATAATCCCCGTAGAGAGGAGTTCAAACGTTTCGAACAGACTACGGCCGATCATGTATCGATGGATGGAGTCGTCAGTGATATCCTGTTGGATAACGACGGTGATATGTGGATCTCCGTGGAGGAAAAAGGTGTTTTTTGTTATAATTTCAGGGCTGATACGCTTACCTATTATCCTATTCCCCAGACTCCCGGAGGGATGCGGATGATAAGCCTGTGTCTTGGCAGGGATGGACATGTTTGGGCATTCCCCTATAATCTCCCTTTCATCCGGATCGATAAGAAAACAGGAGAGGTTTCCGAGTATCGTTTAAAAGATGATCCGGATTTGGTATATGATACAGGTGAAATATGGAAAGTGGTGGCAGACGAGTATAACCAACTGCTGATTGCTTCTTCTACGAAAGGTATTATAAGTGTAAATACCGTTAATATGACACATCGTATTTTATTGGATGAAGACGCATATGGTGAACCAATATTTGCCCGATGTTTGGCGAGGATTGATCCGCAGACGATCTGGATCGGTAGTGAATCGGGATTGTACATCTATAACACTGAAACCGGAGAGGTTGGCAATCTTCGTCACAACAGGTATATTCCATACTCCTTATCCGACAATGCGATCTATTCCATTTATAAAGACCGGGAAGGAGGAATCTGGATCGGCTCATTTTTTGGAGGAGTCGATTACTATTCCAACCAGTATAACCAATTCGAGTTATTCTATCCTGTTGCCCAGGATAACGGTATGAAAGGTAGCCGTGTGCGTGAATTTTGCAGCGCTCCCGACGGAAAAATATGGATAGGTACGGAAGATAACGGCCTGAATTTGTTCGATCCGGTAAGGAATGAATTTTTGCCGTTACCGTCCGTCTTGCAATCGCTTTATACGAATATTCATGCTCTGTATGCTGATGGAGATTATCTATGGATTGGTACCTTTTCGAAAGGATTGAACCGGTATAACCTGAGAACAGGAGAGTTGGTTACTTACATACAGTCTGATGACCCGAACTCTATCAGCCATAACAGTACTTTTGCCATCCATAAAGACCGCCAGAATACATTGTGGATAGGCAACCTGTCTGGGTTGAATATTTATAATTATAATGAAGATAACTTTACCCGTATTGAGGAATTTCAGGGAATTTATATTCAGGATATTTTTGAAGACACAGATGGAAAGATATGGGTATCTACTTTTACTAAAGGTCTTTACCGGTATGACCCTGCTACCTGTGAGTGGGACGTTTTCCTCTATGATCCTTCCGGTGCAAGAAACACATTATACAATAAGTTGACAAGCGTTTTTGAGGATAGCCGGAAACGGCTGTGGGTTACGACGGAAGGCGGAGGATTTTACCGTTTCGATAAACAGACTGAAGAATTTATTACATTCAACAGTGCCAAAGGGTTGCCAAATGACGTGGTGTATCAAATAGTAGAGGACGATGATACCAATTTATGGCTCTCCACTAATTCAGGGCTTGTCTGTTATAATCCTTTATCGGGAACTTTCAGAAATTATACAGTGGATAGTGGATTAAAAACCAATCAGTTCAATTATAAATCGAGTTACAAGGCTTCCGATGGAACGATCTATTTCGGTTCTACCGATGGTTTTGTGCGTTTTAATCCTTCGTCCTTTAGTGAATCCAAACTTGACGTACCCATTGTTTTTACGGAACTATTTGTAAAAAATGAACGGGCAAGTCCTGCGGACGAACGATCCCTATTAAAGGAAAGTATCCTCTATACCGATGAATTGATCTTATCTTACAGTAAAAATTCGTTCAGATTGGAATATGCTGTACTTAACTATTCCAATTTGAATTCAAATTATATTGTATACAGGCTCGAAGGGTTTGATAAAGAGTGGATCAATGCGAAAAATAAGCAGGATATTGTATATTCCAATCTGATGCCGGGGAAATACAGGCTTATAGTCAAATTGAATGGAGATGAAGAAAATGAAAATGCAGGGAATATAAAGACGCTTGCCATTCAGATACGTCCGCCGTTCTGGTTGAGTGGCTGGGCTTATTTAATTTATTTCTTGCTGCTTACATTCTCAATTATACTATTATTTCGTGTTTTGAATATGCGTGAACAACGCGTTCAACGACGTAGAATGAGAATATTTGAACAGGAAAAGGAACGGGAACTATACCGGTCGAAGATCGATTTTTTCACCAATGTGGCTCATGAGATCCGTACACCGTTATCATTAATTAAAGCACCACTTGATCATGTGATCATGACTGAACAGGTCTCCGAGAATGTAAAGGAGAACCTGCAGATTATGAGCAAGAATACCGATAGACTGCTCAACCTGACCAATCAGTTATTAGACTTTCGCAAGACTGAATCGGATGCTTATTCCCTGAATCTCCGCAAACAGAATGCTTCGGAACTGATCCGGGAGACATTTCTGCGTTTCACCCCTCTGGCAAGGCAACGTAATTTGACCTTTGAACTTGATCTGCCAGACAATGATATTTTCGTGCTGCTTGATAAAGAAGCTTTCCTGAAAATAGTCAGTAATTTAGTGAATAATGCTATTAAGTATTGTGACAGCTGTGTACGGATGAAGGCGTATATTTCAACCGATGAAGAGAACGGCATGTTTCATCTGCTTACAGAAAACGACGGAGAGAAAATCCCGGATGAATATAGGGAGGAGATATTCAAACCTTTTGTGCATCTCGATAAAGAAAAAGATGGTAAAACTGCAGGGACAGGTATCGGGTTGGCGCTATCCAAATCTTTGGCTGAACTACATAAAGGAAATCTGGTTTTGGAGAATGAGAATGAATGGATCCTTTTTCATCTTACACTGCCAGTTGGTGAGACCGATCAAGTGGTATCCGAAGCAGAGAGAGAATTAGGGAAAAAGGAACCGGATGCAAATGTTGAAAAAACAGTAGCGGCTTATACCATACTTTTGGTCGACGATGATGTGGAATTGTTGCGGTTTGAAGAAAAGTTTCTATCGTCACATTATCATATAAAGACGGCAGAAAATGGGATACAGGCACTTAAAATACTCCGTGAAGAAAATGTGAACCTTATTGTAAGCGATATTATGATGCCCGAAATGGATGGTTTGGAACTCACCAAAAGGGTGAAACTCGATATTGAATTCAGCCATATACCGGTGATACTGCTCACGGCAAAAGTAAATGTAGAATCTAAAGTACAGGGATTTGAGACAGGCGCCGATGCCTATATTGATAAACCCTTTTCTTTGGAAGTGCTGATGGCGCAGATCGCTAATCTGCTACAGAACCGGGAAAAACTACGAGAAACATTTCTGAAAAATCCGTTTATCGGTGCCAACAGCATAGTACGTACCAGATCGGATGAAGAATTTGTTAAAAAACTGCATACCATCGTACAGGAAAATCTCGACAATTCCGAATTTATTGTGGAAGATATATCGGAACAGTTCAATATGAGCCGTGCCAGTTTTTACCGAAAAATAAAAGGTGTGCTGGATCTGACCCCTAACGAATATATCAGGGTAGAGCGTCTGAAAAAAGCAGCACAGTTACTCAAGGAAAAAGTTTACAAAGTAAATGAGATCTGTTATATGGTTGGATTTAATTCACCTTCTTACTTCACCAAGTGTTTTCAACAGCAATTTGGGGTTTTACCCAAAGATTTTGAATAAAAGAAGTCAGAATGAGATTGTATTTGTACTTTTTGACTAATTTGTACTTTTTTGTTTATTTATAAACATCTATTTTCGTAAACTCAAAATTATAATTTTATTTAAAATAATATCAACATGAAATCGAAACTAGTTTTATTTATTTTACTTGTAACAACTTTTTCTGTCTCCGCCCAGTGGCAACCGGCTGGAGACAAGATTAAAACCCGTTGGGCAACGCAAATCGATGTGAATAATGTGTTACCCGAGTATCCGAGACCCATTATGGAGCGCGGTGAATGGCAGAATCTTAACGGATTGTGGAATTATGCCATCCTTCCGGTTGGAAAACAAAAACCGACCAATTTCGACGGTCAGATCCTGGTGCCGTTTGCCGTAGAATCAAGCCTCTCGGGAGTACAAAAAAGGGTGGGCAGCGACAATGAGCTATGGTATCAGCGTGAGTTTACCGTACCGTCTAAATGGAGAAACAATAACATACTCCTTCATTTTGGAGCGGTGGACTGGAAAGCGGATGTATGGGTAAACGGTGTAAAAGTGGGACAACATACCGGAGGATATACCCCTTTCTCTTTCGATATAACTCCTGCACTCGTTAACGGCAACAATACACTTGTCGTAAAAGTGTGGGATTCCACTGACGAGGGATACCAACCACGTGGAAAACAGGTGAACAAACCGGAAGGTATCTGGTATACGCCGGTAACCGGGATCTGGCAGACCGTATGGTTGGAACCGGTACCCGAAACGCACATCGAAAATATCAAGGTTACACCTGATGTCGATAAAAATATATTAGCTGTTCAGGCTATCACTAATGTGTGTACTTCTGCAGCGAAGGTAGAGGTGAAAGTAAAGGAAGGCTCTCGTGTAGTAGCGACCGGACAATCCATCAACAACCTGCCGGTGGAGATCACCATGCCGGAAAATGTAAAACTCTGGTCACCTGACAATCCGCATCTCTACGACCTGGAAATTACCCTTTGGGAAGGCAACAAGCAACTGGATAAAGTGGAAAGTTATGCAGCTATGCGTAAATATTCCATGAAGAGAGATGATAAAGGAATTGTGCGTTTACAACTCAATAACAAAGATCTTTTCCATTTCGGACCCCTCGACCAGGGATGGTGGCCCGACGGACTCTATACAGCACCTAGCGATGAGGCTCTGGAATACGATGTGGTGAAAACCAAGGAACTTGGATTCAATATGATCCGTAAGCATGTGAAAGTAGAACCGGCACGGTGGTATACACACTGTGATCGTCACGGAATAATTGTATGGCAGGATATGCCTAATGGTGACAGGGGTCCCGAATGGCAGATGCGAAAGTATTTCGACGGTGTGGAAAGGGTGCGTTCCGCCGAGTCGGAAGCCAATTTCCGTAAAGAATGGAAAGAGATTATGGATTATCTCTATTCTTACCCGTCGGTAGGTGTGTGGGTGCCCTTTAATGAAGCGTGGGGACAATTCAAAACCCAGGAGATTACCGAATGGACCAAGCAATATGATCCCTCCCGTCTGGTGAATCCGGCCAGCGGTGGTAACCATTATCCCGTAGGAGATATACTCGACCTGCACCAATATCCTGCACCTCAGCTTTATCTTTACGATGCCCAGCGGGCTACAGTACTTGGTGAGTATGGCGGAATAGGATGGGCTAACAAAGAACACCTCTGGGAGCCGGATCGTAACTGGGGTTATGTACAGTTCAACAGTGCCAAAGAGGTGACCGATGAGTATATTAAATACGCTGAACAATTGAAACAATTGATCCGTCAGGGATTTTCTGCTGCGGTTTATACCCAGACTACCGATGTGGAAATTGAGGTGAACGGATTAATGACCTACGACAGGAAACTGGTCAAAGTAGAGGAGGATAGAGTAAGAAAAGTGAATCAGGAGATATGCAATATATTAAACAAATAATTCTATTTCTGTTCCTGTTTTTCACTTTCATTACTTGTCAAAGTGAGGAAAAACAGGGAAGTGAGGATTATTTCATTGAATGGGAAAAGAATACCCTCATCTGCATTGCAGATGAGGGTGGCTATCCCCGTATGCGGAGGTTAAAAGATAACTCTCTTATCGTGGTGTATGAGAACAGGAGAGGTGATCTGATGGTGAAAAAAAGTACCGATGAAGGTACAACCTGGGGTGAACCGGTGATGGCATACGAAGCATTTAATTATACAGATGAACAAACCGGTGAAAGTACAAGAGTGAATATAGCCAATCCTGAAATGATCCAACTGGACAATGGTGACATCCTTCTTGCCTCTAACCTGCGTCCACGGGATGAAGGTATTTTTCCTTTTTCTATCGCATTGAAAAAGAGCATGGATAATGGAGTTACATGGACGGAGGCGGATATTCTTTACCAGGCCGGAACTTATTTCAGGGACGGATGTTGGGAACCTTCTTTCCTCATATTACCCAATGGTACATTACATCTTTATTTCGCCAATGAATCGCCTTATCGCGATTCCGATGAGCAAGAGATCTCTATGCTCTATTCCACAGATAACGGTGCTTCATGGTCGGAAGAACATACCACAGTCTCTTTCCGGAAAGGGAAACGGGATGGAATGCCTGTGGCAGTACATGATGGCAGTAAAATATATGTGGCTATTGAAGACAACTTGTCAAAGCAGTTTAAACCCTGGCTGGTACAGAGTCCGGTTGAACAGGCCTGGGCAAATCCTGTTCTTGAAGATTCACCTTATCGTTATTCGGCTTTGAGAAACCCACTGGGGAGTGAGGTCTATGCCGGAGCTCCTTATCTGGTACTTACCGATAAAGGGATCTATGTGCTCTCTTACCAGACTACCAAAAACAGGTCTTCCGATTGGGAGCTGTCTACCATGGAAGTTGTAGTGAGCGATAGTCCCTCTGATTTCAGGAATCCTTCGCAGCCTTTTGATGTACCATTGTCGAAAGAGGCAAAATGGAATTCATTGTATGATTTAGGAGATAATACCATTGCTGCTCTGGCTTCTACAAACTTTAATTCCGATAAGATCGGTGTATGGATGATCAAAGGAAAAATTATTAAAAAATAAAGAATGATTCGCGTAGTTACATTTCTTTTTCTAATTACTGTGTTTACTTCATGTAAAGGTGGTGAATCTGTAGATAATAAGCCAGTTAATGATAAAGAGAATATTTATAAAAATCCTGTAGTTAATTACAGCCTTCCCGATCCCACCATTATACGGGCAGATGACGGTTATTTCTATCTCTTTGCAACAGAAGATATCAGGAATATGCCTATTCACCGTTCTGAAGATCTGGTCAACTGGGAAATGACAGGTACTGCATTTACCAATGCAACCCGCCCTACATTCGAACCCAATGGCGGATTGTGGGCACCCGATATCAATTTCATCGATGGAAAGTACGTGTTGTACTATTCCATGTCGGTCTGGGGTGGTGAATGGACCTGCGGCATCGGCGTTGCAACAGCAGATAAACCCGAAGGACCTTATACCGATCACGATAAACTTTTCCGCAGCAACGAGATCAATGTGCAAAACTCTATCGATCCTTTTTATATCGAAGAAGAGGGGAAAAAATATCTCTTTTGGGGAAGTTTCCGTGGTATTTATGCCATTGAACTTTCGGATGATGGCCTTTCCCTGAAGCCAGGAGCAGAAAAACAACAGGTGGCCGGGACAGCCTATGAGGGAGTGTATATACACAAACGGAATGGTTACTATTATATGTTTGCTTCTATCGGATCCTGCTGTGAGGGACTGAACAGTACCTATACTACTGTAGTAGGTCGTTCCGATAATCTTTTCGGCCCTTATCTCGACAAGCAGGGCAGGTCGATGATGGATAATCATCATGAGATAATTATTCAAAAAAATCAGAAATTTGTGGGAACAGGGCATAATTCTGAGATTGTGCAGGATAAGGAAGGACAGGACTGGATCTTCTATCACGCTGTATCAGTAGATAATCCCAAAGGACGTGTGTTGGTAATGGATCAGGTGCGATGGGAAAACGACTGGCCTTATGTTGAAGGAGGCAGTCCGTCTTTTGAAGCCGAAAAACCTTCTTTTTAGTTAATCTGTCCAACTATTTGGTTAATGTATGCAACTAAATCGCCAAATATCGTCATCGGAGGATTTGGTTGCATACGTCTGACTTAAAAATGATCAATCAATAAATTAATCATATGCAAATCAAAAAAATCACTTTGTATTCTATCGCTATTTTGTGTCTGCTGAATGTGAGATACATAACTGCTCAGCTTCCTGTAACCAATATAGATGCTTCAATAGCGTTAAAAATTCCCGGTAACAACGCCGTCCACTATCCTTTGAAAGGAACAACGGGAGAGCAGTCAGTTCAATTAAAAGCGGATAAGGATATTCCGGTGGTCATTACACGGACAGTGGAAGAGAATAGAATAGAAGTGGTGATCTCAGCTAAGGAAGATATCTATTTTAATTTCAAACAGCGGATCAATACCACTTACTCTCATGATGATTGTCAATTCTATATGCCCGGATTTTGGTATCGCCGTAATCTGCGTTCACCCAAAGAAGCGCCTTCTTTTCATACATCCGATAGCTGGACGGTACGTGAAGACCGGTTGAGTGTGCCGATGACCGCTGTTTTCAATGAAAGGACAGGGGAGTATCTTTCAGTTATGCGGATGGACGATTTTAAGGAAGAAGCGCTTACAACACATAAAGAAGGAGAAGTGATCGTTTCTGGTAAAACATCGATTGGTTATACCGGATTTGAAAATGTGAACAGTAATGCCAATATCTCTTTCGGTTTTCCCTATTATGAAACACCGAAGACGTATATCCGGAAACTCACGTTGGCGCCGCCGGTAGAAGCATTCCAATATCTTGAAAAAGGAGAATCGATTAAACTGACATGGCTCCTGCAATCGGGTAAAGTCTCTGATTTTTCGGGACTTATTCGTCAATTATGGGAATACAGTTACGATACCTGGCGTCCAAAACCAGTGGATATCCCTTTCAGCGATGATTTCGTAAAAGAAACCCTTACCGGATTTTTTACCCGGAGCTTTGTGAGCGACCATCCCCTGAAGTTCAATTCGGGAGAAGCAATGGTCGTGGCTACCTGCGAAAGTGTAGGCCGGGCGGAGATAGGTTTTGTAGGGAGGGTGCTGTTGAATGCATTCAATGCATTGGAATACGGACAGCAGAATAATCGTGCCGAATTGGTATCCAATAGTTTTTCCGTTTTCGATAGTTATCTGGATCATGGTTTTACACCCAACGGGCTTTTCCGTGAATTTGTGAATTTTGATGATGACAGGGCGAAACCCAATACACTTACACTTAGTATTCGTCGTCAATCCGAAGGCTTATATGCTATGTTCCATTTCCTTCAGTATGAAAAAGAGAACGGCCGAAAACATCCGGAATGGGAGAGTAAAATGAAATCTCTATTGGAGAAAATCCTGCTTCTGCAAAATGAAGACGGAAGTTTTCCACGTAAGTTTAATGATGACCTGACTATCGAAGATGGAAGCGGTGGTAGTACGCCTTCGGTAACGGTACCATTGGTAATGGCTTATAAATATTTTAACGACAAAAAATACCTGAATGCCGCTAAAAAAACAGCTGATTATCTGGAGAATGAAATTATTTCCAAAGCCGACTATTTTTCCTCCACATTGGATGCCAACTGCGAAGATAAAGAGGCCTCTTTGTATGCTGCAACGGCAATGTACTATCTGGCACTGATTTCCAAAGGGAATGAACAGCAGCGCTATTCCGATCTCTCTCTTCAGGCATCCTACTTTGCCCTTTCTTGGTATTATATGTGGGATGTGCCGTTTGCCCGGGGACAGATGATAGGTGACATCGGTCTGAAAACCAGGGGATGGGGAAACGTATCGGTAGAGAACAACCATATCGATGTGTTTATCTTCGAATTCGGTTCTGTGCTGAACTGGCTATCTAAACGATATGATGAACCTCGTTTTGATGATTTTGTCAAAGTCATTTCTTCATCTATGCGGCAGCTGTTGCCGTTTGAAAACCATATGTGCGGTGTGGCAAAAACAGGATATTATCCCGAAGTGGTACAGCACACCAATTGGGATTACGGACGCAATGGAAAAGGATTTTATAACGATATTTTTGCTCCGGGATGGACGGTGGCATCACTGTGGGAACTACTCTCTCCCGGCAGAGCTGAAAAATTTTTATCGAAGTAAATCATAGGTACATAAATAAAATCATGTAAATTTGCGAAAGAATTTATTAAATATAAAGGAAAAATGATAAAAATCAATCGATTAATCCTGCTGCTGGCAATCATAGCCATAGCCGGATGTACCAACAAACAAAAAGAGGCTCCCGCGGAGGAAACAACACTCTCGGGATTGAAGAAGAGCGACTTTCAGGCAGTCGTAAACGGTGACTCGGTCAACCTTTATGTACTGAAGAATGCGAACGGTGTGGAGGTTACCGTAACAAACTACGGTGGGCGAATTGTCTCGGTGATGGTTCCCGGCAGGGATGGTAAATTACAGGATGTAGTGCTCGGGTTTGATAACATACAGGACTATATCAATATCAACAATAATTTCGGTGCTACTATCGGCCGTTACGGTAATCGGATCGCACACGGAAAGATTACTGTGGACGGGGTGGAATATGAATTGCCCCAGAACAATTTCGGACATACCCTGCATGGAGGACCGGAAGGATTTGATTCTAAAGTTTTCGATGCTGTCCAGCCGAACGGGCAATCAGTGGTATTAACTTACCTGTCGGAAGACGGAGAAGCCGGATTTCCCGGTAACCTGAATGTGAAGGTGACGATGACGTTGACAAATGATAATGCTATCGACCTGCAATATGAAGCTGAAACGGACAAGGAAACCGTTGTCAATCTGACCAATCACTCCTATTTCAATCTATCGGGTGATGCCAATAACACTATCCTCAATGACCTGTTGATGATTAATGCGGATGAGTACACTCCGGTGGACGACACATTTATGACGACAGGGAAAATCGAAAAAGTGGAAAGTACGCCGATGGATTTCAGGACACCTACTGCTGTGGGAGCGCGCATCGACCAGTATGATTTCGACCAGTTGAAAAACGGTGACGGTTATGACCATAACTGGGTGTTGAATACCAAAGGAGATATTTCACAGATTGCGGCTACGGTTTATTCGCCTGTTACCGGCATTCAACTAGAGGTATATACCGACGAGCCTGGGGTTCAGGTTTATACCGGAAATTTCCTTGACGGAACAGTTACCGGTAAATATGGTGCTGTATATGGCAAACGCAATGCAATCTGCCTGGAGACACAGAAATATCCCGATTCGCCCAACAAACCCGATTGGCCTTCGCCCTATTTGAAGCCGGGAGAGAAATATACCAGCCGTTGCATCTATAAATTCACAGTACAACAGTAACCCATTGTAGGTAAAACAAAAAATCGGGCTGTAATCGTTGGATTATAGCCCGAAATTTTTTCCCTTCCTACCGGGTAAATGTTAGTATTGAACTATTTCTTCGGCTTATTTGCCTTTCTACTTGTCTTTGTTCCTGAGTGGACAGTCATGCCTGATCCGAAATGCTTCTCATAATATTTACACCATGGACTGAGACCGCAGATCTCGCATTTCGGTCTTCGCGCCACACAGATGTATCGCCCGTGCAGGATAAGCCAGTGGTGCGCTTTCGAGAGCAATTCTGACGGAATATATTTTACCAGTTCACGTTCCGTTTCAAGTGGTGTTTTGGAATTGTCGGTCAATCCGATGCGGTTTGCTACACGAAAAACATGCGTATCCACGGGCATGGCGGGTTTATCGAATGCGACAGCCAGCATCACATTGGCTGTTTTACGGCCAACGCCCGGGATGGTAAGCAACGAGTCGATATCGTTAGGCACTTCACCCCCGAAGTCGGAGAGCAGCTTTTTCGCCATCCCGACTAGATTCTTCGCTTTGTTATTGGGATAGGAGCAGGATTTGATGTATTCGAAAACTGCTTCGGGTGTTGAAGCGGCCATTACTTCGGGCACAGGGAACACTTCGAACAAAGCGGGTGTAACCATATTCACCCGCTTGTCGGTACACTGCGCAGAGAGAATCACCGCCACCAGCAATTGATAATCGTTCTGATAATGCAACTCCGTCTCGGCTGATTCCGCATTTTCTATGAACCAGTCGATTACCTTTTTATAACGCTCCTTTTTGGTCATATCGCTGCATTGTGAATATTATCCGGCTGCAAGGTTACTTTCCCAAACCGCTTTTTCCACCTCTTTAAATGCAGGAAAAATAGATTGTTTGTGTTTTTTTACAAAGTAGAGGATTTCGATTCCTACTATATTTTTTTCGCTATCGTAATCTAATACAATATTATTCTCTTTTTCTTCACTTTCGACAATATTGTTTTCGGAAAATTTTATATATAAAGCATCGGCCTCTTTGTCATATTGAATATTCATGTTATTTCCCTTTCTTGTTTCTATCAAAATAAGCTGTTATTATAATATTATTCATCTTATTTACTACTACTTTAAGCCATTTATCCTGATATTCTGCTATTATTTTATAAAAATGGGTTTCATCTTCTGCTATATCTATCTGTTCATCGGGATGTTGGACGGTCTCTAAAATCCATTTGGTTTTTAAATTTCGCTCCTTCATCCTTTCACTTAGATGGTTCGAGACTTTCAAATTGTTTATCTCCATAACTATACAAATACAAAATTAGTTCATTTTTGTGAGAACGGAATTTTAAAAATGATAAACTGATTCGATGGTAGCCAATAAACGTTTTCGTTAAACTAAATGAGCATTATATTACCGTTTTATTTCGTCCGACGATGGTATGAACCGTGCACTCAGATCGGGATCTTCCATGTCGGGATCAAGCGGATAGATCGGGCGTTGAACTCTCTCATACGGTAATCTCAACAGGTCCTGATCCACACCACCGGGTGTAAGCGCCATTACCCAATCTCCCCGCATATCGTACAACTCGGGTACGAGGTATCCTATCTTCACTACTAAGATATCCGTTTCTCTGGGATTTAATCCCAAATCCGTAAAGTTTTTCTCGTAGTGGTAGGCTGTTCTCTTTTCGGTTACAATGGTGTAGATATTGCCGCTTTTCACCACTACTGTAGAATTGTCATCATTTTCATCGATAGCAGTCACTTCCCCTTTCAGGCGTACAGGCGGTGCATATCGATTGTCCACTTCAGCACCCGCCATACCATCTGCTTGTCCGCCTACACCCGCTTCTATGGCTTGTTTGACCAGTTTCGGACCCGGGATGGATGCATAGATCAACGTTTTGTTTCCGGAGGACCGGAACTCGGGACGCTTGAAGAGTTCATGCAGAGTCCAGGTCACATCTCCCGCACCACCCGCGGTGGGATTGTCCCCCATATCACTGATGATAAAGGGTTTTTTATCGCTTGCCAACGCTTGGGACAATGCATCGTCTAAATAAGTAGTGGGAGCTACGAAATCAAATTCTTTCCTTACATTCCAGAAATGATTCGCCAATGTTTCGGCCACTTTGGCCACAGCCTCCTTGTCGTCTCCATATGCCATCACCACGCCATGGTTGCGTGGTGCATCGGCCCAGGGATAGGATAACCAGACGGAAGCATCGATCACCTTATCGTCCTCAAGCAGGCCGGGGATCTGTCCGGTGAGTGTTTTTCCCGGTTCGATACGGGTGCTTGTCTGTTCTCCAGGAAGCAGGATAGGAACGGGGATCCACGCTTTATAAGCCGGTTTTCCTTTTCCGCTTTCCAACCTGTCGAGCAGGTTGGTGACAGCTCTTTTTTTCGTTTCGATAGCATCCTCGTGGGGAGAAAGCCGGTAGGAGGTGATCAGGTCGGTATTCTGGGCCAGGCGTGGTGTCACACTGCCATGCGGATCCATCGATGTGGAGATCAGTACGTCGGTACCCACCACTTCACGAATACGAACCAGAAAATCGCCTTCGGGATCATCCAGTCCCTGCACGCTCATCGCTCCGTGGATATCGAAGAAAACTGCATCCAGAGGCAACGTCCCTTTCAGCATATCCAAAGTCTTTGTCACCAACGATTCATATGCCTCGCGCGTAACAATACCTCCCGGCATGGCATGCCCGCGGAGGGTAGGGAGCCATTCGGCACGGTTGATTATTCCCGAGTCGGGAGACATGAAAGGATAATAAGAGAAGATATCCTCTCTTACACGCGCCCTGAACGCCTCTTCGTGTGTCACTGCCGGTGAAAACGTGCTGGACTCGATGGCAATGCCCGCGATAGCAATTCTCGGTAATTCTTTTTTAGTAGTTCCACTGTTACAGCTTGATGCCAAAAGTATCAGACCCATTGAAAATGCGATAATTATTTTCTTCATCTCTGTAAAATATTATGATAAATTATTTATTACATGTATAGTATGTATAGCCACCAGACAGGCTGTCTCTGTCCGGAGCCGCGACTTGATCAGAGTGACAGGCTCAAAACCCGCGGCAATTGCTTTTTCGACCTCTTCCTGGCTGAAGTCTCCTTCTGGCCCTATGAGGATAAGTGCGTCCTCTCCCTTTTGGTAGAGTTGTGACAGTGGTTCTTTGGGAAGATCGTAGCAGTGGGCTATATATTTTTTTCCGTTGAACGGTTGGGAAATAATATCCTTGAATCCTGTCAACTCTTCAATTTCCGGAAGGTAGGCCTGCTGTGATTGTTTCATTGCCGAGATAGCGATTTTTTCCAGGCGTTCTGTTTTTATCTCTTTTCGTTCGGAGTAGTGACAGAGGATCGGTGTAATGGTATCTATCCCTATTTCTACGGCTTTCTCCACAAACCATTCGTTTCGTTCCATCTGTTTGGTAGGGGCAAAGGCTAACTGAAGGTTATAATCCCACCCTTTAGGTCTTTCAATGCTGTTTTGAATACTTACCATACACTGCTTTGGATTAGGCTGTACCAGTATGCATTCATAAAAAGATCCCTTCCCGTCGGTGACGGTCAGTTTGTCGCCCTCCCGCATGCGGAGCACTTTTACACAGTGCTGGGATTCTTTTTCGGGAAGTAGTGAATTTTGCCGGATGGCAGGAGAGTAGAAGAGTGTGTCAGCCATAAGCCCAGGTTCAGGATTTATTTTCCCTTCGATTTATTTCATCACGTAGGCGAGTCGCCAGTTCATAATTCTCTTCCTTCACGGCAGCGTCAAGACGATTTTTGAGTGTATCCAATCGTAGAGCCGATAACTCCTCGTCGCCCTGAACGGGTTCACTACTATCCAATTCAATTGAACTTGCGGGCACCTGTTCATCGAATACGATGGCCATTTTCTGCATGATCTCCTCTGTCGTGAAGATTGGGGAGTGGGTGCGGATAGCCAGGGCTACCGCGTCGGATGTACGTGAGTCGATGCGGTACTCTTTGCCGTTTTGCAACAGCAGCAGTTCCGAAAAGAATGCACCGTCTTCAAATTTATGGATCAGAACCTCCAGCAATTCAATGCCCAGTTCATTCCAGATAGAGCATATCAAGTCGTGTGAAAGGGGTCTGGGCGGGATAATTCCTTCCATTACAATGGCTATGGACTGGGCTTCAGGCGTACCAATCACAATCGGTAACCGGCGTATACCGTTCTCTTCCGCAAAGATAAGCGCATAAGCCCCGGCCTGCACCTGACTGAAAGATATTCCCAATACGGATAGTTTGACTTTTTTTGACACAGTCGATTCGTTTTTTCATTAAAACAATTTTGTAAATATAATGAAAGCCGAGAGAAAAGCCAAGCTTGCTTAAGCTTTTCCGAGGCGCATCTTATATTCTGTAAATATACTATATTTTCAGGCAAGAAGAATATATCAGATGAAATTTTTACTGTTTTGTATGTGAATTTAGAAAAAAGATGTACCTTTGCACTCGATTTGAAACACGGTGGATGTAGCTCAGCTGGTTAGAGCGTCGGATTGTGGTTCCGAAGGTCGCGGGTTCGAGCCCCGTTCTCCACCCCACTCTCACGAAAGTGAGTTTTTATCCTTTTTAGATTTGTTTTAGGTGATCACGTATTTTACATACGTGATTTTTTTATGTCCTTTCGTTTTTTTTGATTTTATCGGATCAATCCGAATTCTTCATTTGTGGATAATCACCCGCCGACAGAAAACCAATACCGATTCAAGTATTACGCTATTAAAATACCCAAACGAATCATTGAGAAATAAAGGCTATACAAGAGATAACCGAGTTTTTCCAGTTCCCAGTAATGGCTGTTTCAATAGTATTCTGAAAAAGATAGCCAAACAATGCGGAATCAAAAAACGACTTACCTATCACGTAACCAAGCACACATTCGGCTTTTTTAAACTATCTCACAGGGAGTTCCAGCAACAATAATCCCCCCCCCCCTTTATTAGTAAAGATTTGGGGATGGTAAAGCTAACCCCGGTTTGTCTGTCTTCCACGGAAATAAGGTAAAATGATTCTGGAAATAATAGGTTTTCTACTTGTTTTGATCTATCTTCGTACATGGAATAGTTCTTTGTTGAGTGTTTGTTTTAATTATCACTATGAATATACACGAGGTTCTGTTATTCAGGGTGATAAAAGAGGTTTTCTTTTTTGTATGAATAATTCAGGTTGGGTTTTACATGCGATAGAAAAATACTCGTTGAATCGCTGTACATAGAGTGGAAATTTGCATATGATACAAATATGTTTTATAACATTGTATTCAAATATTTCTTTGAATACTTTATAAGTAAGTAATAATTTTTGTTTTATAGCTGAGAAGTACTACACGTTTGTCATTTGGAACTGGGAACAAATTTCTAATGAATGTATAAGCTGTCTAAATATACGGTTCTTGTCGACAAAAAGATAAACAACAAAGTTGTCAACCTTATTTTTTCTTGTCGAAGTAGCAAAAACATTGAAGTGTCCAACAGGGTTTTTCATGCCTTAAAATCTGGAAACTATGGGCAGTTAAATGAATCGATACAAGAAAAATTAGCCAATTACAAGGTATTGGTTCCGGAAAACGAAGATGAATACGAATCGATAATAAAAGAAAACAAGGTAACAAACAACAACCAGCAAAATTCTGATTTACTGTACGTCAGCATACAGCCTACGGCAAATTGTCAATTGGGCTGCTATTATTGTGGGCAGGAACATGAAAACCATGATATGGATATACGGACAATCAACTTAATGGTCGACCGTATTGACAGCAAATTGGCTGCCTGGCATAAAACTTTGCGAATCGGTTGGTTCGGCGGAGAACCGTTGTTGGCCATAAAACAAATGAGGTTAATCAATGATAGGCTGAAAGAAGTAATTCACTCAAAAAATATCCGCTACAATTCGCAGATCGTTACCAACGGGTATCTTCTGACACCCAGTATATATAAAGAATTAACCGAAGAATTCAATGTCCAAAATATCCACATAACCCTTGACGGAACTGCAAAACACCACGACAACAGGAGATATACGAAAAAGAACAAGCCCACATTCAATAAGATCTATCGAAATTTGTTAGATGTAATCAATTACCGTAAAAATTTCCCTGATAATCCGCCTTGCCATATTTCCATTAGGTGTAATGTTGATCAGGACAATTACGGGGGAGTTAGTGAATTGCTTGAATTATTTAAAAAAGACGACATTCTGAAAGATATTGGCTTTAACGTGGCGAGAATACATTCGTGGGCGCAAAACAATGCTGATGAAAATATATCCGATAAAGAATATGCCGATAAGGAAATTGATTTCATGATGGAGGAAATGAAATATGGCCGGAACATTTACCCGTTACCCTCGCGGCATATACCATCATGCATCGCTACAAGGCATGATTCTGAAATGTACGATGCTTACGGGAACATATTTGATTGTTCGGAAACATCATATGCAAGCATATACGAGGGAACTGATTTTATACTTGGAAACCTGGCAAACGTCAAAAATAGCACTGTTGGGAGAAGTCGCTTGAATCATTATTTTGATGACTTTACAAACAAGGCTTTTCGCAAATGTGTCGAATGTAATTTGCTACCCGTCTGTTCACCATGTCCGAAAACCATTTATGAGAACGGCAATATTTGTCCCCCTCTGGTTTATAACATCGAACAGCGGATTCTGCTGGATTATTTATTGAAGCGGTCTAACCTGAAAGATGTGTTATGAAACGAGCATTAGAACCATTTACTAAAGTGAGTCATTTGCTTGCTTTGGTAAAGATCAAACAAGTTTGTCTTTGCTCATTTAACTTAACGCAAATGTTCTCATCCAAGAGCATGATTAGAAGTGACTCCCGTTAGCACTTTTAAGGGAACTCGACGATTTCGTTTCGCTCAATTGTTATACGATACCTTAACTTTTTCGATAAGTAAATACAGAGGAAAAACAAGTTCTTCCTCTGTTGAATGCAGAAAAAGGCTAATGAAATAGAAAATAAATAGTTTTAAACGTATGAATATCGTACAGTCTTTACTCATAAATAATTACAGTAACAATGACGATATGGGGTATTTGAAATATCAGTTTGGGTATTACTCTCCCGAAATACACTGGCTGGCTTTTTCGTTGAGCTGTTTACTGATAAAGAAATATCATCCTGAAAGAAAAATGCTTTTTTATGGGAATAAGGCTGTCGTGAAATTACTTCTGGAAATATTTAAATTACCGTACGACAATGGGGGCGAAATCAGTTGTCCACGTATGAGGGCAGGATTCTACGCATGGGGAAAATTCGAAACATTTAAAAAGCAGGAGGAACCCTACGTGCATATCGATAATGATATTTTTATTGGGAATCCATTGCCTGCTGAAATATTTAACGCCGAATTGATAACCCAGCATGAAGAGAGAGATTCTACATTTTACAAAAGGGTCTTAAAACACCTTACTTCCAATAATATAATTATCCCGGATTATTTATCCAACCTGTTGAACGAACCATATGTGCCCTCGTTCAATCACGGCTTGTTTGGCGGTACCGATCTGGATTTCATCGGTTATTACCTTGGAGAAGTAGAAAAATTTCTTGATCGGAATCATTCTGTGATACAAAATATTGACAGGATATATTTACTGAATGTTGTTTACGACCAATGGCTTTTTTACGCTTTGTGCCGCTTGCATGAAAAAAGACCGGTTATGTATTTCCGGGAAATCGTGAAAGATTTTACAATGCCCGTAAATGAAGTGGAAAGTGCCGTCAATTTTCCCGGCTCGAAATATCTTCATTTGATGAACCATAAACAAAACTATCGCTGTAATCAAATGATCATAAGGAAAATGAAAGCATATTTCCCCGAATATTATGAACGGATCGTCAGGCATTGTTATGACAACAATCAATGCAAAAAAATAAAATATGCAACCTCATTTACAATCAAAGGCGATGATTCGAATGTTGAAGGGGATATAATAATATATAACCGTAGCAAAGGATATGCTTCCCTTATTTTCAATAGGGATGATGTTCATGCACTCTACAAAGAAATTGGGTCGAAAACTGAAATTATTCACGAAGAAAAGATATTCCGTGATTTATACGAATTAGATAAAAGAAAAATGGCGTTTCTGAATAAATGCCGTGGGATGAAACATTTGGTCGCAGATCTTCAAAGTAACCAGCAGGTATTATTGGAGAAAGTAAGCATGAATGAAATAGACCTGCATAATTGTGTAGTATTTGCTTCGCCATACACAGATTTAATCCTAATAGATAGTTCTCTCTGCAAATTTATTCTCGACAATGAAAACCTGAGAGGAAATACTGCTTTGATGTTTAATGCATTAGTTCTCACTTATAATTATTTTCTGGACGCAGTTGAGGAAGTACCTTTACGAAACAACAATCGTATTTATTTTGATGTATGCAAAAAGCATATCAATTTCTCATTTGTAACTAATGCGCTTAAAACCGGTAATAAGGAGCAGTTGATCCCCGGATTTTCATCGTTTGTGAAATCCGGCATATTCTGTAATATTATTTGTATCAGCCAACAGGATAATAAAATGGGATGTTAAATCCCCTCCAATAATAGGTTTAACTTAAATTTTATTTGACATGACAAAATTAGAAGAGAAATTCAAAGATTTAAACATCGAGTCTTCCAGTGAAGATTTGTCGATACTAAGCAGTAGTTCGGCAGAAGTGACGGATGTTAACATTAATTGCCAGCCGGATCTCAACTGCACACCGAACACCAATTGTCCACCAGTACCTAACTGCGGTTCAGATCCTAATTGCCCACCACCGGTGCCTAACTGTGGATCAGATCCTAACTGTCCACCACCAGTACCTAACTGTGGATCGGATCCTAACTGTCCACCGCCAGTGTCTAACTGTGGACCGAATATCAACTGCATACCGGTCCCCAATTGTACTAATTAATTATGATTAGCAATTTTCAACTGATGAAGTCCTTCTTCTAAAACGGCATCCCGTCCGGTTAAGAAATCGTTGAAAGTATCCCGGATTCGCATGTCCGGGATTATTCCTATTCCGATAAACTCTTTGCCATCCAACTCAAACCAGGTTTCCGGACAAATCCTTACATCCGCTATTCCTTTTATCAAGGGCAGGGTTATCGGATTTCCGGTACTTCCTGCTGTCGGAGTACCTATTAACAATCCTCTTTTCATGTCCCGAAAAGTAACACAAAAATTTTCTGCTGCTGACATTGTTCCATTGCTAATCAATACAACTACAGACTTTTCATATATTGTCTTTCCGGCAATTGAAGGTGCCGTATATTCTTCGCCGTCATACCATTGCTCTTTCCTGTCTCTTGAAGCGAAATACGGGATATACATGCGGCTACCCATCTTTCCCCCGGTAGCGAAAGGTTCGCCGGTCAGGTGCCCTAAAATGTAATCTCCGTTGCCTGAATTGCCTCCATTATTATTCCTTATGTCGATAACCAGCGCGTCGGTTTGAAGGATCTCCTCATATACCTTGTCGAACTGATCCTTAAACTGCTGGTTAAAATAGTTATCCCTGAACGTGTTTATCTTTAAAAGGCCGACATTTCCCTCCAACAGGCTGAAATCACAAATAGAAGTATTCATTTTCTTCCATGCCATGCCCCTGTCAATTTTCATTTCCAAGGGTCTATTGCCTGTCTCTTTCAGCTCTATTGTCAAGGTATCTTTTACCTTTCCCCGTGACAACTCATTCCTATTAAAAATCACATAATCTGTCCATTGTGGCGTCGACGAACAAATATATGCCCTTACATATTCGTTGATGTATTCGTGCACATCCATGCCATTTACTTTCACCACCTCCATTCCTTTTTTCATCCCCATATCTGAAAGGAGATCATTGTATATCTTGTCAATATAGACCTTGTTATTGAAAAGACGGGTGGTGAATGGGGGAGTGGCTATTTTTTCGGAAGAATGGGAAAGATATGAATAGGTAATGCCAGTATGCCCGTCACGTAACTGCGCGCAGATCTTTTCCAGTTCCCTGCAATACTCATATGTATCCCGTGTCGCCAGAATGGTAGGTATGGATGATTCTATCAGATTATCCCAATCGAAAGGCAGCTGATGGTAAAACACGAAGTTATACTTCACCTCCATCCCCAGTTTTGTCAACCCCATGATCTTTTGCACATCCGACAAGGTATCCGATGAAGCCGCTTTTGTATGGGTCGGTTCCACATTCATGGCCTCGATTTCTGTTGTTTGAACAGCATTCTCCTTTGGTCTTGCACATGAAACCAGTAAAACCAGGGAGATAAGAAAGGATAATCGTACTAAAACCCTGGATATACCTGCCGACCTATTTACATTATTCTCCTGCAATTTTGTAAAGACACACATAAAAAATAAAAACTTTGGCATGTTATTATTATATTGGGATTCGACACAAAACTGAGCAGGACAAATTCCATTCCAAAAATATATTGTTTTGGAATACAGATGAATAACAATAGTCAGTGATCTCTCTGCTGTAAAACAATTTTACGCTCGTGTAATATTTCTTTACAGTAAATTATATCGTACCCTACGCCGAAACTCCGCACAGGTGATAGCCGTGGCTGCTGCCACGTTCAATGATTCGGAAGTAGTTCTTCCTTCCGGAAAATTCGGGATAAAAAGTTTTTTGTTGATCAACTTCTTCGTTTCACTACCAATACCTCTACCTTCACTTCCCATAACAATGAACCCGTTATCGGAAAGCGTAGTAGAATAAATATCATCCCCTTCCAGGAAAGTGCCGTAAATGGGAAGATGCGATTGTTGTCGCAGGAACTCAACAAGATCGGTATAAAATACAGTTACGCGGGCAATGGCTCCCATGGTAGCTTGTACGGTTTTAGGGTTAAAGATATCCACCGTATCGTAAGAGCTGATGATATGTTCAATTCCGAACCAGTCGGCAATACGGACAATGGCTCCCATATTTCCGGGATCCTGAATGCCGTCGAGTACGAGGCATAGCCGGTTATCGAAATCAATTTTTTCAATCTTTTGCGATGGACGATAAAAAACAGCTATGATTTGCGGTGCTGTTTTCAAAAAAGTAGCCTTTTTTAATTCGTTTTCATCCGCCGTGATAACCTCCTCTGCCTTTAACTCCGGATGGGCCGATAAGATGGAGGGCAATGCGGCGACTAGTTGACAACGGCAGGTGGCTATCAGGTCGAAAACCAGTTTTGTTCCTTCGGCCACGAAAGTATTGCATTCGTTGCGAAATTTCTTTTCGTTCAACGACCGGATATATTTTATTTTGTTTTTACTTAAACTCATACTATTCGCTTCGCGGTTGTTCACTCACTTCGTTCGTGTTATTACCGATCAACTACTGAATACCTACCGAACAGCAATTGAATAAAAATGTAAAAGTAGCAATATTCCTTATTAGGATCGGCGATTTACCATGAAAATCCGTGAAATTATGCCAAAAAAAGTCTCAAACATATCAATTATTTCAGTCTGTAAATTAAAAAAAGAATTACCTTTGTGAATAATAACCCTTTCAATATTAAATTACATCTGAATTGTAAATTAAGACTTTATATTTTACCGATATTTTATGAACGATAACACCTTACTGAACAAAGCGGCCGATAATATTCGAATTCTTTCGGCATCAATGGTAGAGCGGGCGAAATCAGGCCATCCCGGTGGAGCAATGGGAGGCGCCGATTTTATTAATGTCCTTTTTTCTGAGTTTTTAGAGTATGACCCCGAAGATCCGGCATGGGAATTGAGGGACCGTTTCTTTCTTGATCCCGGGCATATGTCGCCGATGCTTTATTCTGTACTTTGTCTCAGTGGCAAATATTCATTGGATGAATTGAAAGAATTCCGCCAGTGGGGTAGTCCTACCCCCGGGCATCCCGAGATTGATGTGATGCGGGGTGTGGAGAATACATCCGGGCCGTTGGGACAAGGTCATGCTTATGCCGCCGGAGCAGCCATTGCTGCCAAATTTTTACAAGCAAGACTGGGAGATGTCATAAATCACACTATTTATAGTTTTATTTCCGATGGAGGTATCCAGGAGGAAATTTCGCAAGGAGTAGGGCGTATTGCCGGCCATTTGGGATTGAATAACCTGATCATGTTCTATGATTCTAATAATATACAGCTCTCCACTACTACCGATGCAGTTACCAGTGAGGATGTAGCGAAAAAGTATGAAGCATGGAACTGGAAAGTAATTACGATAGATGGTAATAATGTTGATGAAATCCGTCGTGCATTGAAAGAGGCCAAGACCGAGAATGAGAAGCCCACACTGATCATAGGTAACACCGTAATGGGGCGTGGTGCGTTAGCCGCGGACTGTACCTCATTCGAATGCCAGGTTTCCACACACGGACAACCATTAAGTGCTGCCGGCGCTGATTTCGACCAAACCATCAGGAATTTAGGTGGTAATCCGGAAAACCCTTTCGTGATTTTTCCTGAGGCAGAAGAACTCTATGCCGGACGGAAAGAGCAACTGAAAGAAATAGTATCAGCAAAAAGAGCAAAACAGGAGGAATGGGCAGAAGCCAATCCCGGACTGGCTGAGAAAAAGCATAAATGGTTTGCGCGTGAGTTGCCTTCTATCGACTGGGCCGCTATTCAACAGAAGCCGGATAACGCTACCCGTGCAGCTTCAGCTACCGTTTTGGGTGAGTTGGCGAAACAAGTGGAGAATATGATCGTAGCATCAGCCGACCTCTCCAATTCGGATAAGACGGACGGTTTCTTGAAATATACAAAAGCGTTTGTGAAGAATGATTTTTCCGGTGCATTCCTTCAGGCCGGAGTGTCCGAATTTACGATGGCTTGTCTTAGTATCGGGATGAGCCTTCATGGAGGAGTTATCCCTGCTTGTGGAACTTTCTTTGTCTTCTCTGACTATATGAAGCCTGCCATCAGGGTAGCTGCATTGATGGAAACACCGGTCATTTTCATATGGACTCACGATGCATTCCGTGTCGGGGAAGATGGTCCCACCCATCAACCGGTAGAACACGAAGCGCAGATACGCTTGTTAGAGAAATTACAAAATCATCACGGTAAGAACTCAGTGCTTATACTTCGTCCTGCCGATGTCTATGAGACGACTGTCGCATGGAAGATGGCGATGGAAAACAGTACGACACCTACGGGGCTGATCCTTTCCCGCCAGAATATTAAAGATCTTCCTACTTCAGGTAAATCTCGTTTCAGTGAAGCATTGAATTCCGGAAAAGGTGCTTATATCGTTCAAGATGATGCGGATTATGATGTGATATTGCTTGCTTCGGGATCAGAAGTGTCTACCTTGGTAGAAGGTGCAGATCTTCTACGGGCTGACGGAGTAAAGGTACGCATAGTCTCTGTCCCGTCAGAGGGATTATTCAGGACCCAATCTCCCGAATACCAGGATTCAGTATTGCCCAAAGGGAAGAAGAAATTTGGCCTTACTGCCGGACTTCCCGTAACTTTGGAAGGGCTGGTCGGTTCCGATGGGGCAGTATGGGGGATGACATCCTTTGGATTTTCGGCTCCCTATAAGATCCTCGACGAGAAATTGGGATATACCGGAAAAAATGTTTACGAACAGGTGAAGAAATTGTTATAACATGTCTTTATTCGATAATTCAGAAAAACCTATAGGGTTGGCATCCGACCATGCGGGCTATAAAGTAAAGCAATTCATCATCAAAGTGCTTCAAGAAAAAGGGATTCCCTACAGAGATTTTGGAGCCTATTCTGAGGAAAGCAGTGACTATCCCGATTTTGCTCATCCTTTGGCAAAAGCCATAGAAAACGACGAGTGTTACCCGGGAGTAGCCATTTGTGGGACAGGGATAGGAATCAGTATTGCGTTGAATAAGCATCAGGGAGTACGTGCCGCTTTATGCTGGAATCCCGAAGTAGCCTTCCTTGCAAGAGCTCACAATGATGCGAATATCCTGGCACTGCCGGGCAGGTTGCTGAGTGAAGAGGAAATCTATGAAATATTGGTGACTTTTTTGAATACACCTTTTGAAGGAGGACGCCACCAAAGGAGAGTAAGTAAAATCCCTTGCGGATAATCTTATATGACACCCGGCTTGTCCGGCTTGAGATATTCTGTAAATAGAACTGTTTTCCCTATTCAAACATATGAAGAAGAGGAGAAGGTATACTACACTTTTGTTATTACAACTTATCTTTTGGTTGGGTTGTAGTGATATAGGGATGCAATTCGATAATCACCCGAGGGGTAATTTCGATGCATTATGGACTATTCTGGATAGAAATTACTGTTTTTTTGAATATAAGGATATTGATTGGGATAGTGTATATAAGGAGTACAGTGCACGTATAACTTCCGATATGGACAATGATGCCCTCTTTAAATTGATGGGGCAGATGCTTGCGGAATTGAAGGACGGGCATGTGAATTTAACCGCAGCACACGACGTAACCCGTTATTGGGAATGGCAGGAAGATTATCCATCCAATTTTGATGTATCAGTACAAAAACATTATCTGGGAAATGATTACGGCATTGCTTCCGGAATGAGATATAAAATATTGGAAGACAATATCGGTTATCTCTATTACGGTAGTTTTTCCAATGATATAGGACATGGAAACCTAGACCAGGTATTAAACAGGATGGCTATTTGTAGGGGACTTATCATTGATGTGAGGAGTAACGGCGGGGGAAGTCTCACCAATGTCGAAAAGATTACCAGCCGATTTTTTAATGAACGCCGCCT
>Ga0129314_1000218_pt1 | contig 69898 bp, 68 predicted proteins | sample O1111metagenome_FD_94431 | JGI IMG/M metagenome (GOLD analysis project Ga0129314, IMG submission 94431) | Orangutan individual fecal microbial communities from fecal samples from Wisconsin, USA - O1111 metagenome | ecosystem: Host-associated > Mammals > Digestive system > Large intestine > Fecal... | reverse complement strand
TGACCCCATTTTGGTCTGCGCTTTGGCGTTCCCCGGCGTGGCACTGTTCCTGTTGGTGGCAAAGCCCGCCCAAACGAAGAAAAAAGCCCTGATGCAGCAGCAGCTGGGCGGCTTCTTCCGCACGGAGCTGACAAAAGCCTTCGGCCCGGAGCCGGAGCCGGCCACGCTGCCCATCGACTGGGCGTACCTGGAGGCGGCAAAGCTGTCGGCAGTCCCCTTTACGGAGTGTACCTTGACGGACTTCCACGAGGGCGAGCACAAGGGACTGCGGTTCTCCGCGGCCAATGTGGAGCTGCGCCGCACCGTGGAGGAAAAATCCGGCCCCGACAACGACAACTGGATGACCCGAACCGAGACGCTGTTCCGCGGCATCGTGGTCCGCTGCAAGGACATCTGTGACCCGACGCTGGACATCGCCCTGAACGACATGTTCCAGGAGCGGAAGAAGGACGACATCACCGACCCTGCCGCCTTCCGGAAGCACTTCGCCGCTCATACGGCGGATGGCCGGGAGGCGGACGATCAGGTCATGCCGCAGCTTCGTGACCTGGTGCAGAAGCTGGAGGCATCTTCCCGCAGTGCCAAGCTGTGCGGCCTTATCCTCCGTGACGGCGATCTGACGCTGGCCCTGAACACCCGGTATGTGTTTGCGGGCGTTCCGGAGGAGCTGGATCTGCGGGACATCGACGGGATACGAAAATGGTTTACGGCCTCGCTGACCGGTATGGGCAATCTGCTGGATCTGATAACGGAAAGCCCCGCCTTGACCGACGGGACGGAATAAGGAGAAGAATATGGCAGAACAGAAAACGAACATGGCAGATGAACATCTGGCGCAGGAACTGCGCAAGAGCAAGGGCGGCAAGCTGGGCGGCAAACTTCTCTCGCTGCTGGGCGGCGCCGTCGCCATCGCAGGTATCATTCTGGGCGGCAATATCGTGCTCACCCTTCTGGGCGGCGTGGTCCTTGCGATTGGTCAGGCGGTGCAGGGAAAAGCCAAAGCGCATGCAGACGGGCAGGCCTTCGATGCCATTGCACCGGAGATCATAGGCGCTTGCCTTGAAAACGTACAGATGAACCCCACCCCGCACCTGTTGAACGCGAAGGACACCAACATTCCCCTGCCAAGCCACAGCTATTGCGGCGGCAGCGGGTACATCCGGGGGACCTATCGCGGACTTACCACGGAGCTGTGCACCGTCAGGCTGACGGAGGTGGATGAGTTCCAGCGCGAGGAAAGCGGGCAGTGGGAGAGAAGCGAGCATGAGGTCTACGCCGGGCAGTGGATGCTTTGCGAGCTTGACCGGGAATTTTCGACATGGCTGACCATCTGGCCGAAAGAGAGGCTGGATAAGCTGCTTCGCGCCAAAACCGTCAAAACAGGGAATGAGGACTTTGACAAGCGCTTCAACCTGACAAGCGGCGATGAAGCGGCAGCTCTTCGCATCCTGACCCCCGGACGGATGGAGCGCATCCTGACGCTGGCGGACACTTCCTTCGGGAAATTCGCCGTCAATCTCAACCAGGACGGAAAGCTCTATCTCGCCGTTCACAGCGGGCGCGGCTTTTTTGATAGCGGCAAAGGCCGGGAGTCCCCCGCGCAGCTGCGAGCGCGCTTCACCCGTGAGCTGAAGTGGTTTACGGATATGATCGACGCATTTCGCGGCGTATAAGGAGGTGAAGCATATGCCGCTTTGGCTCGCTGTCGTGCTGCTGTTGCTGTCGCTGCTGGGGGTCGTCCTCTCCCGCCGTTACTTGCGGAAACCGATGCAGACGATCTGCGTTATTCTCTGCGTCCTGCTGGCAGTGGCCTGCGCCGCTTATGTCGGGCTGACCATTCTGTTTGTGGATGCAGTACAGAACCAACCGCCGGCGCAGTAGAGAGGAACTAAAAAAAGCAGCAGCTGCGATCAAAGACAGGTGCAGCGAAACAATCCGCAAAAATACTCTTGACAAACGAAAAAGATGCGCTATAATGTGAACAATTTCATCGTTCAAACCGTTGAAGCGGAGATAACGGCAGCGATGCCCTTACAGAGAGCCTGTGGTGCTGAAAATCAGGCAGGAAACACGTTGTCAAATGGGCCGCCGAGGGTGCAGTCAAATGGGAGTCCCCCCAGAGTATTCTGCAACGTGTTGGCATACGTCAGTTGCCCGGATATGTTGGTATCCTGCAAAGCGCACGGGTTGCACCGTGAATCAAGGTGGCACCGCGGATAGTAGTGTTCCTATTCGTCCTTGACAGAGCGTATTGTTCTGTCAAGGGCGTTTTTTGTTTTGATAAAAGCTCCTTTGACATGAAAAGAGTCAAAGGAGCTTTTTCCTGTTTTACAAGGAGGTCGATCCAATGAAGATGCAGCGATGGCGGCGTTCCGCACGCCAGATACATGAAATCAATCAGAATATGATCGTGACCGACACCCCAACCAAATTTTAAAACAAACTGACCGGAGGAACATCAAATGAAGTTTAACAATGTTGATTTCGATACCTATTTCAAGAACTATCCCGACGCCGAGGGCTACTTCGGCAACTACGGCGGCTCCTACATCCCGCCCGAACTGCAAAACGCCATGAACGAGATCAGCGAAGCTTATCAGACCATCTGCAAGTCCCGCAAATTCATCAGCGAGCTTCGCCGCATCCGCAAGGAGTTTCAGGGCAGACCCACGCCGATCTCCCACCTTGCAAGACTCTCCGACAAGATCGGCACGGGCGTTCAGCTCTATGTCAAGCGCGAGGATCTGAACCACACCGGCGCACACAAGCTCAACCACTGCATGGGCGAGGTACTGCTCGCGAAGTACATGGGCAAGAAGAAGGTCATCGCCGAGACCGGCGCAGGTCAGCACGGCGTTGCGCTGGCGACCGCCGCCGCTTACTTTGGCCTGGACTGCGACATCTACATGGGTGCGGTGGACATCAAGAAGCAGGCGCCGAACGTGGCGAGAATGAATATCCTCGGCGCCAGAGTGATCGAAGTCACGGATGGACTGCAAACGCTGAAGGAGGCGGTCGACGCGGCATTCACGGCATACTGCGAGGAGTACAAGGACGCCATCTACTGCATCGGCTCCGTCGTCGGCCCCCATCCCTTCCCGATGATGGTGCGCGACTTCCAGAGCGTTGTTGGCATTGAGGCAAGGGAGCAGTTCCTCGATATGACGGGCGAGCTTCCCGACGCGGTCGTTGCCTGCGTGGGCGGCGGCTCCAACGCCATGGGCCTGTTCTCCGGATTTTTGAATGACCCCGTCGATCTTTACGGCGTTGAGCCGCTCGGCCGGGGCACCAGGCTCGGCGATCACGCCGCCAGCCTCACCTACGGCGAGGAGGGCATCATGCACGGCTTCAAGAGCATCATGCTCAAGGACGAGAACGGCAACCCGGCGCCCGTCTACTCCGTGGCAAGCGGCCTCGACTACCCGTCCAGCGGCCCCGAGCACGCCTTCCTGCACGACCTTGGCAGAGTAAAGTACGACGTTGTGAACGACGATGAGACGCTCGACGCCTTCTTCGAGCTTTCCCGCATGGAGGGCATCATCCCCGCGATCGAAAGCTCCCACGCGGTCGCCTACGGCATGAAGCTTGCGAAGACGATGGGCAAGGGCTCGGTGCTCATCAACCTCTCCGGCAGAGGCGACAAGGACATGGATTACATCATCGAGAAGTACGGTATCCGCTGAAATGGCAAAAAAAAGAAGCACTTACGTTGCCGTAAGTGCTTCTTTTTTACGTTGGTTCAACACATCAAGGCAGCTCCGCGCTCACTCTATCAGAAGAGGTGGAAGCTTGCGATCAGGCCGGAGAAGACGATGGAGACCATCGAGAGAAGCTTGATGAGGATGTTGATGGACGGGCCGGAGGTATCCTTGAACGGATCGCCCACGGTATCGCCGACGACGGCAGCCTTGTGCTGCTCGCTGCCCTTGCCGCCGTGGTGGCCGGATTCGATGTATTTCTTGGCGTTATCCCACGCGCCGCCGGAGTTTGCCATGAAGATGGCGAGGATGAAGCCCGTGACGAGCGCGCCGCAGAGCATACCGACCACGCCGCTGCCGCCGAGCACAAGGCCGACGACGATGGGAGAGATGATGGCGAGCAGCGTCGGCGCGACCATTTCCTTCAGGCTCGCGCGGGAGCAGAGATCCACGCAGCGGGCATAGTCGGGATCGGCGTGACCCTCCATGATGCCGGCGATCTCGCGGAACTGGCGGCGCACCTCAACGACGACGCTCTGCGCGGCGCGGCCGACGGCATTCATCGTCATGGCAGAGAAAACAAACGGCAGGCACGCGCCGACGAAGATACCGACAAGCACGGTCGGCTCCATGAGCGAGAGACTGTAGTCACCGCCCGCGGCGTCGAGCTTTTCGATGAAGTTTGCAATGAAGGCGAGGGCGGTCAGCGCGGCGGAGCCGATGGCAAAGCCCTTGCCGGTCGCGGCGGTGGTGTTGCCGAGGGAGTCGAGCGCGTCGGTGCGCTCGCGGACCTCTTCGGGAAGACCCGCCATCTGCGCGATGCCGCCCGCGTTATCGGCAACGGGGCCGTAAGCGTCGGTGGAGAGGGTGATGCCGAGGGTCGAGAGCATACCGACCGCAGCGAGGGAAATGCCGTAAAGGCCCAGCTCCGTGTTGCCGGCGTAGCCGATGGTGGAGCAGAAGTAGGCGACGAGAATGGCGATACCGACGATGATGATGGGCATTGCCGTGGAGAGCATGCCGAGGCCGACGCCGCTGATGATGATGGTGGCGGAGCCGGTCTCGCTGCTGGCGGCGAGGTTCTGCGTCGGCTTATAGGTATCGGAGGTGTAGTACTCCGTCACGCGGCCGATCAGAACGCCCGCAAGAAGGCCCGCGAGAATGGCGAGCCACAGCCCGTAGAACGCGCTGCCAAGCAGGAAGCGCACGATGAAGAAGCTGACGACCGCCACGGTGACGGCGGAGAAGTTCGTGCCGCGGCCAAGCGCCTTGAGCAGATACTTCTGGTCGGCGTCCTCCTTCGTCTTGACGAGGAAGGTGCCGATGATGGAGCAGAGCACGCCGATGGCGGCGATGATAAGCGGGATGGCGACCGCGTACGCGCGGTCGATCTGCGGGATCTGGTTGAACGCCAGCACGCCCAGCGCACAGGTGGAGGTGACAGAGCCGACATAGCTCTCATAGAGGTCAGCGCCCATGCCCGCAACGTCGCCCACATTGTCGCCCACGTTATCGGCAATGGCGGCGGGGTTGCGCGGGTCATCCTCAGGGATGCCTGCCTCGACCTTGCCGACAAGGTCCGCGCCGACGTCGGCCGCCTTGGTGAAGATGCCGCCGCCCACGCGGGCAAAGAGCGCCATTGAGGATGCGCCCATGCCGAAGGTGATCATCGCGGCGGTGATCTCCTCGAGCGAGGAGTGGAAGACGAGCTTCATCACCGCGTACCAGAGGGAGATATCAAGGAGTCCCAGACCGACGACCGTAAAACCCATGACGCTGCCCGCGGAGAAAGCGATGCGCAGACCGCGGTTGAGTCCCTCCTGCGCGGCGGCCGCCGTACGGCAGTTGGCGCGCGTGGCGATCGTCATGCCGATGAAGCCGGAAAGGCCGGAGAAAAATCCGCCGGTCACGAAGGCGAAGGGCACGAACCAGGTGACAAAGCCGGCCGCCGCCATGCCGCAGAGCACGGCAAACATGCAGGCGAAGAAGATGGCAACCGTGCGGTACTGCCGCTTGAGGAATGCAGAAGCGCCCGTGCGGATGGCGCGGGATATCTTTTGCATCAGCGGCGTGCCCTCGGAAAAGGCGAGGACCTTTTTGCTTTGCAGCCACGCAAATACAAGCGCCGTAATGCTGGCTGCCAGACTGACCAGATAAAGATCGTTCATGGTATTCTCCTTGTCTTACGTAAGTTTTCGCCGATCACACTGCTGCGAGGGCTTTGCCTTGCGGCGATTGCCCCGCCAACGGCAGATCAGAGCAGGGCAGTTATTGCTATATGCAATAACTGGCGTTATCATTTCCCCGCTGTATCGTCCCGGATCAGAGCTGATATGATTATAGCACAGCATGTATGCATTTTCCACTTATTTTTATCAGGAACATTCAACTTTTTCTAATCGTTTCTCTTCCAAAACTTCTTATTGATTTTATAAATAAATCGTATCTGTTCCGCCCTATCTCGCCCGTTTTCGCAGCGTTTGAAGTTCGCGATTTATTTAATACTTTTGTAACATCTACCCCCCATCTTTGTTAACAAGCGTCCTTTATCTTAATCCTTGCAAGAGACAATAGCTTCTTTTCATCCAATCTTCCATCTTATAAGGAAAAGGACGCCGCAAGGCGTCCTTTTTCTATCTTCGTATTCTCATTTCCCCTCAGGGGTCAAAATCCGCCGCAGCGCCGATGGCGAGCGCAAGGCAGATGCCGCCTGCATAAAAGAGCATATCTGCAAGCGTAGGACGGGCGGCGATGGCCGCCGCGCAGAGGATGACGCTCATCGTGCTCACCGGCATGAGCACGCGGGGCGCGCCGCCGCGGAAGGCAAAGGCCGCAAATTCAAGCAGCATCACCGTCAGCGCCGCGAGCGCCAGCGTTTCAACATAGTAGTGGCGCAGGACGGGGTCTGCCGCGTGCTCGCGGTAGAAGAGGATAAGCGTGAGCACCATCGCGCACACCGGCACAAGCAGCGCAACGCCGGAAAAGCTCGTCTTGCGGCGCAGCGCCGTCGTCGCACAGAGGAGGCAGACCGCCCCGGCGGCAACGAAGGCGGACATCAGCATAGCAAGCGTCGTGCGCGGAGCAAAGGCCAACTCGCACACCGCCGAAGCGACGAGGGCAAAGCTGCCGAGCACCATCAGCATCACGGCAAAGACAGAGTGGTCGAAGGGAAAGTACAGCTCCATGCCCGCGCAAAGCTCGCGCCTGGCGGGCAGCCTGCGCGAGAGCAGGACCGTCACCACAGCGGCAAGCACCAGCAGCGCCGGCAGCGCCAGCGTTTCAAAATCCATCGCGACCGGCAGCCCGGTCTCATCAAAGCCAAGCGCCAGCAAGCGGATGCGCAGCAGCACCGCCGCCGCGGAAAAGAGCGCCAGCGTGATCCAATGAACGATCTTCACAACATCGAATCCTTTCTTTTTCGGCCCTGCCGCGCCGGAAAGCGCGGGCGCAAGCCGTATCATGAGTTTGCATTATGATAGCACACCTTCCCCCGTTTGTCCATTCATCATTTTGCGGACAAGGCCCTCATACACTGTAACGACACCAAAGGCGGCGCAGGCCGCGAGGAGGAATCAACCTTGAAACAGCTGCTTCGCATCACCATACTGCTCATCGGCTTCATCTGGCTGCTCGCGTGGGCGGCGGCCGGGCGCTTCGACGACGTCCCCGCCCCCGCCGACGAAAATGCATCTCCCGCGCCCTCGGGCGAGATCCTCTCCCCCGGCGAGCGCGACAGTGCAAAACACCTGCGCGTCCAGATTCAGGGGCAGGTGCAGGAGATGGACATGGGCACATATCTTCTCGGCGTGCTGCGCGCGGAGATGCCCGCCTCGTTTGAAGAGGAAGCGCTCAAGGCGCAGGCCATCGCCGCGCGGACCTACACGCTCTATCGCATCCGCGGCGGCGGCAGCGCCAACCACCCCGACGCCGACGCCTGCGACGACCACACCTGCTGCAAGGCGTACTTAAGCGCTGAGCAGGCCGCGGCAAACTGGGGCAGCATGGCCGTCTACTACGAGGAAAAGCTTGCACGCGCCGTGCGCGAGACGGACGGCGAGGTGCTGCTCTATGACGGCGTTCCCATCCTCGCGGTCTTCTTCTCCTCTGCCGACGGCAGCACGCAGGGAGCGGGCGACGTATGGCTGAATGACCTCCCCTATCTCCGGAAGGTCGAGAGCCCCGAGGACGAAGCGCTCGTGCCGAACTACTACTCCACCGCCTCCTTCACCGCCGAGGAATTCAAGTCCCTCGTGCTGCGCGCCTATCCGAATGCCGACCTTTCCGGCGACGCGAGCACATGGGTGAGAGACATCGTGCGAAATGACTCGGACTATGTCGCCTCCGTGACGGTCGGCGGCGTGAAGATGCGCGGCAACGACCTGCGCACCCTTCTCTCGCTGCGCTCGCCGTCGTTCACCGTGGAATGTAAGAACAACGCCTTCACCTTCCACGTCACAGGCTACGGCCACGGCGTCGGTATGAGCCAATACGGCGCGAACGCTCTCGCCAAGGAGGGCTACAGCGCAGAAGAAATCGTACAGCACTATTTTTCGGATACGACCGTCGGGTATTATGACGCGCCGTGACGCGCATGGATATTGCAAATCGCACAGGAAATTGTTATAATGAAAGAATCGATTCAAGGAGGTGACGGCGGTGAAAGGTAAGCGGATCTTCTGCCTGCTGCTCTCAGCTTTGCTGCTCTTTTCGCTCGCGCCGGGGGCGGCCCGCGCCGATACGACGGTCTATTTTACCGCCGTCAACGATCAGCTTCTGAGCCTCAGCGACGATACGATGCCCTTCTGGTCCGGCGGGCGGCTGTATTTATCCAGCACCGCCATCTCCGGCTCAGATCTCGGCGTTTTCTACTCCCGCAGCCGCGACAAGCAGACTGTTGTCGTATACCGCCAGGGCAGCGCGCTCACCTTTGACCTCTCCAGCGGCGCGGTGAACGACCAGAACGGGCGGCAGTACGGCGGCTCGGCCATTGTGCGCGGGGATGTCGTTTTCCTGCCCATCGAGCTTCTGACGCAGTTCTTTGCGCTCGACTACAGCTACACCCGCATTTCCTACGGCTATCTTGTGCGCATCAAGAGCGATACAGTCGTGCTCTCGGACGCGAAGTTCATCGACGCGGCCGCCGCGCCCATGGCGCAGCGCTACAATGAATACATCAAGTCCCACTCAGGCGACCTGACGCCCGGCGACACGCCGCGTCCCAGCGTTGACAGCGATACCGACCGCGTCTATCTCACCCTGCCCGTAACGGACGCGGCGCTTTCGCTCGAGCTTCTCTCCTCGCTGGAGGACGCCGGTGCGAAGGCAACCTTCCTCTTTACGGAAAAGCAGCTGGCCGACTCAGGCGACCTGCTGCGCCGTCTCCGCGTCGGCGGCAGCGCCGTCGCGCTGCGCATCGACGCCTCCGGCGGCAGTGGGCGGACGATCAGCGCCATCGAGCGCGCAAACGACGCGCTCTGGTCCGCCTGCAACCGTAAAACGCGCCTCGTCGTGCTGGAAGCCGCCGCTGATGCGACCGTGCGCGCGGTGCGAAATGCGGGCTACTGCCCCATCATCTTTGACCTCGACTACAGCGCAGGTCTTCCCGCCTCCGCCACGCGCACGGCCAACGCGGTGCTGCGCGCGGCGCGCAGCGGCGGCTGCACAGTCCTTCTCAGCAGCGACAGCGCCGTGCAGGAGGATTGGAGCGCGTTTCTTAACCGTCTGCGGGCGGGTGCGCTGCCCATTGCGGCGCTCAATGAGCTCTCTGCGCGCAGGAGCGGCTCTTAACTTAACAAAAAGTTCAGGAAAAGTGCGCAATATCGCGTATAATAACGATAAACAAGGAATCACAGGAGAAAGGCGCACGCTTGTGCGAAAGGAGAAACGGCATGGCACGCAATATTCTCGTCGTAGAGGACGACAACAATATCTCCAATCTCATTAAAATGTATCTCGACAAGGAGGGCTTCGAGGTCCGCATCGCCGCCGACGGCGGCAAGGCGGTCGAGGAATTCAAGGCGCAGGAGCCCGACCTTGTGCTGCTCGACGTGATGCTCCCCGTGCTCGACGGCTGGGGCGTATGCGCCAAGATCCGCGAGACGTCCAAGTGCCCGATCATCATGCTCACCGCCAAGGGTGAGGTGAACGACCGCATCCACGGCCTTGAGATGGGCGCGGACGACTATGTCGTCAAGCCCTTTGAGATGAAGGAGCTGCTCGCGCGCATCAACGCCGTGCTGCGCCGCAGCGAGATCCCCGAGGACACGCACAAGCGTCTCACCTTTGATAAGCTCGTGATCGACCTTGACTCCTATGAGCTCATCGTCGACGGCAAGAAGATCGACACGCCGCCCAAGGAGCTGGAGCTTCTCTACCACCTGGCTGCAACACCGAACCGCGTCTATACGCGCAACCAGCTGCTCGACGAGGTGTGGGGCTTCGACTATTTCGGCGACTCGCGCACGGTGGACGTGCACGTCAAGCGCCTGCGCGAAAAGGTAGAAAATGTCAGCGATCAGTGGGCGCTCAAGACCGTCTGGGGCGTCGGCTACAAGTTTGAAGTGAAGTAAACACCAATGGCTGAAGAGAAAAAGGGAAAAAAGCAGAAAAGGCTCTGGTCGTACAAGCTCAAAAACCGCTGCCTCACGATCTACTGGCAGAACTTCATGCTCACGGCGAGCGTCGTCATGCTGACGCTCGCGCTGCTCGGCAGCGCCTTCTTCGCCCTGACGTATTCCTACGCCATCGACGAGCGCAGCGAGCAGATGCAGAGCAAGGCGACGGTCGTCTCGCACATGGTCTCGTCGTATATCGAGAGCGGCTCGCTCACAGGACTGCGTGAATTGGCGGATTTCGCCTCCAGCGTGACGGATTCGCAGTTTCTCATCTGCAACACCGACGGTGACCTTCTGCTCACGACCGACTCAAGTCTTGCAAACCGCGTGCTCAAGATGCCGCGTGATGTGACCGCCGGGGCGATGAGCGGCGAGGAATACACCGCGCGCACAACGCTCGGCGGCATCTATCCGGACACGCATTTTGTCGTCGGCGTCCCGATCGAATCTAGTGGTGCGACCGTCGGCTTCGTGCTGGCCGTGACCGGCGCGCGGGCGCTGACAACGATGTGGCGCACGTTCATCGGTCTCTTCTTCATGACGGCGGTGACGGTACTGCTGCTCTCGTTCGTCGTGAGCGCATGGGTCAGTATGCGCCAGTCTCGTCCCATTCACGAGATGGCCGAGGCAACGCGCCGCTTTGCCGAGGGGAACTTCGACGTGCGCATGCACAACTATGAGGGCGTGACGGAGATCACGGAGCTGGCTGAGGCCTTCAACAGCATGGCCGACTCCTTGCAGGAAACGGAGCGGCAGCGCCGCGAGTTCATCGCCAACGTCTCCCATGAGCTCAAGACGCCGATGACGACCATCGCCGGCTACACCGACGGCATTCTTGACGGCACCATCCCGCCCGCGCAGGAAAAGGAATACCTGCGCATCATCTCGGACGAGGCGCGGCGGCTCTCCCGCCTTGTGCGCCGGATGCTTGAGGTCTCGCAGCTCCAGTCGCGCGATCTCACCCGCACGAAGGCGCCCTTCGACGTGTGCGAGAGCATGCGCCGCGTGCTCATCTCGATGGAAAAGAAGATCACCGACCGCGGGCTTGATGTGGACGCCGACATTCCCGACGGCAGCATCATGGTCCTCGGTGACAACGACCTCATCACACAGGTCATCTACAACCTGCTGGAAAACGCGACGAAGTTCGCCCGCGAAGGCTCGGCGCTCTACCTCGGCGTCACCACGTCCAACGGTAAGGCCCTCGTCTCCGTGCGCAACGAGGGCGACACCATCCCCGCAGAAGAGATCCCGCTGCTTTTTGAGCGCTTCCACAAGAGCGACAAGTCCCGCTCGGAGGATAAAGATGGCGTAGGTCTCGGCCTTTATGTGGTCAAGACCATCCTTGAGCAGCACAAGGAGCACATCGCGGTGACCAGCGAGAACGGGCTGACGACCTTCACCTTCACCATCACGCTCTCAGGCGGTCTTGCCCCGCAGTAACGTCCCCCCACAGGAGAACACCACCATGGATCATCCCATCGAACACAACGGGCCTTGCAGCGAGCCGCAGGAGGTCGTGCTGCGCTATGAAGCGCATGCCGCGCCCATCGTGGAGCGCTATGTGCAGCCAACGCCCCTCCCCGGAAAAAAGAAACCCATCGCACCCCCGCCGCGCCGCCGGAAGGGGCTGAAGATTTTTCTTCTCTGCATGCTCGGTCTCGTCTTGCTCAGCGGCACGATCAGCGCGCTGTGGTTCAGCGGCGTCTTCGACAGCCAGACCTCCTACGAGGATGACCGCTTCGAGCACCGCAGCGAGCGGCGCTATTATGACAGTGACGAACACGGCGAAACGACCATCAAGCACCTGCCCAACACCGACAAGGTAAAGCTCCGCTATAGTGAGACGCACGGCAAAGCGCTGACCATCCAGGAGATCTATCAGAAGGTCAACCCCTCCACCGTCACGGTGCTCACCGGCATGAACGACGGCAGCGGCATGGTCGGCACAGGCGTCATCTTCACGTCTGACGGCTATATCCTGACGAACGCCCACGTCATCGCGGGCGGCTCAGAGTGCTATGTCGTGCTCGACACGGGCGAGAATTACCGCGCGTGGCTGCTGGGGCTCGACGAGGAAAAGGATCTCGCCGTCATCAAGATCAATGCCAAGGATCTTCCCGCCGCGGAGTTCGGCGATTCCGACGCGCTGACCGTCGGCGACCCCGTATATGCCATCGGCAACCCGCTCGGCGTGGAGCTGCGCGGCACGCTGACCGACGGCATCGTTTCGGCCATCAACCGCGATGTAGCGGTCGACGGCGTGACGATGACGCTCATTCAGACGAATGCCGCGCTCAACAACGGCAACTCCGGCGGCCCGCTCATCAATGCCTACGGTCAGGTCGTCGGCATCAACACGATGAAGATGGGCTCTTCCTCTGCCACGAGCGTCGAGGGCCTCGGCTTTGCCATCCCCATCTCCTCAACGGCCTACATGATCAACGACCTCATCGCCCACGGCGAGGTGCGCGGCGAGGTGGTGATCGGCATCTCAGTGCAGGTCGCGCCCGTCATTTTAGACAGCGGCGAGACCGCGCTGCGCGTGATGGATGTTACACCCGGCGGGCCCGGCGACGAGGCCGGCATCCGGAAGGATGACCTGCTGATCACAGCCGACGGCGAGGCCCTGACCAAATCCACTGATCTGCTGCGCGTCCGCCGCCGCCATGAAGCGGGCGAAGCGCTCACGCTTACCTACGAGCGGAACGGTAAGCGCTATACCGTCGACGTCATCCTGCGTGAGAGTACGTCGTAAGTTTTGCAAAGGAGCTGCCATGAAAAAGAAACAGGGCTATGCACTCGGTTCGCTGCTGCTCGGCGCCGCCTCCTGGCTGTGCCTGCTCGGCCTGCGCCACATCGAGCGCCGCATGAAAAAGAAAGAACAGAAATAAAGAAACGCCTCGCAGGTCAAACTTCCTGCGAGGCGTTTTTTGTCTCTCCCTCCGGTCTGCCTTCACGCTTTCCGGATCTTACGTTGTAAACGGATGCGGTCAGCGATCATGGCGATGAACTCGCTGTTGGTCGGCTTGCCCTTTGTCGAATTGACGGTGTAGCCAAAGTAATGCTGGAGCGTTTCAAGATCGCCGCGATCCCACGCCACCTCGATCGCATGGCGCACGGCGCGCTCCACGCGCGAGGGCGTGGTGCTGTAGCGGCGCGCGACCTCGGGATAGAGCACCTTCGTCACGGCGTTGATCACGTCCATGTCCTGAACGGCGATAACGATGGCCTCGCGCACATACTGATACCCCTTGATGTGTGCCGGCACGCCGACCTCGTGGATCACAGCCGTCACCTCGCGTTCGAGCGACTGGAACTCATCCTCCGCGCGCTCGCTGCCGTCCTCTGCGGCCTGCCGCAGACGCTCGAGCAGCGAGTTCATCTCGCAGGGCTTGGGCATGAAAAAAGCAACGCCCTTGTCCATTGCCTGCGCAACGACCTGGTCGCGGTAGAGCGCCGACACAATGACCGTCTTCGGTTCCAGTTTTGCTTTCTCGGCCTGTTCCAGAAGGCCGAATCCGTCCAGCCCCGGCAGCAGCAGATCCATGACGAGCAATCTGGGTTTATATTCATTCAGCAATGAATATGCTGCCGGTCCATCCGGCGCTCCCCACGACTTCGAACTCCCCCGTAGCTTCCAGCGCCTGCTCCAGCGCCGTGCGAAACTCCTCGTTCGCGTCCGCTACCACGACTGCGATCTTGTTTTCCATGTCATTCCCGTCCTTTTTCACAAATTTTCCATCACTACAGCAGTACAGCAAAATATGACGTCTTCGTTCTGCTATGGCAATAAGCTACCATATTCGGACATCATTTTCAAGAGAACTTTGTCGAAAGGTAACAGGAAATTCGGACTTTCTCAGTATTATTTGGTCATTTTTACGCATTTCGACGTCTTTTTGATTTTTTCTTTACGCTACGTCTCATAGGAAAGGCCCGCCGCGTCAAGCATATTTTCGATAAAAATACCATATCCTCTGCTCGGATCATCCAAAAGGACATGTGTCACCGCGCCAACAAGCCGCCCATTCTGCACGATGGCGCTGCCGCTCATCCCCTGCACCACGCCGCCGGTCTGCGCGAGCAGCTCTTCATCCGTCACGCGCAGCAGGAGGTTTCGCGCCGTGTCTGAGGCCGGATAAACCTTCTCGATCTCGATGGTATATTCTTTTGTCTCATTTCCGCTTACCGCTGCAAGGATCGTTGCCTGCCCCGGCCTGATCTCGTCCTTTTTTGCGATAGGATAACTCTTCCCGCCAAGCGTCTCCGCATCCTGCGGCGAAAGCCTGCCGAAAATGCCGCAGTCGGTGTTGGCGTAAAGCGTGCCGCAGTCGCGCGTGAAGTCAAACTCGCCCTTGAGTTCGCCCGGCGCGCCGCGCTCGCCCTTCTTCACCGTCTTAACGGAGGCATTCATGATGCTGCCGTGGTCGAGCGGCAGGAGCTTTCCGGTGTCCACGTCTGTCACGCCGTGGCCCAGCGCGCCGAAGGCGCCGCTTTTAGGGTCGTAGAAGGTCATCGTGCCGATGCCCGCCATGCTGTCGCGCACCCATGCGCCGAGGCGGTATTCCCCGCCTACATCCCGCTGTGGCGAGGCCTCGAGCGTCAGTGTGCGGCTGCCGCGCTTTACGGTCAGGGCAGCGTCGCTTCCGCCGCCTGCGTTCAGGCAGGCGCGCAATGCCTCGATGCTGTCAAGCGCCGTGCCGTCCAGCGCGGTGATGATATCGCCCTTTTTGAGCCCGCAGTCCTTCGCCGGGCTTTCCCCGTCGGAGAATCCGATGATGAGCACCCCGTCGGAAAAGAGCTTCACGCCGATGGGCTGTCCCACGGCAAGAAGCTCATGCACCGGCTCCGCCGCGGCCCGCGCGCTCGGGCAGGCGAGCATTGCCGCAGCAAAAAATCCCAGCAGCAGCGCCGCCCTTTTTGTGCGATGCGTTCCATTCATTCTCTCACCCCTTTTGTTTTTCAAAGCGCCGCCGCGCCGATCGGTCGAACGGCGCGGCAAACGCTTTTTTGCCGGTTTTTTCTTTTTCTCTCCCCGGCGCATTTACTTTCTGCGCTTCGGGCAAAATTAAAAGGTGCAAAATTTTGATGCGCTGGCATCGTTTTTCCGGAAAACGTGCCGCACAGCGGACAAAAAAATTCCGCAGACCAAAGTCTGCGGAATTTTACCTGATTTTCTCAATGCTCGCGATTGAAAATTTTGAAAATATCTTCAAAGGGATCGGGCTCATCCTCGTGCTTGGCTTCCTCCTCGGCCTTCTCCTTATCATAGTCGAGAGGGGCAAGGCCGCCCTCGGGCGCAGTGCCAACAGACGCGGTCTTTTCCTTGTTGAAGTCGAGCGCGCCGGGCGCCTTGTCGAAGCCCGTGGCGATGACGGTGACGCGGATCTCATCATCGAGCGTTTCGTCGAAGGTCGCGCCGAAGATGGTGAGCGCGTCGGGATGCACGGCCTCCTGCACGAGGGACGCCGCCTGCTCGACCTCGTCGAGGCCGATATCCATCGAACCGGTGACGTTGATGAGCACGCCGTGCGCGCCGTTGATGGACGTCTCCAGCAGCGGGGAAGAGATCGCCATGCGCGCGGCCTCCTCGGCCTTGTTCTTGCCGGCGGCGCGGCCGACGCCCATGTGGGCAAGGCCCGCATCCTTCATGATGGCGGTCACGTCGGCAAAGTCGAGGTTGATGAAGCCCGTGTCGCGGATGAGATCGGAAATGCTCTGCACCGCCTGACGCAGCACATCGTCTGCGATCTCGAAGGCGTTGGCAAAGGTGATCTTCTGGTCGGTCGCATGCTTAAGGCGCTCGTTCGGGATGATGACGAGCGAGTCGACCTTGGTCTTGAGCTCGTTGATGCCCGCTTCCGCCTGCGTCATGCGGCGGCGGCCTTCAAAGCCGAAGGGCTTTGTCACAACGCCGACGGTCAGAATGCCCGCCTCGCGCGCGATCTCAGCGACGATGGGCGCGCCGCCCGTGCCGGTGCCGCCGCCCATGCCGGCGGTGATGAAGACCATGTCCGTGTCCTCCAGCGCCTTGGCGATCTGGTTGCGGCTCTCCTCGGCGCTCTTGCGGCCGACCTCGGGGTCGGAGCCTGCGCCCTGACCGTGTGTCAGCTTCTCGCCGATCTGGATCTTATAGGTAGCGGCGGAAACATTGAGCGCCTGCTTATCTGTGTTGACCGCGACAAAATCCACGCCGCGCGCACCGGAGCGCACCATGCGGTTGACGACGTTGTTGCCGCCGCCGCCAACGCCGATGACCTTGATCTTCACTACGTTTTCGGGGCCGGTTTCCAATCCGAATGCCATATCGGTTCCTCCTGCAATCTGTTGTATGGGCAAAGCGCCTGCCGCTGCAAGCGCTACAATATCAGGTATTTGTTATCTTCATCATTGTATTACGGTTTTCCCCCGGGGTCAATAGCAATCAGCCATTTCGGGGAAACTTTTTTATGTAGACCTCTCCCTGCCCTCAGTTCGGGATAAAGCTCGCCTTGCCGTCGGTCATGAGGTTGATGGTGCCCGCCTCGTTATCTTCGAGCACATCCACCACCGTACGCAGATTTTCGAGCTTGTAGGCAAGGTCCGCGTCCCACGGCATCTTGACCGTAAATCGGCCGAGATAGGTGAGCGTGATGCCCGTGCCGTCGCCAAGGTCCACCTCGCCGATCATGGAAAGAAGCTGCTTTTCCTCTGCCGCGCGCAGCAGCGCGAGCAGGCGGTCAAGCTTGTAGGATTCCTCTTCGGAAAACGCCGCCTGCGCGCCGACCGAAGGCTCTGAGAGCTCGCAGCCCGTCACGCGCACGCAGCCGTCCGGAACCGTCGCCGTGCGCTCAAGGATCTTGCCAGAGTCGCTCATGAGCCATGTTCCGTCCGCGCCGGGAATGGCGGCGGAGGCCACGCATTCTGTCACCGTCAGGAGCAGTGCATCGGGATATTTACGGTTGACGACCACGGTCTCCACATAGGGGAGCGCGTCGAAGATCGCCTGCTTGACGTCGTATTTGTTCAGCAGCACAAGGTTCTGCTCCTTCTGCACGCCGGCCGCCTCGATGATCTGCTCGTCGGTGTAACGCGCGTTGCCCTGTACCACGATCGTGTCGATGCGGAAAAACATCGTGAGCGCGCCGACGATCGCCGCGATCACAATAATAAGACTCAGCAGCCGGAGCGGGAAGGATGCCCTTCCCCGCCTGCGCCGCCTGTTTCTTCGCTTTGCTGCCATAATTGGTCCTGCCTTTTATCGTCCTTATGTAACCGCTTCCCGCCGAATGTGCGCGCCCAGCGCGCTCAGGTCGCGCTCAATGCTCTCATAGCCGCGGTCGATGTGGCCGATGCGCGAAACGCGCGTGAGCCCCTCTGCCTGCAAGCCCGCGATGACGAGCGCCGCGCCTGCGCGAAGATCGGTGCACTTGACGTGCGCGCCATGCAGGTGAGATCGTCCCGTGACCACGGCAACGCGCCCCGCAACGCGTACTTCCGCGCCCATGCGCGCAAGCTCGTCGACATGACGGTAACGGTTTTCAAAAATATTCTCCACAAATACGGTGCTGCCCTCGCTCTTGAGGAGCGCCGCCATCAGCACGGGCTGGGCGTCGGTCGGAAAGCCCGGATAGGGCGCCGTTCGCACAGGGCGGATGGACTTGAGAGCGCCGCCGCTGCGGAGCATAACCTCGCCCTCGCCGCTTTTCACGGTGCAGCCCGCCTCGCTCAGCGCGCCCGCCACGGTAGAAAGCGGCCTCGGATCCACCGAGCGAAGGCACACCTCTCCCCCGCAGCAGGCGGCGGCGCAGAGATACGTTGCCCCCACGATGCGGTCGGCGATGATGCGGTATATTCCGCCGTGCAGCGCGCGCTTTCCCTCCACCGTGATGATGGAGCCGCCCGCGCCGCGGATGCTGCCGCCCATCGCGTTGATGAAGTTCTGCAAATCGACGATCTCCGGCTCGCGCGCGGCGTTATAGATGGTCGTCACGCCCTCCGCGCCGCAGGCGCAGAGGATGGCGTTTTCCGTCGCGCCCACGCTCGGCATGGGTAAGTACACATCGCTCCCGAGGAGTTTTTCACCCCGGCACCTGAGCTCCCCGCCGCTTTCATTGATCTCCGCGCCCAGCGCGCGCAGCGCGCCGAGGTGCAGGTCGATGGGGCGCGGCCCCAGTTCGCAGCCGCCGGGATAGCAGATCGTTGCCTCCTTGCAGCGCGCCAGGATCGCGCCGAGGAAAATGACCGACGAGCGCATCTCGCGCATCAGCGCGTCGGGCACCGCGCAGCGATCCATGCGCGCTGTGTCCACCACGAGCGCGCTGCCCTCCCAGTGCGTGCAGCAGCCCAGGTGCCGCAGAATGGCGACGGACGCTTCCACATCCCTGAGGTTCGGGCAATTTTCGATCACGCAGGTATCCGCGCACAAAAGCGCTGCCGCCAGAATCGGCAGGACGCTGTTTTTTGAGCCTTGTATCGTGAGTTCACCGTACAGGCGCTCTCCGCCCTCCACATAAAGTTCACACATCGCGTTCCCTCCCACAAAGCACATTTCTGCTTCATCGTATGCGCAGGGGGCGCGGCGGGGTGACAGCGCAGCATTTTCGGTCATAGCTTCACATTTTCAGTATAGTCGTTTTGCATCGGTGCGTCAACTTCTTTTTGCCTTGCTTTCCTAAGCGCTTTGTGGCAGAATAAAGGTGATATCTTCTCCCCCGCGAAAGGAGTTTTTTCGATGAAAAAGCCGCTGAAAATCGCGCTCTTTGCGCTTCTGGCCCTCGTTCTGGCCGCGCTCGCCTATGTGATCTATGTCTTCGCCGCCTACTACCGCGTGGAGGACTATCAAGCGCTCGACGTGGTGCGCACCACCTGCGAATCCCCCGTCCCCATGGAGGACGCGGCCGGGACGGACGTCACTTACCGCATCTCTTCTGCCAACGTGGGCTTCGGCGCCTACAGCAGCGATTACAGCTTCTTCATGGACGGCGGTAAGGAGAGCCGCGCCCGCAGCGCCGAGGCTGTTGATGAAAACATGCGTGGCGAGGCCTCGCTCGTCAAGGCTCTTTCGCCCGATTTTGCTCTCTTTCAGGAGGTCGACATCGACGGCACGCGCAGCTGGCACGTCCCTGAGGACGCCTACCTCCGCGATGTGATGGAGGGCCGCGAGTTTGACGAGGTCTACGCGCAGAACTACGACAGTCCCTATCTCTTCTACCCCTTCCTCTCCCCGCACGGGGCAAACAGGGCGGGCATCATCACCTATTCCACCTTTCCCATTTCCTCCGCCATCCGCCGCTCTCTCCCCATCGAGCAGGGCTTTATGAAGCTCGTCGACCTTGACCGCTGCTACTCCGTCAGCCGCATCCCGATGGCAAACGGAAAAGAGTTCGTGCTCTATAATCTCCATCTTTCGGCCTACACCTCCGACGGCACCATCGCGACCGAGCAGCTCGAAATGCTCTGCGCCGATATGCTCCAGGAATACGAAAGCGGCAACTACTGCATTGCCGGCGGCGACTTCAACAAGGACCTGCTCGGCGCTTCCGCTGAGATTTTCGGCGTGACGGGCGGTGAAAACGACACCTGGGCCCAGCCCATCCCCGAAGGCACGATCCCCGCAGGGCTCTCCCTCGTCGCGCCCTTCGACCCCGAGCATCCCGTTGCCTCCTGCCGCACGGCGAACGAGCCGTATGATGTGAAGACCTCCTTCCGCGTGACGGTGGACGGCTTCCTCGTTTCGGACAATGTTGAGGTGCTCGGCGCGGACGTGGTCGACGCGGACTACCGCTACTCCGACCACAACCCCATCTACATGGACTTTATCCTCAAGTCTGAATAAGGCCAAAAAGCAAAAGGAAGCGAGCCAAAGGCTCGCTTCCTTTTTGCTTTGCTTTTTTACTTGAGCAGCGACATGACCGTGTCGTAAATTCGCTCGGTCGCGTCGCGGATGCCGAGACTCGCCATGCTCTCCGCCATCGAGCGGATGCGCGCATCGTCCCTGAGAAGGCCCGCTGCGGCGGCAAAGAGCTTTTTGCCGTCAAGCCCCTCTTCTGCAAGCACCAGCGCCGCACCGTGGTCGCCGAGCAGCGCCGCGTTCTTCTCCTGATGGTGGTTCGTCACGTTGGGCGAAGGCACCAGGATCGCCGGCACGCCGAGCGCCGTCAGCTCGCTGAGCGTAGAAGCGCCCGCGCGGCAGATGACAAGGTCGGCTGCCCGCATGACGCTCGCCATATCGTAGATATACTCGCGCACATCGAGCGCGGGATGCGCGGCAAGCTCCAGTCCGTCGTCGCGCATCCACTGCTGCATCGACTTCCAGCAGATCTCGCCGACGCCGTGGATGTGGTGGAAAGGTTCCTTCGCGCTCTCCAGCGCGAGAAACTCCGCCATCGCGCGGTTCATCGCGCCCGAGCCGAGGCTGCCCCAGAAGGAAACGATCAAGGGGCGGCCGTCGTCCACGCCGAGCGCTTCTTTCGCCTCCGCCTTTGTCTTGGTGAAAAAGTCGCCGCGCACGGGCGTTCCGGTCACGACCACCTTCTCCGGATGCCTGTAGTGCGCGCGGCAATCCTCAAAGCCGACCATGATGCGCTCGCAGTAGGGCTCAAGCTGCCGCGTCGTCAGCCCCGGCACGATATTCGACTCGTGCACCGCCGTAGGGATGCCCGCCTTCGCGCCGTAGCGCACGAGAGGATAGCTCGCGTATCCGCCGGTGCCAACGATGAGGTCGGGGCGGAAATCCTTCAAAATGGCGTTTGCTTCACGCTCGGCGTGGGCGAGATTTTTGAGCGAGACAAGGTTGTGCCGGATCTCCGCAGGCTTGAACGAGCGGTGGAACGAGGAGATGTTCACCGTGCGGAAGGGATAGTCCGTGTGCGCGATGAGGTCGCGCTCCAGGCCGCGCTCCGCGCCGACGAAGAGGATCTGCGTATCTGCGTCCTTTTGCTTCATATAGCCCGCGAGCGCGAGCGCGGGATTGACGTGCCCCGCCGTGCCGCCGCAGGTAAAAATCACTTTCATGCCATTTCTCCTTTCCGCGCTAACGCATCTGGCGCGAAACGCTCAGCACGATGCCAGCCTCGGCCAGCTGGATGACGAGCGCCGTGCCGCCGTAGCTGAAAAACGGCAGCGAAATGCCGGTATTGGGGATGAGATTCGATACGACCGCGATATTGAGAAAGACCTGAAGCGCAATCTGCGTCGTCACGCCGACGGCAAGAAGGCTGCCGAAGCGGTCGCGCGCGTGCAGGGCGATCCAGTAGCCGCGGATGATGAGCAGCGCGAACATCACCATGATGAGCGTTGCGCCGACAAGGCCGAGTTCTTCGCAGATGATGGCGAAAATGAAGTCGTTGTGCTCTTCGGGCAGGAAGAGGAACTTCTGCCGGCTCTTGCCGAGTCCTACGCCGAAGAGGCCGCCCGAACCGATGGAGAGCAGGCTCTGGCGGATCTGATATCCCTTGTCCCGCATCCATTCTTCGTTGAACGGGTCGAGCCAGATGCTGATGCGGCTCGAGTTGTAGGTGATGAGCCCCGTTGCAAAGGCGTAGGCCACCACGAGCACCAGCGCAACGCCAATGCCGACCCAGTAATTGCGGATACCGCCGACATACATCATCACAGCGCCGATGCCCAGCAGCAGCACCATGCCGGAAAAGTGCGGTTCCTTCGCCATCAGTGCCGCGATCACGCCGAGGATGGCCGCATAGGGCACGATGCCGTAGCGAAGCGTGGCCATTTTGTCCTTCTTTTTGGAAATGCTGTCGGCAAAGTAGAGGATGATGCCGACCTTGGCGACCTCAGAAGGCTGGAACTGAATGGGGCCCAAGCGGATCCAGCGCTGCGCGCCGTGCGTCAGCTTGCCCGTGCCGATGCCGGGGATCAGAACAAGCACGAGCAGGATGATCGAGACGATGAGCACGATCTTGGCAACGCCGCGGTAGCGCTCGTAGTTGATCTTGCCGACGACGGTCATCGCCGCGATGCCGAGCAGCGCGAACGCACCCTGACGGATGAGATAATAGGCGGGGTTGCCTTTTTCGTAATAAGCCGAAGGGAAACTTGCCGAAAAGAGCATGATGAGACCCACGCCGACAAGTGAGAACACCAGCAGCAGATACGGAAGGTCGATCGGTCCGCGGCCCGCTTCACGCGCCGCTGCCTCGATGGCCTTCGCCCGCTCGCGCTGTTCCTGCCGCAGCAGCCGCTCTTCCTTGGTCATGCAGTCTCCCCCCTTTCATTCGACTGAAAATCGCGTAATGCACAGTTTTGAAACGGATATCACTCCGCTCTGTGCAAAGCGCCCCCTTTGCCGCCCGCAGGCGGCAAACTATTCTAATCCGTCGCGGAGGACTGTTACCGTTGCGGCGTTGTGTCCCCGCCCATTTGCCGCCCGCAGGCGGCAAACTATTCTGATTATTTTTCGCCGCGACCTGTGCGTGGCGAAAAATACTTCTCGCAAAGCGAGTGTCGAGCCGCCAAAGGCGGTGAGGCACAGAGCGGCGCGCAAACTTTCTCATTTTTGAGAAACGGCTTGCCGTTTCTCAAAAATGAAAGCGATTCATGACCCCGAACATCGCCGCGATGCAGCCCAGCGCGCTCACGCAGGTGAAGATCGCCACGAGCTTCACCTCGCTCCAGCCGCAAAGCTCGAAGTGATGGTGCAGCGGCGCCATTTTGAAAAGGCGCTTGCCGTGCGTCGCCTTGAAATAGGCGACCTGCAAAATATCGGACAGCGTCTCGCAGATGTAGACAATGCCGACGGGGATGAGCACCAGCGGCATATCATAGGCGAAGGCCAGCGCCGCCACCGTTCCGCCGAGGAAGAGCGAGCCCGTGTCGCCCATGAAGACCTTGGCGGGATGGAAATTGTAGACGAGGAAGCCGAGCAGTCCCCCAACGAGCGCCGCGGCATAAACGCCGAGCTGCTCGTAGCCCTGCCACCAGAAGGCGAGCATTGAGAAGAAGAGGCCCACCGGCACCGTCACGCTGCCGGCCAGACCGTCGATGCCGTCGGTGATGTTCACGGCGTTGACCGTGCCGACGATGACAAAAGCGGCAAAGATCATATAGACCGGCCAGCTCAGAATGAGGTGCGTGCCCCAGAAGGGCACATAGAGGTTCGGCGTGAGCATCCCCTCAAAGCGCATCAGTGTTAAAAATGCGATAGCCGCGACGAGCTGGAGCAGGAACTTCTGGATGGCGGTCAGGCCGAGGTTCTGCTTGTGCTTCACCTTTTCATAGTCGTCCAAAAAGCCGATCACGCCGAAGATGAGCGCGAAGGCAAAGATATAAAGGTGCTTGAGATCGCCCCGGAGCATCCCCGGGAAGCCGCAGATGAAAATGGCGACAAAGATGCCCAGAATGAACATCAGGCCGCCCATCGTGGGCGTGCCGGCCTTGCCCGCGTGCCAGGTCGGGCCATCCTCGCGGATGCTCTGCCCCGCCTTCAGCGCGCGCAGCTTAGGAACCAGAAATTTCCCCGTGATCGCGGATACCGCGAAGCTCAGAATACAGGCGATGATGATCTTCATGTTCGTTTTCCTTTGCCGCCTGAGCGGCTTCCTTCCTTTGTTCTCGCGCGAAACATTCGCGCACGACCTCCCTCTCGTCGAGGTGGTATTTTGTCGTTCCGATCTCCTGATACGTCTCGTGCCCCTTGCCGCACAGCACGATCACATCCCCCGCGCGCCCCTCTTCGAGCGCGAAGGCGATGGCCCTGCGCCGCTCCTCGATGACGGCAAAGGGCGTTCTTTCCGCAAGAAGGCCCGGCAGCGCGCCGCGCAGGATGGCATAGGGGTCCTCAGTGCGGGGATTGTCGCTCGTGAGGACGACAAAGTCCGCGTTTCTGGCGGCAACGCGCGCCATGAGGGGGCGCTTGCTTTTGTCCCGGTCGCCGCCGCAGCCAAAAAGCGCGATGACGCGCCCATCGGCAAAGGTTCCGACCGTGGAGAGGATATTTTTTAGTCCGTCCGGCGTGTGGGCATAGTCAATGATAACGGTGAACGGCGCTTGCATCGGCACGACCTCGCAGCGGCCCTTGACGCCGGTGCAGTCCTGCAGCGCTTCCGCGAGCGCGTGCAGCGGCACACCGAGCGCCTGCACGGCGCAGAGCGCCGCAAGCGCGTTATAGAGCGAAAAGCCGCCGGGAATGCCGATCCTTGTCTCCTCGCGCGCAAGGTCGGTGCAGGCGGAAAAGCGCACGCAGTCGTTTTCATAGTGTGCCCGCCAGCCGACAAGATCGTTCGTCATGCCCTGCCCGAAGGTGATTTTTTCGCCCGCAAAGCGAGCGAGCAGGCGCTGCGTCCACTCGTCGTCTCCGTTGACGCAGGCGATGTCGCAGCGGTCGAAAAGACGCGATTTTGCGTCGCAGTAGGCCTCCATCGTGCCGTGATAGTCGAGGTGGTCCTGCGTCAGGTTCGTGAAGACGCCGACGCGGAAGTGAAGTCCCTCCACCCTTCCCTGCATCAGCGCGTGGGAGGAGACCTCCATCACCGCATAGGTGCAGCCCTTCTCGACCATCCGGGCGAGCAGGCGCTGCAAGGTCAGCGCGTCGGGCGTGGTGCGCTCCGCAGGAAGTGCTTCGGTGCCGATGAGGTTCTGGTTCGTGCCGATGAGCCCGACCTTCACGCAGAGCGTCTTTTCCAGCAGCTGCTTGATGAGATAGGTCGTGGTGGTTTTCCCGTTCGTGCCGGTCACGCCCACGAGCCTTATTTTTCCTGCCGGAGTACCATACCACACCGCCGCGCAAAGCGCAAGCGCTTTGTGCGCATCCGGCACAAGAATATACGGAAGGTCTTCCTCCGGCGTCCGCTCGCACACGGCGCAGACCGCGCCGCACGCTTTTGCCTCGGCGATGTAGTCGCCGCCGTTCTCTTTTTCCCCCGGCAGGGCGAAAAAGAGGGTTTTTTCCTTCACCTCGCGCGAGTCGAGCGCGAGCGCGCCGATCACAAGACGCGGCGGCGCGTGGACTTCCTTCTCTTCGAGTACGGAAATGATGTCTTCGAGAAGCGTTTGAAAAATCCCTTTCGGAATTGGGTCTTGCTCTCTTTAGTCGCGCACCGAGCTGTCGCTGAACTGGACGCGCACGACCGTACCCGCCGCCACCTCCGTGCCGGGGTCAACACTCTGCGAGATGGCACGCACGGAGGACGAGCTTGCGTTTGTCGCGCCCGAAACGCCCATGATGAGCCCCGCGTTCACGATCTTCTGGTTCGCGGTCGCGGCGCTGTCGCCCACGACGTTCGGCACGATGCACTTGTCCGTCGACTTCTCCGCGCCGAGGTAGAGGATGATCTCCGCGCTGTTGGGCACGATGGCGCCGCCTGCGGGCGTCTGGTCGGTGACGGTATCGCCGCTGCCGACGCTGCGGCAGCCAAAGCCGCTGGCCGCGAGCTTCTGGATCGCTGCGTCCTTTGCAAGGCCGACGACGTTCGGCACGGTCTTATCCGCGCCGACAAGCTCCTCGGCGGTGTAGTTCGGCTCGATGCCGAGATAGGGCAGGATCTCGCTCATCACGGAGCTTGCCACGGGTGCGACCATGTTACCGCCGGAGACATAGGTCCCCGTCCACTTGTTCGGCTCGTCGAGCGTGAGAAGCATCATCACCTGCGGGTCGTCCGCGGGCGCGAAGCACGCGAAGGAGACGATGACGTTGCCGCCGACCTTATCGGCCGTACCCGTCTTGCCGCCGATGCGGTAGCCCGCGACCTGACCGTTCTTGCCCGTGCCGTCCGTTACCTCGCGCTCCATGATCTCGCGCACGAGCGCGGAGGTCTCCTCGGAAATGACCTGCCGGATGGGCGTGGCATCGTGCTTGGAGACAACATTGCCGTCCTGATCGGTGATCTGCTCGACGAGATAGGGCGTATAGAGGTAGCCGCCGTTGACGCAGGCGCACTGCGCCGCGAGCAGCGCGATGGGCGTGACGTTGAAGTTCTGGCCGAAGGCGTAGCACGCCAGCGCCAGCGTGGAGTATTCGATCTCCTTGTTGGCAAAGCCGCTGGCCTCGCCCGTGGTGTCGATGCCGGTCTTCTCCAGCAGGCCAAAGTCCTTCATATACTGGTAAAACTTCGCGTTGCCGATGCGAAGGCCGATGTTCATGAAGGCGGGGTTGCAGGAGTTTGCAAAGGCCGTGGAAAGGTCCTGCTGGCCGTGGCCCGTGCGCTTGGAGCACCAGATCTTCTGCCCTTCGACGGTCATGTTGCCGCCGCAGTAGAAGCTCGTGTTCATATCCACAACGTTTTCTTCAAGCGCCATGGCGAGCGTGAGCGTTTTGAAGGTAGAGCCCGGCTCATAGGTATCGTTGATGGCCTTGCTGCGCCACTGCTTGTTGCGAAGGTCCGTAGCGTTTTCGATGATCTCCTCCTCCGTCATGCCGGCGGTGAGAAAATCGTTGTAGATCACGCTGGGATCATTCAAGTCGTAGGTCGGAAGCGAGGCCATCGCCAGCACCGCGCCGGTGTTGACGTCCATGACGATGCCCGTCGCGCCCTTGCCGGTGCCGAAGCGTGCCTCAAGCTCCTGCACGCCCTTTTCAAGGTAGTACTGGATGGTGGTATCGAGCGTGGTTTGCAGGTCGCAGCCGTTTTCCGCGTCGAAATACTGGTCGTACTGGTAGAGCACGGCGCGGCCGTCGCGGTCGCGCGCGGTGACGACCATGCCGCTCTCACCGGTCAGCACATCGTTGTAGGTTGCCTCAAGGCCCATCGCGCCGCCGTTGTCGTTGGCAAAGCCGATGACCTGCGATGCAAGCGTCCCCTTGGGATAGCTGCGCTTGCTCGTCGGGCGCAGGAAAATTCCCTTCAGGTTGTTCTCGTTGATGAATTCCCGCACCTTGTCTGCAAGCTCGTCGTCCGCCTTTTTCTTGAGCTCTTCGTACTGCGAGTTCGTTTTTTCCATCTTTTTGAGGATGTCCTCGGCGTCCATATCCAGGATCTCGGCAAGACCGTTTGCGATCAGGTCCTGATCCTGCTCGTTTTCCACGATCTCCTTGGGAGAGAGGAAGATTGTCTCCGCCGAGGCGGACATGGCGAGAATGGTGCCGTTGCGGTCGTAGATGGTGCCGCGGCTCGCGTCCACGGTGGTGCGCAGCGTCTGCTGGCGCACGGCGATGGACTGGAGCTCCTCGTGCTTGGTGATCTGCCAGTGGTAGAGCTTTGTAAAGAGCAGCACGAAGGTCAGCACACCGAACACACCGAGCAGCAGCAGCGTTCTCGACTGAATGATGCGGTTTGCGCGGCGCGCGGATTCGGGGCGTCTTCTCTTCTGGGGTTGTGCCACAGTCGTTCATCCTCCTTAAAGACAGAAAGGGAGTAAGGAAGCTCCTTACTCCTTATGTATAGCTTCGCTCATTTGAAATATTCCACCACTGCGCACACGCCGTTGCCCAGCGAGGCGAACACCTTGCTGAGCACGTTCGTGCTTTCCTGCTGGTAGACGACCACGCTGTCGGACTCGGAGAGGTCGATGTAGTAGACCTGCGAAGCGCTGGGCTTGCTCATGCCCGCGGCGGCCGCCGCTTCCTTGATGGTGGTCAGATCAAACGTCTTTTCATAGCGCGTGAGCAGCGCAACGTGCTCGTCCTCGAGCGCGGCGATCTCCTTCTGCACGGAAACGACGTCCGCGGAGATCGCGGTAAGCTGCGCATGGCACATGATCATCAGCGCGACCATGGCGGCGAGCGCCGCAAAGCCGCACAGTGCGCCAAGCGACACCCTTTCGCGCTGGCGGCGGACGGGAGCGGCCTTGTGCTGTTCCTTGTGCTGCGGCGGGCGGATGAATTCCTCGCGCTGGCGCTCATGCTCCTGCTCGCGGCGCAGCCGGCGCTGGCGCTCCTCGTATGCCGGATCATAGGCAAGGTTTCCCACGACACGACCGCCGTGATATCTCATATTCTGCTGTTTGCGGCTGGCCATGGCATTCATCCTTTCCGGTCATTTTCGATGGTTTTCAGCATTTTTCCGCCACGCGCAGCTTGGCGCTGCGGGCGCGGGGGTTTTCGTTCAGCTCTTCTTCGCCCGAGACGATGGGCTTTCTGGATACCAGCTTGATCTTCGGCGTTCTGCCGCATACGCACACGGGAAATTCCTTTGGGCAGATGCAGCCCTGCGCCAGCTCCTGAAATTTCCGCTTGACGATGCGGTCTTCCAGCGAGTGGAAGGTGATGACGGCGAGCCGTCCGCCGCGCTTGAGGTTTTCCTCCGCCGCGTCGAGCATCGGCGGGATCTCTCCCAGCTCGTCGTTCACGGCGATGCGGATGGCCTGAAAGCTGCGCTTGGCGGGATGCTGCTTTTCGCGCAGCGCGCTCGCGGGCATCGCCGAGCGAATGAGGTCGGCAAGCTCTATCGTCGTTTCAATGGGCTTCTGCTCACGGACGGCGCAGATCTTTTTCGCAATGGCGGGCGCATAGCGCTCCTCGCCATATTCAAAGAGGATGCGGCGCAGCTCTTCATAGGGCCATGCGTTCACAACCTCGCGCGCCGTCAGCGCGGCGGAGGCATCCATGCGCATATCGAGCGGCGCGTCCTGCTTGTAGGAAAAGCCGCGCTGCGCCTCGTCAAGCTGCGGGGAGGAAACGCCCAGATCGAAGAGCATCCCGTCCACGCCGTGAATGCCGAGCTCGCGCAGGACGCTGCCAAGCGCGCTGAAGTTGCTGTGCACGAGCGTTACCTTGTCCATATAGTCGCCGAGGCGGCGGTTCGCCGCTTCGATGGCCGTTTCGTCGCGGTCGAGGGCGATGAGCCTGCCCGTTGTCAGGCGGCGCACGATCTCGAGCGAATGGCCGGCGCGGCCGAGCGTGCCGTCCACATAAATGCCGTCTGGCTTGATCGCGAGCGCGTCGAGGCACTCGTGCAGCAGCACCGGCTTATGACCGTAGTTCTCTTCCATATCAGAATCCCAGCTCTTCCATCACGGCGGCGAGATTCTCGGGGTTGAGCTCCTCGGCCTCGATCTCCGCCCACTTCTCCGCGTTCCAGATCTCGGCGCGGTTCGACACGCCGATCACGACCACGTCCTTTTCAAGATGCGCATAGGCGCGCAGCTTCTGCGGCAGCACGATGCGCCCCTGCGCATCCGGCTCGCACTTGGCGGCGTTGGCAAAGAGCGGGCGCATCGCCTTGGTCTTGGTATAGGGCAGGCTTTCAAACTTTTCGGTGAAGCGCGCCCAAGATGCGTCGGAATAGACGCTCAGGCAGGAGTCCATGCCCATGGTGACATAAAACGTCTCGCCCAGTTCCTCGCGCAGCTTCGCGGGGATGAACAGCCGCCCCTTGGCGTCGATCGTGTGCTGATACTGACCCGTCACGGCGGCTCGCCCCCTTTTTCAAAGCATTTTTGCACCGAAGGGTCGCGAAAACGCGGCCTTTTCCCCTTTTCCGAAAAAGCCGTGCCCCGTCCGATTCGATGCTCATGTGGGATAGTAAACCATTTTTATGGTCCAATGCACCACTTTCCCCCACCTGTGCTTTGAGTATACGAGATTCACATAAAAATTGCAAGCAGAAATTTTCCTGTGATTTCAAGCCTTTCTGCGCTTTTTTCGGTGAAAAAGCCCTTCATTTCCGGCATTTTTCAAACATCTGTTCTATTTGCTTGTTTCGTAAAAAGGGAGCGCCACAATATCTTGTGGTGCTCCCTTTTGTAAAGCCGAAATATAGATTATGTCTACCGATACTGTCGGTTTTTGTCTATTCTGACCAAAATTTATTCGCTGCTTCTTATTGTTTTTCAGCGGACTGCGCCAGTTCCTCGCGGCACTTCTGCATCTGCGCCACGGACGCAGCGCGGAAGTTCGAGCGGGACTGCTGCACCTCGCTCAGCGCCATCTGGATGGCCTCCTCGGTGCGGCGCAGCGCATCCTCGGTGTATTCGTTGGCAACGCGGTACATCTCTCGCGAGCGGTCCTCGGCCTTCTTGATGATCTCACGGCTCTTCTCGCGGGCCGCGCCAAGCACTTCCGTCTCGGACACCTTGTTTTTCGCGTCCTGCTCGGCCTGCTGCATCATGCGCTCCACATCGCGCTTGGCAGCCTTGACATAGTCCTCCTTCGCGCGGATGAGCTCCTGCGCGCGTGAAAGCTCCACAGGGAGCTGGGCGCGGATCTCGTCGAGCAGATCGAGCGCCTCATCGCGCACGAGAATGCACTTGTCGCTCGACAGCGGCGCGTTCTTCGCGCCGTCGATCATCTCATAAAGCATATCCAGAAGATGCTGCACATCATTGTTCGCCATGGTCTTCTCTCCATCCTTTCACAAGCGCCGCCGCGCGCAGCGGCATATATTTTTCAAGCTCCTGGCCGTATTTGATCATCTCGCGCACCATCGTGGAGCTGATGTGCTGATACTTCGGCTCGGCGACAAGCAGCACGGTTTCAAGCTTTCCCTCCGACACGTCGCGGTAGATGAGTGAGAGCTGCTGCTCTGCGTCAAAGTCCACGCTGTTGCGCACGCCGCGCACCAAAAACTGCGCGCCCTTTCTGAGGGCGTAATCCGTCAGAAGTCCGCCGCCCAGCTCCGCTTCCACGTTGGGAAGGTCCTCAACGCTCACGCGCATGAGCGCAAGCTTCTGCTCGTCTGAAAACATCGGGTGCGTTTTCGTCCCGTTCGGCACGATGGACACATACACGCGGTCGAAGAGCTTCGAGGCGCGCTCGATGATATCCCGATGCCCGATCGTCACAGGGTCGAACGAGCCGGGAAAGACCGCGATCCTCATGCCTCTTCCTCCCCCGCGCGGTGATAGATGCTCACCTTGATCTTGCCGTAGCGGTACTCGCGGTACAGGCTGTAGGGCGCGGAAAGCGCGGGAAGCTCCTGCCCCAGCGGGCTTTCTGCGACCATTATACCATCGGGGGATAAAATGTCAAACGAAGCAATGCGTTCCATCGCCTGCGCAAGAAGGCCGCTTTCATACGGCGGATCGAGGAAAATAATGTCGAACCGGCCGCTCTGCGTGCCGAGCGCGGCGAGGGAATCGCCGCAGATGACCTGCGCGTTTTCCTCAAGGCGGCACAGCGCGAGATTTTCGCGCACGAGCTTGACCGCGTCCGCGCGCTTGTCGACAAAAAGCGCGCTCTTTGCCCCGCGCGAGAGCGCCTCGATGCCGAGCTGGCCCGTGCCCGCAAAAAGGTCGAGCACGCGCGCATCCTCTACGTCGAACTGGATACAATTAAAGATACTTTCCTTGACCTTATCGGTCGTCGGGCGGGTCTCCATGCCCTTGAGTTCGCCCAGCCGCCGTCCGCGCGCCGAGCCTGTGATCACTCTCATAGTTTCTTCCTTCCCTGCGCCAGGCTGCGGGCGCAAGCTCTCTTTGGTTTCCATAATACGTGAAGTTCCGTTCATTTTCAATAGACTCTGTGACATTTTCCCTTATTTTGTGCAAAATATTTTCTCTTGTTATTCCCGTGCGCTTCGTATATAATGGTATGGAGTAGTAATATGGTCACATTTTTATCGACCAGGGAGAAAGGAGTATCTTCCATGATCAGGCTACAGACCGAAAAGGGCGAGATCAGCATTTCTGACGCCGCTCTGTCCAATATTACCGGCGCCGCGGCCACGAGCTGCTTCGGCGTCAAGGGCATGGCCTACCGTTCGATGACGGACGGCCTTGTCCACCTGCTGCGCCGCGAAGCGATGAGCAAGGGCGTGCGCATCATCCCCCACGAGGAGGGGGACATTTCCATCGAGCTGCACATCATCGTCGAGCACGGCGTCAACATCGCCGCCGTTTGCCGCTCGATCATCAGCCAGGTGCGCTACATGGTCAGCGAAAACACAGGCGCGAACATCCGCAGCGTGGATGTCTGCGTCGACAGTATGAATCTCTAAAACCGAGGAGGACATCATCCCATGCACGATACCATCAATGGTGCCATGTTCAAGGAGATGCTGCTCTTCGGCACCGTCTCCATCACACAGGCACAGCAGGCCATCAACGACCTCAATGTATTCCCCGTGCCCGACGGCGACACGGGCACCAACATGAGCCTCACCATCCAGACCGCGGCGCAGGAGCTTAAAAAGATCGACCCCAAGACGGTCGATCAGGCAGCCTCCGTCACCGCCTCGGCGCTGCTGCGCGGCGCGCGCGGCAACTCCGGCGTCATTCTCTCGCTTCTCTTCCGCGGCGTCTCCAAGGAGCTCAAGGGCTGCACGGAGGCCGACGGCGCGGCCTTTGCCGCCGCATTGCAGGAGGGCGTCGCCGCGGCGTACAACGCCGTGATGAAGCCCGCCGAGGGCACGATCCTGACCGTTTCGCGTCTCGCCGCCGAGCGGGCCGCGAGCGCCGCTAAGGAGCACAACAGCGTTGAATACGTCATCGAGCAGGCCATCGCGCAGGGCGAGATCACGCTCGCGCAGACGACCGACATGAACCCCGTTCTCAAAAAGGCGGGCGTGGTGGACGCGGGCGGCAAGGGCTTTCTGCTCATTCTCAGCGGCATGCTCAGCGCGCTGCGCGGCGAGGAGCGCCCCGAGCTCACGGCGGAGGATACGCAGGAAAAGGCGGATTTCGCCACGCTTTCCGAAGAGGACATCACCTTCACGTTCGATACCGTCTTCATCGTCCGCAAGAGCGGGCGCAGCATCGAGCCGTTCCGCAGATTTCTGGACGGCATCGGCGATTCGCTCGTCATCGGCGAGGACGACGAGGCTTTCAAGGTCCACGTCCACACCGACATTCCCGGCGAAGCGCTGAGCGAGGCGCAGAAGTACGGCACGCTCGAGCTTGCAAAGATTGAAAACATGCGCACGCAGGCCCAGCAGCTCGCCTCCGGCGGCAAGGCGCAGTCCACCGACGATCTCGATGCCATCGAGGAAGAGCTGGAAAACGCCGAAGCCGAGGACAGCACCGAAGAGGCCGCGCCCGAGAAGGACTACGGCTTCCTCGCCGTCTGCGCGGGCGACGGGCTTGCCGGCGTCTTCACCGACCTTGGCGCCGACGGCGTCATCAGCGGCGGGCAGACCATGAACCCCTCGACCGAGAGCATCCTCAAGGAGATCCGGAAGGTCCCGGCGCACACTGTTTTCGTCCTGCCGAACAACAAGAACATCATCATGGCCGCGCAGCAGTGCGCGACTCTCACGGAGAAGAAGGTCATCGTCATCCCCACGGCCTCCGTCCCGCAGGGCATCAGCGCAATGATGGCCGTCGACCCCGACGCCGAGAGCGCCGAGGTCATCGAGAAGGCCATGACGGACGCGGCGCAGTGCGTTGCCACCGCGCAGATCACCTACGCTGCGCGCAACTCGGACTTTGACGGCTTCGACATCCACGAGGGAGACTATCTCGCCCTGCTGGACGGCAAGCTTCTCGGCACTGACCGCGACGTTTCCGCCCTGCTTGAGAACCTCTCCGACGTGGCCGCCGAGCGCGACGCGGAATTCATCACCGTTTTCTACGGCGAGGACGTGAGCGAGGAGGACGCGCAGAAAGCAAGCGCCGTCTTCACCCGCAGGTGCCCGGACGCCGAGATCAGCCTGATCCGCGGCGGCCAGCCGGTCTACTACTATATCATTTCGATCGAATAAGGCAAAAAGCGCAGCACCGGAGCGGTCTTAGACCGCTCCGGTGTTTTCCCTTGCCCGCAGAGTCTCTTCTTCAAAGACAGCGCATCCGCCTGCCGAGCAGGCGCATCAGGATATCCGCGTGGCGGTATTCGTCCGCGCTCATCGCCGCAAAGAGCTTGCCGAGGCACAGATCAAGCGTCTCCTCCCCCGCGCGGGCATAGTTGTAGCCGCCGCAGGCCTCGGCGTGGTAACGCTCGCGCAGCAGCGCGCAGAGGCTGCCCGTGTCCGGCTGCTCCACGCACACGCGCGGGCAATAGGCCTTTCCCGTGATGAGATAGATCGCGGCGGCGAGATCGCGCGCGTGGCGCTTTTCATCCTCGCTCATCGCTCGCATCGCCCCTCGCATCTCGCGCGGCAAAACAGAGGCAAGATGGGCGTAGAGCTGCGCGTCGCCCAGCTCCTCGCGCAAAAAGCCCTGCAATACCTCGATCGTCCCCACCGCGTCGCTGCCCATACAGCAGGGATCCTGCTGCGCGCCGGGCAATGCAAGCTCCTCTTCCTCCGCCGGCAGCGCCGTCGGCGCGGGATACACATCCTCCCCCGGGCAGACGCGCTTCCACACCTCGCGGCAGCGGATGGGATCATAGGCGCAGTTTTTCTCGGAATTTGTCATCCTCCCGTCTCCTTTCCAAGTTAGGCTTTCGCTCCCATCCTATGCGCCCGCCGCAAAAGCGCCACCGCCGCAAAAGAAAATATCAAATTGCTTACGCCGCTCGTTGATTTTTTCCTATTTTTCTGTTAAACTACAATTGTTTTGTATTTTTGTGCATTTTGTTGCAATTGCAACTTTTCATTTTCTGCCATCCGGTCTATGCTATGCTTGAACTACAGGCAGTTTCTGTAAGGAGGTCTTCTTTTCATGCTGGAACTGGAGCACATCAGCTACACCGTCTCCACCCCCGAGGGCGAGCAGACGATCTTAAAGGACATTTCCATCACCATCCCCGACCGCAAGCTCATTGTCTTCACCGGCCCCAACGGCGGCGGCAAGACGACGCTCGCCAAGGTCATCATGGGCCTTGTTACGCCCACGGGCGGCCGCATCCTCTACAATGGGCAGGACATCACGCACCTCGGCATCACCGAGCGCGCGCGCCTCGGCATCAGCTACGGCTTTCAGCAGCCGCCGCGCTTCAAGGGCATCACCGTGCGCGACCTTCTGACCATCGCCTCGGGCGATGACAGCCTCAGCAAGGACAAGTGCTGCAAGTACCTCACGCAGGTGGGTCTCTGCGCCAACGACTATCTCGACCGCGAGGTGGATGTTTCCCTCTCCGGCGGCGAGGTCAAGCGCATCGAAATCGCAACGCTCCTTGCCCGCGGCAGCGAGACGATGATCTTCGACGAGCCGGAGGCCGGCATTGACCTCTGGAGCTTCGCGCGCCTGACCGAGACCTTCGAGCAGCTGCGCCGTCAGGAAACGGCCACGATGATCATCATCTCCCACCAGGAGCGCATCATCCAGCTGGCCGACGAGATCATCGTCGTCAGCGGCGGCGAGCTGAAGCATCGCGGCAGCACCAAGGAAATTTTCCCGCTCATCATGGCGGACACGCTGGGCTCCTGCCCGGTGCTGAACAAGTAAGGAGGGTTTCACACTATGATTACCGAGATCGACGCTTCCCTGCTTGAAAAGATCGCCGACCTGACGGGCAAGCCCGTCGGCGCGTTCAACATCCGAAAGGACAGCGGCTGCGAAGCGCGCCAGTCCACCGAGCATATCGCCATCGACCCGCAGCCGGAGGGCAAGAGCGGCATCGTCATCCGCATCAAGGACGGCACGAAGGGCGAGCAGTGCCACATCCCTGTCATCATCAGCAAGAGCGGCGTGACCGAAATGGTCTACAACGATTTTTACGTCGGCGAGAACTGCGACGTTGAGATCGTCGCGGGCTGCGGCATCCACAACTCCGGCTGCAACGAGAGCCGCCATGACGGCATCCACACCTTCTACGTCTCCAAGAACTCTCACGTGCGCTACGTGGAAAAGCACTACGGCGAGGGTGACGGCAGCGGCACGCGCGTGATGAACCCCACCACCATCGTCTACCTCGACGAAGGCGCGACCATCCAGATGGATACCGTGCAGATCCGCGGCATCGACTCCACCGTGCGCAAGACGAAGATCGTCTGCGGCAAGGGCGCCGAGGCCGTCGTCACCGAGAGACTGCTGACGCACGGCAAGCAGCACGCCGAGAGCGACATGGAGATTGATCTCAACGGCGAGGACTCCCGCGGCCGCGTCATTTCGCGCTCCGTCGCGCAGGATGAGTCCAAGCAGGTCTTCCACCCCGTAGTCGTCGGCAACGATAAGTGCTTCGGCCACGTCCAGTGCGACTCGATCATCATGGGCAAGGCAACGATCGAATCCGTCCCCGCCATCACCGCCAACTCGACCGAGGCGCAGCTCATCCACGAGGCCGCCATCGGCAAGATCGCGGGCGACCAGCTCTTAAAGCTCCAGACGCTGGGGCTGACCGAGGAAGAGGCCGAGGATCGCATCCTCAAGGGCTTCCTTGCCTAAGCAAAAAGGCAGCAAAAAAACGAGATACCCGATCGGGTATCTCGTTTTTTCATTGCTATTGCTTTCTCAGTCGGCAAAATCAGGGTAGCCTTCCTTGAGCGACTCATCATAGATCGCGCGCTCGCCGCCGATGAATTTGGGGCGCGTGCGCGCAGCCAGCAAAATGGCCTGACCGATATGCTTCTGCGCAAGGCGCACGGGAACAGCGACCTTTTTGAGGTGCATTCCGATCAGCGTGCCGCCGATGTCGAGTCCCGCGTCGGCGCGGATCTCCTCGAGCGCCACGGGATGGCGGAAGGCCCTGTACGCCGCCGTTGCAAAAGAGCTGCCCGCCTTGGGCTGGGGCAGGACGTTGACGATCTCGCCGCCGGGCACGGCCTCGTGCTCCACGATGAGCGCGCGGTTCAGATGCTCGCAGCACTGGGCGGCGATGTAAACGCCCATGGGCGCAAAGACGCTCGCTAAGCCGCGGAAGATGGCGTCCGCCACCTCCGGCGTTGACCAGCTGCCGACCTGATGTCCGACGACCTCGCTCGTGCTGCATCCGACCACGACGATCTGGCCGCGGCGCAGATGCGCGCTCTCCGCAAGTTCCCGTGCCGCGCACGCGGCCTCCTGCTCCACCTGCTCAACGAGCCGGTGGTTTTCCACTTCATGTACCACTCCTGCCATATGCTATCCCTTTCCTTTCGAAATGAGATCAGGCAGCCAGCTTCTGCGTCACCTTTGCGCGCTCGAGCACCGTCACAAGCACCACGCCGACCACAAGGCCGACCGCGCCCTGGAAGATGTTGCCCGGGATGCTCGCCGCGGCGGCAAGCCCCTTGCCCAGCAACATCGAGGCATAGCCAAAGTAGCCGAGCACCATCACGATCTCGCCTACAACGCCGCTCGCGATGCGCGCAGCCGGGCTGCGGCCGAGCTTTTCATAGAGCAGCGCGGCAAGGAGCGCCACAAGTCCCTTGATGACGAGCGTGCCCGGGGCGTAGTGCGCGTAGCCGAGGAACAGGTCCGCGAGCATCGAGCCGATGCCGCCGGCCGCAAAGCCGTACCACGGGCCGAGCAGCCAGCCCGAGAGCAGCACGAAGCAGTCGCCGAGGTTCACATAGCCCTGCATCGGGGAGGGGATCTGCACGACCATCGTCGCTACGCAGACGAGCGCGGCAAGGAGGGCGGCAAAAACAAGCTTTCTGATCTTCTTATCATTCATGGTGGTTCGCTCCTTTGTTGATTTGATCGTATTATACCGCGTTCTGGTACTATTTCTATAGTCAGAACACAGTAAAATATGCAGACCAGTTCAGCAAAGGAACGGAGAAAGCGGCGCAGCTGCCGCCGCGCCGCTTTCCGTATCGTGCAAAAATTATTCCTTGGGTTCTTCCTCGCCGGCGGGCGCTTCCTCGCAGGGGCTGTCGCACTCCCTGCTCTCCTCCGCCGCGGGCACTTCCTCGTCGCACTTCTTCTCGATCGTCACCTCGATGACCGGCTCTTTCTCCTTCTTGGCGGCGGCAGCTTCGGCTTTGGCCGCTTCATAGGCAGCGAGATTCTCCTGAGAATCCTTGATGGCCGCAACGATATCGGCGACCGCCTCGGGCGCGTCGCCCTCGAGCGTGGAGACATACCATTCGCCAAGGGCGCGGTAGTTCTTATCCATGCTGCGGCGCTCAGCGGCCATCTCGTATTCGATCTTGGCCTTATCGGCAACGGCATTTGCCTTTTCGCCGGCAACAGCCGCTACCTGCTGCGCCTTCTCGGCGGCAACGAAAGCGACGTCCTGGACCTTCTTGCTGAAGTTATCGAAAAATGCCATAGTAATGATCTCCTTTCAAACCCTCACTTCGGTTTATTACTGTAAGTATAAGCTACCCAGTCTTTCTTTTCAATGGATAAATTCTTATGAAACTATAAATTTTTTGTGACCATTCGCTTATTTTTCGATCCAGCCCTGTGAGCAGCCCACGGCGCGCTTCCAGCCGCGGTACATCTCCTCGCACTCGAACTGCGCCCGTTCGGGCGTGAAGACGCGCTCGCTGCGGCGCAGCGCGCAAAGCTCGTCTCTGTCCTTCCACAAGCCCACGGCCAGTCCCGCAAGCGACGCTGCGCCGAAGGCCGTCGTCTCGACCATCGCAGGACGGTCGACCGGGATGCGCAGAAGATCTGCCTGCAATTGCATCATGAGGTTGCTGACGCTCGCGCCGCCGTCCACGCGCAAACCCGAAATTTCGCAGCCCGCGTCCTGACGCATCGCGGTCATGAGATCCGTCACCTGATAGGCAATCGATTCAAGCACCGCGCGGGCAATGTGCGCCTTCGTCGTGCCGCGCGTGATGCCCACGATACAGCCGCGCGCGTACATATCCCAATACGGCGCGCCAAGGCCTGTGAACGCCGGCACAAGGTACACCCCGCCGGTATCGGGGACGCTCTCGGCAAGAACGTCGCACTCGTGCGAAGCCGAGATGATCTGCAGTTCGTCGCGCAGCCACTGGATGGCAGAGCCCGCGTTGAAGACGCTGCCCTCGAGGGCGTAGGTCGTCTCCCCGTTCAGGCTCCATCCCACGGTCGTCACAAGTCCCGCGCGCGAGCGCACCGGCCGAGGACCCACGTTCATCAGCGTGAAGCAGCCTGTGCCGTAGGTATTTTTGGCCTGACCGCGCGCAAAGCAGCCCTGACCGAAGAGCGCCGCCTGCTGGTCGCCCGCCGCGCCGCAGATCGGCACGCCCGCAAGCACCTCAAGACCCTCGATGCCCTCCGCCACCGTGCCGTAAACCTCCGCGTTCGACACCGGGCGCGGCAGGATGTTCATCGGGATATCCAGCAGCGCGCAAAGCTCTTTGTCCCACGAAAGTGTGTGGATGTTGAAGAGCATCGTGCGCCCGGCGTTGGAGTAGTCCGTCACATGGACCTTGCCGCCCGTGAGCTTCCAGATGAGCCACGTTTCCACCGTGCCGAAGAGAAGCTCGCCGCGCTCGGCCTTTTCCCGCGCGCCGGGAACATGGTCGAGCAGCCACTTGATCTTCGTGGCGGAGAAGTAGGCGTCGATCTGAAGGCCCGTCCGCTCGGCCACAAGCTCGCTCACGCCGGTTTTCTCGCGCAGGCTGTCGGCAATGTCCGCCGTGCGGCGGCATTGCCAGACGATGGCGTTATAGATGGGCTTGCCGCTCGCGCGATCCCAGAGAATGGTCGTCTCGCGCTGGTTCGTGATGCCGATCCCCGCAACCTCGTGCGCGTGCCCCGACTCGCGCAGCGCCTGCGCGGCGACCTCGCGCTCGCTCTCCCAGATCTCCTCCGGGTCATGCTCGACCCAGCCCGGCTGCGGATAGTGCTGCCGGAAGCTCTTCTGCGCGTGACCTGCAACGCTGCCGTCGCGCGAAAAGAGAATGGCGCGCGAGCTGGTCGTGCCCTGATCGAGCGCCAAAATATATCGCTGCATGAAGATACCCCCTTGTTGGATCAGACTCTCTTATGCTATACTGTGGTAGAAGATGATTCTGATTATATCATGCAGGAGGGTTTTGCGCCATGGCAAATTGCAAGGAATTTTACTTTCCCTCGTCCAACGGTGTTTCCCGCATCCACGCGGCGGAATGGACGCCCGACGGCCCGCCCGTCGCCGTTTTGCAGATCGCGCACGGCGTGGCGGAGTACGGGATGCGATACGCGCCCTTCGCCGAATTTCTGACAGAGCACGGCTTTGTCGTGGTCGCGAACGACCACCTCGGCCACGGTCTCTCCGCAGAGAAGGACGCCGAAACGCTCTACTTCGGCCCGCACGACGGCTGGAAGCACGTGGTGGACGATATGTACGCGCTGCGCTGCCGCACGAAGGAGAAATACCCCGATCTTCCCTATTTCCTGATGGGGCATTCGATGGGCTCCTTCCTCACGCGCACCTATCTCATCCGCTATCCCGGCACGGTCGACGCCGCCATCATCATGGGCACGGGCCAGCAGTCGCCCGCGATCGTTGCAGGTGGGCGCGCCATCGCCAAGGCCGCGGGCAAGCGCCACGGCTTCACGGCCCACTCTCCGCGCGTGGAAAACCTCGCCTTCGGCGCGTACAACAAGGCCTTCGCGCCCAACCGCACGGAGGTCGACTGGCTCAGCGTGAGCCAGAACAACGTCGATTCTTACATCGCCGACCCCCTCTGCGGGCAGAAGACGAGCATCGGCCTTTTCTATGAGATGCTCGGCGGCATCCGCTTCGTCAGCGCGCAGAAGAACATCAACTCGATGAACCTCAACACCCCCATTCTCTTCATCGCCGGCGACCGCGACCCCGTCGGCGAGATGGGCAAGGGCGTGAAGCGCGCCTACAGCGCCTTCCGCCGCGCCGGTGTGCGCGACGTGGAGCTCAAGCTCTACAAGGGGCTGCGGCACGAGATCCTCAACGAGGACTGCCGCGCGGTGGTCTACAACGACCTGCTCGCGTGGATGCAAAAGCACCTGCCCCAAGCATAAAAGGGAACCGGCGGACCGTCAGGCGGTCCGCCGGTTCATCGTTTCAAGGAGTATGCGCGGCGTCAGGGCGTCGATGTCGTGTGTGATGAGCAGCACGCGGCAGGTGAAGAGGCCGTCGAGCGTGAGGAGGAAGAGCGCGAGCACCGCCGCGCCGCTCGGAAGGCGCGCGGCAAGGGAGGCAAGCAGCGGCTGCACATAGCGCAGCGCCAACGCCGAGAGCACGCCCCAGCAGAGGGAAAAGGGCAGGCAGATGCGTCCGTTCACGTCGCATTTTGTCGCGGAATAATCCCAGAAGCGCACGGCGAAGAGCTTTTCATACGCTGCGTGTACGGCGTACTCCACCACCGTTGCGGCAAAGGCACCGAGGAGCACCCTTGCCCAAAGGCTCGGCACATGTTCCGTCCCCAGCGCCAGCACCGCGAGCATTCCGAGGCCGTAGACCGGGCAGAGCGGCAGGAAGACAAAGCACCTGCGCAGCCGGTGCTTTGACCGCGTTGCCGCGGCGAAGACCTTTTCCAGCCCCCAGCCCAAAAAACTGTAGAAAATGCCGTACCACAGGTAGACCATCGCTTTCCTCCGCGCCCGTTTTTTTCAGTATGGCCGCCGCGCGCAGAAAAATGCGTGCCGCGCGCGTTGCAATGCGCGGGGAATCATGGTAGAATGGCAAAAAATCGACAGGAGAACACCACTATGCCTGATACTTGGGAAGCGCTCGAACACGAGTGCAAAAACTGCCGCGAATGCTCGCTGTGCGAAACGCGCACGAACGTCGTCTTTGGCGTCGGCAGCCGGAATGCCGAGGTTCTGTTCATCGGCGAAGGCCCCGGCGCGAACGAGGATGCGCAGGGCGAGCCGTTTGTCGGCCGCGCAGGGCACCTGCTCGACGATATGCTCGAGATCATCGGTCTCACGCGCGAGGATGTGTACATCGCAAACATCGTCAAATGCCGCCCGCCCGAAAACCGTGACCCGCTCGGCGTGGAGCAGGACGCCTGCATCGGCTATCTCCGCCGTCAGGCAGCGCTCCTGCGCCCGAAGATCATCGTCTGCCTCGGGCGCATCGCCGCCATGCGCATCATCAAGCCCGACTTCAAGATCACGCGCGAGCATGGGCAGTGGTTTGAAAAAGGCGGCATCCAGATGATGGCCGTCTACCACCCCGCGGCGCTCCTGCGCGACCCGCGCCGCCGTCCGGAAACCTTTGAGGACTTCAAGGCCTTACAGCGGAAGATCAATGAGCTTTGCGAACGCACCCATGCCAATTCCTAATGGAAAACTCATACTTTTGACATTCTCGTCCCCAATGCATGCCTGATCCTGTCACTTTTTGGATAAAAATGCTCTTGACGGCTATTTTTGTGTGTGCTATATTACCTGTATCCTTTAGAAAGGACCTTGAGCAGATGATGAAGACCGTTTTCAGCACCGTATATCGCTATTATTACTCTTACTTTTATTGCAAGGAAAAAGTAAGAGCGATTTGTGATGCCCGTAACTGAACGGTTTGCACCAACACTGAAAGGTCACTTCAATCAGAGTTGCGTTTAAAAAACCCGCCGTATGGACCACAAGTCCTTACAGCGGGTTTTCTTATTATCCGCAACAAAACAAAACATTTGGAGGAAAAAAGCATGAACACCAAACGCATCGTTTCTCTTGTCGCCTCTCTTGCCCTCGTTCTCAGTTTGAGTCTGGGGCTGAGCGGCTGCGGCGATAAGGCCGCGCAGGACGACTCTCAGGACAGCACGGACGGCAGCGCCAAGTACGTTGTCGGCATCTGCCAGCTCGTGCAGCACGAGGCGCTCGACGCCGCCACGCAGGGCTTCATCGACGCGCTGAACGAGGCGCTGCCCGGTCAGGTCGAGTTCCAGAACAAGAACGCCTCCGGCGACAGCGCCAACTGCTCCACCATCGTCAACGGCTTCGTTTCTGACGGCGTGGATCTCATCATGGCGAACGCCACCGGCGCGCTGACCGCCGCTGCTGCCGCCACGAGTGATATTCCCATCCTCGGCACCTCCATCACTGCCTACGGTGTTGCCCTTGATATCGACAACTTCAGCGGCACGGTCGGCGGCAACATCTCCGGCACGAGCGACCTTGCCGACCTCGGCAAGCAGGCCGATATGATCAGCGAGTGGTTCCCCGAGGCCAAGAAGGTCGCGCTGCTGTTCTGCTCCGGCGAGCCCAACTCCCGCTACCAGATCGAAGAGGTCGCCAAGTGTCTCTCCGACAAGGGCATTGAAACGAAGGAATTTGCCTTCACCGACACCAACGACGTCGCTTCCGTCACGCAGTCCGCTGCCGACTACGCCGACGTTGTCTACATTCCCACCGACAACATCGCCGCTTCCAACACCGAAGCCATCTCCAACGTGCTCGTTCCCGCCGGCGTTCCCGCCATCTGCGGCGAAGAGGGCATCTGCAAGGGCTGCGGCGTGGCGACGCTTTCCATCAGCTACTATGATCTCGGCGTGACCACCGGCAAGATGGCCGCGAAGATCCTCACCGGCGAGGCCGACATTTCCGAGATGCCCATCGAGTTCACCGAGGCGACCCCGAAGTACAACGCTTCCATGTGTGAGACGCTCGGCATCGAGCCTCTCGAGGGCTACACCGCCATCGAGGAGTAATTTCATCGTTCCCCCCGCAGGCAGGGACGGGCTTTTGCCCGTTCCTGCCTCAACAAGAGTTAGGAGGAGAGAACCCATGAGTTTTCTTTCGTCGCTGATGAACGCCCTGCCCGGCGCGGCCGCACAGGGCCTTGCCTGGGGCATCATGGCCATCGGCGTTTACATCACCTTCCGCATTCTGGACGTGGCGGACCTGACCGTTGACGGCTCGCTCGCGACCGGTGGCGCAGTGTGCGTCATGCTGATCCGCGCAGGCCTGAGCCCGTGGCTCGCGCTGCTGTGCGCGGTGCTCGCCGGTATGCTCGCAGGCTTTGTCACCGGCCTTTTCCATACGCGCTGCGGCATCCCCGCCATCCTTGCCGGTATCCTCACGCAGCTTGCGCTCTACTCTGTCAACCTGCGCATCATGGGCAGCAAGGCAAACCAGGCGTTAAGCGTTGACAAGTACCCCCTGCTGCTCTCGCAGCGCTATGTGCGCGAGCTGTCGCTCAAAAATCCGCTGCCGCTGCTGCTGCTTTTCACCGTCGCGGTCATCGCGCTGCTCTACTGGTTCTTCGGCACGGAGAAGGGCAGCTCCCTGCGCGCCACCGGCGCAAACCCCAACATGGCGCGCGCACAGGGCATCAACACGAATTCCAACATTGTGCTCGGCCTGATGCTCTCCAACGGTCTTGTCGCCCTCTCGGGCGCGCTGCTCGCGCAGTATCAGGGCTCGAGCGACATCAACATGGGCCGCGGCGCGATCGTCATCGGCCTTGCCGCCGTCATCATCGGCGAGGTCATCTTCGGCAAGGTCTTTATGAACTTCGGTCTCAAGCTCCTCGCCGTTTCCATCGGCGCGATCATCTATTACATCGTGCTGCAGATCGTGCTCCAGCTCGGCCTGAACACCAACGACTTAAAGCTCATCACCGCCCTGATCGTGGCCGTCTTCCTCGCCATTCCCTACTGGAAGAGCAGAATGTTCCGCCACACGGCGCAGAGCAAGCAGAAAGGGGGCAGCCAGAATGCTTGAACTCAAGGATCTCTACAAGACCTTTAATCCCGGCACGATCAACGCAAAGACCGCCCTCAGTGGCCTGAGCGTCACGCTCAACGACGGCGACTTCGTCACCGTCATCGGCGGCAACGGCGCGGGCAAGTCTACGATGCTCAACGCCACCGCCGGCACGTTCTTCGTCGACTCCGGCAAGGTCATCATCGACGGCGCGGACGTGACGAACCTTCCCGAGCACAAGCGCGCCGCCCTCATCGGCCGCGTCTTTCAGGACCCCATGATGGGCACGGCCCCCTCGATGCAGATCGAAGAGAACCTTGCTCTCGCCGCCCGCCGCGGCCAGCGCCGCGGGCTTGCCTGGGGCGTGACGAAGGACGAGCGCGAGCAGTACAGAAAGCTCCTCGGTGACCTCGGTCTCGGCCTTGAGTCCCGCCTTGCCACCAAGGTCGCAACGCTCTCGGGCGGCCAGCGCCAGGCGCTCACGCTGCTGATGGCGACGCTCAAGCGTCCCAAGCTATTGCTGCTCGACGAGCACACCGCTGCGCTCGACCCGAAGACCGCCGCCAAGGTCATGGAGCTGACCGACCGCATCGTGCGCGAGGGTCAGCTCACCACGCTGATGATCACGCACAACATGCGTGACGCCATCCAGTACGGCAACCGCCTCATCATGCTGCACGAAGGCCGCATCATCCTCGACATCTCGGGCGAGGAAAAGAAGAACCTCACCGTGCCCGACCTTCTCGAGCAGTTCACCAAGGCAAGCGGCGACGAGTTCGCCAACGACCGCGCGATCCTCTCCTGATCCCCGCATTTTCCTCCGATTTTATAGGAAAAAGCGCCTGAACGAGTCCGTTCAGGCGCTTTTTTGTTGTCTTGTCAGCCCTCCCGCAGCACGACCTCCACGATGCCGACATCCTCAGTGTCGGGATAGAAGGTCACCTCCCAGGGTTGGTCGAAGGTGGGGTCGACCTCGTGCTGCACCGCGCGCACCATCGCGCGCAGGCCGTCGCGGTCGGTCGTAAAGTAGCCAAAGCGCACGGCGATGCGCTTCACCGTCCCCTCCTCCGCCGTCAGGCGCAGAAGATCGGGCAGCGCTTCGGTGCTGGTCGCAGTGATGATCCCCGCCTGCTCCTCCGCCGTGCGGCGGTAGCCGAGGCGCACCTGCATCTCATAATAACCGTGCGCCTGCGCGTCGGTATAGCTGATGTAATCGAGCAGGTATGCTCCCAGCGGCGTTTCCTCCTGCACCTCGCGGCAGGCCTGCTCCGCCATCGACGCGGCGTTTTCGTCGCTGCCGTAGATGCGGACCGTTCCCTCCTCGCTGTGCTCGCCGAGGAGCAGCAGCAGCGCGTTGACAAGGTCCTGATAGCTGTCGGCCCGCAGGGTGTCGGCGTTCTCATTCTCCCAGTAGACCGCGCTGTGCGGCGCGGACACGCTGTAGCTGCGCTCGAGCACGACGTTGCCGCAGCCCGAAAGTGAAAGGCAGAGCGCCAGCAGAAGCGCTATGAACTTTTTGCGCATGGCGCTCCCTCCCTCCGGCGCGGTTTTTAGTAGCCGAGCGGCTCATCGATGAGCACGACCTCCGTCTCGCAGCCCCTGACAGCTTCCCACAGCACAACAAGTGCGCGGCAGATGCGCTGCGGGCTCTTGCAGTCGTAGCAGCGGTCACCCTTCACGGCGCAGGGCGTCTTCACGCCGAGGCGCTGGGCGTTTTCCGGCGCGGCGATGTTGCGAGCGCGCCAGAGCGCCTCGTCATAGCTCGGAGCGAGCTTGTTGCTGCCGACGATGAACCAGACCTTCTTGTGGCCGAAGAGCATCGAGGACACGCGGTTGCCCGTGCCGTCGATGTTGATGATCTCGCCCGTCTCTGCAAGGCCGTTGGCGGAGAGCAGGTAGTGCTCGCAGGTCGAGGCGTTTTTCAGCACCTCGCTTGCGTCCATCCCCTCCGGCACGTTCCAATGGCTGTGCATCGTGTTGTGTGCGCCGAGGCTTTCAAAAAGCCCCATCTGTGAGAGCGTCATGCTGCCGCCGAAGGAAACGCTCGAATGGTCGATCTGCGCATTGAGATAGTCCGCAGCCTCCTTTGCCGATGCAAAGGTCGACACGGTAAAGTCGCGCGCTTCCAGATTCTTTTTGGCCGTTGTAAAATCCATGCTCTTACCTCCTCAAAAGCAAAGTATCTCTTTTCTCAAAGCCCCTTGGGGTTATACTGACCAAAGCCCTCGCCCAGCACCTCGCTCGCGTCGCAGACGATGAAAAAGGCGTCGGGGTCCAGCTCCTTGATGAAGCGCTTGATCATCACCGCCTCTTTGTTGTGCACCGCGCACAGCAGCAGCGGGCGGTCCGCGCCCGTGTAGCCGCCTTTGCCATGGATGAGCGTCACGCCCTTGTCGAGCTTGATCATCTCGCGCATGATCTCTTCATACTTGTTGCTGATGATATAGGCGAGCTTCGCCGTATTCTGGCCGTAAACGACCAGATCAAGTACCTTCGTCGTAATGTAGAGCGCGAGTGCGCCGTAGAGGGCGTTGTTGAGGCTCTTGAATACCGAGGCGTAGATCAGAATGATCGTCAGGTCGATGCCAAGGCAGATGTTGCCGATGGAAAAGCCCTCGATGCGCGAACGCAGGATCCACGCGCCAAGCTCCGAGCCTCCCGTGGTCGCCTCCTCGCGAAACAAAAGGCCCGAGGCGATGCCGAGCGTCACGCCGCCGTAAAGGCAGGCGAGCAGCGGATCCATCGGCGAGAACTCATAGAGTGCGGCAATGATATCGATGAGCAGCGAGCTGAGCGCCATCGTGTAGATGGACTTCACGAGAAAGGCGAAACCGAATTTTTTGAGACCCGCGCCGAACAGCGGCACATTGAGCACAATGATCATCACGCCGACCGGCAGCACCGGGACAAAAAAATTGATGATCTGCGAAATACCCGTAAAGCCGCCGACGGTAAAGTCGTTGGGCGCATAGAACCAGTCAAAGGAGAGCGCGTACAGCACGCATGCCAGCGTGATGACGATATAGCTGCGCACCTGCTCGCGCATGGCTGTTTTTTTCATAGGCAAGTTCCTCTTTTCTTTTATTCTCTTCACCGCTGCCGCTCAGATGAGCGAGAGCTGCTTGTCGTCGCTGTCCTCCGTTTTGAGCAGCGCGCCCGTTGCCGGGATGCTGCGCCCGCGATAGCGGGCAAGATCGGTGATGCCCGTCTCCTCGGGCAGGCGCACCGTGTCGAGCGTGAACTTCTTTTTGAGCGTCAAAAGCGCGACGCCCTGCGTCGTGCGCGTGCTCTTCACGCCCAGCAGCGCCGTATTGACGATGAGTACGCGCGGCTCGGTCGAATAGACGGCGATCTCGCGGTCTTCTTTGATATGCAGCATCGCGCGAAGCGGGCTTTTGTCGCTGTAGGCACCGGTGAGACGGCGGCGGTTCGAGGTCGTCTTGTAGGCGGAAAGCTCCACCTTGGCGGCCTTGCCGTTTTCAAAGAAAAAGATCATATATCCGCTGTAGTCGCCCGGCAGCACCATGCCCGCGACGCTCTCGCCCTCGTCCATGCCGAGCTTTGAGGGCAGATAGTCGCCGAGAAGGCTCGCCTTGCCGTCTGCAAAGTCGCTCGCGCGTATCTTGTAGACCTGCGCACGGTCGGTAAAGAACATCAGCTCGGCAGCGTTGCTGCTCTCCACGCTCACGCGCAGGCTGTCGTCCTCCTTGAACTTCTGCTCGCCGGACATGCGCAGCGACTGCGGCGTGATCTTTTTGAAGTAACCCTGCTGCGACAAAAAGAGCGTGACGGGATAATCCTCGATCATATCCTCCGCCGCCTCTGCCTCTTCGACAAAATCGTAGAGGATGCCGGTACGGCGGGGCTCGGCGTACTTCTTGCGCACTTCTTCAAGCTCGCTCACGATGATCTTGCGGATGCGCGAGGGGCGCGCAAGCGTATCCTCAAGGTCTTCGATCTCCGACTCCAGAGAAGCCGTTTCCTCCACGCGCTTTAAGATATACTCGCGGTTGATGTTGCGCAACTTGATCTCGGCAACATATTCCGCCTGCACCTGGTCGATGCCAAAGCCGATCATCAGGTTCGGCACAACATCCGCTTCCTTCTCCGTCTCGCGGATGATCTTGATGGCCTTGTCAATGTCGAGCAGGATGCGCTTGAGACCCTTTAAGAGATGCAGCTTATCCTGCCGCTTTTTGAGCACGAAGTACACGCGCCGCTTGACGCTCTCCGTGCGCCACGCGCACCACTCGTCCAAAAGCTCGCGCACACCCATCACGCGCGGCATTCCGCCGATGAGCACGTTGAAGTTGCACGAGGCCGTGTCTTGCAGCGTTGTGGAGCGGAACAGCTTCTGCATGAGCTTGTCCGGATCCGTGCCGCGCTTTAAGTCGATCGTCAGCTTGAGGCCGGAGAGGTCCGTCTCGTCGCGCATATCGGAGATCTCCTTGACCTTGCCCGCCTTGATGAGCTCGGCGACCTTGTCCATGATCGCCTCACTCGTGGTCGTGTAGGGGATCTCGTAGATCTCGATGAGATTCTCCTTTTTGTCGTAGCGCCAGCGGGCGCGCACCTTCACGCCGCCGCGGCCGGTATTGTAGATATCCTCGATGACGCGCGCGTCGTATAAGATCTCGCCGCCGGTGGGAAAATCAGGCGCAAGCAGCGTCTCGCTGATGCGCACCTCGGGATTTTTGAGAAAGGCGATCGTCGTGTCGCACACCTCGCCCAGGTTAAAGCCGCACAGCTGGCTCGCCATACCGACAGCGATGCCCTGATTGGCCGAAACGAGGATATTGGGGAAGGTCGTCGGCAAAAGCGTCGGCTCTTTCATGGAGTTATCGTAGTTGTCGACAAAATCGACGGTGTCGGAGTCGATGTCGCGGAAGAGCTCTGCGCAGATGGGTGCGAGCTTTGCCTCGGTGTATCGGCTGGCCGCCCACGCCATGTCGCGCGAGTAGACCTTACCGAAGTTGCCCTTTGAGTCGACGAAGGGATGCAGCAGCGCGCCATAGCCCTTGGAAAGGCGCACCATCGTATCATAGATCGCGGCGTCGCCGTGGGGATTTAAGCGCATCGTCTGTCCGACGATGTTCGCGCTCTTCGTGCGCGCGCCCGAGAGCAGCCCCATCTTGTACATCGTGTAAAGGAGCTTTCGGTGCGAGGGCTTGAAGCCGTCGATCTCCGGGATGGCGCGCGAGACGATGACGGACATCGCATAGGGCATATAGTTCGTTTCCAGCGTTTCCGTGATATTCTGCTCCACCACGTCCGCGCGCAGGCCCATCACGTTCGGGTCGGCGCGGCGGTGGGTCTTGTTTGCTGTCTTGTCGCTTTTCTTCATTCGCATACCTCAAAATCGATCCGGCAGCAAGGCGGCTGCCGAACATACTGTTTCTATGATATCCTACCACACTTTTTTCAGCCGCGCAACACCGCGCGCAGGAGGAAATCCGATCTGTTCTGCCGGAAAAAAAGCACTTCGGGCAGTCCGAAGCGCTTTTTTCGTCAATTTCTCATTTTCTGCGCCACACGGAGGGCATCATCAGCACGAGCAGCGGCATGATCTCAAGGCGGCCGAGCAGCATCGTCAGCGTGAGGACGAGCTTGCTGAAATCGGAGAGGAAGCCAAAGTTGCACGTGGGGCCGAGCGCGCCGAGACCGGGGCCAACGTTGCTGATGGCCGTGAGCGAGGCGGTGAAGGCCGCGGTGAACTCCACCCCGTCGAGCGACACGACCAGCGTGCCGAAGAGCAAAATCGCAATGTAGGCGAAGAAGAATACCGACACGGACGAGAGCGTTTCCTCGCCCACGCGCTGGCCGTCGAGCGTGATGGGGCGCACCTCGCGCGAGTGCATGATGCGGCGCATGTCGCGTCGCACGCCCTTGACGAGCAGCACCAGGCGCGAGACCTTGACGCCGCCCGCCGTGGAGCCGGCGCAGCCGCCGCAGAACATCACCAGCACCAGAATACAGCGGCAGAACGGCGGCCAGAGATCAAAGTCCTCCGTGCAGTAGCCGGTGGTGGAGATGAGCGTTGTGACCTGAAAGGCCGCCGCCTCGAGTGCCGAGCCGAAGCTGCGCCCCGTCTTGGCGACAAGGTCGAGGGCGATGAAGAGCGACGAGCCGACCACGATGCCGGTGTAAACGCGCAGCTCCTCGCTTTTGAGCGCCTCGCGGAAGCGGCGCGTGGCAAGGAGGAAGAGCAGCGTAAAGTTCACGGATGCCGCGAACATGAAGAACGTCAGGATCCAGTTGATGAGCGAGGACTGGTAGTAGGCGATGCTCGCGTCGCGGATGGAAAAGCCGCCGGTCGAGATGGTCGTGAGCGCGGTGGTAAGCGCATCGAACCACGGAAGGCCGACCACGCGCAGCACCACGGCCTCCACCGCCGTGAGGGCGATGTAGATACGGTAGAGGATGCGCGCCGTTTCCGCCGTGCGCGGGCGAAGCTTGGTGCTGATGGGGCCGGGGGATTCCGCCTTCATCAGGTTCACACTGCCCTCGCTGATCTTGGGCAGCAGCGCCAGCACGAGCACGAGGATGCCCATGCCGCCCATCCACTGCGTCAACGCGCGCCAGAGCTGAATGCCGCGCGGCAAACGCGAGGGGGCGGAAAAAATGGTCGCGCCGGTCGTCGTCAGGCCGGAGACGGTTTCAAAAAAAGCATCCATAAAGTCGCAGCAACCGCTGAAAACATATGGCAGCGCGCCGAACAGGCCCAGCACGATCCAGCACAGCGCCACGCAGACAAATCCGTCGCGCGTCTGAAGGCGGGAATCGTCGGGCTTGATGAGCACGAGCAGACCGCCGATGCCGCCGCAGAGCACGGCCGAGACAAAGAATGCCTGCAGATCCTCTCCCCCGCTCACCGCCTCCAGCAGCAGCGACGGCAGCATACAAAGCGACTCGATGCACAGGATCAATCCCACGATCCTGAGGATTAGTTTTTGGTTCATAGTAAATTCCTTTACCGAATCATGCGGCGATCAGCCGAGAATATCGTTGAGATCCTGTAAGAAGAGCTCCTTCGCCATCACGATGACGCGGTCACCCGCGTGGATCTGGGAATGGCCGTTCGGGATCACCATTTTGCCGTCGTGCACGATGGCCGCAACAAGCAATCCCTTGCGGAAGTGCAGATCGCTGAGCGGACGGTCGAGGAAGTGCGTGGCGTTCGTGGCGGTGAATTCCACCGCCTCGATCGCGCCGCCGAGGATATAGTGCAGGCTCTCCACGGCGCTCCCCTGCGAGTTGGCAAGGCCGCGCACATAGCTCGAGATCTGGCCTGCGACGATGGCCTTGGGCGAAACGACGCTGTCAAGCCCCGTGAGGCTCACGATATCGAGATAGCCAAGGCGCGACATCTTGGGCACGACCTTTTTCACGCCGTAGCGCTTGGCCGTGAGCGCCATGAGAAGGTTTTCCTCGTCGCGGTCGGTCAGGGCGATGAAGGCGGCGCAGTGGAAGATGCCCTCGGATTCGAGCAGGTCGTGGTCCGTGCCGTCGCCGTGGATGATGGTGGCCTTGGGAAGCTTTTCGGCGAGCGCCAGGCACTTGGCCTCGTTCTTCTCCACGATCGTCACGCGCGTGCCGACGTCGGCAAGCATCCAGGCAAGATACTGCGCGATGCGCCCGCCGCCGAGGATGCTCACGCGGCGGATCGGCTCCATGGGCCGGCCCATCGAGCGCAGCACGCGCGTCGTCTCCGCGGGCGTGCCGATAACGTACACACGGTCGCCCGGGAGCGGGACAAACGAGCCGTTCGGCACGATGACCTCTTCCCCGCGCTTGGCCGCGCACATGAGGATGCTGTTGGGGTTCTCGCGGTTGAAGTCGGTGAGGGACTTGCCCACAAGGCTGTCGCTCGCCTCGGTCTGAAAGCCGATAAGCTCGACAAGGCCGCGGGCAAAGGTCTCTACGCTGAATGCCGACGGCACGCGCAGGATGCGCGAGATCTCCTGCGCGGCGGCGTGCTCGGGATTGATGATCATATCAAGGCCGATCTCGCGGCGCAGGATGGATGCGTCGCGGAAATATTCAGGGTTTCGCACGCGGGCGACGGTGTGCTTCGCGCCGAGTTTTTTTGCCATCAGGCAGCAGATGAGGTTCACCTCGTCGTTTTCTGAAACGGCGATGAGCAGATCCGCCTCGCGCACGCCTGCCTGTAACAGCACGCTTGCGCTGGCGCCGTTGCCCTCCACGCACATCACATCGAGCATGGAATCAGCGTGGTCAAGCACCGCGCTGCTCTGGTCCACGATGACGATATCATGGTTTTCCCCGGTCATCTGCTCGGCGATCGCATAACCGACCTTGCCGACACCGACAATGATGATTTTCATATGATCACGAGTCTCCTATCGCTTTTTGCGCGTTCTGCGCATCTTGCGTTTCTTTTGTTATTTTTGTTTCTCTATCTTTTTCGTTCTTTTTTGCCTGCTGCGCCGGCTTGTGCTCCGTGCGCCGCAGCACCATGAGCACGCTGTTGAACTCCGCGCCCATGATGAGCATCATCGAGGCAAGATACAGCCACAGCAGCAGCACGATCACCGCACCCAGCGTGCCGTAGATCACGGAATAGCGCGCAACGTGCTCCACATAGAAGGAAAAGAGGTACGACAGCGCCAGCCACATCACCAGCGAAAAGACCGCGCCGGGCCAGATGCGGTTCATCTTGCGCGATTCCTGCGCAAGGCCGTACATCAGCGCGATGGGCAGAAATACGATGCCCGCCAGCAGCAGGAAGCGCAGGCTCGCCCACATGCGGATGGACGCATCGCTCAGGATAATATAGTTTGCAAGGTAATCTGAAACAAAGTTCAGCACACGCTCGCCCATCACGGACAGTGCGATGGAAATGATGATAATAATGATGAGGCTCAGCGTGTAGAGCAGGAGCTTGAGCTGATAGCGCAGAAAGTACGTCGGCGTTTTTTCGCCGTAGGCCCTGCGGACCGACGCCATCAGCGCGTTCGCCGCGCGGTAGGGGAAGTAAATGGAAAACACCAGCGAGAACCACAGGAGCTGCCGGCTCGAATCGCGCCCCACATAGATGAGGTACTGCTCGATGATATCCAGTGCCTGCTGCGGCATGATGGTGTGCAGTCCCGCGAGGAACTGGCTGATGTCGAACGACATCATACCGACAAGGTTGCTCAAAAAGATGAGCAGCGGGAAGATGGCGAAAAGAAGATAATAGGTCAGCGCCGCGCTGTCGCGTCCGACATGATGGTCAAAATAGCGTCTTCCCATCAGGTAAGCACCCTTGAGAAAGCGGTGCCGCTCGAGATACTGCTGCAAGGGCAATGCTCACCTCCAAATAACGATTTCTCTTCAATCTATGCAGTATATCACAGCCCCGCAGGAAATGGAAGAGAAAAAGCGCAAAGTTTTGCACCGTTTTGCCTCAAAAAGGGTTGACATGGCGCAAAAAAGTGCATAATATAGTATCGTTAATTGAATCATGTTGTCCGGTAGGTAAGGCTACCACAAGGATACGGACTGCTGCCGCGGAGTAGTGGAGACACTATGAGAGGGTTTGAACAGGTTGCATCGAAAGCAAGGTGCCATCTAACGCAGTTTCATCGCCTCGTGATGCTAAAGCTTGAACGGTAGGGAAACGCTGCGCAGGACGCAGGTTTTCAATCAGCTCGCTCTCATAGCCGCGTCACCGGACGCAGGATATGGGAGATTTTTTTGTACCTTTCAGAAAGGAGGAAGACGGTATGGTCGGATTTGAAGAAATGCGCGATGAACTGCTGGACGGAATCAGGGAGCTTCTGGAGCGAAAACAGTATACCGCCCTGCGCGAGCTGCTCTCTGACCTTGCCCCGGCGGATATCGCATCGCTTTTTGAAGATCTGAGTGAGGACAGCATTCCCCTTTTGTTCCGTCTTCTTCCCAAGGAGCCGGCGGCGGAGGTGTTCGTCGAGCTGGACCCCGACGCGCAGGAAATGCTCATCCGCGGTTTTTCGAACACGGAGTTGAAGGAAGTTCTCGATGAGCTCTACCTCGACGATGCGGTCGATATCGTGGAGGAAATGCCCGCAAACGTCGTCAAGCGCATCTTAAAGCACGCAGACCCCGACACGCGCAAGAGCATCAATGAGATCCTCAAATACCCCGACGACAGCGCGGGCGCGCTGATGACGACGGAGTTTGTCGACCTAAAGCGCGACATGACCGTTGAGGACGCCTTGAAGCGCATCCGCCGCACCGGTACGGACAAAGAGACGATCAACGTCTGCTACGTTGTCGATCCGGCGCGCAAGCTGCAGGGTATCGTCTCGCTGCGAACGATCCTCCTCTCCGATGAGGACGACACCATCGACGAGATCATGGAGACGCACGTCATCTCCGTTTCCACGCTCGAGGACAAGGAAGACGTCGCACAGACCTTCTCGAAGTACAACTTCATCGCCCTTCCGGTCGTCGACAAGGAAGACCGCCTCGTCGGCATCATCACGGTCGACGACGCCATCGACGTCATGGAGGAGGAGACGACCGAGGATATCGAGAAGATGGCGGCCATGCTGCCCTCGGACAAGCCCTACCTCAAAACGAGCGTCTTTGAAACCTTCAAGTCCCGCATCCCCTGGCTGCTGCTCCTGATGGTCTCGGCGACCTTCACCGGGCAGATCATCGCCCGCTTTGAAGATGCGCTCAGTGCCTTCGCCATCCTGACGGCTTATATCCCCATGCTGATGGACACGGGCGGCAACTGCGGCTCGCAGGCAAGCGTCACGGTCATCCGCGGTATCTCGCTCGACGAGATCGAGTTTTCCGACCTTTTCCGCGTCATCTGGAAGGAGATCCGCGTGGCGGTCGTCTGCGGCGCGACGCTCGCGGCGGCAAACTTTGCAAAGCTCATGCTCGTCGACAAGATGCTCTTCGGCAATCCCATCACCGTCTCCGTCGCGCTCGTCATCTGCCTGACGCTCGTGGTCACGGTGTTCGCTGCCAAGGTCGTCGGCTGCACGCTGCCGCTGCTTGCCAAGAAGATCGGCTTCGACCCCGCGGTCATGGCCTCGCCCTTCATCACGACGGTCGTGGACGCGATCTCGCTGATGATCTACTTCAACTTTGCCTCCCTGCTGCTGGGAATCTGAAAAAATCGGAAAAAGGCGTTCCAATCGCGCCACTTGTGTGTTATGATGCTTTATGTATGGCATCGTACGATATTCAAAGGGGCGGCTGTGCCATGCGCAGCCGCCCCTTCTTTTTTCAGGAGGACATTCCATGGAAAATAAACTCAGAGAATATGCGAAATTGCTCATCGAGGTCGGGCTGAACGTGCAGAAAGGTCAGACGCTCGTGATCTCGAGCCCTGTGGACTGCGCGCCGTTCGCGCGCCTGTGCGCCTCCGCCGCCTATGACGCCGGCTGCCGCGAGGTCGTGATGCGCTGGACGGACGACTATTTAAGCCGCGAACGCTTTCTGCGCGCGGACGACTCCGTGTTCGATTCTCTTCCGCTGGGACAGAAGGAATTTCTCAACGGCTACGCCGCCGAGGGCGCAGCGTATCTCAGCATCTCTGCTCGCGATCCCGAGGTGCTGCGCGGCGTGGACCCCGACCGCATCACGCGCGCAAATCGCTGCGATGACGAGGTCTCCGCTTTCTATGACGCAATGATGGCGAACGTGAATCCCTGGTGCGTCGCATCCGTCCCCATTCCGAGCTGGGCGAAGAAAGTCTTCCCCGCTCTTCCCGAGCAGGAGGCGATGGACAAGCTCTGGGACGCGATCTTCACCTCCGTCCGCATCAGCGGCAAGGGTGACGCCGTCGCGCGCTGGCATGAGCATGTGGCGCTGCTCAAAAGCCGCATCGCAAAGCTCAACGATCTGCACTTCACCTCGCTCTATTACCAGAACTCCCTCGGCACAAGTCTCAACATCAAGCTTCCCGAGACGCACGTCTGGGCCGGCGGCGACAACACCAGCCGCGCAGGCTTTCCGTTCGTCGCCAATATGCCGACGGAGGAGGTCTTCACCGCCCCGCTCAGAGACGGCATTGACGGCGTCGTTTACGCAGCCCTGCCGCTCGTGCACAACGGCAACATCATTGAAAACTTCCACTTCGTCATCAAGGATGGCAAGATCGTCGAGGCGCACGCGGAAAAGGGCGAGGACATCCTGAAAGCCGCCATCGCCGAGGATGAGGGCGCGTCGTATTTCGGCGAGGTCGCGCTCGTTCCCTACGACAGTCCCATTTCAAACCAGAAGATTCTCTTCTACAACACGCTCTTCGACGAAAACGCGGCCTGCCACCTCGCCTTCGGTGAGGCGTACCCCGAGTGCGTCAAGGGCGGCGAGGCCATGAGCAAGGAAGAGCGCAAGGCCGCGGGCCTGAATGATTCCAACACGCACGTCGATTTCATGGTCGGCACCGCTGACCTTTCCATCATCGGCACGACGAAAGACGGGCGCGAGATTCCCGTGTTCGTCAACGGCAACTTTGCCCTGTAAAAAAGATATTTCGGGCTGCGCGAGCCGCGCCCGCTTGATAAGGAGAACATACCATGGCTATGAATTTTGACCGCATCGAAAGCAACGACAAGGTGCTCATCATGGAGGGCGCGCAGGTGCTCGGCGACGTCGTCGCGGGTGAAGGCACGGCGTTCTGGTACAACAGCGTCTGCCGCGGCGAATTGCAGAGCGTACGCATCGGCAAGCGCTGCAACATCCAGGATCTCGCCCTCATCCACAACAAGGTCACGATCGGTGATGATGTGTCCGTCGGCCACTGCGCCACCGTCCACGGCGCGACCATCGGCGACCGCGTGATCGTCGGCATGGGCGCAACGATCCTCGACGGCGCTGTGATCGGCAGCGATTGCATCATCGGCGCGGGCGCGCTCGTCACCGGCAAGATGAACGCTCCCGACGGCTCGATGATCCTCGGCTCCCCCGCCAAGGTCGTGCGCGAGCTGACGGAGAAGGAAAAAGAGAGCATTCTGGCCAACGCCGCGCTCTATCTTGAAAAAAGCAAGGAATACCGCGCCCACGCCGCAAAGCAGGCGTAACCCATCACAGGAGGAATACCCACATGAAGATCTTAGTCATCAACGGTGCTAACATGAACATGCTCGGCCGCCGCGAGCCGGACATTTACGGGAAAGAGGACTACGCCGCCCTCTGCGCGCGCATCTATGAGCACGCCCAGAGCCGCGGCCTTGCCGTGGAGTGCTTCCAGTCCAACCACGAGGGCGCGATCATCGACGCCATTCAGGACGCCGACACGACCTTTGACGGCATCGTCATCAACCCCGGCGCTTACACGCATTACAGCTACGCCATCCACGACGCGCTCAAGGCCGTGCACATCCCCGCCGTCGAGGTGCACATGTCCGACATTCAGAAGCGCGAGGAGTTCCGCCATCTGTCTGTCACCGCGCCCGCCTGCATCGCGCAGATCCGCGGCCACGGCTTTGAGAGCTACACCATGGCCATCGATATGCTGGCAAAGCTCGAGCCTGCGGACAAGTAACGCTTCCCGCATGAAGACAAGAGCCATCAGGAAAGGAAGGTGACGGCGATGGACAGTTATGAAGCGCTGGCCGCATCCTACGACGAGCTGACAGAGGACGTTGCATACGAAAAGCGCGCCGATTTTGTCGAAAGGCTCTTTCTGCGCGCAAAGCGCCCCGTCAAGTCGCTGCTCGACCTTGCCTGCGGCACGGGCACGATGAGCGCGCTCTTCGCCCGCCGCGGCTATGCGGTCACGGGCGTCGACTATTCGCCCGAGATGCTCTCTCAGGCACAGCAGAAGCTCGCCGCGTTCGATCCGCCGCCGCTGCTTTTGTGCCAGTCGATGCCGCAGCTGAGGCTGCTTGAACCGGTCGACGCCGCCATCTGCTGCCTCGACAGCATCAATTACCTGACGCGAGCGCGCGATGTGCAGCGCACCTTTGCCCGCCTCTACGACACCATCGCCCCCGGCGGCGCGCTCGTATTCGACGTGCACGCCGTTTCCAAGATGGAAGCACTCGACGGCGAGGTGCTGCTCGACGAGCGCGAGGACGTCTTCTGCCTCTGGCGCACGCGCTACCGCAAACATGCCAGCATGCTCGACTATGAGGTCGATCTCTTCCGTCTCCGGCCAGACGGCGCGTGGGAGCGCGACTTTGAAGAGCACCACCAGCGCGCCTATTCCGTCGAGGAACTGCGCACATGGCTCGAGGAAACCGGTTTCACGGCCATCCGCACGCACGGCGAGCTCAAGCTGAGAAGCGCGAACGAGCGCGACGGCCGCATTTATTTCAGTTGTATCAGAAAGTGAGGAACCCTATATGGAAGCCAATCAGGATCGTCTGGTCCGCGCCATTTCGAAAGATGGCATGGTCAATGCCGTCGCGGTCTACACGCGCGGTTTGACCGAGCGCGCCCGCCAGATCCACCACACCTCCCCCGTCGCGACCGCCGCGCTCGGCCGCGCGCTCGCCGCCTGCTCGATGATGGGCAACGCCCTCAAGGATAACGGCGCGAGCGTCACGATGCAGATCAAGGGCGACGGCCCGCTCGGCAGCATCCTGGCCGTGTCGGACTCTGAGGGCAATGTGCGCGGCTATGTGCAGAATCCTGCCGTTGACCTCGCCCTGCGCGAGGACGGCAAGCTGGACGTCGGCACCGCCGTCGGCCACAACGGCACGCTCACGGTCATCAAGGACCTCAACATGCGCGAGCCCTATGTCGGCACGATCGACCTGCTCGGCGGTGAGATCGCCGAGGATGTGGCGGCCTACTATGTCGAGTCCGAGCAGATCCCGTCGGCTTGCGGCCTCGGCGTGCTCATCGACCGCGACCGCAGCGTGCTCACCGCGGGCGGCTATCTCATCCAGCTCCTTCCCGGCGCGAGCGAGGATGTGATCACCAAGGTCGAGGGCGGCATCTACGCAGCCCCGAGCGTGACGAACATCCTCAAGGAGAATCCTGATCCCGCTGCCATGCTCAAAACGGTGCTTTCCGACTTTGACATGGAAATCCTCTCCGTCGATCCGATCGAATACCGCTGCTACTGCTCGCGCGAGCGCACGGAGCGCGCGCTGCTCTCGCTCGGCTCGAAGGAACTGGAACAGATCGTGGAGGAACAGGGCGGCGCGGAGCTCTCCTGCCAGTTCTGCGACAAGGTTCAGGCCTTTACAGCCGAAGAACTGCAAGCCATGATCGCCGATCTGAAGAAGAGCGGCAAGTAAGGAAATCTGCTTTTCCAAAAAAAACGAAAAAATTTCAAAAATATGGTTGACACAGAAGGAGTTCTTCTGTATAATAACCTTTGTCGTTCGCCGAAGCGATTTCGAGTGGGGAGCATAGCTCAGCTGGGAGAGCACCTGCCTTACAAGCAGGGGGTCACAGGTTCGAGCCCTGTTGTTCCCACCAATCATTCGGCCAGGTAGTTCAGCTGGTTAGAACGCCGGCCTGTCACGCCGGAGGTCGAGGGTTCGAACCCCTTCCTGGTCGCCATACGTCAGGCTGCAATAGCGGCTTGATATGCCTCGGTAGCTCAGTTGGTAGAGCAGCGGACTGAAAATCCGCGTGTCGCCAGTTCGATTCTGGCCTGAGGCACCATTTGCGGGCGTAGCTCATCTGGTAGAGCGCCACCTTGCCAAGGTGGAGGTAGCGAGTTCGAGCCTCGTCGCCCGCTCCACAAATGAAAAAGGAGCAAACATTTTGCTCCTTTTTCTATACGGTGACATAGCCAAGTGGTAAGGCAAGGGTCTGCAAAACCCTCATTCCCCAGTTCAAATCTGGGTGTCACCTCCAGAAGTTAGGATTTCAAGCAGAAATGTTTGGAATCCTTTCTTTTTATGTTGAATTAGTTGTATTTTTGTGCTTTTCAAGTCTTGGTTTTTCTCTGAAAATCGCCCGAAATACCCGTTTAGGGGAAAGGGTCTGCTCTTTGGAGGACGCTATGAGAATGGTCAAAATGAAACCAAAGCCCATGGATTTGGAAACCGCGATGCAAAAATTTCTACTGGTCAAGGAATCACAGCACACAGGCGAAGAAACGATGAAGGACTATCGAAATTGCCTCGCTCGGTTCTTAGCCGACAGCCACAACAGCTTAGACTATCCCCTGCTCGAAAGCGATGTACTGACATTTTTTGCCGCAATCCCCGACACCTCCCCTGCCCGCTATAATAAACCGTTCCAGAACATCAACGCATTTCTGAATTGGGCGCTTGAGCAGGAGCTTATTGAGAAGAATCCCATCAAGGTTCATAAGCTCCATAAGCGGCGGGACGATGGAAACATCAAGCCTCTTCCCGTGGACAAGCTGCAAGCCTTTCTTGCTTCACTGGACAAGTCTACCTATACCGGTCTCAGGGATTATGTGATTTGTATGGTCATGCTCGACACAGGCATCAGACCGAAAGAGCTGCTTGCCCTGCGCGATTCTGATTATCACAGTCACGATAAATGCCTTGTTGTCAGTAAACTCACAGCCAAAACAAGAACGCGCAGAATCGCTTATCTGAATAAATCGGTTGCTTTTCTTCTGGAATCCTTTCTCCCTCAAAAGCCGGAAGATTGGGAGGATTGGTTGTTTCCAAGCTATGAAGGTCAAAAGCTATCCGTCTCTCAGCTCGACAAGTCTTTTGCTCACCATAGCAAGGATTGCGGCATCAAACTGACCCCTTATCAGCTCCGTCACAGCTTTGCAACACTCTTCCTCAAGAATGGCGGAGACCTGTTCAGTTTGCAGCACCTTATGGGACATTCTGATTTGCGTATGACCAAGCGATACGTTGACCTCGATGAAGAGCACATCGCCAAGCAGCACGACAGCTTCTCCCCCGCCAAGCTCTTAGTATGTTCTAAAACAAGCAGGGTACGAAACCTGTGCTCGTGATCAACGCTCACAAAAAAAAACTTATCTCACAGGGCAATGCCACTTTTCCCATATTTTTAGCGGGAAAAACGCAATTTTGTCCTGTGAGATTTTTTATATTAGCAGAAAAAATTTTATTAACCACTTGACAGATGGTATATAGTCGTGCTATCTTGTGACTGTGCACAAGATTTACAAAAGTATTATAACACATCTATCTCACATGTCAATGCAAAATTTTATTTTATTTTGTTTTATTTTATTTTTTATCAGTCTTGTACAAAATTTTATTATTTAAGGAGAAATAACAGTGAAAATTCTGGATGAATTGTCCACCATTTTAGCATCCCCTATTGAAGAAATCAGAGTAGAAGGCCTTGCCATGGCCGTTACACACCTCGGCACGTATGTATGGGATAAACTATCAGCCGAAAGTGTTAAAGAGCTACTTACCGAACTTGAAGAAAAATACGAAAGAATCCAATATCTGAATAGCCTTCCGCCAAGCGAAGATGTTGATCCTATGCTTTGCCAGGGTCCGATTCCTACCGAAGATATAGAGTCAGCACTCGAAAATCTGGGGCTTATTTATAGGTATGTTACCGGAACAATGACCATCGGCTTGAAAATTGTTGTTACAGAAGATGACGAAGTACAGATAACACACAATGCTACATTTGACCCGCGCAAAGACTGGCCAGCCCCCAAAGCAGAGAATGATGAAAGTTCTCCAATTACGAAAAAGGAGGAGTAACCAATGAAGAGTTGCTACCGTAACGAATAGGCCGAAGCCCTGATGCTCCGCTACTTAGCAGAACATCCTCAAGAGTATTCCGACCTAAATGTAAAATTAGATTTCTCGAAAAAGGATAATCAAAAAATTTTTACGAAGATCAGAGACTACCAGAACGCAATATCGGCAGAGGAATTTGCCGTGTTTGCCGGAACCGATGTCGCCGATTGGTTCTATCAAATCGGAATCCCAAACAACCCAGACGCTCTATACAAAGAGCTCATTAAACGCAGTATTCTGCGAAAAGCACGAGACGATAATAGGGATGATATTCTCAACGTATGTTTGGAAGAACAAGATATCCCCGAAAGCAACGAGACCCAAACCGTATTGACAGACTGGTTTGAATCAGCAGATATCCCCGATATTGCCATAAAGCTCGGAGAACTCAATACGCGAAAGGCAGAAAGCGATAAGAAAATTCTAAAATACTGCCGCGGTGGTCTAATGAGCATGATTAAGCCGTTTGACCTTGAACATGAGCCAGTTGAAGATGAGAAGTACATCATCAATGGTGTTATGATGGAACGCAACATCGGAAACGTCATCGGTGCAAGCAAGCAGGGTAAAAGCTATTTCATAGAAGAAATGCTTTTCTGCATCGAAAACGGCTTACCATGGGCTGGGAGAGAAGTAACACAGCAGCACTGCGTCCTGATAGACTTTGAGCTGACAAAATTCAAGTTGAAAACAAGGTATCAAAAATTGCTCGACAAGTATACAAGACTTTATCCCGACCGAGAGTTTAGACGATTTGCGATCGTACCGATGATTGAGTATTGGGGGCGTAGTAGTGTCACGCTGGATACTATAATCGCTTGGATACAGGAATACGTATCCTCAAACCCTGACACCAAGGTTATTGCGCTTGACCCGTTCTACCGATGGTTTGATGGAGAAAACGAAAACGACAACACGGAAGTCAGAAAATGCCTTGAGAAATTCATCCCTTTGAAGAACGACGGATTGACATTTATCTATGCACATCACACCTGTAAGGGTGGTCGAAATGATAATCCGCTGGAATCCGGATGTGGAGCCAGTTGCCATGGCCGAGTTGTTGATTTTGCCTTAGGTCTTAAGGGGAGCAACGAAAAAGGATTCAACGTTATCCTCCGCGGTCGTGAAGACAACACCGAAATTACCATGCGCCGCGACAACTATGGCTTTTTCCAATATGACGCAACCGCTGATAGCGAAATTGTTGTCACCGACACGCAGAAGCAGCAACTCATCAAATGGCTCAACCGGCAGGAAAAGCAGCTTAAGAGCATTCCTTCTGAGATTGGCAAATTTACAACGAGCATGTTGAAGAAAGCCGGTTTTGAAGTGAGGAAGGACGGGTCCAATATAAAAATCAGGAGTCGTCTTACAGAATTAACCGAATCAGATTCCAAGGTATAACACAAGTTTTTCCCCATATTTGGGGAGAAATCACAAATGACCGAACCTCCGAATCTGTCTATATATATAAGAGATTCGATAAAGATATAGTAAGGGAACCAAGAGGGAATAAACATTCCCTCTTGGGTATCCCGAACGATATCATATCCAAGAAAAAGTAAAGTAAAAAGGAGATTAACACATGGGAATCAAAGACATGATTAACGAGAAGTTAGATTATTAGACTGTAGCCGAGTTAATGCAGCACTTAGGAGTAGATTGTCGAAATGGGCGATATCGAACAGCTTGTCACGGCGGAAACGGATATAACCTCGCTTATTACCCTGACAGTCAGTTGTTTTACTGCTACTCAGGCTGTGGTGCAATGGATGTTGTGATGCTGGTTTCACGTATCAAGCGGTGCGATTGGCGTCAAGCAGCCAAGTTTGTCTGTGACATTCTTGGCATAAAATACAGCAACCGCCAAGGTTTCCACGACCATATTGACCTGAATGTCTATCGTGATCTTGCAGACCTACCGCATACCCCGTCCTTCGTGCAACCAGTGAAAAGCGAATCGCTTCTGAACTATTTTGACAAAAACACATTCTACAAAGGCTGGATAGACGAAGGAATCAGTATTGACACCATGGAGCGATTCGGAATCGAATGGTATGAAGTAGGAAAATGGATTATCATTCCCGTGCGAAATATTAACGGTGAACTAATTGGCATTCGTCGTCGAAGCCTAAATCCAGAAGAGCCAAAATACATGCCTATCTGCTCTCGTTCATTAGGTGACTATTCCTTCAACACTGGGCTCAGCCTTTACGGGCTCTACGAAAATCAGGATATCATCAGAAAGCGTCAATCCTGTTACCTTTTTGAAGGGGAAAAGAGTGTACTCAAGTGTGCAACATGGTATAACCACTTTCCCTGCGCAGCCTGTTATAGTCACAACGTCGGATACAAGCAAATGGACTTATTGATGCAGCTACGGGTAAATGATGTCACCCTCTGCTTTGACTACGATGGTGGTAACGAGCAAGACCTTTATCAAAATCTTTGCAACAAAGTAAACAATCGAGGTATAAATTGTACTTATCTGTACGATGACTATGAATTTCACCTCGACAAACATGATGCACCAGTTGACAAAGGACAAGCTGTATTTGAAGCCCTACTGAAAAAGAAGCGAAAATAATCCCTAAGGAAACGAGGGGGCAACGGAAACGAACGCCACATGATCTTCGGCCATTCTCCCCCTTTCGCCCCCCTCAAATGACGTGCCGAGCTGTGTTTTTAGTGTGATAGACCTGTTCGATATCGACAGGGAACTACGTTTAACATAGAGCAGAAATTTGAAAAACAAATATCAAAATGTCCCCTTTGAGCAGTCTAACGCTCAGAGGGGACATCTGTTACTGTAATGCCAAGAGCTGATTGAGAAGTTCATCTACTAAGGGCAGGTACTTATCGTCAAGCCGATGCAGCTTATCAAGCATAGCTTTGTCAGCATCACGTTCTTCACCGAATATGAGATAGTCAGCAGACAATCCCAGCAAGTTACAGATGGCTTTTAACGTTTTCAAGGAGACACCTGTTCTCCCCCGCTCAACCTCCGCCATATACGAAACACTGACGTCCAGAAGCTCGGCAAACTTCTCTCGGGTATAACCAGCGTCTTCCCTCGCCTTTCTGATTCGCGTGTGCACAACCATCACCTCAACAGATAGTATCAATAATAGCTTGCACAATTAACATCAAGTAATTTTAGATATTTTATAAATAGTATTACTTGATGTTATGTGATAGAATAAAGAAGCTAAAAGCACACTTTTTGTTAGAGAGGAGACCTCAATATGGAAAATGAACACAGAGTCGGGCACATTTATATTTCGCACAGAATCAATGCGAAAGCGCCCAATTATTATGTTTATTATTGTGAAATAACGCAAGAAAAGCAGGAGAATGGAGAGATATCTTTCCGCAATCAAATACCTTTGATTATCGCAAAAAGAGACACTTACGGTGAGGCTGTAAAATTTCTCGAAGAAAGACTTGAAGGTAAAGAATATTTGAAAGTTTACAATGATGACGCATATTACCTCACAGACACTAAATAGTTTCGGCATAAATCGCCCCCCTAAGCAGCGTGATCACAAGACGGTCTCGTTGCAGGGGGGTAACCTTGTAATTGAGGGAGGGATACTATGAATAGTCAAGAGCTATTAGAGTTCTTGGAGCGAGCGAAAGACTTAGAAGTTGCTCTCTATAAACTCCATCAAATTTGCGAATATTTATTGAGCAAAGAATATTTTGATTGGAGAGACCGGCAAATGCCCCCAATGCCAGAGGAACCACATTACGAGTCTGAAGTAGCGCCAACGCCACCCGTAGAACCAAACTATATGTCCGAAGGCAAAGAAATTCGTGACCTCTGTATGATAGCAGTACTTGTAGGTGGCGGTCTATGGATTGCTACGCGAGAGTATATGACAGGACTGCGTATTTTCTTAGCCCCCCTATTGGGGTATGCACTAATTCTTATCGGAGTGTTTTGGGGCTGGATGCATTATGAGCAGATTAAACGCGATGCAGAGGCACGTAGAAAATATCAGGCTGATGTTGAAAAATATAAAGCTCAAGTAGCTAATTTCAAACAGTCGATAGGTAAGATTATTGCTGAAAATCAAGAAAAGCGGAAAAAATACCACAAAAAGTTAGATGAGTACCCCAAGCGAGTATGGAAACTAGAGGATACGCTGTTTGAAGAGAAAAAAAAATTGCAGGATGCAGTCTTTCCCGTAAATGATGCTCTGAGGGCTTTATATAACACGGGAATTATTTGGGAAAAATATCAAAATCTCGTTGCGGTTTCTACCATGTATGAATACATTGCCAGTGGACGATGCGATAGGCTTGACGGGCCTTATGGAGCGTATAATTTATACGAATCTGAATTGCGCCAAAATATCATTATTGGACAACTATCTAAGATAGAAACGCATCTTGAACAAATAAAGGAGAATCAGAATATGCTATACTATGAGCTACGTGATGCCAATACCAGCATATCAAGGCTGCTCTCTGGAATCGAAGATGACAATATGGTTTCTGCTTTCTATAACGAATCTATCGCCAAGAATATAGAAACGATGACGTATCTTGAAACAGCGCAATATCTTCAGCACAGATAACTACATTACACAGCCCCTTGTGCAGCTGATCGCGGAGCGATCATGCTGCATGGGGGCGTTCTCTTTTACTGCTCCATCTTCTTGACGAGCTTATAAAAGCTGCTGCGTTTCAGCCCTGTCAGCTCCATTGCCTTTCTTGCAGTCAATTCTCCGCGCTGCCATGAGGCATAGACTGCTTCCCAATTTTCGGGCCTTTGCAGGGGAGGTCTGCCTAAGTGTTTGCCTTTTGAACGTGCACTTTCAATTCCCTCCCTTTGACGCTGCCTGATGGTCGTGCGCTCTTGCTCTGCTATCGTGCCGAGAACTTCGATGAGAATATTGTTGACCATCTCAAGTACCCATTCCTGCCCAACGGGGAAGTCGGTCATTGTTGTGGGTAGGTCGATGATTTTGACACGGATGCCATGCTCCTTGAAGTATTGCAGCTCTGCTCTGATGTCACCCTTATTGCGGCTGAGTCGGTCGAGGGACTTGATGACGAGCGTATCACCCTGACGGAGAATGGTTGTTTTCAATGCCTGATAGCCTGAGCGGTCGAGGCTTTTTCCTGACTCCTTATCGGTCACGATATCCCGCTCCGTCGCGCCGAGCTGTCGAAAAGCATTGAGCTGACGGTCAAGATTTTGTTCCTTGGTGCTGACACGGGCGTAGTAGTAGGTTCTGTTTTCCATGATAACCTCCTTGAAAAGTGTATGAAAAAGCCGATGAATTTCCGCACATATCCGAAAACTGCTTTTGGTGGTTCTCAGACAGGAAATTCATCGGCTTTTGCTGTGGTCGTAAAGGTATACCTTATTGGATAGTGCCGGTGAGGGATAGAACACGCTGCTCAATAAGATATTTAATTATCTTTTCCCTCTCAGAATCGTTCGCAGAGGCTTCGGGGTATAAGGATAGCCCCCCTGCCTTGTGTCGCTCAGAGAAAGGAAATCTATAATAATTTCTTATTGAATCTCAAGATGCAAGAATCATCGGCTCTTTACAATCCAAGCAAGCGATGTGAACGCTCTTGGTAGCTCGAACACTGTTCCCGCAGCAGGGGCAGATATATTTCCGGCTGTTGCTTGTCTTCGGTGGGAGTGGCGGGGTGTTGCTGTGTGTTCCTGTTCCTGTAACCGATACGCCGTAGAACTCATTGCGGGTGATGAGGATATCGCTCAAATCGTTTTCGGGCACAAAGGTCAGCAGCTCGTCGTTTGGCTCAGTGATGGTCCAGCCGTATTTTTCGTGATGGCTTACCGTCAGGCCATGACTCTCGGCAATCTCCTTGAAGCGTTTGTTGTGGTAGGTATTGCCTCGGCTCGTGTCCTTGATGCCGTTGACATGGCAGTAGTAATGCACCATCTCGTGGAGCAGCGTTGCACAGACGTTTTCGATAGGTCTTGCAAGCGTACCGGCTCCGATGTTGATTTCATTGCTGCTGCCGGTGACGGATACCCACGTGTCGTCTCGCATCGAGAAGTGCCCATACGCTCGTGGGGTGGACTGAATAGTGATGGTCGGTCTTGACAGTGCACTTTCAAAAAATCTCTGATTGAGCAGGTCAAACAGCTTGTTGAGATATCCTGCGACACGATTATAAGACGTTAGCTGTTTCACGGTAATTTCCTCCTTGAAAGTCAGGAGCGAATACAGTATAATCGCTGTACCCGCTCCTTTGGCGTGTAGTATGAAGCTCTTTATCTGTGGCTTGGTAGGCAGTCAGACAAGGGGCTTTTTTCATGCGCTGATGGAGAAGCGGCGGGATGCGACCTGTTTGGTGAACGCTTTGTAGAGGTCATCGTGCGCACGCTTAAAGGCGGCAGAATCAAATCGGTTGGAGAGAACAGAGGTCCAGCGGATGATGTAGCTGCCAGCTTGTAACTCTTCCACGCCTCGTTCCTCCATTTCTGCCTTGATGCTGCTGCGGATGGCGTCTGCCTCAGTTTTGGCTTCTTCCATCATGGCTTCCCATTCGTTGAGGGCTTCGATTTTGGCGATGAGTTCATTTCTTGACATAGTGTTTACTTCCTTTCTTGATGTAGGTTGGTGGATAGGTCTGTGGTTGGTGCTGTGATTAGATACGGCCAAAGAGAATGATGAGAACGAGCAGGATTTCGATGCAGAGAGCAATACCTTCACCGGTCATCTGAAACGCCTCCTTTCGCTTGAAAATTCAGGTTCAATTTTTCTTGCTGTCGTTGTCGTTTTCGTGCGTAGATGAGATGCAGAGCAGAACAGTGACAATGAGCGGAATGACAATAAAAATTGCCCACGCGAGGAACGAGGCCCAATTATCGAGCGGGCCAGCTTGCAGGAACGGAAATACGAAGAGCACGAAGAAAATGAAGAACGCCATGGGGATACCTCCTTTCTTGGGTAGAGTTGGATATATAAAAAGAACCGCACCACTCATAGGAGTAGCGCAGTTCTTGGATAGTCGAATTTACATTTTCCGGGGTAAAAATCTTAGCGCTGAGCACAGGAGCACAAGGGTGTAGGTCGCCTCAAAAAAATCAAAAACTTTGAAAAATTGGTGCAAGGGTCTGTAAATAAAAAGGCCTTGAAAAAGCGCTCATCTATGATATAATCAGCTCAAGAGAAAAATCCGGAAAGCATTGAAAACACTAACTTTTTTAGAGGTTGACACTCCTTTTTCCATACGGTGACATAGCCAAGTGGTAAGGCAAGGGTCTGCAAAACCCTCATTCCCCAGTTCAAATCTGGGTGTCACCTCCAAATTAGGCAAAAGCTGTGTATAACTTATGTTATACACAGCTTTTGCTCTTTTAACAGGGCGAACACACAAATTTAGCCTGCAAACTGTGCAAAATAACGGCATGGGAGAAAATGAAATAATCTATATTCCTATGTTTTATCTCTTGAATGGGGTAACACATGGGAATTTTTGCTTTTAGGAGGAATAAAGCATGCGAATACCATATGGTTTTGAGTTGATCAACGACGGGACACTTGAAGTCAACAAGGATGAAGCGAATATCGTATCAATGATTTTTGATTTCTATATGGCAGGAGCAAGCTTGGGAAAAGTGGTGGATATGCTTCATTCAAAACAGATATCTTCTCCAACCGGAAAGTTGAAATGGACCCGCGCTACGGTAGATCACCTTCTTTCTAATGGCAAATATGTGGCTGTTGTCGGGTTGGAGAAATTCTTGGATGTGCAATTTGAGAAGGCTGCTCGCTGTAATATTGACTACGACAAGGATGGG